>VYLE01000091.1_pt1 | contig 84303 bp, 82 predicted proteins | sample 5114391 | NCBI WGS metagenome assembly VYLE01 (sample SAMN12291771, study PRJNA351875) | freshwater metagenome | isolation source: freshwater lake | place: USA: Michigan, Kent Lake | collected 2013-08-15 | reverse complement strand
GCGGGGCGGGGGCTCTTTGCGGGGTGTGACGCCGATGATGGAGATGCGGGGCTGCAGGCGCACAGGGAGATGATCCGTCTTCGGACGGGGCTGGGGCTCGCCGAGGCGGAAGACAGGCGGGCGGAACCGGGTCGCTTTCGGCTTGGCGGCTAGAGGCCCGCGCGGCGGGGGCGTGCTTGCCGCTCTCGGCCTGGGCGCGGGCAGGTCAGCGGCGAGGATGTGCAGCGCGCGGCGCAGGGCCGCTTCGGCAGGCAGGAGATAGTCGCGGAAGAGGGCCTTCATGCCCGGCAGGGTGCGCGGGACGCCGGGGGCGAGGGCGCCGGCGATACTGTCGAGCAGCCAGTTGATGAAGTGGTTCGCTTCGGCGATCACCTGGCGGCGCAGCGGGGAGAGGGCGGAAAGATCCATGGGCCTGAGTATAGGCACAGGTTGGAGGCGGTTGCGTAAGTTGCTGTGGAATACTTGTAAGGTGTTGATTTTGCTGGAGGCGAGGGGCGGGAATTGGTTGCACAAGTGGTGCGTGTACGGAGGGGTTCAGGAATTGGCGGGCCCCACCCTCTTGCTCGTGAAATCGTATACGATTTCTCGTACTCGCAAGCTCCCCACGCTTTGCGCGGGGAGGGGATGACTCAGCGTTTGGGGAGGGGGAGTTTTGCCCAACAGAGCGACCGGTCCCCTCCCCACAAAGTGGGGAGGGTTAGGGTGGGGCGCAGCTCAGTCCTTCGGTTTACGGACGACCTTGCGCATCAGGCCTTCCTGGGCGACGGAGGCGACGAGGTTGCCGTTTGCGTCGAAGACCTTGCCGCGGTTGAAGCTGCGGCCGCCGCCGGCATAGGGGCTGTCCATCGAGTAGAGGTGCCAGTCATCGAATTTCAGGGGCGCGTGGAACCACATGGCGTGGTCAAGGCTGGCGGACATCAGTTCGCCGGTCATCCAGGAGATGCCGTGCGGGCGGTTGCCGGTACCGAGGAGCGCCATGTCGGACGCGTAGGCGAGGAGGCAGTGGTGCAGCCAGGGCGCCTCGTCGATGGGGCGGGCGACGCGGAACCAGAGGTCGTGCTGGTCGCTGGCGATGGCAGGCTTCAGCGGGTGGAGCGGGGCGATCTCGCGCATCTCGATGGGGCGTGGGCGGAGGAAATGGCCACGGTGGCGCTCGGGCAGCTTTTCGGCGAAGCGCTTGCGCCATTCGGTGCGGTCCTCGACCTGGTCGGGGCCGATGACTTCAGGCATGGGGTGCTGGTGGTGCCAGGACTCCTCGGCAACATGGAAGCTGGCCGCGAGGTTGAAGATCTGCTTGCCGTGCTGGATGGCAACGACGCGGCGGGTGGTGAAGCTGCCGCCATCGCGGGAATGGTCGACCTGGTAGATGATCGGCACTTTCGGATCGCCCGGGCGGATGAAGTAGCCATGGAGGGAGTGGCAGGTGCGGTCGTCCGGCACGGTGCGGTAGGCGGCGACGAGGGCCTGGGCGATGACCTGGCCGCCGAAGACGCGCTGGCTTTCCTCCTCATCCGGGCTCTGGCCGCGGAAGAGGTCGAGTTCGAGGCGCTCGATGTCGAGCAGGGTCAAGAGGTCGCCTACGGGATCGGTCGCCATGTACGGCTCCTTTTTTATCGTTGTGCGGCGCAGCAATAGGCGCTCACGCGGGGGAAGGCAATCTGTCGCTCACGCCGGTTTTCTTTGACAAGACGCGCGAAACGCCTTTGTCTTGTTACATTGAAACACCGTCCATTCGACGACCCTCTACGGCTGGAGGCGCCGCCCATGAACCCTATTGCCATTCTCTCCCGCGAATTCCGCTTTTTCCAGGATGCGCAGCTCCTGAAAAAATGGACCGGCGATATCTCGCCGGACTCCGATTTCCTCGTGGCCGATGATTTCGAGCGGGCGGTGGACGCGCACCGGGGCAATATAGCGTTCCGGTTCGAGGGCAAGTCGACGACCTATGGGGAGTTTGATGCGCTGGCGAGCCGGTTTGCCCACTGGGCGGTGGCGCAGGGGCTGAAGGCGGGGGATTGCATTGCCCTCTACATGGAAAACCGGCCGGAATATGTGGCGGCCTGGGCAGGCTTTGCGAAGGCGGGACTCGTCACGGCACTGATCAATCACAACCTGGAAGGCGAGGCTCTGGCGCACTGCGTGAACATTGCTCAGGCCCGGCTGATCGTGACCGGGGCGGACCAGGATGAGGCGCTGCGCGGCGCGATGAGCCTGATTTCGGGCGCGCCGCCTGTATGGACGCTGGGCGGCCGGTTTGGCGGCGATCTGGGCGGGGCGCTGGAGGCGTTTTCCGACAAGCGGCCGGACCGCGCGCTGCGCGCGGGCCTCTTGGGCAAGGACCTTTGTCTTTATGTGTATACCTCCGGCACGACGGGATTGCCGAAGGCGGCGCGCCTGACGCAGGCCCGCACGCAGGGCATGATGCGCAGCTTCATTGCGCCCTGCCGGATCACGCCGAAGGACAAGGTGTATATTACGCTGCCGCTGTATCATGGCACGGGCGGGCTGTGCGGCATTGGCCAGGCGCTGATGACCGGGGCGACGGCGATCGTGCGGCGGAAGTTTTCGGCGAGCGCCTTCTGGGACGACGCGGTCAACGAGCAGGCGACGGCGATTGTGTATATCGGCGAGCTTTGCCGGTACCTCCTCAACTCGCCGCCGCATCCGAAGGAGCGGGCGCACCGTATACGGACGGGATTCGGCAATGGCCTGAGGCCGGAAGTGTGGCAGGCTTTCCTTGACCGGTTCAATATTCCCCACCTGTGTGAATTCTACGGCTCGACCGAGGGCAATGTCAGCTTCCTGAACTTTGACGGCAAGGTGGGCGCGGTGGGGCGCATTCCGGGCTGGCTGAAATCGCAGTTTGCCAATATCGCCTTCGTAAAGTTCGATATCGAGACCGAGCAGCCCGTGCGCGGGCCGGACGGGCTGTGTGTAAGGGCCGGTGTGGATGAGCCGGGCGAGGCGCTGGGGCTGATCGGCGATGATGTGCGCCAGCGGTTCGAAGGCTATAACGACGCCAAGGCGACCGAGAAGAAGCTGCTGCGCGACGTGTTCACCAAGGGTGACCTGTGGTTCCGCACCGGCGACCTGCTGCGCATGGACAAGGATGGCTATATCTATTTCGTTGACCGGATTGGCGATACGTTCCGCTGGAAGGGCGAGAATGTTTCAACCAATGAGGTGGGCGAGGCGCTGTCGCGCGTAGAAGGCATCAAGACCGCGAACGTCTATGGCGTGCATATTCCGGGCACGGATGGCAAGGCGGGCATGGCGGCGATCACCACCGAAGGCGAGGTGGATTTCGGCGGGCTTTATGCGGCGCTGGCCGCGAAGCTGCCGAGCTATGCCGTGCCCATCTTCATCCGCGTGCAGCCGGAAGCTGAGACGACCGGCACGTTCAAGTATCGCAAGGTGGAGCTGGTGGCCGACGGGTTTGACCCCGACAAGGTGGATGACCCGCTCTGGATGCTGGACCCGGAAGAGGCGCGCTATGTGCCGATGACGCAAGGGCGCTATGACCGGCTGGTGACGGGCGGCTTCAAGTTCTAGGCGGAGCGGCCTTGATCAAGGCGCGGCGGCGAGCTCGGAGAGCTGGTTGCGCAGTTGGCGCGGGTTGCCGGGGAGGATCTGGTCGACCTCGTCATGCGTGGCGCGCCAGACGGGGACGGCCTGTTTCAGCAGGGCGCGGCCAGTGCGCGTGAGGTAAAGCCGGCGGGAGCGGCGGTCTTCCGGGTCCGGACGGATTTCGACGAGGCCGCGGCGTTCTAACGGCTTGAGGTTTGCCGTGAGCGTCGTGCGATCCATCGCGAGGAAGTGGGCGGCGTCGCCCAGGCGGGGCGCGTCCGGCCGGTTCAGCGACATCATCAATGAATACTGGCCATGGCTGATGCCGAACGGGGCAAGGGCGGCATCGAAGCGGCGGGCAAGGGTCCGCGCGGCGCGATGCACGCTGAGGCAAAGGCAGCGGCCATAGACTTCGTGTGTAACGGAGAGCGGCAGGTCCTGGTGCATGACCAAACATATATGTTGACATCAACGTAATCGTCAACGAGAACAGGCGGGCAACATGCAAAGGGGAGCGCAGACCGCCGTGGCCAAAGCTATGGGGCGCGGCTCAAGGAGGAATTGAATGGCCTTGCTCGAGAAGAAAGTGCGGACGTGTCTCTGGTTCGAGAGGGGCGGGGTGGAAGCTGCGGAGTTTTATGTTTCGCTGCTACCGGACAGCCGGATTGACGGCGTGATGGATCACGGCGTGCCGGAGGATCCGATGGTGGTGGAGTATACGCTGGCCGGCGCGCCGATGATGCATCTGACAGCGGGACCTCATTTCAAGCTGTCGCCGGCGGCCTCGATCAGTGTACTGACGAAGGACCAGGCGGAGACCGACCGGCTCTGGTCGGCGCTGCTGGCGAATGGCGGCGAGGAGAGCATGTGCGGCTGGCTGGCAGACCGGTATGGCGTGTCCTGGCAGATCGTCCCGCAGGTGCTGATCGAGCTGCAGCGGGCGCCGGACCGGGCGGCTGCGGCGCGCGTGCGTGACGCGATGCTGAAGATGCGAAAGATTGAGATTGCCGCGCTGGAAGCGGCGTTTGCCGGATAGGGGGAGAAGAAGATGGCGTATTTGGACGGGTTTGTGCTGGCGGTGCCGGATGCCAACAAGGAGGCCTACCGGAAGATGGCCTCGGATGCCTCGGTGGTGTTCCGCCGGCACGGGGCAATCGGCTTTGTCGAGTGCTGGGGCGAGGATGTGCCGCAAGGCAAGGTGAACTGCTTCAATTCCGCTGTGATGAAGAAGCCGGAGGAGACCGTGATGTTCTCCTGGATCGTCTGGCCGGACCGGGCGGCGCGCGACGCGGGCAACAATGCGGTGATGGTTGACCCCGATCTCGGCGGGCCGGGATTCATGGCGCCGTTTGATGGCATGCGGATGATCATCGGCGGTTTCGATCAGCTGTTCGGGGATGCGCTGGCGGCACCGGGCGTGATCAATGGCACGGTGTTGCCGGTACCGGCGGGCAAGCGGCAGGAATACACGGCGGCGGCCGCGAAGATGGCGGACCTTTTCATCGAGTATGGCGCGACTTCGGTGGTCGATGCCTGGGGCGACGACCTGCCGGAAGGCAAGGTCAACTCGTTCCACACGGCCGTGCTGCGGAAACCGGACGAGGCGGTGGTGTTCTCCTGGATCAACTGGAAGGATCAGGCGGCGCATGATGCGGGCTGGGAGAAGATCATGGCGGACCCGCGGATGGCCGAGTTCGGACCTGCTACTGTTGGCGCCGACATGGGGCGGATGATCTACGGGACCTTCAAGCCGCTTGTTGTTGCCTGAAAGCCACACTTTTCGGGCGGGTGCGGCAATTGCCCGCTTAAGAATGAGAATGAATTGCAAAAAGAAAATCCGGTTGGTAGTTGCGAATTAGAATAGTTCGCAATCAGGGTTTGCTTTTCCATGTCTCTTTCTGCTGGCCGCCCGGCCGTGATCCGCCCGCTTTCGATCCGTCTTCTGGGATGCGCCGCCACGCTGAGCCTCTGCCTCGGCGGCGGGCTGACGGCGCAGGCCGAGGACGCGCCCGATGACGTGAAGCGGCAGGAGACAGTCTACGTCTACGGCACGAGCACGGGCTATAATGAAGACACCTCGCGCGGCGCGACGAAGACCGACACGCCGATTGTCGAGATTCCGCAGGCGATGACGGTGATCACCGGGGACCTGATGCGCGACCAGGCGATGGCCGGGGTGGGCGAGGCGCTGCGCTTCGTGCCGGGCGTGACGGTCGCGCAGGGCGAGGGGCACCGCGATGCGCCGGTGCTGCGCGGCAATACGACGACGGCGGATTTCTTCGTCGATGGCGTGCGCGATGACCTCCAGTATTACCGCGATGTCTACAACACCGACCGGGTCGAAGTGCTGAAGGGGCCGTCCGGCCTCGTGTTCGGGCGCGGCACGGGCGGCGGCGTGATCAACCGCGTGACCAAGCAGGCGGATGGCGAGCGGGTGCGCGCGCTGACGGCGACTGTGGGGTCGTATGGCCAGGCGCGGGCGAGCGTGGACCTTGGCGGCGAGATTGCTGACGGGACGGATGCGCGCATCAACCTGATCTATGAGGATGCGGAGAGCTACCGGGAGCTGGTCGAAAGCGAGCGGTATGGCGTCGCGCCGTCTGTGGCGTTCGGTCCGGGCGAGAAGACGACGGTTCGTCTGTCAGCGGAGCATTTCGTTGATGAGCGCGTGACGGACCGGGGCGTGCCTTCGCTGAACGGGCGGCCTTATGACGTGTCCGAGAAGTTGTTCTTCGGCAATCCGGACCTGAGCCCGAGCGAGGTGACAGTCAACACGCTGACCGGTGTGATCGAGCATGAGATTTCGGACTCGCTGACGCTGCGCTCGACCTTGCTCTACGGGGACTATGACAAGTTCTACCAGAACCTGTTCGCTGCCAGCGCGGTGAACCTCGGCGCGGGCACTGTGCAGATTGCCGCTTACAATTCGCTGACGACGCGAGAGAACCTGATCAGCCAGACGGACCTTGTCTGGGAGGGAGAGTTCGCAGGCGTCGAGCATACCTTGCTGGCCGGGATCGAGGCTGGGCAGCAGAAGAGCTATAACCTGCGCATCGAAGGCCAGTTCCCCGCAGCGGGCGGGCTGGAGCGGCTGACCGTGTCGCTGGCGGACCGGGGGCAGGATGCGACGGCCGTGTTTGGTCGGGTGTCGCGCAACAATTCCAATGATCTCGGCCTGTTTGCCGCCTATGTGCAGGACCAGATCAAGCTGACAGACCAGTTCCAGATCATTGCCGGCGCACGGTTTGACCGGTTCGATTTCGAGTTCGACAACAATATCGGCGCAGATGCATCGCGTACGGACGAGTTTGTGTCGCCGCGCTTCGGCCTAGTCTATGCGCCGGTGCCGGCTGTGTCGCTCTATGCGAGCTGGGCGCAGTCTTACCTGCCGCAGTCGGGGGAGCAGTTCTCGGCTCTGACGCCAGCCCAGCAGGATTTCGAGCCGGAAGAGTTCGAAAATACCGAAATCGGTGTGAAGTGGCAGCCGTCTGACGAGCTGCTCGTGACGGCGGCGCTGTTCCGCCTCGACCGTACCAATACGCTGGCGCCGGGGCCTGTCGCAGGCACGTCAGTGCTGACCGGCGCGCAGCGCAGCGAGGGGCTGGAGCTGTCGCTGCAGGGCGAAATCCTGGAAGGCTGGGATGTTGCAGCGGCCTATGCCTGGCAGTCGGCGGAGATCACCGAGACGACGAGCGCAGCGCCCGCAGGCCGCGATGTGGCCCTGGTGCCCGAGAACAGCGCGAGCTTCTGGAACAAGGTCCAGGTCAGCGACCGGGTTGATCTGGGATTTGGCATGGTCTGGCAGGATGACCGGTTTGCCTCGATTTCGAATGCCGTTGTGTTGCCCTCCTATACCCGCGTGGATGCAGCAGTATATTATCAGCTGACGGATGATCTGGCGGTGCAGCTCAATCTGGAGAACCTGACGAGTGAGACCTATGCGGTCAGCTCGCACAATGACAACAACATCACGCTCGGCGCGCCGCTGACGGCGAAGGTAACGCTGAGCGCGAAGTTCTGATCAGGACAGGCGCCAAAATGAAAACGGCCCGGGCGTGTGTCCGGGCCGTTTTAGTATCGATGAGCGCCGGCCGGGTTCAGGCCAGCTGGCTGCGACGGTGCTCTTCGCGAGAGGCCGCATATTCAGGAACCAGCACACAGAGCAGGCGCAGGGCTTCGGCGGTGTCGTGGCGGCGGGCGGCTTCGATCAGGGCTGCGCACTTGCGATCGAAGATTTCGCTCGGTGCGGTCTGGAAGGTCACGCGGTTGATGCCTTCAACGCTGGTTTTCTCCAGCGCTTCGTGCGGATAAGTGAGGACCTCGTGTTTCTTCTCGCCGGGGCGCATGCCCATGACCTGGATCTCGATATCGGCGCCGGGAACCTTTCCCTTCAGGCGGATCATCGTTTCGGCCAGCTGGCGGATGGCGACCGGCTCGCCCATGTCGAGCACGAAGAGCTCGGCCCGGCGCGCAGTCTGTTGCAGGGCGGCGGCCTGGAGGACGAGGGCGGTCGCTTCCTCGATGGTCATGAAGTAGCGCGTCGCATCCGGATCGGTCAGCGTGACCGGGCCACCGGCGGCGATCTGGCGTTCGAACAGCGGCACCACGGAGCCGGATGAGCCGAGGACGTTGCCGAAGCGGACCATGGCGCCGGTCATGCCTGCATCGGTGATGATCCGGCTGATGGCGAGTTCGGCGAGGCGCTTGGTGGCGCCCATGACATTATCCGGCGCGACAGCCTTGTCGGTGGAGATGAACACGAACCGGCGCGCGCCGCAGGCGGCCGCTGCGCGGGCGACGTTTACCGCGCCGCCGACATTGGTGAGGATCGCCTCGCAGACATTCTCTTCCATCAGCGGCACGTGTTTCAACGCGGCCGCGTGAATGACGATTTCAGGCTGCATGCGGTTGAAGACTTCGCTCGTCCGCACGGCATCGCGCACATCCCCCAGCACGGATGTCAGGGGCAGGCCCGGGTGCAGCGATTTCAGAAGGTGGTCGATCTGGTAGAGATTGAGCTCGCAGGAATCGAGGATGCCGAGCGCCTCTGGCGATTGCTGCGCGACCTGTCGGGCAAGCTCCGATCCGATCGAGCCGCCGCCGCCGGTGATCGTCACGCGGGTTCCCGAGACAAGCTTGTAGACGGGGCGCAGGTCAAGCTCGCGTTCGGGCCGGGCGAGGAGGTCAGCCGGGCGCAAGGGTTCAAGCGTCTGGGCCGCTTCATCATGGCCGAGGGCCATCACATTCACGCCCCGGTGTGAGGTGATCTCCAGAATGGCGTTCATGGCGGCGCGTTCGCGGGCCGGGCCAGTGACGGCGACCCAGGGCGCGCTGCCATAGCGAAGGGTGAGAACGTCGATCACGTCGCCTAGTGTCTCGAGGCTGCCCATGATCGGCACGCCGCGAACAGCGCGGCCGGGCTCTTTCGAGTCGAGTTCGATCAGGCCGAGGACTCGCACAGCGGAGCCGGCAGGCGCATGCTCGAGGCGGCGCAGCACATCGATCCAGCTGGCAGGATCACCGGCGAGCAGCACGGGCTGGCTGACACGGGGCAGGCGCTGGAAGATCTGCAGGGGTTGGTTGGTGGTGCGGTAGCGGGCGATCATCCGCCCGAGGAACATCAAGCCAGTCCAGAGCGTGACGGTCACCAGCAAGGTCGGCAGCGGATCGTGCAGGCGGCCATTTAGCGCGACCATGACCGGCAGGTAGATGAATACTGCGAGCGCGATGCCCTGCACAGTGCGCACGGCATCCCGCGCGCCGATATGGCGCCAGACCTGGCGGTGGATGCCACCCATGACTAGGCCGGCGCAGGCGGCCATCATGAAGGTCGAGGCGGCCAGCAGCCATTCCAGCCAGGGGAACATGTCGAGTCCTCGGTCCGAGGCCAGCATGGCGAAGTGGGCGAGCGTCATTGCCAGACCGGCCATCGCCACATCGAAGGAGATAGTGAGGGCCATTGCCCGCCGTGCAGCGTCCCGTGGTGTCACGACCTCTACTCCCTCACCCTCGACCGCTTTCGCGATTCTCTGCTTTTACTGCCACCTCTCCGGCGCCACGAAAACCCCGCATACATTGCGATGTCGTAATCCGCCGGGTGAAAAGGCCGTGATTGCTTACCCGGGGTTGGTATCGGCATTTCGCCTGTCCATTCTTCCGGGCAGGACTGCACAATCCGTGGGCGTATCAGGGGGATATTGGTGGGCCCGGCAGGACTTGAACCTGCGACCAGACCGTTATGAGCGGTCCGCTCTAACCAACTGAGCTACAGGCCCTTCTGCGATGGTCGTTTAGGCGCCGTCAGCGTGCCTTGCAACGGCCTTGTTCGGCTCCGAAGAGAGGCGTACCGCTTTGATCACGTTACAATGGAGCCCCACATGAAACGTTCCCCTCTCGCTCTTGTCGCTGTCCTGCTGGCTACTGCGCCGATTGCCTGCGCCCAGATGCCGTTTGCGTCCGCTGCCACTCCCTTGCTTGCGAGCCCTGCTGCCATGGCCATGAACCACAACTCGATCCAGCCAGAGACCACGCTGACGATCAACGCGGAAGCCAAGATCAACGTGGCGCCGGATATTGCCTTCATCACGGCCGGCGTGACCGAAGAGCGCGCCACGGCGAGCGAGGCGATGGCCGCCCAGGCCGCCGCCATGAACGGCGTGTTCTCTGCGCTCGAGGCCGCCGGTATCGCGGCGAAGGACATGCAGACCTCGGGCCTCAGCCTCTATCCGCGCTATGACTACCTGGAAGTCACCCAGCGCGATGGCAGCGTGCGCGGCGAGCAGAAACTCGCAGGCTATGTGGCCAGCAACAACATCACGGCGCGCGTGCGCAAGCTCGATACGCTCGGCGCGACGATCGACAGCCTGGTCAAGGCCGGCGGCAACACCTTCTCGGGCGTGACCTTCGCGCTCGACAATGACAAGGACCTCAAGAACCAGGCCCGCACGCAGGCGATGAAGGAAGCGCTCGCCAAGGCCGAGCTTTATGCGAACGCCGCCGGCCTCAAGGTCGCGCGGATCGTGACCATCAGCGAAGGCTACGAGTATTCGCCGCAGCCGGTGATGATGGCGCGCGCGGAAATGGCGATGGACATGGCGGCGCCGACACCGGTCGCAGCCGGTGAAGTGGGCGTGACGGCAAGCGTCAGCGTGCTGTTCGAGCTTGTGAAGTAAGCTTAAAGGTAGCCTTCGGCGAGAAGGTCCTTCATGTCGACGAGGCCGAGCGGTTTGCCGGCCTCGCCGATAACGAAGGCGTTCGAGATGCGGTTCTCGCTGAGCTGCTTGATGACCGTCTGCATGCGTTCATCGGGGTCGATGGTGCGGGGGGCTTTGGTCATCACTTCGCGGGCAGGCGCGCCTGTCTTGCCGGCCATCATGGCGCGGCGCAGGTCACCGTCCGTCACCATGCCGATCAACGCGCCATCCGCGTTGACCACGCCGGCGCAGCCCTTGCGGCCTTCCGAGACGGCGTAAACGAGCGCTTCGAAGTTTGCGTCCGCGTCCACCAGCGGCAGGGCTTCCTTCCGTTCACGGACATAATCGCCTGCAGTCTGCAGCGTGCGGCCGAGTTTGCCGCCGGGGTGGCGGAAACCGAAATCCTCGCGCGAGAAACCCCGGCGCGCCATCAGCACGATGGTGAGGGCATCGCCGAGCGCAAGCGCCATTGTGGTGGAAGAGGTGGGAGCGAGGCCGTTGGGGCAGGCTTCTTCTACGGTGGGCATCTCGAGCAACACATCCGCATAGCGGCCGAGGGTCGACGCGCGGGCCCGGCTCATGGCGATCAGCGGGATCTGGTTGGCTTTGCAATAGCGCAGCAGGTCGACCAGCTCGCGGCTTTCGCCGGAATAGGAGATCGCGATCACGACCGAGCCCGGCACCAGCATGCCGAGGTCGCCATGGCTCGCCTCGGTCGGGTGGATGAAGAAGGCGGGCGTGCCGGTCGAGGCAAGGCTCGCGGCGATCTTCTGGCCGATATGGCCGGACTTGCCGACGCCGGCGACGACGACGTGCCGGTCGGTCGACAGGATCAGTTCGACGGCGGCGAGGAGAGAGTCGCCCAGCGCGGATTCGAGTTTTTCCAGCGCGTCCCGCTCGATGCGGATGACGCTGCGGGCGAGGGTCAGGTCGGATTTAGCGCTCACGGATCAACAGCTCCCGGGCCGGTGCAGGATGGCGAGCGGCGTTTTGCGGGAGCCGGGCGGCTTCGGCAAGTCCCCGGGTGCGTTGGGGCGGATCAGCGCTGGGTCTGGCGGAAGACGTAGTCCGACACGTCCGAGCCCGGGGCGGGGTGGGCGGTCTGGCGGGCTTCGTACTCGGCGACGGTCAGGCCGGCGGCCTTGGCGGCGCGGGCGGTTGTCTGGCGGGCTTCATAGTCGCTGACCGAGAAGCTGGCGCCGGGAGCGGGCAGGGCCGGGGAAGGCTGGACCGCGGCCACCTCGTCTGCGCCGTCACCTTCGACGATTACCACGTCGCCGGGCATGTCCTCGTCGGTTGTCTCCGAGAAGGTGAGGTTAGCGCCGGTCATCTGGTAGGAGCTCAGCGGCTTGCCGTTCAGCATCGGTTCGGCCGCGTCGTTCGGGTTGGCCGGCACCTGTACCGAGGCGAAGACCGTGGTGCCGCGCAGCTGCGGTTTGGTCGGGTCAGCCGGGCCGCCGAGGGTGGCGAAGGCGGCTTCGACGAGGGCTTCGACATGGTCGTTGCGGGATTTCGCCGTGGCGCCGCCGAGCATCACCGCGATCACGCGGTGGCCGTCGCGTTCGGCCGAAGTCATCAGGTTGAAGCCGGACGCGCGGGTATAGCCGGTCTTGATGCCGTCCACGCCGTCGACCGTGCCGATCAGGTCGTTGTGGTTCTTGTAGACCATCCGGCCCCAGGAGAACTGCTGGTTCTCGAAATAGTGGTAGTACTGGCCATGCTGCTCGAGCAGGGCGTCTGCGAGCAGGGCAAGGTCATAGGCGGTGGTGACCTGCGCAGTGTTCGGCAGGCCGGACGCGTTCTTGAAGGTCGTGTTCATCAGCCCGAGATCGCGCGCCTTGTCGGTCATCATCTCCGCGAATTTCTTTTCGGTGCCGCCGAGGTGTTCGGCGACGACGACAGCGACGTCATTTGCGGACTTGGTGACGAGAGCGAGAATGGCGTCCTCGACCTTGATCTTGGTGCCAGCTTTCAGTTTCAAGTTCGAGGGCGGTTGCTTGGCGGCGTTCTTGGACACCGTCATCTTGTCGGTGAGGCTGACTTCGCCGGCATTGATCGCGTCGAACAGCAGGTAGAGCGTCATCACCTTGGTCAGCGAGGCGGGGTAGCGCGCATCATCGGCGTTTCGCGAGTGCAGGATCTCGTTGGTGTCTGCGTCCATTACCAGGGCCGCGTATTTCTCGGCCGCCGCGGTGGGGGCCAGAATGACAGCGGAAGACCCGACGGCGACCGCGAGGACAGCGGCACGGCACAGGGAAAGGTCAAGCAGCGCCTTCAAGGGCAACCTCCGATACGCAAAACCCCCGGGTATCCCCGGACTAAACCCTAGATTCGGACAAACCAGTTGACCACAGCTTAACGCAGCCTGTCCGCTGACAGTTTTGTAACTGATGCAAGATGAGTGCTATTTCGCCCTCAAATGCTTAATGTTGCAGCGCACAAAATTTATTGCATCTGCGAGGGGAGTGTGTTATTCACATCACACCCTACAGCAGAAGGATTCCCCAAATGGCCAAGACCACTGCATCGACGGCGCGCGCCAAAGCGGAAGCCCGCCCGAACACTGCGACCACCAAGCAGATCGAAGCCGGCATGGACCAGATGGCCGGTTTTGCCAGCAAATTCAGCGACATGGCTGGCGGCAGCGTCAAGGCGCTGACGGACAGCACGGTCGCCTCGACCGAAGTCCTGCGCGAGATCGGCAATCGCAACATGAACTTCATGACCCAGGCCATGGAGCAGGGCGTTGAGCTGACCCAGACCCTCGCCAACGTTCGCGACCCCCGCGAGATGTTCGAACTCCAGTCGGCTTTCGCCAAATCGATGTTCTCGGCCTACACGACCGAGCTTTCGGCCCAGACCGAGCTCTGCGTTGCTGCATGGCGCAACGCTTCAAAACCGTTTATGTCTTCGTTCGCGAAGTAATCTCGAGGTTGGGCCGGCCGCGGCCGCCCGGCAGTAGAGTGACGAAGTAGAGTTTGAGGGCCGGACCGGTTTGGTCCGGCCCTTTTCGTTTGGCCGTTTTCGTTCGGGTTGCCGCTGCGTTGCGCTTGCGACTCGTAGGGGATCGCCACAGAATGTTGACTGGCGACGCGGGCGGGAGCCAGGCGATGACGGTTTTCGACAGGCAGGGTGGATCTTTATCCGGCGCTTCGCCCCGGGCGGCGGAACTGTTTGATCTCGCGTGCAACCGGTTTGCCCATTTCCGGGGGGACCCGGTAGAGCCGCTCCGGGAAGCGCTGGCCGATTCGCCCGAATTTGCGATGGCGCTGATCGCGAAGGCCTGGATCTACGCCATGTCGACTGAGCCGCAGGCGACGGCGCAGGCGCGGCGGATGGTTGAAGACCTGAAGGCGATGCCGCTCGGCGCGCGTGAGGCGAGCCATCTCAAGGCGCTGGCACTGGCGGCCGCCACCGAATGGACCGGTGCTGCGCGAGAGCTGGACCAGCATTCGGCCGATTTCCCGACCGACCTGATCGCCCTAATGGCGGGCCACCAGATCGACTTCCTGACCGCCAATGCCCGCAACCTGCGCGACCGGATTGCCCGGGCACTGCCGGCCTGGGACGGGGTGCCGGGGCGCTCCTACCTGCTGGGCATGCTGGCCTTCGGGCTTGAGGAGGCGGGCGATTATGCGCGGGCCGAGGCGGCCGGCATGAAGGCGCTGGAAGCGGACGCCGACGATAGCTGGGCACATCATGCCGTGGCGCACGTGATGGAAATGCAGGGCCGGGCGGCGGAGGGCCGCGACTTCATCCGCAAGCGGCGGGCGCACTGGGCGCAGCCGGACAATTTCCTGAAGATCCACAACTGGTGGCATCTGGCGCTCTGCCATCTTGAGCTGGGCGAGCCGGATGTCGCGCTGGCCTTGTATGATGACGAGGTGCGCAGCGACGCGAGCACCGTGGCGCAGAACCTCGTCGACGCCTCGGCGCTGCTCTGGCGGCTGCAGCTGTCCGGTGTCGATGTTGGCGAGCGCTGGGACGAACTGGCCGACACCTGGACCCAGCATGCAGACGGGAAGTGCTATCCTTTCAACGATGTGCATGCCGCGATGGCCTATATCGGCGCGGGCCGGCGCAGTGATGCGACGGACCTCGTGAAGATCGCGCATGAGGGCAATTCGCGCTTCGAGATGAACCGCTGGATGCGCGAGACCGGCGCGCCGGTGATCGACGGGCTGCTGCTGTTCGGCAAGGGTGAGTATGAGGCCGCCATTGATCCCTTGTTCCGCGCGCGCCACATCAACGGCACGTTTGGAGGCAGCCATGCGCAGCGCGATGTCATCGACTGGACGCTGACCGAAGCAGCCATCCGCGGAAAGAAGACGACGCTCGCGCGGGCGCTGGTCCAGGAGCGTCTTGCCTTGCGCCCGGACAGCCGGGTGAACCTTGCCTTTGCCCGCCGCGCCGGATTGCGGCCCAACTGATGACAGGACATGCCATGACGGGTTTCGTTGATTTCAAGCAGCTGCAGCGCCCCACCAGCCCCAACACCGCGTTGACGGCGCCGCCGGGCTTTGCCGATGCCGCCCAGCCCGATGCCGAGCCGCCGGTCTTCGATGTTTCGCCGGGTGACCTCTACATGAAGCTTCTCAAAGTGATTGCCGAGCGCCGCGAATGGCAGCTCGGGCAGCAGGACGCGGCCTCGATGCGGGTGACCTTTGTCGCCACCTCGCCGATCATGCGATTCAAGGATGATGTCGATGTCCGCATCCTGCCCGTCGAGGGGCAGCCGGGAAAGTCGACCTTCGCCGCCTATTCCCGCTCGCGGGTGGGGTATTCCGATCTTGGCGCCAATCGGAAGCGCCTCGCCGTGCTTTCCGCAGCATTGGGAGCGCCCTGATTCAGGGCAGAGCTGTGATGAAGCGCCAATTGCATCTTCAATCTCGTGCAGGAAGGTATATCTTAAGGCCAATGAGCAGCGCGTTTGATCCGATCCGAATGGCGGGATCGCCCACGCCGGGATCGCCAGGGGGCGGATCACCGGGCGCTGGCGATGACGGCGGCACAGGGTTTGACCTGGCCACCGAAACCCGCATCAAGACCAAGAAGCCGTCGCTCTACCGCGTTCTCCTTCTCAATGATGATTACACGCCGATGGAATTCGTCGTGTTCATCCTCGAGCGGTTCTTCAACCGCTCCCGCGAGCAGGCGACCCGCATCATGCTTCACGTCCACCAGAAGGGCGTCGGTCTGTGCGGGGTCTATACATATGAGGTTGCCGAGACCAAGGTAGCCCAGGTGCTGGACCTTGCGCGACGGCACGAACACCCTCTCCAGTGTGTCATGGAGAAAGACGACTAGCCGGCCCATCCTGTAGATTTCCACGAAACACGACCCTCCCGAAAAGGCTTCCTTCCTTGCCCCGCCTCTCTCCCTCTCTCGAAACGGCTCTCGAAAAGGCCCTCACGCTCGCTGCCGAACGCGATCATGAGTATGCCACGCTTGAGCACCTGCTGCTGGCCCTGACAGAGGACGAGCACGCCCGCGATGTGATGGGGGCCTGCAAGGTCAATATCGACGAGCTGCGCGCCGAACTCACCCGCTATATCGACGAGGAGCTTTCCAGCCTTATCGTGGACGGCAGCGATGGCCGTGTGCAGCCGACCGCCGCGTTCCAGCGCGTGGTGCAGCGCGCGATCCTCCATGTCGAAAGCTCGGGCCGCGAGGAAGTGACCGGCGCGAACGTGCTCGTCTCGATCTTCTCTGAACGCGAAAGCCACGCCGCCTACTTCCTGCAGGAGCAGGACATGACGCGGTATGACGCGGTCAACTACATCTCCCACGGCGTGGCGAAGCAGCCCGGCATGTCGCGGCCGACAACGCCGCGCGGCGCGGAGTCCTCGGAGGAAGAACCCGCGAAACAGGGCCACGAAGCCCTCGATACCTATTGCGTGAACCTCAATGCGCGTGCCCGGGCCGGCAAGATCGACCCGCTGATCGGGCGTGACATGGAAGTGAACCGCTGCATCGAGGTGCTGTGCCGCCGCAACAAGAACAACCCCATCCTCGTGGGCGATCCCGGCGTCGGCAAGACGGCGATTGCCGAAGGTCTCGCCAAGCGCATCGTCGATGGCGATGCGCCGGAAATCCTGGACGACGCGATCATCTGGTCGCTTGACATGGGTGCGCTGCTCGCCGGCACGCGGTACCGCGGTGACTTCGAGGAGCGTCTCAAATCGGTGATGAAGGAACTCGAGCAGCAGGAAAAAGCCATCCTGTTCATCGACGAGATCCACACCATCATCGGCGCCGGTGCGACGAGCGGCGGCGCGATGGATGCCTCGAACCTGCTGAAGCCTGCGCTGCAGTCCGGCGGCCTGCGCTGCATGGGCTCGACGACCTTCAAGGAATACAAGCAGCACTTCGAGAAAGACCGCGCGCTTTCGCGCCGGTTCCGCAAGATCGACGTGGTGGAGCCGACCGTCCCTGATACAATAAAGATCCTCACGGGCCTCAAGACGAAGTTCGAGGACTTCCACGGCCTCAAGTATACCAACGACGCCATCAAAGCGGCGGTGGAGCTGTCGGACCGTTACATCACCGACCGCAAGCTGCCCGACAAGGCGATCGACGTGATCGACGAGGCCGGCGCCGCGCAATGGCTGCTGCCCGCCTCGAAGCGCAAGAAGCAGGTGGGCATCCGCGATATCGAAGCGGTGGTCGCCAAGATCGCGCGCATCCCCCCGAAGCAGGTCACCTCCGACGATGCGGCTTCGCTGAAATCGCTTGAGAGCGATCTGAAGCGCGTCGTGTTCGGCCAGGACGAAGCGATCGTTGCCCTGTCGGCCTCGATCAAGCTTGCCCGGGCAGGCCTGCGCGAACCGAACAAGCCGATCGGCTCCTACCTCTTCACCGGCCCGACCGGCGTCGGCAAGACCGAAGTCGCCAAACAGCTCGCCTCCATCATGGGCGTCGAGATGCTGCGCTTCGACATGTCGGAATACATGGAGCGCCACACGGTCAGCCGCCTGATCGGCGCGCCTCCGGGCTATGTCGGCTATGATGAAGGTGGTCTGCTCACGGACGGTGTGGACCAGCATCCGCACTGCGTGCTGCTGCTCGACGAGATCGAGAAGGCTCACCCGGACCTGTTCAACATCCTGCTGCAGGTGATGGACAATGGCGCGCTGACGGATGCCAATGGCCGCAAGGTCGACTTCCGGAACGTGATCCTGATCATGACGACCAATGCCGGCGCATCCGACGCTGCGAAGAATTCCATCGGCTTCGGCCGCGGGAAGAAGGACGAGGAATCCGACGAGGCGCTGAAACGCCTGTTCACGCCGGAATTCCGCAACCGTCTCGATGCGACGATCACCTTCGGCGGCCTGACGCCGGAGATCATTGACCGCGTGGTCGAGAAGTTCATCCTGCAGCTGGAAGTCCAGCTGGAAGATCGCAACGTGACGATCGAAGTGTCGAAACCGGCCCGCGACTGGCTGGCGAAGCGCGGCTTCGATGCGGACATGGGCGCCCGGCCGCTGGCCCGCACGATCCAGGAATACGTCAAGAAGCCGATGGCCGAAGAGCTCCTTTTCGGGAAGCTCACGAAGGGCGGCGTCGTGAAGATCGACATCGACAAGAAGACGGACGAGCTGACCTTCAAGTACATCGCAGAGCCTGCGAAGAAGAAGAAAGCCACCAAGGACGAAGCCGAAGAGCCGGCGGCCTAAGGCAAAATCCGATCACAGAAACGAAAGGGCTGTCCGTGGGGCAGCCCTTTTGCGTTTGCGGTGTGTGTCCTAGTGTTTGCCCAAAGAAACGCCGGGAGGATTTGGCATGGCGAGCGCCGTTCAGGGTAAGTGCGATCCGAAATTCGCGAAGGTCAAGGAAGAGTTCGAACGCAATTTCGCTGAGCGGGGGGAAGTCGGCGCGAGCGTCTGCCTCTCGGTGAATGGCGAGACGGCTGTGGATCTCTGGGGCGGCCTTGCGAACGCAGAGACGAAGGATCCCTGGCAGGAAAACACGATCTCCATCGTTTTCTCCTGCACCAAGGCGGCTGTTGCCCTTTGCGCGCATATCCTGATCGATCGCGGACAGCTGGACCCGGCGGCGCCGGTGAAGGCCTACTGGCCTGAGTTTGCGCGCGGCGGAAAAGAGAAGACCACCGTGCAGATGATGCTGAACCATGAGAGCGCGCTGCCGACCCTTCGGGGTCCCGTGAAGCCCGGCGGTTTCGGTGACTGGAACTACATGACCAGCCGGATGGCCGACGAAGAGGCCTTCTGGGAAGTTGGCACGCGCAACGGCTATCACATGATCAATTTCGGCTGGACCGTCGGCGAGCTGGTCCGCCGCGTCTCAGGCAAGTCGCTGGGCACCTTTTTCCGCGAGGAAGTTGCCGAGAAGACGGGCGCCAAGTTCTGGATCGGCCTGCCGGAAACCGAGAAGGTGCATATCGCGCCGATCCGCCCCTATATCCCGAAGCCCGGTGATCAGCCCACGGAGTTTGCGATCAAGCTGGTGACCGAACCGGATTCGATCCAGCACAAGAGCTTCATGAACAATGGCGGCTGGGACTTCAACGATCGCAAGGGGCAGGCCGCCGAGATCGGCGGCGGAGGCGGCCTCTCGAACGCGCGCGGGCAGGTGGCCTGGTACACGGAGCTTGCAACGAACTCCGGCAAGCTCGTTTCTTCGGACCGCCTCGCGCAGATGACGATGGTGACGACCGCAACACAGCGCGACGCAACGCTTTTGATCCCCACACGCTTTGCCTCCGGCTTCATGAAGTCGATGGACAACCGGGCTGGCGGCTTCGGCCCGGGCACTAGCGCGATCATGGGCGAGAAAGCCTTCGGCCATGTCGGCGCGGGCGGTTCCATCGGCTTTGCCGATCCGGAATGCGGCCTCGCGTTCAGCTATACCATGAACCAGATGGGCAGCGGCATCCTGCTGAATGATCGCGGGCAGAGCCTCATCGATGCGGCTTACAAGTCGCTTGGCTACCGCACCAATGCGCCGGGCGCCTGGGTCAGGTAAGCCCGGTCAGCCCTTGGCGAAGCGGATTTCGCCGGGGGCGAGCCCGTCCAGCGTCCATTCGCCGATCTGTACGCGGATCAGGCGCAGCGTAGGGTGGCCCACGGCGGCGGTCATGCGGCGCACCTGCCGGTTGCGGCCTTCGGTGATCTGCAGTTCGATCCAGCTGTCGGGCACCGACTTTCGGAAGCGTATCGGCGGATCGCGCGGCCAGAGGTTTTCCGGCGCGGGCAGTGCGCGCACCTTGGCCGGGCGGGTCATCCCGTCCTTCAGCTCCACGCCGCTTGCGAGCGCGTTGAGAGCCGCTTCGTCCGGAATGCCTTCGACCTGCGCCCAGTAGGTCTTCGCAAGGGAGTGTTTCGGGTCGCTGATCCGCGCCTGCAGCGGGCCGCTATCGGTGAGCACGACCAGCCCCTCTGAGTCGTAGTCCAGCCGCCCCGCCGGATAGACGTTCGGCACCGGCACGAATTCCTTCAGCGTGCGCTTGCCGCTGCCTTCATCCGTAAACTGAGTGAGTACGTTGAAGGGTTTGTTGAGGAGGATGATCTTCAGTTGACCGCCTCGTGCAAGGTCTTCAGCGTTGTGAGCAGGGCTTCGGCGCCGGACAGCGGCAGGCAGCTCGGCCCGTCGCACAGCGCCTTGTCCGGATCGGTGTGGAACTCGAGGAACACGCCGTCCGCGCCCGCTGCCACGGCGGATTTCGCGATGACCGGCACGCCGTCGCGCCGCCCGCCTGTCGAGGCGCCGGCCGTGCGCGGATCCGCGCCCGGCAATTGCACGGCATGGGTCGCGTCAATCGTCACCGGCGCGCCAAGCTTTTTCATTTCTGGGATCGCCAGCATGTCGACGATCAGGTTGTTGTAGCCGAAGCTGACGCCGCGTTCGCAGAGGATCACGCCGACATCCGGCGCCACTTCCGCGATCTTGGAGAGGATGTTCTTCGCGTCCCAGGGCGCCATGAACTGGGCCTTCTTGGCCTGGATCAGCGCGCCATGCTTCGCCGCCGCCTGCGCAGTCGCGATGACGAGATCCGTCTGGCGCACGAGGAAGGCGGGAAGCTGCAGGATATCGGCCACTTCGGCCACCGGCTCTGCCTGGGCGTTCTCGTGCAGGTCGGTCACCACCGGCACGCCGAGCTTTGCCTTGACGCTGGCGAGGATCTTGAGGCCGTCCATGCCCGGGCCGCGATAGGACTTGATCGAGGAACGGTTCGCCTTGTCGAAGCTCGCCTTGAACGCATAGGGCAGGCCGAGGCGCGCGCAGATGCGCTTCAGCTCGCTGCCGACTTCCAGCGCCAGCGCCTCGTCTTCCAGCACGTTCAGGCCGGCGATGATGGCGAGGGGCTTGCCGGTGCCGATGGTCCAGCCGGAAGCCTTGTGCGTCAGAACGCTCATGCGATGTCTCCTTCGTTCGCGCGATGCCTTAGCGGAAAATGCCCCGGGCGCGAAACCCTCCCTTGTCAGGGGCCGGAAAACAAAGAAGCCGCTCCTGTCGAGGAGCGGCTTCCGTGAGCCCATGGGGCCCGTCAGGTCGGGGCGTGTTTCAGCGCCCAGCCTGCATCTCTAGGCGCTGACCGGAGGCTGCTCCAGCCAGACACCATAGGACACAGACCCAACGGCCTCACCTGGTTTCTCACTCGACATTGGATCACCTCCTTTCAAGCGTGCTACGGGCACGGACTTCGTCCCGGACCATCCGAGACAATACGGACCTAAGCATGATTTGCGCCAATGTTAAGTTAAGAAGGTGGCCCTCCGGCATTCAGCGCTGTGTTTTGCCCGAAAAATGACCCGGGCGCCGATGGGGCGGCCCGGGCCGGAGTAAGCCTCAAAAGGGGTACGAAAGAGGCTGTGTGTTTCAGTCGGCGGCGATGGCGCCCACGACCAGGCCGATGATGGCGCCGGTGGCTACGGAGGCGAGGATCGCGTCGCCCCGGTCATTGTCGCGGACCCAGTGATAGCCATGCGGCGGCTCGTAGAGGCCGTAATTGTAGTAGTCGTTGATGTAGACCGTCCGGCGCGGGCCGTAGCTGTAGTAATGGCCGACATCATAACGCGGGCTGTAGCCCGAATAGTAATGCGGGCCGTAGCTGTAGCCATAGGTCACGGTGACCGAGCTGCGCGGGTAGTAGGGTTTGTACACCACGACGCGGTCGCGCCGGTAGTCGCGGTAGTCGTGGCGGTCATAGTGATCATGGTCGCGGTAATAGTCGCGGTCCCGCTTGTGGCGTTTGCCGCGCCAGCCGTCATGATCGTCATCGTCGTGGTATTCCCAGCCGCCGCGGTCGCGGTCACGTCCGCGGTCCCGGTCTGCATACGAGACGGGGGCGAGCAGGAAGCTGGCAGCTGTGGCAGCTGCCATGAAGCGGGTAATGGTCTTGGTCAGCGACATGGTTTCACGGGCCTTTCCGGTTCAAATGCAACGCGTGCACACGGGCAAACTGGACATTGCGCGCAAACACCGTTTTCGTGTGCCGAATGTCCGGCCCGGTGGCTGAACTCTGGCTGAACAGGTCCTTCAGGATTCCCCATGAGCGAGTTTGGCGACCTCAGGATCTCGGACACGATTACGTTACCGGCCTGGGAGATCAGCGAAGCCTTCGTGCGCGCCTCCGGCCCAGGCGGGCAGAATGTCAACAAGGTCTCCACGGCCGTACAGCTGACGTGGCATGTCGGCGCCTCGTCGCTGCCTGCCGGCATCAAGGAACGGTTCCAGAAACTCTATGCCAGCCGCATCACCGCCGACGGAAGGCTGATCCTTGAGGCGAGCGAGCATCGCAGCCAGTTGCTCAACCGGCAGGCCGCACGGGCCCGCCTGGCCGAAATGATCCTCAAGGCCTCGGTGCCGCCCAAGAAACGCATCAAGACCAAACCCACCGCCGGAAGCGTCCGCAGACGGATCACCGCCAAGAAAAAACGCGGCGAAGTAAAAGCCCTGCGCGGCGGCGTGACGGGCGAGGATTAGGGATATTATGTGCTGTCAGGAGAGACACAGCGGCAGGAAATCACTGGTTTCCATCATCCTCTCAAGCACCCAGTGCACAATCTTGCATCGCAATACGATTCATTATTTGGCGCCAAATTCCCGTTCACAAACACCGACACCACTATGGGCGCTGCGGGAGCATCAGGCTTTCGCATTTGATCGGCGCCGACAAAGCGCCAGTTCATGCGCGTTGCAAGTGGCGAACAACAGGTTCAACCAGTTCGGGCATGCCGATCCAGTATCCTTGCATCTGGTCGCAGCCGAATGAGGCAACCAGCTTTGCCGTTTGCTCACATTCTATCCCTTCAACCGAACAGGCTATGCCCAGTTCATGCGCAAGCGATACGGTCGCTCGCATGATCTTTTGTGTGACAGTCCGATCTCGCAGTTCGCCAACAAAGGCCCTGTCGAGCTTGATTTTGTCTAGCGGCAATTGATCGAGGATGGCGAGCGAGGAATAGCCGGCGCCAAAATCGTCCAGCACCACCCTGAAACCGAGCCGCCTGGCTTCATCTAGCACGGCGCAGTTTTCCGCGACGTTCCGGAATGCGACCTGCTCAGTGACTTCAAGCTCGATACGCTGAGGCGGAACGCGGTGGCGCGCGATGATCGCACAAAGTGTTGCAAGAAATAGGCGCGAAGTCAGCTGTGAAGGCGAGACATTGATGGCCAATGACCAATTGGTAGCCGCTACAGTCGGCAAGGCCTGGTTCAGGATCGACCAGAGCATTTCGTTCAGCAGGCCGAGCCGTTCTGCTATCGGGATGAAATCATTTGGTGCCGGGTCGCGAGGAAAGCCGCTGTTCGGCCAGCGCGCGAGAAGCTCCATCGATACGATGCGGCCGTCTCTGGCAGAGATGATCGGCTGCAATGCAGCGCGGATGTTTCCTGCGGGTAGCGCTTGCCGAAGTGCGATCTCTATCGCGGATGATGCGAGCGCTGCAGAATCAAGCACTGGATCGAATTCGACAACGCCAAGGCGTTCGACTTTGGCACGGCGCATGGCAACATCAGCCGAATGAAAGAGTTCCGGCACCGACAGGCAACCCGTCAGCGGACCAACCCACCCGATTGAAGCGCCGACCGAGACATGTCCTGCCTCGGAATGAATGGGTGCAGTCAGCCGCTGGTGCAGTATCAGCATAGCTTGCTGGTACTCTTCTGCATCCTGCGCCGGCTTGATAAGCACCGCAAATTCGTCGCCGCCGAGGCGCGCAGCAGCAATCAGCCCGGCTTGTTGCAGCAAGCGTTTGGATATCTGTTTAAGGACCTCGTCGCCTACAGAATGTCCATATTGATCATTAAGCGGCTTGAAGCGATCAAGATCGATGAATGCCAGTACGAGCGATTTTCCATCTCTGGTCTGATCTGTCATGAGATCGACGAAAGCCCGCCTGTTCTGGAGACCTGTCAGCGGGTCTTCTCCAGCAAGACGCGTGGTCTTTAAAATCAGCGCCTTGAGCGTTTCGCGGGTCATCACACTGCGATAGGCGCCCGCGCTGAGGTATCCGACCAGTGTTCCAAGGGCGACGATCGCTACGACCTTGTCCTCGCCCCTGAGATCCGGGCTGAAAGTCGTCCAGGCAATCATCGTAATCGCCCCGAAAACGGGGGGCAGTCCCGTAATCAGGGTTTGCAGCCTGCTCTCGTTGTAGAAAAGGGAAACGTGAATCAGAATCCCAAGAAGAACGGCCCCGGCCATCAGCATGCTGACGACATGGCCAGTAGTCCATAGCGTCAGGCACATGGCGGTCCACAGACTTGAACCAAGCCCGAGATGAACGAAATAGGGAGCTAGCCAGCGTCTCGCAGTTGATGCTTTCTTCTTTACTTGGCGCGCGATCTGCACTTCCGTGAACTCATTCACGAAGATCAGTGACGCCCAGGCTAAAGCCAGTTCAACTGACGCGGCATAGGCGACAAGCGCAGCCACGATGATGCAGGCCGCAACCCGGCCTGCAGTGTCAGCTGCCAGACGGCTTACAAGTTCGCGGCTTGTCGCCAGCTCTGCTTCTACGGTCCAGTCAGAACCGAGAACCCACCTGTGCATGGTTCTTCAATTGCCCCTGTGCTCTGAGCGGGTCGTAGCAGATGAGCGTGAGATTCAGGCTAAACGGCAGTCTGGCGATTCAATGCCGAACTTAGGGATTTAATAACAAACTCTCAGTGCGCCGCCCTCGAATGCCTGGTCAAGCGTGGCGTCAGCATGCAAACGAAAGCTGGAAAAACTGTCACCAGTACCGATCAGCTTCGTCGTAAGGGGTTAGAATGAAGGGCGTGACAATCTCAGTGCGTGCAGTGACGCTGTCAGCAATGTCCGAGAAGGGCCAAAAACCACCCGCCAAAGCCTTCAGACCGGGAGGAGGGGCGGCGCTTCCGCCTTCCTAGCCCTTCAGCGCTTCCTCGATGGCGGCTTCGATCGCCTGGGTATTCGCGCCTTCGACATGCAGGTCGCCGATGAAGAAGCCCGGCGTGCCGCTGACGCCGAGCGCGTCTCCAAGCGCCTTCATCTCGGCAAGTTGCTTTACGATGGGGGGCGATTTCATGTCGGCGCGCATACGCGCGACATTGATGCCCAGGCCGGCTGCAAGCTCATCGATCTTCTGCTCGGTCAGGTCGTCATTCGATTTGAGATTCATCAGGGCGAAGTGCATCTCGAAATACTTGCCCTGATTGCCGGCCGCGAGGGCCGCCAGCGCGGCAGTCTCGCTGATGCCGCCAAAGATCGGCAGTTCCTTGAACACGACGCGCACCTGGCCGTCATACTCTTCCGGAAGCCCGCGGACCCAGTCGACCGAGCGTTTGCAATAGCCGCAGCGGTAATCGAAGAACTCGACGACGGTGATCTTCGCGTCTTCCGGGCCAATCGCGTGATCGCCGGCCAGTGAATAGAGCTTGTCCTTGTTTGCCGCGATGGCGGCCTTGGCGGCCTCGGCGGCGGCAGCCTGCTCGCGCTGCGAGAGGGCGATCAGCGCTTCCTCGATCACTTCGGGATGCTCGACGATGTATTCGTGAACGATCTTCTCGATCTCGGCCTTGCTGGCGCCGCCGCCCGGCTGGGCGCAGGCGGGCAGGAGGGCGAGGGCAGTGGCGGCCGCAATGAACAGCGGCTTGCGAAGGAGGGGCGTCATAAGGGCGTCGGTCCTGTGGATGAAGAAACTGGCGGGACTATAGGGGCCCCGCCGCTCCAGTCCAACCGTCCTCACACAGCCGTTACCGGCGTTCCTGCCTTGAAAAGTCTATGGAACCCCCGTCCGCGCCGCTGATGGCGAAGGTCCCCCGCCCCGGGCGCTTGTACCGGTCGTAGAACTCCCGGTTGTCCGGGTTGCTCGGGTCGGTGATCAGGAGGATGTCATCGGCGCGGCGGTAGGTGATGGTTCCCTTCTCGAGCGACTGGACAGCGCGGCGGGCAAAGCCGTTGGCGCGCACGATGTCGCCAACCCAATACGCCGACTCGGCGGTGGCCAGCTGTGCCTCCCCGCGGCGGTCCTGATGCTCCAGCGTGATCGCCAGCTGGGCCCAGGCGAAGGCATTGTCCGGCTCGGCGATCAGGGCGTCGCGCAGGGCCGTCTCGGCCTTCTGCGTATCGCCCGGCAGGTCGCGCGCGTTCAGCGACCGGGCATAGTTGATCAGGAACAGCGGCTGGCCGGGGTGAAGCTCCAGCGAGCGGGCATGCGGCTCGACCGATTCGGCGGTCCGGCCGCTCTCGAACAGGATCTGCCCTTTAAGCTCATGGAAGTAGGGGTTCTGGTCGTCCTCGGCGAGGAGGGAGTTCACTTCCTTCAGGGCCAGTTCGATGTCTGAGTTGCGGAAAGCCGAGAATGCCCGCGCATACCGTGCCGGGGCAGACTTGTCCGAATCCGGATAGTACCGGCGCACCTTCAGCGGCGTGTCGAGGAAGCCGATCAGCTTCGCCCGCATCATGTCATACTGTTTCTGCTCACGCTCCGTAGGCGAAACATCCATCAGGCCCGTGGCCTCTGCCAGCGCGCGGGCGGTGCGGATACGGTCCGAGGCCAGCGGGTGCGAGCGGAAGTAGGGGTAGCGCTTCGCTTCCGACAGCACTTCCTGGTAGCGGAACTTCTCGAAGAACTCGACGATGCCCGCGGGAGACTGGCCCAGTGCGGAGAGGTACTTCACGGCTGCAGCGTCCGCAGCGGCTTCCTCGGCGCGCGTGTGCACATAAAAGTTCAGCGCCGCAAACTGGCTGGAGCTGCCGATCAGCGCGGCGCCGGCGCCGGGCTCGCCCGCGGCAATCGCCAGGATGCCGAGGCCGATGGAGACAAGCGCCGGGCGCATCGCGACCGATGCCGCCCTGAGGCGCGCGACCGTATGGCCGCACGCGATATGGCAGGTCTCGTGACCGATCACGCCCTTGATCTGCGCCGCGCTCTCCGCCTCGATGATCAGTCCGGTGTGCAGGTGGATGCGCTGCCCGTTCGCAACGAAGGCGTTCAGCGACGGATCGTTGATGATGTAGATCTGCACGTCCTGGGGAACGAGGCCGGCCACTTCGAGGATCGGGTCGGTCCACTCGCGCAGCGTTTCCTCGATCTCGGCATCCCGGATCAGCCCCTGCGCCGACGCGCCGAGCGCGAGGACAGCCGAGGCAAGGATCGCAGCAGCGGCGCGCATCAGTTTCGCAGCCATTCAGGACACTCCAGTTCGAACACGCCTCAGGTTTACGCCTTCAGCCTATCAATAGCGAGACTTCGGGACACCGGTTACTGAATTGTCAGGTTTCGTCTGACGCGAATGTGAATGTCAGGTCCGGATCGAGCCGTATGCCGGTTTCTTCGCCTGGATTCAGGGCGTTGGAATGGGGCACAAGCGCCTGCAGGGCGAGCCCGCCGCCTTCAAGGTTCAGGCGCACGAGCGGCCCGGAAAGCCGGCGGCTGACCACGCGCAGCCGCACCGGCGCCGCAGCGTCCGGGATCACGCCTTCGGGCCGCACCCCGAGGAAAGCGCCCGCCCCCTTGCGCCAGCTTTCGGGCACGGCGCCCGCAGGGATCAGGTTCAGGGAACCGAGCGCCCGGGCCACCGAAACGCTTGCCGGCCGGCGGTAGACCTCATCCGGCGTGCCGCTCTGCAGCAGCCGGCCCTGCTTGAGGATGGCAATGCGGTCGGCATGCTCCAGCGCCTCGACCGGGTCGTGGGTGACCATCAGCGCCGGGATTCCGGCAGCCCGGATCGCGGCGAGCGCTGCATCGCGGACACTGCCGCTTAAGGCGGGGTCCAGGCCTGAGAAGGGCTCGTCCATCAGGATCGCGGTGGGGTTCGGGGCGAGGGCCCGCGCAATCGCGACACGCTGCTGCTCGCCGCCGGAAAGTTCGTGCGGATAGGCATTGGCGCGTGCCCTGAGGCCGAGCAGGTCCATCCAGTAATCGACCCGGCTGGCAATGAGATCGGGCGCCAGGCCCTTGAGGCCGAAGGCGATATTGCGGGCCGCCGTGAGATGGGGAAACAGCGCGAAGTCCTGGAAGATCAGGCCGATGCCGCGCTTCTCCGGCGGCACAGTTCGTCCGGGTTCGGACAATACCTGCTCCCCGGCCTCGATCGTTCCGGCGTCCAACGGTTCGAGCCCCGCAATGAGGCGCAGGAGGGTCGACTTGCCCGCCCCCGAGCCGCCCAGCAGGGCCGTGATCTCGCCGGGCACCAGCGACAGGCTGACATCTTCGACCACCGCCCGGCCATCATAACGGCGCGTGACGCCCTGCAGGTCCAGCCGCGCCTTCATGATGTCGCTCCTGGCCGGGCGCGTGACATTTGCCAGGTCAGCAGGATCACCGGCAGAAGGCCGGCGCAGGTGATCAGCAATGCGGGCAAGGCGGCCGCCGCCAGACGTTCATCGCTGGCATAGGCATGTGCCCGCACCGACAGCGTATCCCAGTTGAATGGCCGCAGCATCAGCGTGGCGGGCAGCTCCTTCAGTGCCTCGACAAAGAGCACGAGCGCCGCCGCCGCTGCACCGGACATCGCGACCGGCAAGTCCACCGCGAAAGTGCGCCGGATAGGCGACGCTCCGAGGCTCTGCGCGGCATGCCCGATCGAGGCGGGCGCGCGGGCGAGCGCGGCGGCCATCGGTTCGGTACCGGCAGCGGTGAAGCGCACGGCGTAGACCCAGGCGAGGGCGGCGAGCGCAACGCCGCCGGACAGGTTCACTGGCAAAACGCTGATCACGGCAAGGGCGCCAAGCGCCAGCACGGCGCCCGGAATGGCATAGCCCGAGGAGGCAGCGATCCGGGCGAAGGTTGCGAGCGGCCCCTTGGCGCGGATGGAGAGCGCAATGATCAGGGCAAGGACGAAAGCCATCGAAGCGCCCGCCGCCGCAAGCAACAGCGAATTGCCGAGCGCATCGAGCACCGGCGCACTGCGCGTGCCCGCTTCAAGGCTGCGCCAGAGGAGGCGGCCGACCGGAAGGACAAAGGCGAGTGTGAAGATACCTGCGCATAGCGCAAAGGCGCCAATGGCCGAGGGGCCTTTGAGGTCGACGCGCGAAATCTGCCGCCAGCGGATCGAGCTCTGCTGGATGCCGGCGCGCCCGCGCGCCTGCCGCTCGACGATCACGAAGGTCAGGATCAGAGCCAGCAGCACGAAGGCAAGGCGCGCAGCGGCAGCAGGCTCACCAAAGCTCTTCCACGCGCGAACAATGCCATAGGTCAGCGTCGGCACGCCGAGGAATTCGGCTGCGCCATAGTCTGCAGCGGCTTCCATGAGGGCCAGCGCAAGGCCGGCGGCAATTGCAGGCCGCGCGGCGGGCAGAGCAACGGACCAGAAGGTGCGGCCGGTATTTGCGCCGAGGCTGCGCGCGGCTTCCAGCGTGCAGACCGATTGCGAGATGAAGGCCGCCCGGGCCGTCAGGTAGACATAGGGATAAAGCGTACAGGCCAGCACGAAGGCGAGGCCGGGCAGTGAGCTGATATCCGGAAACCAGTAGTCTCGCGCGCTCCACCCTGTTGCACTGCGCAGCGCCGATTGGACCGGGCCGCCGACACCGGCCAGATCGCTCCAGGCATAGGCGAGGACATAGCCGGGGGCGGCGAGCGGCAAGACGAGTAGCCATTCGAACACGCTGCGGCCCGGAAACCGGAACATGGTCACAAGCCAGGCGGCGGGCACAGCCATCAGCAGGCAGAGGATGCCGGTCAGCGTCAGTACACTGACAGTGCCGGCGAGGTAACGCAGCAGCAGCGTGTCGCGGATATGGCTCCAGGCTGCGCCGCCGCCATCGGCCAGGCCGGTGGCGAGGACGATGACGACAGGCAGGGCGATGATCAGCGCGGCCGCAAGGACCGGCAGCTGGCGCAGGGCCGAAACCGTTAAGGCAGGCGCCCTCAGTTCCATCCGGCGCGGTCGAAGATCGCTTGCGCCTCGGCCTGGTTGGCGCCGAGATCGGAAAGCGGATAGTCGCTCGTCTTGAAGCCGGGCAGCAGCTCGAGACCCTCAGGATAGTCGACACCGGCGACGATCGGAAACTCCTTCGTCTCCGAAGTCAGAAGGGTCTGGCCTTCCTTGGTGGCAAGGAATTCGATGAACTTGACCGCTGCTTCCGGCGACTTGGAATTTGCGGCGACCGCAGCGCCCGTGATGTTCACGTGCGTGCCGTTGCCGTCCTGATCTGGGAAGGACACGGAGGTCTTCGCCGCCGTCAGGCGCTCTTCTGTTGATCCGGTGGCGAGGCGCACCCAGTAATAATGGTTGACGATGGCGGCGGCGCACTGACCGGCAGCGACCGCTTCGATCTGCGCCGTGTCGCCGCCTTCCGGCGGGCGGGCAAAGTTGCTGGCAACGCCTTTCGCCCAGGCCTCCGCCGCTTCGCTGCCATTGCGGCCGATGAATTCGCTGAGCAGGGAGAGGTTGTAGATGTTGGTGCTGGAGCGCACACAGATCTCGCCCTTCAGCCGGTCCTCGGCGAGGTCGGCATAGGTGTCGACTTCTTCCGTGGGCAGAAGTTGCGGATCATACACGATCACGCGCACACGCTTCGCAAGGCCGAACCAGTGGCCATCCTTCTCGCGCAGCTGCGCCGGGATCGCCGCCTCGAGCGCTTCGGAACGCACGGCCTGCGTGAAGCCTTCGCGCTGGAACCGGTAGAGCGCGCCGGCATCCGACACGATGATCACATCCGCCGGGCTGTTGGCGCCCTCGGCTTTCATCGTTTCCAGCAGTTCCGGAGCGCCGGATTCGCGCACGTTCACCTTGATGCCGGTTTCTTCCTCGAACTTCGCATAGAGCGCCTTGTCCGAATCATAATGGCGCGCCGAGTAGATGTTCAGCGCTTCCGCATCGGCGGGGGCATCGGTTGCCGCGGTCTCGGCCGGCGCCGCCGCCGGGTCCTGCGTAGCAGGCTGGCCGCAGGCTGCAAGCAGCAGGGCAGAGACGGTGGCGAGCAGGAATCTGGTCATTCTTTTGTTTTCCCTGAAGGTTCTCGCTGATCCCAATCACACATGAGAATGAATCGCAAGAAGAGCGTGTAGCGACCTTTTCGCCACACTTCACTCCGTAACTTGCCCGGTTCTTGCATTTGCCCGTTCTCCCGACAGGCGAGCTGTGCCAGCACTACTATGTTGCAGGTGCGAAATGGTTTCGTCGGCGCCGGGATCTGGGTTAACTCTGCATACGGGATTAGGGGAAACAGCGATGACCGACATTGTCCTCGATGTTGAGCTGATGAACGACGACGAAGACATGCGTCTGTCTGCGGCCATTGATTCTTTTGTCACCCTTCAGGAATCTGCTGCAAATTCAGGGGGATTCGACCTCGACCTGATGGTGCGGACCGTATTCGGCCCCGGTGGTGAGCGCCTCAAGCAGATCATTTTCCAGCAGAACGATCTCGCCGAGGCCTTCCACAATTTCTGGAACGCCTTCCGCTGACACAAGCTTCCAGCGTTGAAGTTCGCTGCCCGGCCTCCTAAACCCGGCTGGCCATGGCCCTGTTCAGATCGTCCCCCCGTGTCGCCATCCTGGGCGCTGGAATCATAGGCCTTTCAACGGCTTACGAGCTGGCTGTGCGCCGGAATGTGCCCGTCACGATCTACGATCTCCGAGCCCCTGGCCGGGGTGCCAGCTGGGCGGCTGCGGGGATGTTGGCGCCGGCTTTCGAGGCGGCAGCGGAGGCGGGGGTGCACCCGCGCCTGTTTGATCTCTGCCTTGCGAGCGCAGCGCTCTGGCCCGGCTTTGGGGAAGAGTTGGCAGAGCGCTCGGGCGGGCAAGTCGGATTTGACACCTCGTCATCGCTTGCAGTCGCGCTCGACGGCGTTGAATCTGCTCGTCTTCAACGTATCCAGAGCGTACTCGCCGCGCGCGATGTGCCGCATACGGTGTTGCATCCTGTTGCATTGCGGTTGCGCGAGCCCGCGCTCAGCGAAGGCGTCCTCGGCGGCCTCGAACTGCCCACCGACATGCGCGTGCACAACCGGACCCTGGTCACCGCCTTGCTCAGCGTCTTGCGAACGTCTCGCAATGTGCGCTTCGAGACAGGACCCGCACCCCTCAAGTCAGAAGGTGGCCGGGTCGTGCTGCCCCGCCATGATGCCATCCTCGCCGCCGCAGGCTGGGAGACCGCCATCATCAAGGTGGAGGAACACGGCCAGCTCTACAGCCTTGTGAACTGGGACGTGGCCCTCGACGAGATCGACTGCCATGCCGGCCAGATGCTGGCGGTCCGGGCAGGTCCGGGCACGCCGCAGCGGGTCGTGAGGTCGGGACATGTCTATCTGGTGCCGCGCGGCGATCAGGTGGTGATCGGCGCAACGACCGAGCCGGGGCGGGTGCTGGATGCGCCGGAGCCGGAGGTCATCGCGGGCCTCAAGGCCGAAGCAGCGCGCCTGTGCCCGGGGATCGCATCTGCCGAAACGGTCGAGAGTTGGGCGGGCGTGCGGCCCGGCACACCGGACCATGCGCCGTTCCTCGGCGAGACCGTCACGCCCGGCCTGTTTGTCGCGGCGGGGCATTATCGCAACGGCATCCTGCTCGCGCCGGTCACCGCGCAAATCCTTGCCGACCAGATCCTGGGTCAGGACGCCGGCGACCTTTCCGCCGCCTTCTCCACCCGCCGCGTCTTTGCCGCGACGGCCTGACGCTGGACGGGGGCGAAGGCCCGCCTTAAGTCTCGCGCCACAGGGAGACACCGCATGCACGTTATCCAGCCGATGACAGAGGACCAGGCCGCCATCCGCGATGCGGTGGCCAAGACGCTGGAGCCGTTTGACGACGCCTATTGGGCAAAGACCGACGAGACCGGCGACTGGCCGGAGGAATTCTGCAACGCGATGGCCAAGGGCGGCTGGCTCGGCATTGCTTTCCCGGAAGAGTATGGCGGCGCGGGGCTTGGCCTCACCGAAGCCGCGCTGATGATGCAGACCGTGACGCGCACCGGCGCGGGCTATTCAGGCGCCTCGGCGATCCACCTCAACATCTTCGGCCCAAAGCCGCTGGAGAAATTCGGCAATCCGGAACTGAAGCGCGAGAACCTGCCGAAGATCATCTCCGGCGAAGAGAAAATGTGCTTTGCAGTGACTGAGCCGAACTCCGGCCTCGATACCTCAAGCCTCGAGACGAAAGCCGAGCGGACAAATACCGGCTATGTCATCAATGGCCGCAAGATATGGACGACGGGTGCTCAGCGTGCGGACAAGATCCTGATCATCGCGCGCACGACGCCGAAGGACCAATGCTCGAAGCCGCATCTCGGCCTGTCCCTCTTCTACACCGACCTCAACCGCAACAAGATCGAAGCGAAGCCCATCCCGAAAATGGGCCGCAAGGCTGTGGAGTGCAACGCGCTCTTCATCGACGGGCTGGAAGTGCCGAAGGAACACCTGATCGGCAATGAGGGCGAAGGCTTCAAATACCTGCTGCAGGGTCTGAACCCCGAGCGCGTGCTGTTCGCGGTCGAAAGCGTCGGCCTCGGCTTTGCCGCGCTGGAGCGCGCCGCGCGTTATGCCAATGAGCGGGTCGTGTTTGGCCGGCCCATCGGCCAGAACCAGGGCATCCAGCATCCGCTCGCCCGTTCGTGGGCGGAGCTTTCGGCGGCAGAACTCCTCGCCTACAAGGCCGCCGCCCTGTTCGATGCCGGTCAGGATTGCGGCGCCGAGGCGAACGCGGCGAAGTATCTCGGCACCGAGGCCGGCTTCACCGCCTGCGAGACCGCCGTGCTGACGCATGGCGGCATGGGCTATGCGAAGGAATACCATGTCGAGCGCATGATGCGCGAAGCCATGCTCGCCCGCATCGCCCCGGTCAGCCGCGAAATGATCCTGAACTTCATCGCCGAGCGCGTGCTGGGCTTGCCGAAGAGCTATTGATCCGGGGGCGGATCAGATTTTGTCCACGCCCTTCATCAGCTGGAAGAATTCTTCCTTGCTGTTGGTGCGCGGATAGGGCGTTGCCGGAACCGGTACGCCGAGGAAAGCGCACAGCGGCTCCCAGCCATCCCTGGCCGTGTGCACAAGCAGGCGGCTTGCCGGAATTTCGGCTTTCACGGCGGCTTCCTGCGCGTGGAAAGCGGCGATCACGCCTTCCTTGTCGCTGCGGCCGCCGAGGCTGCGGTCGATCACGACCTTGGTGACCATCGAAAGCCATGGAACGGCTGGCGGCGGCCAGCTTTCCTTCGAGAGGAGGCTCGCGAGGATGGTTTCGGAGAAGCTCGCATACCAGCTCTCGGCGGAGCGGGTTGAGAGAATGATCTTGGCGTCCGGGTAGAGCGCAGCGACTTCCCGCCAGAAGGCAGCCGTCGGCCAGTCGACCGCCGAATTGTAGCCCTTGTAGATCGCCGCGAAATCAGCCTTTCCGTCTGCGGCCTGATGCCAGAGCGGCACCTGCAAAGGCCCGTTCTCGAGCACTTCCTTCATGTGATGGCACGGCCCGAAGCCGAGCTCTTCGAGCGCAAGCTTGAGCGACAGTGTGCCTGTGCGGCCGAATCCGGCGCTGAATACCTTTATGGTCATTTCTTCTCCCCCAACGGCGCCATTGCTGCGCCTGTTGCAGGGACATTACTTGAGTAAGTCCGCTCCGACTACTTCTTCCCGAAGAAGCGGATCGCGCCGAAGATGCCGGCCAGTGCAGAGCCAAGGCCGCCGAGCAGCACGAAGAGCGGGTTTGCCTGATCGGCAAAGGCGATTGCGCGGTTGAGGCCCGAGACCTTCACCGTGACCGTGTCGCGGAAAGTGCGCAGCGGTGTGGCCGTGTCGGAGTCCATCGCGAACACTTCGAAAGTCAGGTCATGGTCGCCGGCGCTGAGCGCGGTGACTGACCAGCGCCAGGTATTCTCCGTGAGCGGCGAAAGGGACTGCACGGCAGGCGAGGCGGCGACGATGTTGAAGTTCGCGCCCGACAGGCGCACCTCGACCTTGTCGGACACTTTCGCCTCGCCCTCTTCGACGACGCCGCGTCCGGGCAGCGCGTCTGCCGCCGTCGTGTCGCCGGTCGCATCGATGGCGAAGGTCACGTCGAAGGCGCGCTTGTATTCGGCGGAGGCGGGCGTCTCGTGGGCGACGGGAACGGTCTTGAGGCGCTCCTCGAAGGAAAGCGGCGCGGGTTCGGCGACGATATCTGCCGGTGCCGACATGGGCATCATCCGCTGTTCGGGCGGCGTCGCGTCAGCTGTGACTTCCGGAACTTCCATCTGCATCTGGAAATTCAGTTCGGTCTCTTCTTCCGATAGGGCGGGGCCCGCCTCGGCGCTTTCGGTTTTTGCCATCGCTTCCGGCGCGGCGGAGCGTGCGGTCATTTCCGGGGCAGGCGCTGCGTCCACGGTCTCGGGTTCTGCAGCTGCCATCTCGGTCGCGGCCGGTTCCGGCGCGGGCGCTTCTGCGGTGATACCGGTTTCGACGACGGCGGATTTCGGCGCGTATTGCTCCAGCAGCGCCGCGCCGCCGATGCCGGCCACGACGAGGCCACCGATCGCAAACAGGATGGACAGGATACGAAGCATGGCGTGATCTCCCCGGTCTTAGGCCAGTATCGGGCCAGTCTTGGGCGGAACTTTACAGACGATCAGGCGGTCTGGAAACCGCCGCGGCTCGCTTCATAGAAAGCAATTGCGGCGGCATTTGAGACGTTGAGGCTTTCCATCTCGCCGGAAATCGGGATGCGGGCGAGCTCCGCGCAGGCATTGGCGACAGCGGGCCTGAGGCCTGGGCCTTCGGCGCCGAGCACGATGGCGATCTTCGCCGCGCCTTTCACGGCGAGGTCCAGCGGCCGTGTGCTTTCGCCCGCAAGGCCGACCGTGTGGAAGCCCGCGTCCGCCAGCTGTTCCAGCGCCCGGGCGATGTTGACGGCCCGCACTTCGGTGACGGTCTCGATGGCGCCGGCGGCGCTCTTGGCGACCACGCCGGTTATGGGCGGGGCGTTGCGCGTCTGCAGCACGAGGCCGGAAAAGCCGAAGGCGGCTGCGGACCGGAAGATGGCGCCGAGATTGTGCGGGTCGGATACCTGGTCGAGCACGGCGATGCGGGTTGCGCCTTCGGAGATCATGTCTTCCAGCACGGCGGGTTCCAGCGGCTCGGCCTTGATGGCGATTCCCTGATGCACGGCGCCGGGGGGCAGGCGCTGGTCCAGCTCCTTGCCGGTGATGATCTGGGGCTTCAGCCCGCCCGGGGGCAGGCGCTCGGCGGCGTTTTCCGTCGCGAGGAATTGCAGGAACTGACGGTCGGGGTTTGCGAGGGCCGCCAGCACGGCATGGGTGCCCCAGAGCCAGACCGGACCGCCTTCCTTTTCGCGCTCCGGCCGGGGTGAACGCGGCGCTTCGGGCCGGAACCCGGCAGGGGCGGGCGGGCGATTTCCCGGCCGTTTTGAATGGTTGCGCGCCATGAGGTTCATCCTTATAAGGCCGCTTCCGGCGTTGATCGGGGGTTTGTGAAGGCCCTTTTGAAGCGCTGGCGCGGCGGCGTCAAACGGCGTTGGCGCGGGTCCCGTGGAGGGATAGGAGAGTGGTTAAATCCACCAGACTGTAAATCTGGCCGCCTAGCGTACGCTGGTTCGAATCCAGCTCCCTCCACCACCCCGCCAGCGCCGCCCGCGCGGCCAAGGCCCTGACGGGCGGGTATAGCATAATGGTAATGCACCAGCCTTCCAAGCTGTGTATGTCGGTTCGATTCCGTCTACCCGCTCCAGTCTGCTGCCCGGTGTGGCACCCCACTAGACATTTGCCCCGGCCTAGCGGCACACTTCGCTTCAGGTGTTGAGGAGACAGTGTGGTGGGACGTATCGGGGCAGTCGCCTTTTCAATCTTGATCGCCGCTTGCGCGGCAGGCCCGGCGTTGCCGGATGTGGCGGGCAAACCGTCGCTTGACCTGACCGAAACCGGCCAGACCAGCGGTGATGGCAGCAATACCCGCTTCGCCCGTTCGGTCGCAGCGCGCTATGCGGGCGGCGTGTCCGCCGACGAGATCCAGCAGGACCTGATCGGGCAGGGCTTCAGCTGCGATGATGCCGCGTCCTACTGCACCCTTTCCGCAATGGACGGCGTTTGTGCGGATGCCTGGACGGTTGATTTTTCGGCCGGGGGCACACCGAGCGGAACGCTTGTGCGCCGATGCATGGGCGCGATGGTGGACGAAGAATAGGCGCCCTCAAAGTTTCCAGACGCGGGTTCGCCGCAGCACGGCGCTCTCGAGGTCGAGCGAGGTGTCGATATCATACTCTGCAATGGGCGGCGCCAACGTGGCGGGCGCGTAGGCCCGGCCCGGATCGCCGGCGTAGACATCCGCGCCTGCGGCCGAGGCGGCCGTCAGCCATTCGGTGAACCGCTCCGCCATGTCGCGCTGGTAGAACACGTCGCCTGCGACGATCACGTCGGCGCCGGTGGCCGGGCTGCCGAGAAGGTCGCCGCCGTGCCAGCGGATGGCCACGCCGTTGGCGTCCGCGTTCAGCGCAACCGCCGCTTCGCACAGCGGATCGATGTCGTTGGCGGTGACCTCTGCTGCGCCGGCCAGTGCGGCGGCGGCGGCGATAAGGCCGCTGCCGCACGCAATGTCGAGCACGCGTTTGCCGCGCACGATATCAGGCCGCTCGAGGATCAGCCGCGCGATGGCCTGCCCGCCGGCCCAGGGGAAGGCCCAGAAGGGCGGGTCGATGCCGGCGCTGCCAAGGTCGGCCTCGGTGGCGGACCAGATCGGCGTCACCGCATCCGCCTGCCACAGCCGCAGCGCCGCGCCGCCCGCCATCAGCCCGGGCACCGGCAGCAGCCGCGTGTTCGCGCGGATGAAGGCGCACATGCTGTCAAAGTCGCGCGCGGCGGCGCGTTTCGGCGGGGTCATGGTGTCAGACTTGGTTTACCGGGGCGCACTAGCGTGTTTCCAAAAGCTGTCAAACGGTTGCACGCCTGCGCCGTTCCGGCTTGACTAGGATACCGCCAACCGTTCCGGGACCCCTGATGCTCGCACCGATCCTCGAAAGCCAGGCCTTCCAGATCGGTTTCGTGCTGGTCCTCGTGGTGATCGTCTTCTTCGGGTTCATCCGCGAGAAGATTCCGTCGGACGTGGTCGCGCTGCTGGCGATGGGCGCCCTGATGCTGACCGGCATCCTGTCGGTCAGCGATACGCTTTCGGTCTTCTCCAACGCGGCGCCGATCACGGTCGGCGCGATGTTTGTCCTCTCCGCCGCGCTCGAACGCACCGGTGTGATCGACTGGGTCGGGCGAAAGGTGGCAACGCTTGCGCAGAAAGGCTCGCCCACCATCGCCGTCATTGCGCTGATGCTGGGCGTCGTCGTCCTCTCGGCCTTCATCAACAATACGCCGGTCGTCATCATCCTCATCCCGGTGGCGATCCGCCTCGCGCGCGCCATCGGCATCTCGCCGTCCAAGCTGCTGATCCCGCTTTCCTTCGCTGCCATCTTCGGCGGCACGACGACCCTGATCGGCACTTCCACCAACATCCTCGTCGACGGCGTCGCCCAGCAGCAGGGCATGGCGCCCTTCGGCATGTTCGAGATTACGCTCGCCGGCCTGATGTTTGCCGGTGTCGGCATTCTCTACACGGCCGTCCTCGGCCCCTTCCTGTTGCCGAACCGCGAGTCGCTCTCCTCCCTGTTGCCTGACCAGAAAGAGCGGCGCTTCGTTGCGCAGATCCTCATCCCGCTGAACTCCGACCTGATCGGCAAGAAAATCTCGGAGACGGGTTTCACCGCCGAGAAGGGCTTCACAGTCATTGACGTGTTCCGCGAAGGCCTGTCGCTGCGCAACAACCTGAAAGCCATCGTGCTGCAAGCGGGTGACCGGATGGTGCTGCGCTCACCCGTCTCAGAAATGCTCACGCTGAAGGAAGCCGGCAACGTCGCGCTTGGCGCGCAGGCCAATGCGCCAGCGGCTTTCGAGCCCGTGCAGACCACCGAGACCGTCGTCATGGAAGGCGTCATCGGGCCGCAATCCCGCCTCGTCGGCCGCCGCCTCGCCGGCCTTGGCCTCGCCCGCCTATACGGCGTCTATGTCCTCGCCATCCATCGCCGCGGCGAGAACATGGCCCGCCAGATCGACGAGCTGCGCTTCGAGATCGGCGACACGGTGCTGATCGAAGGCCCGCCGAGCGGTATGCGCCAGATGTTCGAGGACGGTATCCTCAACAACCTCACCGAAAGCACCGAGCGCGCCATCCGCCGCGACAAGGCGCCGATTGCGGTCGGAGCCGTGCTGCTGGTGATGGGCCTCGCCGCCATCGAGCTGATGCCCATCGCCGGCCTTGCGCTGATTGCGGCCACCGCGGTGGTCGCCTTCGGCTGCCTCGATCACCAGGAGGCTTACCAGTCGATCCAGTGGGATATCCTGATGTTGATCTTCGGCATGCTGGCCCTCGGCATTGCGCTGGAGAAGACCGGCACGGCAGACCTCATCGTCGGCTTCCTCGGCATGATCTCGTCGGGGTTCGGCCCGCTCGTCCTTCTTGTCATTGTCTATGCCTTCACCTCGATCGTGACCGAAGTGATGAGCAATAACGCCGCTGCGATCCTGATCACGCCGCTGGCCATTGGCCTTGCGGAGTCCATCGGCATCGACCCGCGTCCCTTCGTCGTGGCCGTCATGTTTGCCGCGAGCGCGAGTTTCGCGACCCCGATCGGCTACCAGACGAACACGCTCGTCTACCGGGCCGGCGGGTACAAGTTCATGGATTTCGTCCGCTTCGGCTCGCCTCTGAACTGGATCTTCGTGGTCGTCGCGGCCTTCGTGATTCCGATCTTCTGGCCGCTGGTTCCGGTCGCGCCTTAAGGGTTTGCCGGAATTTGAGGCAGCGATTTCGCCGGTTTGCCTGAGGATGGGGCAGGGCATCGCTCACTGTGCCTGCGAGGCGAAGGCCGTTGAGCAGCGATGAATCCCGCGTAAGGTGGCCCGCATGGGAGAAACTCCGGCGTTTTTCAATGAGATGGACGGGAACGGCGAGCGTCCGCGCGCGCCCTATGCCCGCTATGCTGACTGGTTCCAGGCCGAGCCGTCCGAACGTCTGCGCCGCAAGGCGCGGGAGGCGGAGACCTTCTTCCGCCGCACCGGCATCACCTTCAACGTCTATGGCGCCGCCGATGCAGACGAGCGGCTGATCCCGTTCGACATCGTTCCCCGCATCATCTCGGCCAAGGAATGGACCCGCCTGACCCGGGGCATCGAGCAGCGGGTGAGGGCGATCAATGCTTTCCTGAACGACATCTACCATCGCCAGGAAATCCTCCGGGCGGGCCGTGTGCCGGTCGAGCTGATCGAGAACAACGACGCCTTCCTTCCGAAGATGCTTGGTGTCTCGCCTCCGGGCGGCATCTACACCCACATTGTCGGCGTGGACCTCGTGCGCACCGGCGAGAATGAGTTTTTCGTGCTGGAGGACAATGCCCGCACGCCGTCCGGCGTCTCCTACATGCTGGAGAACCGGGAAACGATGCTGCAGATGTTCCCGGAACTGTTCACGAAAATCCGTGTACGGCCGGTCAGCGATTATCCGAAGATGCTGCGCCGGTCGCTGTCGGCCTGCGCGCCGCCGGCCTGCAAGGGGCGGCCCGTCGTGGCGGTTCTGACGCCCGGCATCCACAATTCGGCCTATTACGAGCATGCCTTCCTTGCTGACCAGATGGGCGCAGAACTGGTCGAAGGGCATGACCTGCGCGTTGTTGAAGGCCGCATCGCGATGCGCACAACGCTCGGCTACACGCCGATTGATGTGCTCTATCGCCGTGTCGATGATGACTATCTCGACCCGCTGAACTTCCGGCCGGACTCTTTCCTCGGCGTGCCAGGTATCTTCGATGTCTACCGCTCCGGCGGCATCACGATCGCCAACGCGCCTGGCACGGGCATCGCCGATGACAAGGCGATCTACTCCTACATGCCTGACATCGTGCAGTTTTACACCGGCGAGAAGCCGATCCTGAAGAATGTGCCGACCTGGCGCTGCTCGGAGCCGTCTTCGCTCGCCTATGTGCTGGAGCATCTGAGCGAACTGGTGGTGAAGGAAGTCCATGGCTCCGGCGGCTATGGCATGCTGGTGGGGCCCGCTGCGTCGAAGAAGGAGATCGAGGCGTTCCGCGCCAAGCTGACCGCCAAGCCCAGCAACTATATCGCCCAGCCGACGCTCGCCCTCTCCACCGTGCCGATCCTGACGCGCGCCGGGCTCGCCCCTCGCCATGTTGACCTGCGCCCCTTCGTGCTGATGTCGCCGGACGGGATCGAAATCACGCCGGGCGGCCTGACGCGCGTTGCGCTGAAGAAGGGCTCGCTCGTGGTGAACTCCAGCCAGGGCGGCGGCACCAAAGACACCTGGGTTCTGGAGGACTAGGCGCGATGCTTGGCAAGACCGCAGGCGGCCTGTTCTGGATGTACCGCTACCTGGAGCGCGCGGAAAACACGGCGCGTCTGGCCGATGCCGGATTCCGCATTGCGCTGACGCGCTCTGACCATGCCGAGGATGAATGGGCGTCGATCATCGACACCGCGTCCGCGCGCCAGTCCTTCCTCGAGTCCGGCGGCAAGTTTGACGGGCCGAGCGTCATCAACTTCCTGCTGCGCGATCCGGCGAACCGCTCAAGCGTGATCTCGGTCACCGAAGCCGCGCGCAACAATGCCCGCCTTGTGCGCACGGCGCTGACCCGCGAAGTCTGGGAAGCGGTGAACGAAACCTGGATCGTGCTGAAAGAAGCGCTCGCCCGGCCCGTGCGGGAAACCGACCTGCCGGATGTGCTGGCGCTGATCCGCAACCAGAGCGCCCTTGTCCGCGGCGCGACAGTCGGCACGATGCTGCGCAATGACATCTACAATTTCGCGCGCGTGGGCACCTTCATCGAGCGGGCAGACAACATCGCCCGCATTCTGGATGTGAAGTATTATGTGCTGCTGCCCTCGGTGCAGCTCGTCGGCTCAACGCTGGATAACGTCCAGTGGGAAACGATCCTGCGCGCCGCCTCGGCAGAGCGGTCCTTCCGCTGGCTCTATGGCGGCGAGACAAGGCCGCTGACGATTGCGGACTTCCTGATCCTCGACCGGCGCATGCCGCGCTCGCTGCTCTATTGCCTGCGCAAGATTGCCGGCAACCTCGGCCATCTGTGTACGGATTACGGAGTCCGCCGCCCGAGCCTCGATTTTGTCCTCGGCCTCCGCGATGAGCTGGAGGAGCTGACGATCGACCAGGTGATGGAGCGCGGCCTGCACGAGTTCCTGACCAAGTTCATCCAGTCCAACAACGCCCTCGCCAGCAAGGTCGAGGAAGACTTCCGCTTCTACAGATGAGGGAAGATCGATGCGGCTGAAAATCAACCACGCCTCGCGCTACACCTATACCAGCCCCGTTTCATACGGGCTGCTGCAGCTGCGCCAGACACCGAAGTCGCGGGTCGGGCAGAGCGTGCTCAGCTGGCGGCACGAGATCACCGGCGGGCGGATCGAGGCGGAATACGAAGACCACAATGCCAACTGGGTGCAGCTGGTCAGCCTGAATGCAGGCGCGACGGAATTATCGATTGCAAGCGAAGGGGAAGTCGAGGTCGAGGATCGCCACGGCGTTATCGGCGCGCATCGCGGCTTCACCCCGCTCTGGCTTTTCCGCCGCTCGACCGTGTTGACGCGGCCGGGACCGCTGCTGCGCAAGCTGGTGAAAACCGCGCCGGATGCATCCGGCGGCGATATCGTGCGCCTGCACGCCGTCGCCGGACTAGTGCGGGAGGCCATCCGCTATGAGCCGGGCTGGACGGATGCGGACACCAAGGCCGAAGATGCGCTCGAGAAGGGTCACGGAGTCTGCCAGGACCATGCGCACGTCTTCATCGCGGCGGCGCGTCTCCTCGGCTATCCGGCGCGCTATGCGGGCGGCTACCTGATGATGAATGACCGCATCCAGCAGGATGCCGGCCATGCCTGGGCCGAGGTGCATGTCGAGAACATCGGCTGGGTTGGCTTTGACGTCTCGAATGCTATTTCCCCGGACAGCCGATACGTTCGCGTCGCGACGGGCCTTGACTACCGGGAGGCCGCTCCCGTTTCTGGAATGCGGTTCGGGGCGTCCAGCGAATCGCTGGATGTGTCGATACAGGTGCAGCAACAATAAGAAAGCCGCACAGGCGGTTCGGAAAACATGACCTATTGCGTCGGTCTCAAGCTCAATCGCGGCCTGGTTTTCATGTCCGACACCCGGACCAATGCCGGGGTCGACAACATTTCCCGCTTCCGCAAGCTGTTCACCTGGTCGGTGCCGGGCGAGCGCGCCATCGTGCTGATGACCGCGGGCAACCTCGCGACCACCCAGTCCGTCGTCAGCCTGCTGGAGGAGCGCACCAAGGCTCCGTCCGAGCGCCGCCCGTCAATCCTCGAGATGCCGACCATGTTCCAGGTCGCCCGGCATGTCGGCGAAACCCTGCGCGATGTCATCCAGTCCAACGCCGCGACCGGGCAGAAGGCCGACTCCACGTTCAACTCCACCATCATCCTCGGCGGACAGGTCAAGGGCATGGAGCCGCGCCTGTTCATGATCTACCCGGAAGGCAATTTCATCGAGGCCAGCGACGACACGCCCTTCTTCCAGATCGGCGAAACCAAATACGGCCGCCCCATCCTCGTGCGCGCCTATGATCCCGAGATGCACTTCGAGGACGCCGCCAAGCTGCTGCTGGTCTCCTTCGACTCCACCATCAAGGCGAACCTCTCCGTCGGCCTGCCGCTGGACCTGCAGGTCATCCAGAAGGACGCCCTCCGCCTCGGCCTGTCCAAGCGCATCGAGGCCGAAGACCCCTATTACCAGACGATCTCCCGCGGCTGGGGGGAGGCGCTGAAGAAGGCCTTCGAGTCCCTGCCGGGCTTCTCGTTCTGACGGCATCGGGGCGGGCCATGCCCTGAATGGCGAAATCCGCGCCGCAGTTCACGCCCTGCGCGAAAATCCGGGGCAGGACCTTCGAAGATTGCGCTGATTTCAGGTTGCACCTTGCGCGCAGCGCCCGTTCGGCTAGTTTCCCGGCCATAACGGGGACCGGCGCAGGAAGCGCCCGCAACGGAAACTCATCAGGAAATCCGCATGATCTTTGACCGGGTTAAATCACTCGACGCCATCCTTGCGACGGCCGAGAAGAAATCGCTCACGCGTACGCTGGGCGCCTTGCAGCTGACAATGCTCGGTATTGGAGCGATTATCGGCACAGGCATCTTCGTCTTGACCGCAGAGGCGGCCAACAAGGCGGGGCCTGCGATGATGATCAGCTTCGTCATCGCGGCTGTCGTCTGTGCGCTTGCCGCCCTTTGCTATGCCGAGCTCGCCTCGATGGTGCCCGTCTCGGGTTCAGCCTATACCTACAGTTACGCGACTTTCGGCGAAATCATTGCCTGGATCGTCGGCTGGGCCCTCGTCCTGGAGTATGCCATTGCCGCTTCGGCCGTCTCGGTGGGATGGTCAGGATACATGGTCAAGCTTGCCGAGGAGATATTCAACGTCTCCATTCCCAATACCTTCGTCAAAGGTCCATTCGACGACGATCCGGGTCTCATAAACGTCCCGGCAATGTTCATCGGCCTGATCTGTATGGCGCTTCTGATTGTCGGCACCAAGGAGAGCGCACGCTTCAACGCCGTTCTTGTCGCCATCAAGGTTTCGGCACTTCTCCTTTTCCTCGTGCTGGCGCTGCCCGCGATCAATTCAGCCAATTTCGAGCCCTTCAGCCCGAACGGCTTTTTCGCGAAGGAGGTGATGGACCCCATCTCCAATAACATGGTCACCGTGGGTGTGGCCGCCGCCGCAGCTTCGATCTTCTTCGCCTATGTCGGGTTTGATGCGGTTTCCACAGCGGCCGAAGAAACGATCAACCCCCAACGTAACATCCCTATCGGCCTTATTGGCTCGCTCGGCTTCTGCACCATCATCTATCTGCTCGTTGCCGCAGGCGCGATCGGGTCGATCGGCGCGCAGCCTGGTGGAGAGCTGTCCCAATCCGATGACGCCCTCGCCTTCGTGCTCCGTGCGATTGGCCATGGCTGGGCCGGCGACCTTGTGGCAATCGCCGCTGGCATCGCGCTCCCGTCGGTCATCCTGATGATGATGTTCGGCCAGACCCGCATCTTCTTCGTGATGGCACGCGACGGCCTGCTGCCGGATGTTTTCTCGAAACTGCACCCGAAATACGGGACGCCGCATGTCGTAACGATGTGCACCGGTATCTTCGTTGCGCTTTTCGCGGCGCTGTTTCCGGTCGGCAAGTTGGCTGACATCTCCAACTCGGGAACGCTGTTCGCCTTCTTCACGGTGGCAGTTGGCGTGATGATCCTGCGCCGCACGGATCCGTCCCGTCCTCGTCCGTTCCGCACCCCGCTCTTCTGGCTGATCTGCCCGCTCGCGGCGGCCGGTTGCGTCTTCTTGTTCTTCCAGCTCTCGGGATACACTGAGCTTATGTTCCTCGGCTGGACGGTCGTTGGCCTGCTGGTTTACTTCCTCTACAGCCGGGGCCGCAGCCACGTAGGACGCAGCCTCAAGGGCAATTGAACGGTCGGCGGACCATAACCTCAGCTAGAGGGGATGGGTCGCCCAGCGAAAATGAAGGCCGGAACGCTCACCTAGCGTTCCGGCCTTTTGCTTTGCTGAAAACAATCGCGGCATTGCCGAAAGGCGCGCGGTAGCGTTCGAGGCGTTCGGCGGAAATCGTGCGCAGTCCGGCCACCGGTTCCATCACGACGAACCGGTCGCCTTCATACCCCGTCACGACCAGATAGTGGTTCAGCATCGCACTCCCGGTCTTCTCGGAGAGCCAGGCAGTGCGCGATGTGATGAAGTCTGCGGGAAAGCCGAGCAGGGGTACATTGGTGCCCGGCAGCTGCCAGGTTTGTACGTAGACGGAGGGAAGCTGCAGAGGCACCAGCACGGGCCGCCCGGCTTCCAGTTCGGAGATCAGTCCTTCTGCCGGAAGACGCACGGCGCTCGCCAGCAGGCTGTTCGCCTCTGCGAGGCGCTGCAGTTCGGCCATGGAATAGCCATTGCGCGTGTCGGCGGGCGGCGTTGCCGCAAATATCCGCGCCCCGCTCTGCGCGCCTGCGCCGTGCCAGTAATTGATGATGCTTGCGAGGGCATGTGCGCCGCAGGCGGCCCCGTCCTGCTGCCGGTCATGCGTGACGGGCAGCAGCAGGGTTTGGGGCGGGTCCACTTCGGCACCAAACAGTTCGAAACTGTTATTCCCGGTCTGCGCGGCAAACGAGGCGGCGTCCGTGGCTGGGTGTATGGCGCAGGCGCTCAGTGCAAACGCCAGCGCCATACAGATGGCCCGCTGCCGCATTCAGAAGACGGAGGCGGCCACGACCACGAGAACCACGAGGCCGACAAGCGCCAGCGCATTTTCGGAGCTCAGGCCCGCATTGTAGGCCTCGGCCTCTTCCAGCGTCACGAGTTGCACGGTGTAGCCCTGCGCCTGGTAGTCAGCGGCCTTGGCGGCGTCTTCTGCCGAGAGGCCGTAGGCTTGCAGGTCTGCCTCGCTGAACGTCTTTGCTTCCACGCTGCGGAAGGGCGAGGCGTCTGCCTGCGCCAGCGCCGCCGGGCTGGCGATCTGGGCGAGGGCGAAGGTGAGCGCGGCGGCGGCTGAAAGTCGGAGTTTCATGGGTCAGTCCTTTTCTGTTGTCGGGCTCAAATCAGTCCGGAGGCGCCTGCAAGACCATTCTGGCCAGCTGCCCCGCCTGTAAGATTTTGCGAAAATCAAATCCGGTCAAGGATTTAAGCTACCGTTCCCGGCGCGGATGCCCTGACTCAGCGGAAATGTTTCGAAAGTTTAAGGCCCTGGCCCTGATAATTGGAGCCTTGCCCACCATACAGCGCCTTCGGGCGCGCGCCCATCGGCTCATAGATCAGCTTCGCCACGGGCTGGCCGTGCTCGAGGATGAAGGGCACATCGCGCGAGCGTACTTCCAGCACCGCGCGGCTGCCTTCCTTGTTGATGCCGAAGCCCGGATCGAAAAAGCCCGCATAGTGCGCGCGGAATTCGCCCAGCTCCGGCGCAATCGGCGCCATCTCGGCGGCCTCGTCTGCCGCCACCTTCACGGTCTCCCGGCTGACGAGAATGTAGAATTCCTCGGGGTTCAGCACGATCCGCCCATCCTTCGGATAGACCGGTTCCCAGAACTGGCTCACGTCATGCGCGCCGATCCCGCGCAGGTCCACAACGCCGGAATGCGGCTTTGCCCGGTAGCCTGCCGGCTGGCCCTTCGGCGGCTCCAGGTCGATGGACACCACCTTTTCCTTCAGCGTCTCCGGTCTCTTCCGCTTGAAGCGCAGCTGCGCCAGCCGGTCGCCGGGGCGCACCATCACCGGGAAGGTGCGGGGGCTGACCTCCAGGTATAGCGGCCCGGAATACCCGGTCGGCACTTCGTCAAACGCCTTGCCCCGGTTGGTCACGAGCCGTGTGAACACGTCTATGCGGCCCGTCGAGCTCTTGGGGTTTGCCCGCGCGGCGAGGCCTGCCGGAAGGCGCAGGGATTCCTGAAGGGGAACGAGGTAAACGCAGCCGGTCTCCAGCACGGCGCCCTTGTCGGTCAGGTCGATGCGGTGCAGCCGGATGCCGGGGTCCTGCAGAAGGTCCGCCACCGCCCGGTCCTTGCCCGGCAGGAAGCTGGCGCGCAGGCGGTAGGCATCCTCCGCGAGGCGCAGGTCCAGGCTTGCCGGTTGCACCTGGCCCGGCTCAAGCGCCAGCGTGCTGCGGATCGCTCCAGCCGCCTCCAGCGCCTCGATTTCAAAGTCGGGCAGAACCCCGCTGATATCAGCCATTGCTTGCACCCCATGGGTCATCAGGCATAAGTCCCTCTCCCGGAAACACAAGGACGAGCGCTGACATGGCCGATGCACCTGGCTCAGACGACCCCAAGGGCTGGAAGCCCGCCACCCAGGCGGTGCGCGGCGGCCTGATGCGGTCGCAGCATGGGGAGATTTCCGAGGCGATCTTCCTCACCTCGGGCTACGCCTATGATTCGGCTGAGCAGGCCGAGGCCCGCATGGCCGGCAAGGAGCCAGGCTTCGTCTATTCCCGCTATGGCAGCCCGACCGCCGAGATGCTGCAGCAGCGCCTCGCCCTGATTGAGGGCGCCGAGGCCTGCCGCGTCACGGGCTCGGGCATGGGCGCCATCTCCACGGCCATCATGGCGCCGCTGAAGGCTGGCGACAGGGTCGTCGCCGCCACAGCCCTGTTCGGCTCCTGCCGCTGGATACTCGCCAACCAGATGCCGAAGTTCGGCATCCAGACCGTGTTCGTGAACGGCGCCGACATGGCCGCCTGGGAGCGTGAGATCGGCAAGGGCTGCCAACTCGTACTGATCGAAAGCCCCGCCAATCCGCTGCTCGACGGCGTCGACATCGCGGCCGTGGCGAAGCTCTGCAAGGCCGCTGGCGCGCTGCTCGTGGTCGACAACGTGTTCGCGACGCCGGTGCTCCAGCGCCCGCTCGATCTCGGCGCGGACGTCATCGCCTATTCGGCCACCAAGCATATGGACGGGCAGGGCCGTGTCCTCGCCGGCGCCATCCTGACGTCCGAGAAGTATATGTCGGAGGTTTACGATCCCTGGCTGCGCCACATGGGTCCCGCCTGTTCGCCCTTCAACGCCTGGGTCGTGCTCAAGGGGCTCGAGACCATGCAGCTGCGTGTCGAGGCACAAAGCCGCAATGCCGCCCGCCTTGCCGATGTCGTTGCCGGGCATCCTGCGGTCGCAGCGGTGCGCTACCCGCACCGCAAGGATCACCCGCATTACGAAATTCATAAGAAGCAGATGAAGTCCGGCGGCACGCTGCTCGCGCTCTCGCTGAAGGGCGGTCAGGCGGAGGCCTTCCGTTTCCTCAACGGGCTGAAGATCGCCGATATCTGTAACAATCTCGGCGATACCAAGACGCTTGCCTGCCATCCGTCGACGACCACGCACCGCGCGCTGACCGATGCGGAGCAGGCCGCGATGGGGCTCGACCGCAGCTGGATCCGTGTGTCAGTCGGGCTTGAGGACGTGGATGATCTTGCGGCAGACTTCGTGAATGCTCTAGACGCCGTGTAGAGTATTTGTGGATGGTTTCTGGATGGCCCGTCGCCCCGCGCCGCCTCAGTTCGAGGCCATCACCGATGGCGTGAGAATCCGCGTCCGCGCGCGATTTTTGCATGATGAATCAGAGCCTTCGCGCAGCCGCTTCATGTGGCAGTACACCGTCGAAGTCGAAAACGAGAGCCCCCACGCCTGGACCATCGCCCGCCGCCACTGGAGAATCATCGACGCCGCCGGCCGCCTCATGGCGGTCGATGGGGACGGGGTGATCGGTCAGACGCCGACGATTGGGCCGGGGGAGCGGTTCAGCTATACGTCGGGCACGCCGCTGGCGACGCCGTCGGGCATGATGAGCGGGACGTATGATCTGGTCGGTGAGGACGGCGAGGAGCTGGTCGCGGTGATCCCGGCCTTCTCTCTCGACAGTCCCTACGATACGTCGCGGCCGAGCTGACGCTAGCGGCGCTGGACAGGCTTGCCGGCGAGGGTCGGGCCGATCTCCAGTACACGGAAGTTCTTCGACATGAACTCCGGCGTGAAGAGGAGGTGCAGCTCGTCCGGCGACAGTACGCCTTCCCATTCGGCGAGTTGCGCCGGGGCAGCTTCGGCGAAGAGGACCGTGGCACCGGCATCGTCGACGAGGATGGCGCCATACTCCTGCAGGGCGCGGGCGATCACCTTGCCCTCGGGCGACAGCAGCGTGTTCTCGATATCGTAGGACGGATCGAGCTGGATACGGGCGCCCATCGGCAGGCCGAACGGGTTGTCGATGCGGCCATTGACGGCTTCCAGCGCGGTGCTGGCGGGCGGCACGAACGCGCCGGTGCGGGCAATCGGGTAGGCGAAGGCGAGGGCATGGTCGATGCGACCAGCTTTCAGTTCCTCGACGCGGATGAGACCCGCAACGAGCGGCGCGCCGGAGGCGCGGGGCGACATGCCGTGCGTGGCCGACAGGGCCTGCATCCAGGGCGCGTTGACGCCGGTGCCGCGCAGATCGATCTCGGCGCCAAAGCCGGCGAACCAGTTGCCGTCTTCGTACTGGCCAGCCTGGCGCATTTCCCAGGCCTTGCCGGCCTTGCGGTCCTCGAGGACGACGAAGCCGGTGCCGCCGTCGGGTCCGGCAGGCGAGGCGCCTTCCGGAATCGGGATGCGCTTGTTGGGACCGAAGCCCGGGCCGTAGGAGTCTGCATAAAGACCCTGAACCGTCCGTTTCGGCGTGGCGGCATCAACAGGGTAAACGGAGACGGACCATTCCGGCATGTTGATATGCAGGGCGTTCAGATTGGCGAACTCGCCCATCAGGACGTCCGAATTCGGGTCAATCGGCGCATTGGCGGCGATGGGTGTGTTCCACGGGCTGGCTGCCGAGAAGGGGCGCCAGGGGCCGGTTTCGGTAGCCGTTTCGGTAACCGCCGGGGCGGCCTTTTCGCCCGTCTGGGCGCATCCGGTGATGAGGGCCGCGCTGATGAGGGCGGCGGCCGGCAGGATCTGACGCAACATGGTTCAGGGTCTCCGAACAAAAGTCTGTACCCTCAAACCTGCAAGATGCCTGCCGCTCGCCTGCCGGGCGAGTTTGCCCGCCAATTCAAAGCCCGAGTACGGCCTTCGCCATGATGTTGCGCTGGACCTCGTTCGAACCGCCATAGATGGAGCCCGCGCGGTTGTTGAGATAGCGCGCCATGCCGGTGACGAGGGCGCTGGGGCCGATGACGGGCACGTTCGCGCCGGGTTGCCAGGCATCCGGCTGGTGCGGCGCGGCGAAGCTGCCGAGCGCTTCGATGCCGAGCGTGTCGATGGCCTGCATAAGTTCGGTGCGCTGGACCTTGAGCATCGACCCGGCGGGGCCGGGCGGCTGTCCGCTGGTGAGGTCTGACAGGATGCGCTGCTCGGTGGTCTTGATGGCTTCAAGGCGCATCGCGAGTTCGCCAATGCGCCGGATGAGGCCCATGTCGCTGTCCGGATCGGCGAAGACATGCGCCTGAAGCCGCCCGAGAACTGCCTCGAGGCCTGCGGACGAGCCACCGCCGCGCTCGAACTCGAGCAGGTATTTCGCGACGGACCAACCGTCATTCTCTTCGCCAAGCCGCCCGCTCTTCGGCACGCGGACGTCATCGAAGAAGACCTGGTTCAGCTCATGCTCGCCGGCCAGCGTGATGATCGGGTCGACCTTGATGCCAGGCGTTTTCATGTCGAGCAGCAGGAAGGTGATGCCGAGTTGCGGCTTGGCCGCCGGATCCGTCCGTACAAGGCAGAACATCTTGTTGGCGTGATGGGCGTGCGTCGTCCAGATCTTGGTGCCGTTCAGCACGTAATGGTCGCCGTCGCTCTCCGCCTTGAGCTGCAGCGAGGCGAGGTCTGAGCCGGAGCCGGGCTCCGAATAACCCTGGCACCAATAGTCCTCACCGGAAAGGATGCGGGGAAGGTAGTGCGCCTTCTGCTCCGGCGTGCCGTAGCCGATGATGCAGGGCCCGACCATGCCGAGCCCCATGGGCGCGAGGCCCGGCGCGCCGGCGCGCGCAAACTCCGACGCGAAGATGTAGCGCTGCATCTCGTCCCAGCCGGTGCCGCCATATTCCTTCGGCCAGTGAGGCGCGACCCAGCCCTTGGCGTGAAGGATGCGCTGCCAGGGCAGGGTGTATTCGGGCTCGATGAACACGCTGGTGGCCAGCCTGCCTGCTGCCGCGAGGTCAGGTGTCAGATGCGTGCGCAGGAAGTCTCGCACCTCGTCGCGGAAGGCGATGTCCTGGGGCGTCAGGTCGAGATTCATGGGTAGCGTCTCCGCAGTCTTGTTCTGACGCTAGATGCGGACGCTGCGCGCGATCAAGCCCCGCCGCCAGGGCAGGTCAGTCTGCGCGTGCGATCTGCGGGTGTCGCGCCTGCAGCGCTTGCCACCAGGCGCTGGCGCGTTCCGGCGCAACCAGTGCGACGACGCATCCCCCGAAGCCCGCGCCGGTGATCCGCGCACCGGCGGCGCCGAGCGCGAGGGCGTCTTCGACGATACGGTCAATGGCGGGAACGGAGACCTGCATGTCGTCCCGCAGCGAGGCATGGCTTGCCACCATCAGGCGGCCGAAGGCGGCGCGGTCCCGGGCCTTGAGCGCGGCGACCGCCTCAAGGCTGCGCTGGCCCTCGCTCCACACATGCCGCGCACGCTTGGCGACGTCACCGTCGAGGCGAGCGAACTCAGCGGGGTCAGCATGGCAGAGGTCGCTCGTGCCAAGCACATCCATCGCCGCCTTGCACTCGACCTGACGCGCCTTGTAACTGCCATCGGCGAGTTCGCGCTGTACGCCGGACCGGATCACGATGATTTCCCAATCCTCCGGGAGCGGAAGAAGTTCGTAGCTGCAATCGCGCGTATCCAGCGCCAGCACATGACCCCGCTGACCCACGGCCACCGCCATCTGGTCCATGATCCCGCAGGGCACGCCCATGAAATTGTTCTCAACTGCCCGTGCCATCTGCGCCAGCGCCACATCATCGTGCGCCAAGGCGGGCCGGCTCGCCTTGAGGGTGGCCACAATCGTTGCTGCCGAAGAGGAGAGACCTTGTCCGACCGGGATGTCGCTGCTGACCGTCACATCCTGCCCGCCGCTGATCCAGCTTTCTGCGCGCGCCGCCTGAAGCGCGCCGCGAATGGCGTCCGACCAGTCCCGCATCGCAGGCGCATGGATATCGAAGCGGGCCTCGGTTCCAAACTGCGCCGAACGGATGACATCGGCGGAGGTGCTGTTGGCTTCCCGCGTCAGCGTGATCTCGCTGCGGATTGGCATCGGCAGCACCGTGCCGCCGCTGAAGTCGATCCATTCGCCGATGAGATTGACACGGCCCGGAACGCGCACCGAAATCGTCTCGTTGCTCATAGCGCCCTCAGTCTTTCGGCGGCGGCTTCCGGAACCACATCCACGGTGAACACCCCGGTATGCTGCTCCACGCTGGCGAGAAATTTCAGGCGCCCGGCATCACGCAGAATCGGAAAGAACTGTACCGTGAACTGATAATCCATTGCGGTGCCTCCAGGAGCAGCCTGAAAGCTCATCATGTAAGGCATCGGTGCCCCGAACAGCGCATCAAGCCTCCGGGTCACGTCGCCCAGCAGCGTTGCCAGCGCCTCGATCTCGTCGGCATTCATAGCCCATGGCCCCGGACAGCGGCGTGCCGGCATGATCCAGGTCTCGAACGGAAACCGTGCAAAGGGCGGACAGAAGGCGCTGACCTCTCCCACGGAGACGACGTCAAAGCGGCCGCCCCAGCTGCGATGATCCGCCGTCAGATCATATCCGCCAGCGAAAGCCACAGCCGCGGCGGCCTGCGGCGCGGGCACGAAGGGGAAGGTGTATATCTGCCCATGCGGGTGGGGCAGGGTCACGCCGACCTGTTCGCCCCGGTTCTCGAACGGCATCACATAGGCCGCGCCTTCGGCGTGCAGCGCCGCGTAGCGGTCCACCAGCGCCTCCAGCAGCAGCACGCGCCGGTCCTGGCCGATCGTGTGCAGGCTGCCCTCGGCCGCGCTGGTATAGACCACGACTTCGCAGCGCCCGGTCGCCGGTCCCTCGGCCCAGTCGGTCAGTGCGCCAGCGGGCGACCCGGGTTTCAGGCTCGGGAAGCGGTTGTCAAAGATCGCGAGTTCATAATCCCGGAACGGAATCTCGGTCACGGCGCCGCCGCCCGCCGGGGCCAGCGGGTCTGCGGCGGCGGAGGGGTTGAACGTGCGCGCCTGCCGGTGCGGGGCATAGAGCGACCAGGTGCCCCGCAAGGGATCGCGGCGCAGTTCGCTCTGGTCGGTTGCCGAGGCGAGCAATTCCTCACCCGGCGCGCCCTCATGCGGCGCATAGCCATACAGGCGCAGCGCCCGGCCATCGGCCTTGGCATGGTCCCGCCGGTAAACGTCGCGCGCCCGGCCCTTCAGAAGCGTGTTGGAACTGTCTGTGCTCATAGGCCGCCTGATTGGCAGCGTTTTCTTTCCAAGTCATCCCGGCCCGTGCCAGAAAGGCCGCCTGAATGGAGATTCTTCCGCCATGAAGCTCGGCGTCTGCTACTATCCCGAACACTGGCCCGAGCCTGACTGGGCCGAAGACGCCCGGATGATGCGCGAACTGGGGCTCAGCCTCGTGCGGATCGGCGAGTTTGCCTGGTCTCGGCTGGAACCGGAGCCCGGCCGGTTCGATTGGGGCTGGCTCGACCGCGCCATCGACACCCTGCACGCCGAGGGCCTCGGCGTCATTCTCGGCACGCCGACCGCTACGCCGCCCAAATGGCTGGTTGACCTCTATCCGGATATTCTGCCGCACGACGAGCATGGCCGCCCGCGCAAATTCGGCTCCCGCCGGCACTACTGCTTCTCCTCGCAGACCTATCGCCGCGAGAGCGCCCGCATTACCGAGGCGCTCGCCCGCCGCTATGGCCAGCACCCGGCCATCGTGATGTGGCAGACCGACAATGAATTTGGCCACCATGGCAGCGACGAGAGCTTTTCGCCGGACGCTGCAGCCGCGTTCCGCCGCTGGCTCGCGGCACGCTATGGAACGCCCGCTGCGCTGAACGCCGCCTGGGGTGCGGTCTTCTGGTCGCAGGAGTATCGCAGCTTCGATGAGGTGGACCTTCCCGGCGCAACAGTCACGGAAGCGAACCCCTCGGCAATCCTCGATTTCCGCCGCTTCAACAGTGACCAGATGGTAAGCTTCCATGCCGAGCAGGAAGCCATCCTCCGTAGCCATAGCCCGGATCGTCCGGTCACGCACAATTTCATCGGGGACTTCATCCGCCTCAACCATCACGATATCGGCCAGCACCTCGATATTGCCACATGGGACAGCTATCCCATCGGCCTGCTCAGCGAGGGGGCCTTCACGCCGGAGGAAAAGACCCGCTGGCTGCATCAGGGGCACCCGGATTTCGCGGCCTTCAACCACGACACATTTCGCGGAACGGCGCCCGCCTGGGCCATCATGGAGCAGCAGCCTGGACCCGTGAACTGGGCGCGCCACAATGCGGCGCCCGCGCCCGGCATGGTGCGCCTCTGGACCTGGGAGGCCTTCGCGCACGGCGCGCGCTTCGTCAGCTATTTCCGCTGGCGCCAGGCGCCCTTCGCGCAGGAGCAGACGCATGCGGGCCTCCTGCGCTGGGACCGCGCGCCGCAGCCCGTGATGGATGAAATCCGCGCTGTAGCTGGCGAAATTGAATCGCTTGGCGAGATCGCCTTCCAGCGTGCCGAAGTGGCTCTCGTCCTTGACTATCCGAGCCTGTGGCATCACGAAATCCAGCCTCAGGGCCGCCGCGGCGCCGCAATTGATCTCTGCCGCGCCTTCTATTCCGGTCTCCGAAAGCTGGGGCTCGATGTCGATATCGTTCCGTCCACGGCAGATTTCTCGGGCTACAAACTGGTCGTGCTGCCGAGCCTTTCGATCCTGCCGGCCGATATGGGTGCGCGCCTGAAGGCCAGTGGCGCGGTGGTGCTCGCGACGGCGCTAACGGGATGCCGCACGCAGGAAGGTCATCTGCCGCCGCGGCCTGATCTGGGGCCGCTGCCCGAGCTTCTACCGATGCAGATGCGCCGTTTCGAAAGCTTTGCGCCCCACATCACGTTGAAGGTGCGCGCCGACAAGGCGATGTACACCGCCAGCCGCTGGCTCGAAACCATCGAGACCGATGCAGAAATTCGTGCCCGTTTCGAGGCGGGAACGCCGGCTTGGGTCAGCCAGGGCCGGGCACACTATCTGGTGACCTGGCCAGACGAACGGCTGATGAGTGATGTGTTTGAGACCTTGTGCGCCGAAGCCGGGTTGAAAGTTTGCCCTACAGGGCCGGACGTGCGCCTGCGCCGCGCAGCGGAGCTGCAGTTTGCCTTCAATTATGGTCCGAACACGGTGGACTTGACGCGCCTTGGCGCGCCGGAAGATCCGGCGGCTTACAGGCTGGGCGGTCCGCGCATCGGTCTTGCAGGTGTTGCGGCCTGGCCAGTGTGACGCCTCACGCCGCTACGATCCGGAAGATGGCCACAGTCTCTGCCGCGATCGTTGGCATGGTTAGCCCGGATTCGCGCAGCCAGGCTCCCGACACGCCGATGCCATCGCGCATGGCGTCAATGAGGGGCGCCGTCTGGTTCGTTCGTGTGCTGTCAAGCCGCGTTACCGTGTAGGCGCCGTCTTCCAGCATCGGAAGGCGCACGAGTGGCTGGTGGCGCTGCGCCGTCGGCTCAACACGGTAGAGCAGCAGCACAAGGTCATGCGCCTCGCCATGCGCCTGCCAGACGACTCCGTCGCCCGCTTCGCCGAGCCAAACGCGGCCGGAATGCAAGCGGTCCCGCAGGGATTTGTGTGTCGCAATCCACTCGGTCAGCCGCGCCTTGTCCTTGGCGTCCATCTTCATGGGATCAAGCTCGACCCCAAAATGCCCGGCGACGGCCACCCCGGCGCGGAAGTCCAGTGACTGGCGCCGCCGCGTGCTGTGGGCTGGCGCTGTGCCGATATGCGATCCCATAACTTCCGGCGGAAACACGCGCAGGAATTCCCGCTGCATACCTATCCGCTGCACGGCATCCAGCGAGTCGCTGGTCCAGAATCGGTGCGTATACTGAAGGATGCCTGCATCAATCCGACCGCCACCGGCGGCGCAGGCTTCGATCTCGACATCCGGAAAATCCGCCCGCAGCCGCGCCATCAGGTCGTAAGTAGCGTGCACCTGCTGCCGGTAAACCGCGCGCGGCCCGCCCGCCACGATCTCGCGATTGTGGTCCCATTTGAGGTACGAGATTGGCAGCGTTTTCAGAAGGCTGGAAAGCACTCCATAAAGATACTCGGTCACGCCGGGCTTCGTCAGGTCCAGTACCATCTGATTGCGCCCGGTCAGCATCGGCCGACCGGCACTGGTCAGCATCCAGTCCGGATGCGCGCGGGCCAGCGTGCTGTCCGGATTGATCATCTCCGGCTCGACCCAAAGGCCGAAATCCATGCCGAGCCCGGTCACATGCGCCGCCAGCGGGCCAAGCCCGTCCGGATACTTTTTCCGGTCCGGCGCCCAATCGCCCAGTGCGGCCTTGTCATTGTTGCGGCCTTCGAACCAGCCATCATCCAGTACAAAGCGTTCGATTCCGAGGCGCGCGGCGTCGTCCGCCAGTGCTTTCATGCCGGCCATGTCGTGATTGAAGTAGAAGCCTTCCCAGGTATTGACCTGCACCGGCCTCGGCCGCATTTTCCCGCCCGGCCAGCTCATCCGTTTACGGATTGCAGCATGAAAGTTCTGCATCGCGCCGTTGCGGCCTTCAGTGGAGAAAGTCGCAATGAGCTGGGGCGTCCGCAGTGTTTCGCCAGGTTCCAGGCGAACTTCACCCGGCGCGAGCCATTCGCCGAACTGCCAGAGATACCGGCCGTCATCCAGCCACTCGGCCTGCTGCACGCTGTTGCCAGACCATGCAAGGTGGGCGGCGTAAACGTGACCTTCAGCCGTTTCCGCAAAGCCTGTTGGCGGCGCATCATGCGAGGTGAGCCCGCGCCTGTTTTCGCGCCGCCAGAGGCTCCGCGTCAACTCTTGGACCTGCGGCGTGAACTCTGCCTGATGCCGTCCGTTATAGAAATGCATGCGTCTGGTCCCCGCCGGCAAAGGCAGGGTGGCGGCGGCCAGCCATTGGACATCCAGCGTAGATAGACCGGCATTCGTCAGTTCGGTAGAGGCCGTGAGAACATCCGTCTCCGGATCAAGCCGAAGGGTCACCAGCGCGCTGAGCCCGGAAATCTCATCTTCGATCCGTATCCGAAGTTCATCGGTTGCCGCCGAGACGTCGCACTGCGTAACGGCCTGCGCCCAGTCTGCACCTGCCCGGTGCGCCAGCAGCGCGCCCTGAGCAAACCAGCCGTCCCCGATAAGCGGAAACACACTGAGCGCCACATCCTTGTCGAGCGCAAAGGTCGGCAATGGCCGAGTTGCCGCCAGCTCCGCTTCGGGCAGCGTTCCGTCCGGCAGGCGCGGCCCCCAGTAGCGCCACAGCGGCGCGGCCCCGGCCACTGTTTCGAGGACAAGCGAACTCGCCCGCCCATGCAATGCGATGAATCCCGGCAAATCTGCCTCCTGCGGCCACGCCTTGACGAATAGCGAAGTCCGGCCCGCAGGCAAGCGCCGCTCCAATCCTTCCAAAGCGCGCCGAATTGAACAGGATCATGTAAAGCTTTCGCAATCCGGGCGTGGAACCTAAAGTGCGTTCCTCAGGGAGGGTTCGCCCCGTGCTCGGCGAGAAGAAATCGGTAACCATGACGCAGGCGCCCACAGGCCAGCCCGCCCCGCAGCTGATCGGCGGCATTGATGCTGGCGGCAGCACGTTCAAATGCGGCGTAAGCGATGCCAGCGGCCGTCTGCTCGCCGCTTGCCGCGTGCCGGTCACGACGCCTGACTCCACCATCGGTGGCTGCCTCGATTTCTTCCGCTGGGAAATGAAGGAGCGCGGCGCCAAGCTTGGCGTGCTTGGTATCGCAAGTTTTGGTCCGATCGTGGTGGACCCTGCGTCTCCCGACTACGGCACCCTGCTTGCGACACCCAAGCCCGGCTGGGCCGGTACGCGCCTGACGCAGCGTTTTTTCGCCGCCCTCGGTGTGCCGGTTGTTCTGGATACGGACGTTAACGGTGCGCTCGCCGCGGAGCTGGAACGCGGCGCCGCCAAGGGCCTCGCCCGAGCAGCCTACATGACCGTGGGCACAGGCATTGGCGCGGCGCTGCATGGCCCGGGCGGTTTCCTCGGCAAACCTGTGCACCCTGAATTCGGCCATATCCGTGTCGAGCGCCACGCCGAGGATCATGCCTTCTCCGGCGTCTGCGCCTTCCACGGCGCATGCCTTGAGGGGCTTGCCAGCGCGCCCGCTATTGCGGCCCGATTCGGCGATCCCGCGGGCCTGCCTGCAGATCATCCCGCCTGGGAAATCGAAGCCTTCTATCTCGCCCAAGCCTGCGCCGCGCTGACGCTGACAGCGCGGCCGGAGCGCATCCTGCTAGGCGGCGGCGTCATGCTCGCTGAAGGCCTGATGCCGAAAGTCCGCGCTGCCTTTGCGCGCTTGATGAATGGCTATCTCGGAATGGAAGGCCCGGATATCGAGCGCCTGATCCAGCGGCCCGCCCTCGGCGACGATGCCGGCCTCTTCGGCGCGCTCACGCTCGCCCGGCAGGCGCAGGCGGCAGGTAACTGGGGCGTGTGAAATCCACAAAAAGAAACGCCCGGCCTGCATGTCGCGGGGCCGGGCGTCCATTTTTGCGATTCTCGCGAAGCTTAGAGAACGCGGTCTTTCAGGTCTTTCGAGGGGCGGAAAGCCACTTTCTTCGAAGCCTTGATCTTGATGGCTTCGCCGGTTGCCGGGTTGCGGCCCTTGCGTGCCGGGCGCGCGCGAACCTGCAGGATGCCGAGGCCGGTGATGCGCAGTTTCTTGCCTTTTTTCAGGTAGCCACCCATGCGGTCGATGAAGTCGCTGACGACCGTTTCGGCTTGTTTTTTGGGCATTTGGTGAGCTTCGGAGAGCTCAGCGGCGAGATGCTTGATCGTCATCACGTCCGGCGCAGCTTTCTTTGCAGCCGCTTTTGCAGCCGGTTTTTTCGCCGGTGCCTTTGCCTTGACGGTCGCCTTCTTGGCAGCGGCAGCCTTGGTTACAGTTTTCGGTTTGAGGGCCATTTCAGTTTCCTTTGTCAGCCTTTTGAGTGCAAAAAGCAGCGTAAACCGGGGGTTTTCTGCTGCGGTAACGACATTTCTACGCGTGAATCATTGCACGACGAGTCCGGATATCTTTGCTTTCCGGATTACGCAAGCAGGCGAATGGAGCGGGTGAGGGGAATCGAACCCCCGTCGTCAGCTTGGGAAGCTGCTGCTCTACCATTGAGCTACACCCGCGCACTACATGATTTCTGAGCCAAGCCGCGCCAGCGCGCAAGGGCCCGCCAATACACACTGGCGCCGGGGCTTTCCGGCGTGTAAATGCCCGCCATGAACAGCTTCCTTCTCGTTGCCGCAGGCGGGGCCATTGGCGCATCCTTGCGCCACGGCGCCGGTCTTCTCAGCGTGCGCCATCTTCCGGCCAACTGGCCCTGGGCTACCTTTTCGGTGAATCTCATCGGCGGATTCGCCATGGGGATTGTCGCCGGCTGGTTTGCGTACAAGGCCTCCGAAGGCGGGCAGGACATGCGCCTCTTTCTCGCCACCGGTGTGCTCGGCGGGTTCACCACATTTTCCGCTTTTTCGCTGGAAACGTTGAACATGTTGCGTGCGGGCGAGGCCGGGAAAGCCGCCGCTTATGCCGGCCTCTCGGTCGTGCTCAGCGTCGCGGCGCTTGCGCTCGGTCTCTGGATTGCAAGGCGGGTATTCGCATGAGCGGCCAGATCATCACCGAAACCGTCTCCCACCAGGAGTCCGGTGCGCGCCTTGACCGGTGGATCAAGCGGCGCGTCCAGCTGACCCAGGGCCAGATCGAGAAGATGCTGCGCACCGGGCAGATCCGCGTCAACGGCGCCCGGGCGAAAGCCAGCACGCGCCTCGAGGCCGGAAACGAAGTCCGCCTGCCGATCTTCAGCACAGAGACGATGGCGCCAAAGGCGCATCATACCGCGCGCGCAAGCGCCGAGGACAAGGCCTTCCTCGAATCCCTCATCATCTATGAGGACGGCGACATGATGGCCCTAAACAAGCCCGCCGGCATCGCCGTGCAGGGCGGCTCGGGGCAGGGGCGCCATATCGACGGACTGCTTCAAGGTGTCTATGCGGACGAGGAACACCGGCCGGTGCTCGTCCACCGGCTCGACAAGGAAACCTCCGGTGTCCTGCTGCTCGCCAAGCATCCGCGCGCGGCCCACCAACTCGCTGACATGTTCAAGGGCCGGGATATGGACAAGGTCTACTGGGCCGTCACGGTCGGTGTGCCAAACCCGCCGATGGGCCAGATCCGCTGCTGGATGATCAAGGGCATTCCGGATGCGAACGAGCCCTCGGGCTATCGTCCCTATGATCCGAAATCGACGGCGAAGCGCCGCGATGTCGACCGTGAGCGGATGATCCGATCCGCCCAGGGCGTCGAAGGCGCCCGCCATTCGATTACCGACTATACGGTCATATCGCAGGCGGGCGGCAAGGCCGCCTGGGTCGCGATGCGCCCGGAAACCGGCCGCATGCACCAACTGCGTTTCCACATGCTGGAAATGAACACCTCGATCCTCGGCGATCACAAGTACAAGTCCCGCCGCGAAGTTCCGCAAGGCCTCGCCGAAGGCATGCACCTGCACGCCCGCGCGCTGATCATCCCGCGCGAGCATGGCAAGCCGATCACCATCGTCGCGCCGCTGCCGCCGCACATGAAGGAAACTTTCGCGACGCTCGGCTTCCTTGAGCAGGAAGCGGGCAAGGACCCGCTGGCGCCGTTCAATTGATGACGGACCTGCGCCTCGCGATCTGGGATGTGGACGGCACGCTGGTCGATTCGCGCGCCGTGATCCAGGCCTGTATGGAAGCCGCCTTTCGAGAAACCGGTCTTCCGCCTCCGGACTATGATGCCACCCGCCGCATCGTCGGGCTGAGCCTCGTTGCCGGCATCGCCCAGCTCGCTCCGCCGGATATTGGCGCTGCGCGGCTCGAATTCCTCGTCGATGCCTATCGCCACACCTTCACACGCCTGCGCGCCGATCCCGCGCTGCACGAACCGATGTATGACGGCGCACTCGACGTGCTGGACCGCCTGAAGCAGGACGGCTGGCTCCTCGCCATAGCCACAGGCAAGACGCATCGCGGCCTCGACGGCCTCTTTGCCAAGCACCCGATCAGATCTTACTTCGACACGGTCTGGTGCGCCGATGACGGCCCCGGCAAGCCGCATCCCTTCATGGTCGAGCAAGCCATGCGCGCCCTCGGCTGCGCCCCGCCCCAGTCGCTGATGATCGGTGATGCCATCCACGACATCGCCATGGGCCGCGCCGCTGGTGTGCGTTCGCTCGGCGTCAGCTGGGGCTTCGGCCGCGCCGATGAACTGCAGGATGCCGGTGCGGACGAAGTGCATCACGAGTTCCGAACCCTGACGGACAGTCTCGTGGCATTTGCGCCAGCCTGAGCTGGCGTCAATACATCCGGAACAACCGCTCCGCCGTTCTGCCCAAGATCATCTGTGCATTTTCTACGGTCGTTGCGTCGAAGACTGCCTGAATGGCGCCGCGCGTGTAGCCGAACGTGCTCTCCTGGTGCGGATAGTCTGAAGACCACATCACCCGGTCTGCGCCGATCCGGTGCAACAGTTCCAGCCCTGCGGGGTCGGTCATGAAAGTCGCATAGCAGTGGTTGTGCCAGTACCAGCTTGGCGGATGTTTCAGTTTCGGCTGCACCTGCGTGGGAAAGTGGGTGTAGATCATGTCTGCGTCATGGATCATGCTTGCCACCCACGAGATGCCCGCCTCGACGAATACCACTTTCAGCGCCGGAAACCGGTCAAACACGCCGGCAAAGGTCAGCATGCCCCAGTTTTGCCGGAATCCGCCCATCTGTGTCAGGACGAACGTGCCGGTCGCCCCCGGAGCGGCCGTCGGGATGTTCTCGCCAATGTGGAAGCAGAGCGGAACGCCGCTATCGGCAATCGCTTCCCACAGCGTGTCCATCTTCGGATCATTGTAGAGGATCGGATTGCCGTCGAGGTCCTTGCGCGGATTGATCGGCACCATAAGGCAGCGCGCGCCCAGTTCCTTGCAGCGTTGCACGGAAGCGCGCGCCTCGCTCATGTCCCAGTAGTTCGGCACCATCACGGCAAACAGCCGCCCCTGGCCTTTGGCGCACTGCTCGGCACTCGACTCGTTATAGGCACTGAAGATCTCGTGGCGCATCTCCATGTCGGTCATCATGTAGAGGCCGAACAGGCGTTGCGGGAAAATCAGCTCCTTGTCGACACCCTCCGTGTCCAGATCTTTCAGCCGTGCCTCGATATTTGTCAGCCCCGGATGGCATTCCATCGCCTCGCACAGTGGAACGATGTCGTGCGGGCGCATCATCGGCTTGCCGCCGATGGTGAAGTGCCAGCCGCCATCGCGGAATTCCATTCGCGGTGCCTTGTCTTTCAGGTGCGCCGGAAAGCGATCAATCCAGCAATCGGTCTCGAGCATGTGGCTGTCGGCGGAGATGATCGTGGTGCCCGCCGGCCAGTCGCGCGTCTTGGCGGACGCCGTCCGCTGCGGTGAAACCGGCTGGGCTGCCTGTCCCGGCACCTCCAGCACGAAACGCATATCGTCCGCCATGGCAAACTTCCTCCCGTCTGCGTCTGGTCTTTGAGGGAGGATAACACTGGTGCGGGTCGTGCCAATACTGTCCCGGCGTCAAGGATACAGGTTGACTACCCAGCAAGCCCCGCAAACCATTGCCCTAACGCTGTTGCTTCCTCCCGCTTGGCCTCTGTTGCGGCGGCCGCTTCCTCGTCCTCGCCCCAGCGCGCGGCCTGCCAGGCTTCGTCGATGCGCGACATGTCGAAGGCTTCCTCCGCCGGCAATGCGCCCTCGCACACCGCCATCGCGAGAACAGCCGAGCCAAACAGCGCGCAGCCATAGACCAGCCCCGTCAGCCGGAAATCATCAAGGCTCAGCGCATAGTCCCGCGCCGCCTCCAGCGAGGCATCCGGTTGCGGCACGGCGCGCACGCCTTCGGTCGTCACGAGGATAACGCCCAGCACATCCGCTGCCCAGTCGCGCACCGGCCCCCAATGGCCTTCCTCCAGCGCAACCAGCTCCTCCGGCTCCTCAGCGATGTGGCAGGTGAGGTCCGTCTCGCAATAGCGGGCCACTTCGTCGGCCATCCCGTCGCGGGCCTCCGGCGTCCGGTCGATGGCAACATTGGCGAGGCGCGTCAGGTGCAGGTGGAGCAGGTCCACATGCTCGCCCTGCGCGTCCCATTCGCGCGCAATTGCTTCGGCGAGGCCGCGCGCCGGGAAGGCCAGTGCGTTGCGGGCGGGCGTCTTCAGCGTGCGCCCGTCCAGCGCCACGGTCCAGGCATCGCCGAGCCGTTCGGCGGCGGCCGTCTTGTAAAAGCGTTTGGGTCTTGGATCAGTCGTCATCCGCCCCGCTTACGCCGGAGCCGGGCGCGCGCCAAGTGGGCAACTGCCCGGTATGGGACGGCACGCAGCTACAGCCAGCGTAGCAAGGCAAAGGGAGGACATTTTGTCGGGCTCGGCGATGGGCTCCCAAGCGCAGTACGGGCTTCAGTCCTTCGCGGGACGGACCTGAACCTTCCGGCCGCTGAGCGCTGCCGGATTCCATGACATTCTTCCCAGTAGCTGCATCAGCGGCGCCTTGCGTTCAGGCTCGCGCCAAAGGCCGGACTCGCGCATCGCGTAGGCGCCCATCAGGCCCGCCATCAGTCCACGGAGCATGGGCTTGAACCGGGGCGTGAAACTGCTGCGCAAGAGCAGGTAGAGCGTCAGCGCAATATGGCCCGGCAGGGTGAGCAGCAGCACGGGCAGGGGCATGTTCTTCACAAAAGTCCAAACGCGGTTCCGCGTGCCATGGAAGATCGAGAACGCGCTCTGGTAGCCGGACAGCGCGCTACCCGCATGATGCACAACGGCCTCGTGCAGGAAGCGGCAGTCATGTCCCAACAGTTGCAACCGGAACCCGAGATCCACATCTTCGCAATAGCAGAAGAAGCGCTCGTCAAACCCGCCGATCTCGCAGAACAATTCCGCCTCATAGATCGCCGACGCCCCGCATCCGGAAAAGCACCAACCATCCGTACCCGGCATATGGCTCGCCGGATGGCCATATCCGCCGCGCCAGGGAATGCCGAAGCCGAAATAGGCGTCGCCCGCCCCGTCCATCACGCCGGGCTGGCCCAGCATGAACTGCGCCGAGGCAAAGGCTTTCACCTCCGGGTGCGCCCGGATTGCCGCCGCCACTTCGGCCAGCCAGTTCGGCTCCGCCTCGGCATCCGGGTTCAGCAGCGCGAGCCATCGTCCCCGCGCGCGCTCTGCCGCAAGGTTGTTGCCCCGCGCAAAGCCGTGGTTCTCGGCTTCCTTCATCAGCGTGAAGGCAGGCAGGCCGCCCGTGTCGAGCCCGTCGGCAGACCCGTCGGATGAGGCATTGTCGATTAGGATCACCTCGAAATTGCGCCAGGTCTGGCGCTTCAGGGAGTCGAGCGCGCCCTGCACATAGGCCCCGCCATTATAGTTGACGATCAGCACGGAGAACTCGGGCGTGTCTACCAAACTGGGACTCCTCTAGGTCCTTTCGTGCTTAGGGCGCTCCGCAGCCACGGGGCAAGCTGAAGGGTGAGCGCCGTTAACGGAAATGTTTACATACCGCGCCTTTACGGCCTCCATCTTGCAGTGCAATAGACCCTTGCTGTCCACCGCAGCGACCCCATATTCTCACCGTGAGCAAAAGTGCTCATGTCGAACACCGGAGTATGCCTCCCTTGTTGCTCACGATGCTGAAGGCCAAGCTGCACTCGGCCACCGTCACCCAGTGCGATCTACATTATGAAGGTTCGGTCTCGATCGACCAGGACCTGCTCGACGCGTCCGGTATCCTGCCGCACGAGAAGGTCGATATCTGGAACGTCACCAACGGCGCCCGTATCCACACCTATGCGCTGGAAGCCCCCCGCGGCTCGAAAACCATCGGCGTCAACGGCGCCGCCGCGCGGCATTTCGCGGTCGGCGATACGGTGATCATCGCGGCCTTCTGCGGCGTCGATGCGGCCGAGGCGCGCCAGCATGCACCGACTGTCGTGCTCCTCGCCCCCGGCAACGAGATCAAGCGCCCGGCTTGATCGCCGTCCGCGTCAGTCCGATCTCGTCCGCGCCGCTTCGTCAGTCTCAAGCGCAAGCCAGTCGCTCGGCGGCAGGCCAAGTATGAGATCCAGGAACATCGGCGCGATGGCCCACATCCGCTTCGACCGCGCATTGGCCAGCACCACGATCCCCGTATTGCGCGCTGGCACGAACATGATCTGCGCGCCGTAGCCGTCGACGGAACCGCCATGCGCGACCACCGTCTCGCCCGCGTAGTCATAGACCCGCCAGCCATACGCATAGTGTGATGCGCCCAGTCCCGGCATCACGCCGCGCATGCGCTGCGTCTCTGTCGGCGTGCTCACCTGCGGCGCATGGATCAGGTCCAGCACTTCAGGCGGCAACACGTCCGGCGCGTTGCCGAGCTGCGCGTTCAGCCACTGCGCCATGTCGCGGATGGAGGCGTTGACGCCGCCTGCAGCCGGCGTCGTGTAATAGGGCAGCTTCACCTCTATGCTTTTCCAGGGATTGGCAGGCAGTGCAGGGTCAATCTGGCGCTTTCGCTCATACGGACGCGCCCAGTTGCCGCTGTCGACGAGGCCGTCCAGACCGTAGCTTGCGGTCTTCATGCCCAGCGGCGCGAACAGGCGCTGCTCGACCAGAGCGGAAAACGTCGTGTCATAAGCTGCCGCGAGCGCCCGGCTGGAAAGGTCGTAGGGGATGTTCTGATAGGCATAACAGGCGGCCACCGCGCAGGTCGGTTTCACCTTACGGTATTCCGGCAGGATGGCGTCCGGCGAGATGCCGGCTTCCAGAAGATTGTCATAGGCGTTCGGCGGCAGGCCCGTCCGATGGCTCAGGATATCAGCCAGTGTCAGCGTCTTCTCGCCGCCGCGCGGCAGGGCCAGTTCCGGCGCAAATCCGCTTACTGGCGCACTGAGCGAGAGCTTACCCTCCGAGACCGCGAGGCCAACCATGCTCGAGGCAAAGCCCTTCGACAGGGACGCGATCCGGAACAGCGTGTCCTGATCAACTTGTCGGCCGCTGCCCGCTTCCGTCTCGCCATAGGTGCGCAGGAACCGGACTTCGCCGCCGCGCACGACGGCCACCGCAAGCCCGACGAAATCCCCTGTCCGCATGCCAGCTTGCAGGGTCGCGTCCAGCCGCAGCAATTGCACTTCGGCAATGATCGGCGGCGTTGCAAACTGCGCCAGCACGGCGCGCTGCAGGCTGCCGGCGTGCGCGACGGGCAGGAAACTCAGGAGACCGGCGGCGACGAGGCCTATGAAGGCATTTTGCATGCGAAGGTCCCGCGCCACTTTGTACCGGTAACCGGTTAGAATCGACTCCGGCTGTCCTGTCCAGTTGGCATTGGGCCGCCGCTGCAGCGCAGGGATCAGGCACCCGCGCCGGCCACCGTTTTCAGGTTTGCCATTACATCGGCGATGATCTCGAACGAGCGGCGCCGCTTGTCCTGATCATAGGTGTCAGAGACGATCATCAGCTCATCCGCCTGCGTCCGCTCCATCAGGGCGATGATCCCTTTACGGACGGTATCGGCATTGCCCACGATGCTGAAGTTCAGCATGTGCGAGGCCTGTGCTTTTTCCTGCGGTGTCCAGTAGGTATCGATGTCGTCAATCGGCGGCTGTGTCAGCTTGCGCTCGCCGCGCACGAGGTTGGCGAAGCTCATCTGCTGCGAGGTCGCAAGGTACTTCGCCTCCGCATCCGTCTCTGCCGCAATGATGTTCACACCGATCAGCGCATAGGGCTTCGGCTGCTGCTTCGACGGACGGAAGCTGCTGCGATAGATCGCCAGGGCCTGGTCCAGCATCTGCGGCGCAAAGTGCGAGGCAAAACCGAACGGGAATCCATACGCGGCCGCCATCTGCGCGCCGTAGAGACTCGATCCGAGAATCCAGATCGGCACATTGGCGTTCGACCCCGGCACGGCTTCGATGCGCTGTCCCTCACGCACCGGCCCAAGCCAGGCTTGCAATTCGAGCACATCCTGCTGGAAATGTTCGGACGCCGATGGATCTCGCCGCAGCGCGCGCAGCGTCAACTGGTCCGTGCCCGGAGCACGCCCGAGACCCAAATCGATGCGGCCCGGATAAAGCGCATCGAGCGTTCCGAACTGTTCGGCAATCACATAGGGCGCATGGTTCGGCAGCATGATGCCGCCCGCGCCGACGCGGATCGTCTTCGTTCCCGCTGCAATGTGGCTGATCACGATCGATGTGGCCGCCGTCGTCACCGCCGCCATGTTGTGATGTTCGGCCACCCAGAAGCGCTTGTAGCCGAGCGCCTCGGCATGCTGCGCCAGGCGGCGCGCATCGTTCAGGGCGTCGGCCCGCGTGAAGCCTTCGCGCACCCGGCCGAGTTCAAGAATCGAAAGTGCGGGCATCGCGGCGTCCTCTGGTCAGCTTCGCAGTCCATTAGATGGGATTGCCCCGGCTTGTGCCAACAGGTTTTTCGCGCTCAGAAGCCCGCCGGTTTGCCAAGGCCTTGGGAAGACAGGCAGATCGCCTTGAACCGCGCGCCCATTTCCTTGGGATCGATCAGGCGCCTTGCCGCCTCGAACACCCGGTCCGCATCGTCCGGATTAGCCTGCACCAATTGGTTCAGCCGTGCCTGTGCGCCAAGGCCGAGCAGGAACATGCCCTGCGGCGTCGGTCCCGCTACATCCAGTCCCGCTGCCGCGGCCAGCCGCCCGAAGCGACCGAAATCCACGTCGACGGTCAGGTCGCTCGCCCCCGGCGTTTCCAGCGGCGGAACCTGCTGGCCGGACCGGTAGGCCCGCAGCGTATCGCCCGGCGCCCGGTCGTCCGGTCCGTAGTCGATGAACAGGGCGCGCACGGGCGCCTTGCGTGAGACGAGATCGGCAATCACCAGGTCCAGCCCCGTCTGCACTTCCACCACGTCGCCGGTAAACGCCGCGCCATGCGGCGGGCGCGGCTCGTCGGCTGCCAGCCCGAAGGCAAGGCGCGCCTCGGCAAGGCCGATCACGCATTCCCGCCAGGCATCGCCCACGCGCCGGAATTGGCGGGCGGGAAGGCAGTCGAGATACTCGTTGGCAACCAGCAACATCGGCCCGGCCGGCACGGCCGAGAGCGAGGCTGCAAAGTGCGGTTTCAACGGCGCAAACAGCTGCCCGACCGTCGCTTTCAAAACCGGGCTCGGCTCGACGAACACCAGTCGCATTGCCGAGACGAATGCCGCGCCGCCTGCTGCGCCCGCAACCCGCAGTGCGTCCAGCATCAGCTGCCCGCGCCCAGGGCCGATCTCTACCAACTGGAACGTCTCCGGCGATCCGAGCGCGCGCCATTCGTGCACCAGCCAGAGGCCGATCAGTTCTCCGAATATCTGGCTGGTTTCCGGCGCTGTCGTGAAATCGCGCCCGACGCCCGGACGCGTGGCGTAATAGCCTTCCTGCGGATCATGCAGGGCAATCTGCATGAACGTGGACAATGGGATCGGGCCGCCGGTTTCGATCAGGCGCACCAGCCGGTCTTCAAGGGTCATGGAGTCAGTCGGGCCTCAGGGGACGCGTCATCGCGCCTTTGCGGGCACCAGATAGGCGGCGCCGAAGATGCCGGCCAGCAAGATCAGCACCCAGGAGGCCATGGTCCCGAAATCGTAGAGCGGCTGGTCACGGTAGACCCAGTGCAGGGCGACATGGATCACAGCGAAAACGCACGTTCCGTAGCGGACCGAGGCCCGCATGGTCGTCTCCGCCACGAAAAGGAGGCCAAGCACAACCGGAATATGGCCCCAGATCAAGATCGACTGTTCAAGGTGCGAAAGGGAGCTGAACGGGTCCGGGTTGGTGGTCATCCGGACGATGGAATCGAACTCGTGCGTAACAAGACACGCAGCGGTCAGCCGGTAAAGGCTATCGGCTCTCATCGGCGCTCTCCTCCCCAGGATCGCGGCACTCGCATACGTGATTGTACGGAGTTAACAGTTTCTTATACGCGCTTTTCCTGAGCTTTCAAGGCGTTCCAGATCAACCAGGCCCCACCAAGCCACATTGGCACCGACAGGATCATGCCCATGGTGAGCCATTCTGGCAGTCCGCTGACAAAAGCGTCGGGTTCCCGGAAGTTCTCGGCAATCGACCGGCCAGCCCCGTACATGAGCAGGAAAAGCCCCGCTACGAGGCCGGGGCGCTTCAGGGCGCCGAACTTCCAGATCAGGACCGACAGCACGATCAGGGGAATCCAGCCTTCAAGCACGGATTCGTAGAGCTGGCTGGGATGGCGGGCCACTTCATCGCCCGCATAGACCCATTTGCCAGCGTCCCAGTCATAGGCGGGCGGTGTCGAGCCCTGCACATACCCTTGCGGGAAAACCATCCCCACAGACGAGTCCGTTGGCCGGCCATACAGCTCCGCATTGGTAAAATTCGCGATCCGCACGAGTCCGATGCCGATGGGCGCCGTCACGCCCGCGATGTCGCCGACCGAGAGCAGCGGCACGCCGCGCTTGGCCGCGAAGAACCAGAGCACCAGCGCCACGCCGAGAATGCCGCCATGGAAGGCCATCCCGCCATCCCAGATGCGGATGATCGTCAGCGGATCGGCTGCCAGCACGTCCATCTGGTAGGGCACCATGTAGAAGAGAATATAGCCCAGCCGCCCGCCCAGGATGATGCCGATGATGATCCAGAACATCAGGTCGTCGAGCCCGTCCTGCGTCAGCGGCGGCTCGCTTTTCCACAGGGCGGGGCGCTTCAGCAGCTGCGATCCATACCACCAGGCGCCGGCAATGCCGCCGATATAGCCGAGCGCGTACCAGCGCAGATGGAACTCGCCGAGGCCGATGAAACCGAAATCGATGGAGATCAGCGCCGGGCTCCATTCCGGGAACTTGAGCGCAGCCTGGGTAAGGTAAACGCTGAGGGCGGCGAACAGTTCAGTCATGCGGCGTCTTTTCCCTGTCTGGCCGGCGCCTTATCTGATAGGCGGACCGGCATACCCGGCGCGAAGGAGTAGCCGCATGGCTGGCACAAATCCACTGCTCGATGACATCGCAAGCCTGATGACGGGCGCGCTCGGCGCTGCTCGCGCGGCAGGCGAGGAAGCCAAAACCGCCGCCCAGGCGCGCGTGCGTGCGCTGATCGCGGACATGGACCTCGCAGGCCGGGATGAAGTCGAGGCCCTGAAGGCCATCGCCACCGCCGCCCTCGACCGCGTCGAGACACTAGAAGCCCGGATCGCTGCCCTGGAAGCCGGGCAGGGGAGTTCCACGAAATCCTGACGCCCCCACTGCGCAATCCCATGGACAAGCCTGAGCCCGGACTGCTTCGATCAGTCTTGGATTTGTCACGCGAATCCTGCACCAAATTGAATGAACCCTCGCGGAGGCGCCCGAATGAGCCTTGACCTCGACCGCAGCCAGGACTTCGAAGTCGACCCTCTCGACATCGTCGAGATCGTTCTCGAAGCCGCCGGCTGGCCGAACGAGCGCGACGAGGAAGGCACCCTGCAGGTCGTCGCCGAAACCCGTTGGGGCGACATGGGCGCCCTGTTCGCCTATCGCCCGGAACCGTCCGCCATCCACTTCTCGCTGACGCTCGACGTCAAGGCGATGGCCGCCAAGCGCGCAGCCATTGCAGAGCTGGTGATGCTCGCCAACGAACGCCTCTGGCTCGGCCATTTCGATTTCTGGGCAGACGACGGCGTCATCATCTTCCGCTACACGTTCCCGATGGATGGCCGCGAAGAAGTCACGCAAGGTGAAGTACGTGCCGTGATGTCCGCCGCTGTCAGCGCTGCTGACCGGTTCATGCCGGCGTTCAACTTCCTCGTCTGGGCCGGCAAGTCTCCGCGCGAAGCCATCGATGCGGTGATGTTCGAAACCCACGGCGAAGCCTGAGGCCGGGGTGGCGGCCGCGCCTTCCTTGGTTCTTTTCGGAGCGGGCCGCATGGGCGCAGCGCTGGCCCGGGGCTGGCTGAAGGCCAAGCCGAAGCGCGTCATCTCGGTATTCGAGCCGCGGCCCTCGGAGGAAGTCTCCGCCTGGGCCGAAGCCGGCAAGGTCAACCTGAATCCGCCGCCCGCGCCTGCCGGTATCCTCGTGCTCGCCGTCAAGCCGCAGCAGTTCGCCGGCGTTGCCGAGGCCGCGCGCGCCTTCGTGTCGCCGAAGACGCTGGTCGTCTCGATCATGGCCGGTGTGCGCATAGCCCAGATTTCCCGCCGCCTGGAAACCCGCCGCGTCATTCGCTCGATGCCGAACACGCCGGGCGCCATCGGGAAGGGCATCACCGTTTTCGCATCAGCCCCCGGTCTCGCTGCGGCCGACGAAGCCGCGGCGCAGGCGCTGCTCGCCCCGCTCGGCGAAGTGCATGGCCCGGTCGATGAAACGCTGATGTCCGCCGTCACGGCCCTCTCCGGCAGCGGCCCTGCCTATCTCTTCCTGCTCGCCGAGACGATGGCCGAGGCCGGGGAGAGCGAAGGCCTGCCGCGCGCCCTCGCGCAGCGCCTCGCCCGGCGCACCATCGAAGGCGCCGCCGCGCTGATGGCCGCCAGCGGCGAAGACCCCGAAGCCCTGCGCCGCGCTGTCACCTCTCCCGGCGGCACCACCCAGGCAGCCCTTGACATCCTCACGGACACGGGTGGGATGCCCCGATTGCTGAGAGACGCCCTGCGCGCCGCCGCGAACCGCGACCGGCAGCTGTCCAAAGAGGCGGACTAGAAACCCGGGAGGCTCCGCCTTGGCGGCTGCTGAAAAGATCATCGAGAAGGGGCTGAAAGCGGCCCTCGAACTCGCGGCCACGCGGGACTGGGCAGATATTCCGCTGGCGGACATTGCCGCCAAGGCGAAGCTCTCCCTGTCGGACTTTCACGGCGTTGCCTCACGCGAGGATCTCGTCGAAGCGCTCGACGCGCATTTCGACAAGGCGATGTCCGCCGAAGGCGTGCCGGATGAAGCCTCGCCGCGCGAGCGCCTGTTCGATGTCATCATGTTGCGGTTCGAGGCGATGGAGCCCTACCGGGCGGGCCTAAAATCCATCCAGCGCTTCCGCGAATTCTCGCTCTATCACACCGCGCGCCTGCCGGGTCACCGCCATGCCAGCGCGGCCTGGGCGCTCGCCTCCGCCGGCCTTGACCATGACACCGGCGCGCCCGCGAGCCTGAAGCGCATTGCGATTGCCTTCGTCATCGCCGAAGCCGAGCGCGCCTGGCGCCGCGAGACAAGCGGCGACTTTGCGCTGACCATGGCCGCGCTCGACAAGGGCCTGCGCCGCGCCGAGGAGCGCCTCGGCCAGTTCCGCCGTTTCACTGGCCGCCGGCCGTCCCCGTCCACCCAGACTGAAGAGTCCCCCACATGAGCCGTCCCGGCCTTGATACCCATCCGCTGGAACTTAAGCCCGACTGGTTCAACACCCTGTTCGCCGAGATCGGCATCGATGCCGAAGTGCGCGGCTTCACCGCCAAGTCGATCGGCACCGGGCAGATTGGCGAGAACGTGCGCTTCGTGTTCGACTATGCGCGCGCTGGGGCGAATGCACCGAAATCCCTCGTCGGCAAGTTTCCGTCCGCCAATGAGATCAGCGTCGCCACAGCGAAGATGCTGAACCACTACAAGCGCGAAGTGATGTTCTACCGCACCTTCCCGAAAGTCGCGGGCCGGATCACGCCAGATGCGCTGTATACGGACTATGACCCCGAGACCAACCGTTTCGCCCTGATCATGGAAGACATGGCGCCCTCCGAGCAGGGTGACCAGCTGAAAGGCTGCGGCGTCGAGGAGGCAAAGCTTGCCATGCAGGCCGCCGCCATCCTGCATGCCGCGCACTGGGAAGATCCAGTGCTGGATGAACATGACTGGCTTCAGGGCTCAGCCAAGGCGCCGCCGCCGGGCCTTGGCCCCGAGCAGGTCGCCGGCCTCTGGGGCGCCTTCAAGGAACGCTATGCCGCGCATATCAATGCCGAGCAGATCGAAGTGGGCGATGCCTATGCCGCGAGCCTGCCGAAATGGGGCGAGGCCTACAAGGGCCCGCACGCGCTGACGCATTCGGACTACCGCCTCGACAACATGCTGTTCGGCAAGGCGGGCGCGAAGAAGCCGCTTGCCGTCGTCGACTGGCAGACCGCCGGCAAGGGCGCGCCGGCCAATGACGTCGCCTATTTCATCGGCGCAGGCCTCACGCGCGAAGAACGCCCGAAGCACGAAAAGGCGCTGTTGCGCCACTATCATGACTGCCTGAAGGCCGAAGGCATCACGAGCTACAGCTTCGACGATCTCTACACGCACTATCGCTGGTTCTCGTTCTACGGCATCTCGGTCGCCTTCGCCGCCGCGATGATCGTCAAGCAGACCGAACGCGGCGACGAGATGTTCCTCACGATGCTGCGGCGGCATTCGGCGCAGGTGCGGGATAATGGAAGCTTGGAATTGCTGAAGACGTTGGCCTAGGTCTTCCGCTCACCCCCTGGAAGGCGTGAACAAACGTTTCCGCAGATACCTGCGAAAGCAGGTATCCAGCGCTCGCAGGATGCTTTTTTTCCGATCTGGACCCCACCTTTCGCAGGGGTCTTCGGAGAGGGAGCATTTTCTCTTTCAGTACGACAAACCTCTCCAGAATCTGGCACGCAAACCTGCGTCCCGGCGCCTTTCGGCCCCATTCAGCCGGAATGTCCCGCCCCGGAACAGGTTTCCAAACATCCCCCTAACGGGGGTCGCCAAACTCATCTTCCGGGGCAAGGCCGGGCTTAAACCGCCTCGTGTAGGGTGTTTCCATAGCCCCGCAGAAGCAGGGCGGAAACCCCAGGACCTTGAAGAGGTTTGAACATGAATATGCAGAATGCACGCCCCCTGAGCGTCAAAGGCCCGGATGGCCAGAAGCTCACCCTCGCCGACCTGCCGTCGCCCGGCATTTCCCGCTGGGTCACCCGCCGCAAGGCGGAAGTGGTCGCGGCTGTCCAGGGCGGCCTCCTGACCCGTGAAAACGCCTGCGAGCGCTACAACCTGACCGACGAAGAGTTCGAAGGCTGGGAGCGCCTCTACGCCCGTCACGGCGCGAAAGGCCTGCGCACCACGCGTCTTCAGCAATACCGCCGTTAATCCGGCGTTTGCCTTGTTAAACCTGCCTTAAGGCGGGCCTTCTAGCCTTCCGGGAATCTGCCGGCCCTGTGGCCGGTCCCGGAGGGCTCAATGGCGTCTGGCAATAGCACGCAAGCAATGGGCGCAGGCCCGGTGCGCCTGCTGGCGGCGCTGGCCTGCGCGCTGGCGCTCGGTCTTCTGGCCTGGCGCGGCGCCGGGCTGCTGACCCAGCCGGGTCCGCCTGCGGCTGCCAGCCCTGCCGAAGCGGCGCTGGCCGATGTCCTTTCCCCCATTGCCGGCTCCGGCCTGTCGCGCGTCAGCCTCAGCTGGAACGCCGAGGGCGGGCGCACACTGCTGCTGCTGATCGACGAAAGCGCGGCGCCCCGCCTCGGCGACCTGCAGCGCATTGCACCGGTCGCCGCCGGGCTGAGCGCCGAAAAGGGCGACCGCCTCGTCATCGAAACCGTTACCTTCGCGACCGGCCTGCCGGGGCGGCCAGGCCTCGCCGCTTGGGCCGAACTCGTGGGCCTCGCCGCCCTTGTCCTGCTGGCCGGGCTGATCACCCATCTTTCCGGCCGCAGCGCGCCTGCGCCCGCGCCGGCGACGCAGATCCTGTCTGCTCCTATGCCGATGTCCCAAACGGCCGAGCGTCCGCGTGAACCTGTCCGCGCGATCCGCCCAGTGCCCGCGGCTGAACCTGCCGCCGAGATTGCCCGGCGTGACCCTGCCAAAGCCGCTGCGGTCGTGCGCGGCTGGATGCGCGCCGGGGAGGAGACGCCATGAGCGCACTCGCCAGACCCACCATCCCACTCGCGCCGGGCATTGCCCGCTCGGCCCGCCTGATGCGCGCCCTCGGGCCGGACGCTGCGGCGATCTGGGCCGAGCTTGATCCGCAGGAAGCCGAGACCCTTTCGGCCGCCATGGACCAGATGGCCGATGATCCGTCAGCTGACAGTGACGCGCTGCGCCGCTTCACGCAGGCCCAGCGCGCGACCAGCGGCGCCGGCGTCTGGGCAGAGCTGTCGGCGCTTGACACGGCCGTGCTTGCCTCTCTGATCCGTCATGAGCGCCCGCAGGTTGTCGCGCTCATCCTGTCGCGCCTCAGCGGCGAGGCAGCAGCCAGGCTGCTGCGCACCCTTCCGCCCTCGCTGTCGATCGAGGCGATGCAGCGGCTGCTCCATCTCGGCGAGGTTCACCCCGCTGCGATGGCTGGGCTTGAGCAATTCCTGAAAGGCCGCGTTGCCGCGCTCGCCCGCGAAGGCGGGCAGGCCGGCGTCGAGCGCATCGCCCGCATCTTCGACCGGCTCGACCCGCGCGCCGGCACGCTGTTCCTTGCCGCGCTGGAGACTGCCGAGCCGGGCGCCGGCGACAAGGTCCGCGCGCTGATGTTCACTTTCGATGATCTCGCGACCCTCGACACCGCCGGCATGCAGACCCTGATTGCCGCGTGCGATCGGAGCGTCCTGATCACTGCGCTGAAAGCAGCAAAACCTGCCACATCCGCAGCTTTCTTTGCCAATCTCACCCAGCGGGCCGGCGACCTCCTGCGCGAGGAGATCGCAGCCCTCGGCGCCGTTCGCCGCAGCGATGTCGAGGCAGCCCGCAGCGAACTGGTCGAACTGGCGCGCCAGCTGATCCAGCGCGGCGAAATCCGTGCTGGCAAGGACGCAGACCCCGACGAGCTGGTTGAATGAGCACGCGCGCTGTCAAATCCGTCACGCCGTTTGACTTCCGGGCCGACTTTGGTCCGCAGGCGGAGGATGTCGCCGCCGATGCTGCTCGGGTCAGCTTCACAGGGGAAGAGCTTGCCGCGCTAATCACACAGGTGCGCGCCGAGACGCTGGCGGAAGTGGCCAAACTCAAGACCGAAACCGAGAGCGAGCGGCTTGCGGCGGTCACGGCCGAGCTGGCTCAGGCGCTTGACGAAATCAGCGAAGTGATGCGCCTCATCGCCTCGAGCCAATACCAAGCAAGCACCGAAGCCCGCTTGCGCAGCCTCATCGACGGTGCCGCCGCCCGGATCGTCAGCGGGCAGGGTGACCTATTTGCCGCGACCCGGCAGGCGCCCAAGGAAGGAAAGAGATGACCGATTCCGCCAATCCCGCCTTCCACCGCATGCTGATGGATGTGCCCGTGCGCGTCGAGATCGTGCTCGGCGAGCTTCGTCTCTCGATGGAAGAGATGATGGCCCTCTCGCCCGGCGAAGTGCTGACGATGGAGAAGCAGGCCGGTGAGCCGGTCGATATCTACGTGTCGGACCGCCTGATCGCCCGCGGCAAGCTGGTCGTGGCGGATGGCGAACTGGGTGTGACACTGACCGAGATTGTCGATTCCCGCGCCGTCGCCTGAATTGGTTACATCTGGAACTAATTTCTGTTCGGGCCTATAATCGCGGCCATGGACACTGCCTTTGCAAAGAATCGCTATTCCGGCGCGCCGCGCGCGGCCGATTTCACGATCGAACAGGCGTGGGAGACATATAGCGCCGCCGAGCATGACCGTTGGGATCGGCTGTTCCGGCGCCAGCGCGAAGTGACAAAGGGCCGGGCCTGCAAGGCCGCGCTGGAAGCGATGGGCACGCTGGAACTTTCACCGTCGGGGATCCCGCATATGGGGCGCCTGTCGGACCGGCTGGAAAAGTTGACCGGCTGGCGGATCGTGCCGGTGGCCGAACTTGTGCCGGACGACATCTTTTTCGACCATCTCGCCAACCGCCGCTTTCCCGCGGGCGCCTTCATCCGGCCGGAGGCGGAGTTCGATTACCTGCAGGAACCGGACATCTTCCACGACATCTTCGGCCATGTGCCGCTGCTGGCGAACCCCGTCTTCGCGGACTTCATGGAAGCCTATGGAAAAGGCGGTCAGCGGGCGATGCGGCTAGGACAGCTGCACAACCTGGCCCGGCTTTACTGGTATACGGTCGAGTTCGGACTTATTCAGGAGGCGGACGGTTTGCGCATCTACGGCGCCGGCATCCTGTCGAGCCCGCAGGAGACCGTCTTCGCGCTGGAAGACGCAAGCCCCAACCGGATCGGCTTTGACCTCAAGCGCCTGATGCGGACGAAATACATCATCGACGATTTCCAGCAGACCTATTTCGTCATCGACAGTTTCGAGGCTCTGCTGGAGGCTTGCTACCAGGATTTCGGCAATGTCTATGCCGAGGTGAAAGGCCAGGCCGATTTCGAAGCCCACGATGTGGTGCCCTCAGACCGTGTCATCACGCGCGGAACGCATGCCTATTTCGAGGCGGGCGGCCGCAAGGGCTGAGGCCATCGCGTTATGCCTGGGCGAGCCGCAAGCCGTCAGCAAGGTGGCGACCCCGGCAGGATTTGAACCTGCGACCACTCGCTTAGAAGGCGAGCGCTCTATCCAGCTGAGCTACGGAGTCTTGGGGCGGGAGTAGCGCGGGGCGCTTCAGTGTGTCCACGGCTGTTTGCGCGAGGCGGAGAAATTTTCGGAGTAGGATTTGATCAGCCGCTTGCGCTCGCGCGGCTCCTCCACTGTGAATTTCAGGCCTTCGCGCTCGGCATAGGCGATGGCCTGCTCGCGCGTTTCGAAATGCAGCTTAACCTGGCCGGACATGTCGTCGATGCCGGTCCAGCCCATCAGCGGATCCACACGGCGCTTGGCCTCTGTGTTCACGAACTCGAGGACCCACTCTTTCGTGTTCCCGCGCCCTGATTGCATGGCACTTTTTGCCGGCTTGTAGATGCGCGCTTCCATGATTCCCACGTCACTCCGACCCGCTTTGGAACTTTGGTCGGAGCGAGAGGATTCGAACCTCCGACCCTCTGGTCCCAAACCAGATGCGCTACCAGACTGCGCTACGCTCCGGAGTCCCGGTGTAATGAGTAGAAGCGCCCGTGCAAGGTCTTTTCGCTGTCCGGGATCAATTGCGGCGCTGCCACCCAGACAGCGCCGCCACGAGTTGGTGCAATTTCCAGTCCCCTCCGGTAAAATCGCCAGGCGATTGATTTACCTGAAGGCCCCCGCCTTCGACTGGTTGCTGCGTGCGTCCCGTATCGCTAGTTAAACTTTGTGATACTTTCCCGTCTTGACAAATCAGGCCATCGCGGCAGTCAAATTGGGCCAAATTGTGTTTGTAATGTGAATTCCCAAGTGAAGAGTAAGTTAATGCGCGCGGCGGTATAGTAAATACGGAGTGGTTCACACGCGTGGCGACAGTCTCCACCGGCTATCTTGCAAACATTATTGAGAGCTCGGTCGCGGCCGGAGCCCCTGCAGAGCCGCTTTATGCGCTGGTGCCCGGTGGGCGGGCAGGGCTGAACCATCCGGACAAGCGGTATGCTGCGGACCTTACGGCAGTTGTGCTGAACCGGGCGGCGGAGCTGACCGGGATCGATTCGATCGGCCTGCGCGTGGGCATGCAGTTCCGGCCGGCGACCTTCATGGATGTAGGCTATGCGCTGGCAGCGGCTTCGACGATCCGCGAGGCACTGGAGATCAACATCCGCTACCAGCCGCTGACGCAGGAAGTGGCGCGCATGCGTCTCGAGGTCGAGCGCCGGGAGGCGCGGATCGTGCTCGAGCCGGCGATCAAGGATGCGGAACATGTGCGCCGGGTGACGGAGGCGGTGCTGGCGGGCTATGCGTCGATCGGGCGTTGGCTGCTGTGGGATCAGGGGCGCCCGGTGGCATCGGTGCAATTCCGGCACGCTGCTCCGTGTGCGGAGACTTATTCGGTATACAAGTCCCTGTTCGGCGATGAAGTACACTGCGGCGCACCGGCCGATGTGATGACGATTGATGCCAGCCTGATCGACCGGCCGCTGCCGAATGCCAACCCGGCGCTGGTGCAGCTACTGTCCGGGCGGCTCAATGCGCGGCTCGCGGCCTACCGGGCGGGCAGCTCGCTCCGGATGCTGGTGCTGAGCGGGCTGCACCAGCAGATGCGCAGGGGCAAGCCGAGCCTCGAGGATACGGCGCGCCTCTTGGGCATGAGCGGGCGCACGCTGCGCCGGCGGCTGCTGGAGGAGGAACTCTCCTATTCCGAACTGCTCGCGGCGGCGCGGAAGGAAGCTGCGGAAGTCTATATCCACGAGGAGAAGCTGACACTGGCCGAAATTGCCGGGCTGCTGGGCTATGGCGACCAAACGGCGTTCATGCGGGCCTTCCGGGGTTGGTTCGGGGAGTCGCCGGGGGCGTACCGCGAGAAGCTCCGGATGCGGAAGGGTTAGCTCCTCGATCTTTGGTGTTCCAGAACGCACCTATCCGCAGACCCCTGCGAAAGCAGGGGTCCAGATTCGAACAAGACAGTCTTTGGTCGTCTGGGTCCCTGCTTTCGCAGGGACCTGCGGAGAGTGTGGAATCTGAAAATTCAGAACGCACCTATCCGCAGCATTCTGCGGGGGCACATTTTGACTCAACCCGCCCGGTTCATCCGGCGCTCGAGGCGCGTGGAGAACCATGAGATGATGCGGCGCCAGATTTCATCCTTGAGAATCTGGCCTTCGACATCGTGATCGATCGACGGGTTGTCGTTGATCTCGATGATGATCACACCCTGCTCGGTTTCCTTGAGGTCCACGCCGTAGAGACCATCGCCGATCAGCTGGGCGGCGCGGACGGCGGCGTTGACGACTTCGGGCGGGGCATCCTCGACCGGCATCGTCGTGAAGCCGCCCTCGGTGGACTTGCCGCCTTCGCCATACTTCACCGTCTGCCAGTGCCCGCGCGCCATGCGGTACTGGCAGGCATAGAGCGGTTCGCCGTTTAGCACGCCGATGCGCCAGTCGAACTTTGTCGGGCGGAATTCCTGCGCAATGATGAGGGCTGTGTCCTCGAACATCTTCTTGGCGCCCGTCTGCAGCTCTTCGAGCGTGTTGGCCTTGACCATGTTGATGCCGAAGCTGCCATCCGGTGTCTTCAGGATCACGGGCGAGCCGAGGCGCTCGAACAGGGCGGCGAGGTCCGCCTTCTCGTCGACAATCTCCGTACGCGGAATGGGCAGGCCGGCTTTCTCCAGGATTTCCTTGAGGTAGACCTTGTTGGTGCAGCGGATCATCGACTGGGTGTCGTCGATCACGGGCATGCCTTCCTGCTCGGCGCGGCGGGCGAAGCGGTAGGTGAAATTGTCGATCGACGTGGTGGCCCGGATGAACAGGGCGTCGAACTCGGCAAGGCTTGGCAGGTCGGTCGGGTCGATCAGCTCGACCTCGACACCCATCTTCTCGGCGACATCGGCAAAGCGCTTCAGCGAAGCGGGCTTGGACGGCGCGGTCTTCTCGTTCGGATCGACCAGCACGGCGAGGGCCCATTTGGCCGGCGCGCGCGCCTTGGCATCGCGCACCTTGCCCTTGGTGTAGGCTTCCATTGCGTCGAGGAAGAACTGGCGGCGCTGGTCCTTCAGCTTGTGCGGCGGCATGGCGCGGATGCGGCCGATACCGTGGGGCGCCTCATCGTCAAACTCGATCTCGAGGGCGGGCGTGCGGTACCAGTCCATGGCCTCGCGGGCGAGGCTTTCATAGGCCGGGATTTCGCAGCGCGAGAAGGCGACGAACAGGGATTCGACCTTGGGCGCGCCCTTGGCGAGGGCTTCCTGCAAGGTCTCGCCAAGGTCCGGCAGGGCATGGTTGTATAGGCTCTTCTTCGAGAGCTCGACCATGGTCTGGACCGAGGGGCTGACCCGGTGGCCGCGCGCTTCGGCCAGCAGCGAGGCGTAGTAGCCTTCAGACTGGTAGCCGTAGGAGCGGGCGAGGTTCAGGATATAGGGCCGGCGTCCGGCGAAGAGCGCGGGCTTGGAGATGTAATCGGCGATCCGCAGCACTTTGTGCGGCGTCTCGGCCTGGGAGATATCGCTCGCTGATTCTACGAGCACGACCCAATCGGTCATGGGGCTCCATCTGAGGACGCGATGAGAACTTTCTCCATCCTGTGCGCCGCTTCTCCGTCCGGATAGTAGGACTCAAGGCGCGCAATTACGCGATATCCGGCGGCGTCGTAAAGGCGGTGCGCTGACTTATTTGTGGAGCGCACTTCGAGGCGCATGCGTTTGGCCCCCTTGCTGGCCGCATAACGTTCGCAGGCCGAAAGCAATGCCGCGCCGAGTCCCTTGCCGCGGGCGGCCGGCGCGACCGAGATGGAATAGAGGCGCGCAACGCCGGATCCCTTTCGGAACAACAGGATCGCGTTGGCGTCGAGGACGCCGTCTGACTCGTGGACGAGGGTGACGGACCGCCCCGCCAACAAACGGCGCCATGTGCGGGCATCGAATCGGTCAACGTCCGGGAAGGCCTCTTCCATGGTCACAAGAGCGGCCAAGTCTGCCGAAGTCGCGGCGCGAATCACATCCGCACCATGTCGTCCCGGTGGATGATGGCGGGGCGGCCCTTGTAGCCGAGGAGGGCTTCGGCCTCTTCGGTGCGGCGGCCAGCGATGCGGCGGATGTCTTCGGCGCTGTAGGCGGTGACGCCTTTGGCGAGGGTGCGTCCGGACGTGTCGCGGATGGCGACGGCGGCGCCGCGCTCGAACTGGCCGGTGACGCCGCGCACACCGACGGCGAGGAGGCTGGCGCCTTTTTCCAGCGCGCGGGCGGCGCCTTCATCGATGGTGAGCTCGCCTTCGGGCTTGAGGTGGCCTTCGAGCCAGGCGGCGCGGGCGTTGGCGGGGGTCGTCTTGGCGGCGATCAACGTGGCGCGTTCGCCAGACTCTATGGCGCGGATCGGTTGCATCCGGTTGCCGAGAGTGATCAGCGTGGAGCAGCCGGCCGCATGCGCGATGCGGGCGGCGGCGAGCTTGGTGATCATGCCGCCGGAGCCGACACCGGCAGCGGCATTGGACCCGGTCGCCATCGTGTCATGCTCCGGAGTGAGCGCTTCGAGGAAGGGGATGTGGCGGGCATCGGGGTTGCCGCGCGGGTCCGCCGTGTAGAGGCCATCGATGTCGGACAGGAGGATCAGCACGTCCGCCGCCATCATCTGGGCGACGCGGGCGGCGAGGCGGTCATTGTCGCCGTAGCGGATTTCTTCGGTGGCGACGGTGTCGTTCTCGTTGATGACGGGGACGACGCCGGCTTCGAGAAGGGTTTCGAGCGTGGCGCGGGCGTTCAGCCAGCGGCGGCGGTTTTCCGTGTCGCCGGGCGTGAGCAGGGCCTGTCCGCAGGCGAGGCCGTGGGGGGCAAGGGCATCCGCGAGGGCGGCCATCAGGCGGGGCTGGCCGATCGCGGCGGCGGCCTGCTTCTGCTCCAGCCGGCCTTGATAGGGCGCGCCGAGGGCGGCCTTGCCGAGGGCAACGGCGCCGGAGGAGACGAGGATGATTTCCTTGCCGCGCTGGCGCAGGGCTGCGATGTCGGCGGCAAGGTTTGCTAGCCACTCGCGCCGGGGGGCGCCCGCCTCGGCGATCAGGGCCGAGCCGGTCTTCACGACGATGCGTTTCGCGCGGGAGAGTGTTTCAGCCGTCATGGGCCGGGGAGATACACGGGGCACGGGGGATTGGCGAGGGGGCTGCGCGTTGACGTTGTGGGCAGGGCGTTCCAGTCTCGGCCACACGAGGAGACAGCCCATGAAACTTTACAACACGCCGATGCCGGCGCCGAACCCGCGCCGGGTGCGCATTTTTCTTGCGGAGAAGGGCGTGAGCGTGCCGCTGGTGGACGTTGCCTTGCAGAAGGGCGAGCACAAGGCGCCGGAGCATGTGGCGCGTAATTCTCTCGGCCAGACGCCGGTGCTGGAACTGGATGACGGGACGTGCCTCAGCGAGACGGTCGCGATCTGCCGGTACCTGGAGCGGCTGCATCCTGCGCCTGCGATGTTCGGGCGGACGGCGCTGGAGGAAGCGCAGGTGGAGATGTGGGTGCGGCGGGTGGAGTTCCAGCTGATGGGGCCGGCGGGGAATTTCTGGCGGCATGCGCACCCGTTCACCGCCCGCGTGGTGGTTCCTCAGTACAAGGAGTTTGGCGAGGCGAACCGGGGCGCTTACGAGAAGGCGCTGATGTGGCTGGACCGGGAGCTGGAGGGGCGTGAGTTCTTGGCGGGCGAGGTGTTCACGATGGCGGACATCTGCGCGCTGAGCACGGTGGATTTTGCTGACTGGATCGGACTGAAGGTGCCGGAGGCCGCGGGGAATGTACGCGCATGGCATGCGCGCGTGAGTGCGCGGCCGAGCGCGGGGGCTTAGGCCCTCACCTCCCGTGCCTTTTGGCCTTCCGGATTGTGCGATGCTGACCTGGCTATGCGTCAGGACGTGTTGCTCAGCCGGGGCCAGGCCTGAAGGCTGGCGGCATTGATCTGTGCAAAGAAGATCTTGAACGAGTCCATACGCATCCGGGTGATGCCAGGCGGGGCGGTTTCGCTCAGCGGGCGCCGGGCCGGCCGGGTGCGGGCGAGGCGGCGAAGGAGGCGG
>VYLE01000090.1_pt1 | contig 84375 bp, 78 predicted proteins | sample 5114391 | NCBI WGS metagenome assembly VYLE01 (sample SAMN12291771, study PRJNA351875) | freshwater metagenome | isolation source: freshwater lake | place: USA: Michigan, Kent Lake | collected 2013-08-15 | reverse complement strand
GTCCACCGCCGTCCGGCCCGCGTTCGTGACGATCGCGATACGCCCCTCTTCCTTGGGCCGGAGTGAGACGACACATACGACAATTCCGAATTTCGGTAAAGCGGAATATTTTTGCGCGCCAACCTTGACACCGGACTTGCGCGGGTGTGTCGGCTGCGGCGCGTCGCCCTGGCAGCTCCAGGGGCGGGGAACCCCAACCCGGCGATTGACAGTCCACAATGCCTGACTAAGGTCAGGGATATGCTCGATCCCGTTTCCCGCGTCCGCCGCTTCAACCGGGCCGTCACATCGGCCGTCGGCGCGCTCGATGGCTCGTTCCTGGGGCGTGGCCGGCCGCTCGGGGCGGCGCGTGTGCTCAATGCGATCGGGCATGGGCGCACCGACGTCGCCGAGATCCGCGATTATCTCGGGCTGGATTCCGGGCTGATGAGCCGGCTGCTCCGCGGGCTCGAGGACGAAGGCGCGATCGAGACCATGACGCATGCGGAGGATGCCCGCCGCCGTGTCGCGAAACTGACGCGCGCCGGTCGGCGCGAATTTGCAGCCTACGAAGCGCTGTCCAACGCCCAGGCCGAAGCCATTTTGGCGAGGCACGCGCAGCGCGAGGCGCTGCTGGCGGCGATGGACCTGATCGCCTCGGCGCTGAGCCGGGAGCGCATCGAACTCGTCGAGACCGACCCGCGCAGCGCGGAAGCCCGCTACTGCCTCGGCGAATATTATGCCGAGCTCGGCCGCCGCTTCAAACAGGGCTTCGACGTCGCCCGCTCGCGCGACCCCGACGCGAAGGACATGCGACGGCCGCGCGGCACCTTCCTGGTCGCGATGTCAGACACGCTGCCGATCGGCTGCGTCGGACTGAAGGGCACCGATGCCGGCTATGCCGAGATCAAGCGGCTGTGGGTCGCCCCCGCCGCGCGCGGCCTCGGCCTCGGCCGCCGCCTGATGCAGCAGGCGGAGGACGCCGCGCGCGGGCTCGGCATCGCGCTGCTGCGGCTCGACACCAACAGCGCGCTCGCCGAGGCCGGCCGGCTCTATCCGTCGACGGGCTGGCGCGAAATTCCGCGCTTCAACGACGATCCCTATCCCGACCTGTTCTTCGAGAAACGCATTCGGCGATAGGCCCGGTCACGCCACCACCGGCCTCGCCTCGCTGACCGGCTTCGGGAACGGCCTGAACATCATCGCCATCGCGAACGCGCCGAGGCCCATGGCCCAGGAGCCGATATAGAGCCAGGCATAGCTGGAGAAGGCATCATAGATCAGCCCGCCGGCGAGCGGCCCGGTCGCCATGCCGAGGCTGCCGGCCATCGCGGTGCCGCCGATCACCGTGCCCATCATGCGCAGTGGAAAGTTCTCGCGGATGATCACCGCATAGAGCGGCATGGTGCCGGCATAGATGAAGCCGAAGACGGCGCCGACCACGTAGAACGTCGCCAGCTCCTGGGCGAAGACATAGGCGAGCGCGCCGAAGGCCTGCAGCAGCAGTCCCGAGACCAGCACGCGCTTGGCGCCGAAGCGGTCGCCCAGCAGGCCGAAGGCGATGCGACCGCCCATGCCGGCGAGGCCCTCGACGCTGTAGATCGTCACCGCCGCGATCAGCGGGATGCCGCACGCAACGGCATAGCTGACGGTGTGGATGATCGGCCCGGAATGGGTGGCGCAGCAGAAGAAGTTGGTGGCGAGCAGGATCAGGAATTGCGGCGAGCGCAGCGCCTCGCCGCGCGACATCTCCGCCGGTGCTTCCACCTTGCCCATCGGAACGGAAGCCGCCGCGGCGAGCGCGGGCGGCCGGCGCACCAAGAGCGAGACCGGGATCATGATGGCGCCGACCACCAGCGCCACGATCTGCATCGCGGTGCGCCAGTCGTGGTTGGAGACCAGCCAGGCCGCCAGCGGCGACATCGTCATCGGCGCCACGCCCATGCCGGCCGAGACCAGCGACACCGCGAGGCCGCGATGGGTGTCGAACCAGCCGGTGACGGCCGCCATCATCGGCGCGAAGATCGCGGCCGTGGCGGCGCCGACCAGAAGACCGAACAGGATCTGGAACACCAGCAGCGAGGCCGCAAAGCTCGCCGCGAACAGGCTGAGCGACAGCACGATCGATCCGGTCAGCACCACCGGCAGCGGCCCGAACCGGTCGCTCGCGGTGCCCCAGGCCATGCTGGTGAAGGCCATCGCCAGGAAGCCGATCGTCATCGCACTGGAAATGCCGGTCACCGACCAGCCGGTGTCCCTGGCGATCGGCTGCAGGAACACCGGCAGCGAGAACATGCCGCCGACCGCGACGCAGCCGAGCAGGCCGCCGGCGGCGACGATCACCCAGCGATAGTTGGAGGCATTCATTGTCGGTCTCCGAGAGCTCTGTCGGAATGAAGACGAATGGAACCGGGGCCACCCGACAGCCTGTTGTGATTTTTCGCAGTCGGCCTTCGACGATCCGCAAAAACAACCCCATGCAAAGTAAGCGACACGGTTCCGTCAAGCACTTGCGGTGCCCCCACCACACCTTCCGCCTGCGGCGATGCCGCGCCGTGAATTGACACGTCGGGCAAAACATCTGCAGCATGGCAACATCACCCTGCCCGCCTCGCCCGGTCGCAACATCACCTGTCCATGACCATCCGCCCGATCCTCCGCTACCCCGACCGCCGGCTCGGGATGCCGGCATCGCCCGTCACCGCCTTCGACGAGGACTTGCGCGTGCTCGCCGCCGACCTGCTCGACACCATGCGCGCCGCGCCCGGCATCGGCATCACCGCGCCGCATGTCGGCGTCCCCTTGCGCCTCGTCGTGCTCGAGCTCGACGACAAGGACGGCCCGCGCACCTACGTCAACCCGCGGATCGACTGGGCCTCGCCCGAGATGATCCAGCATCGCGAAGGCAGCGTGTCGATGCCCGGCGTCCATGACGAGGTGCAGCGCCACGCGCGGGTGCGGATCAGCTATCAGGACCTCGATGGCGTGACGCAAACCGAAGAATCCGACGGCCTGCGCGCGGTGTGCCACCAGCACGAGATCGACCAGCTCGACGGGATGTTCTGGATCCAGCGGCTGTCGCGGCTGAAGCGCGAGCGGCTGGTGAAGAAGTTCGAGAAGATGGCGCGGACTCCGTGAGGCGGGTTTGAGGGCGGGACCTGCCGCCGATCTCACCGCTGGCCCGAAAATGTGGACCACGCCTTCGGCTCATCCACTTTGCAGGCTTGCTGCACCGCTCGATTGGCAGCCCGGATGGAGCGCAGCGCAATCCGTGATCTCTACGTCGGAAACCATGGCACAGTGCGAGGTTTCGCCATTGTCCCGGTTTTCGCTGCGCTCCAACCGGGCTGCGGAGAGGCGGCCGGCCGGACCGCTTCGCTCACCACGGCACGGGCTGACCGCGCCAGTCGAGGAACCCGCCGCTGGACTCCGCGGAGAGCTGGTCGATCACCGCGAGCAGATGCCGGGCCGCGACCGGCGGAGTGTGTACGTCGAGTCCGGTGGCGGCGAACGGGCTCGTCAGCGGCGTCGCCACCGTGCCGGGATGCAGCGCGAGACACAGCGCCTGCGGCGCCCGTCGCGCCAGCTCAACCGAGGCGGTGCGGACCAGCTGGTTGAGCGCGGCCTTGGAGGCGCGGTAGGCGTACCAGCCGCCCAGCCGGTTGTCGCCGATGCTGCCGATCCGTGCGGAGAGCGTGGCGAACACCGCCTTGCCCGTGCGCGGCAGGCGCGGCAGCACATGCTTCATGATCAGCGCCGGCCCGGTCGCGTTCAATGCGAAGGACCGCGCCAGGCTGGCCGCATCGAGCTGGCGCCAGCTCTTCTCCGGCATCTGGCGCTCATCGTGCAGGAAGCCGGTGGCATCGATGACGAGACGCAAGTCGCCGCATTCGGCGGCCAGCACCGCGGCGCGTTCGAGACTGTCCTCGTCGAGCAGATCGATGGACGGCGAAGTCGAACGGCTGAAGCCAAGCACATCCGTGAACCGGCCAGAGGCGCGGATCGCCTCCACCAGCGCCGCGCCGATGCCGCCTGTGGCGCCGAACACGATGGCGACGCCGGGCTCGGGGAACGATGCGAGACGGATGGCGCCGGCGGCCGCAGGGCCGCCATCGACGGACTCGCTCACGCGCGCCTCGCCCACGCCATGGACGACATCAGCCGCAGCGCGCGCCCGAACAGGCGCGAGAGCAGCGGACGCACCGGCAGGAACAGCCGGTATCCGGCCTCGAGCACGGTCAGCATGCCCGGCCACGAGGCGATGCGCGCCGCCCAGCGCCATTGCGGCAGGCGCGACCACACTTCGACGAAGGCCGCGGCGCCCGACAGCAGGCGGCCATCGCCGGCCCGGACGTGAAAGCGCCGCAGCGCCTGGTCCCGCGTCAGTCCCTCCGGCACCGACACGGCCGGATCGGACACGTCGACGAAGCGGCAGGCGCCGGTCTCATCGACGCGCTGATAGGCCGCGATCTCCGCCCGGCACAGCGGGCAGGATCCATCGAAATAGATGGTTGATGGCGATGGCTCGGTTTCCATGGGATCTCCCGCAAACGGAGCTGGCCTTGCAGGCGCAAAGCCTCAAGGAAACGCCATGCGGCGGGGGTTGGATCAATTGGAGCCCGTGTGCGCCGCCGCGGCTCAACCGTCGCCGCCCGGCTTGGCGGGGCGACGCGGTACGCCGCGGCTTTTCGGGCCAATCACGATCGTCTCTGGAATGCTGGATCGCCCGGTCGAGCCGGGCGATGACGGCGCGTGTGTGGCACGACAGGGCGAGGCTGCAACTACCCGCCCGCGATCAGCGCCTTCGCCAGCGCCATGTAGGCCGGCAGCGTCACGGGATCATTCGCCGCGTTGCCGGCCACGGGATGCGAGGCGTAGCGCGCGATCACCATTTCGGCCCTGGGATCGATGTAGATGCCCTGGCCGTACACGCCGCGCGCCATATAGGCGCCGTGTTCGTTGTGCGTGACCCACCATTGATTGCGGTAGGAGGCGCCGGGCAGCGTAGCGTAGCCGGCCGGCTTGAATTTTTCGGGATCGCCGCCGCGCGCGATGTCCTCCACGACCTTTGACGGCACGATCTGGCGGCCGTTGAAACGGCCATGATTGCGGATGGTCTCGCCGAAGCGGGCGAGATCGCGCAAGGTGGTGGAGAGGCCGCCGCCGCCGCTCTCGGTGCCGATGCGGTCGACATGGTAATGCGCATCCTCCTCGGCGCCCATGGGCTGCCAGATGCGCTCGGAGAGCAGTTCGGACAACGTCAGCCCACTGGCGCGCCGGATGATCCAGGCGAGCACGTCGGTGTTGACGGTCTTGTAGGCGAACACCTTGCCGTGTTCGCCCTGTTTCTTCTGGGCGACGAGGAAATCGAAGATCGTGGTCGGCCCGTCATAGTCCGGCGGGATCGGCGCCATGCCGTTGGCGCGGCGCAGGCCCCAGACATGCGAATTCCTGTCGGTGTAGATTTCGGTGTATTCGAGCCCCGTGGTCATATCCATGACCTCGCGCACCTTCGCATCGCCGAACGCGCTCGCCTTCAGCTCCGGCACATAGTCGGTGACCGGTCCTTTCGGATCGATCCTGCCCTCGCTGACCAGAATCCCGGCGAGCACGCCGGTGAACGATTTCGTCACGGACATGCCGATATGCGGCTTGTGCGGCTTCAAGGCGCCGAAATAGCGCTCGTAGATCAGCCTGCCCCGGTGCAGCACCGCGATGCCGTCGGTGTAGGTCTCCTCCAGCATTTTCTCGAACGTCATCGGCCGCCCGTCCATCGTGACCGAGGCGACGCCGCCAATGTCCGCTTCCGCGCGCGGCAGCGCCGAGGCCGGCCCCTGCCCGCGCCAGACATTCACGGTCGGCACCAGCTGGCGGACGTTGCTCCAGGCCCAGCGCAGCTGGGGGAAGCTGCGGAAGGAGCCGTCCTGGAAGGTGACGAGGCGATCGGGCGACGGCGGGAAGCCGCGCATCCAGCCGAGGGTTTCGGGATCGGTTTCGGCGGCGGTTGCGGGCGGGTTGGGCGCGGCGGTGGACATGCAGGCAGGCTCCGGAGACGGCGAGACCGCTTCCGTATCACGCGGCCGGAGCCCGGACATCCCGCGTTTGCGCAGGTCCGCGCAGCCGCCCGAGATGGGTGTCTGCGAAGCCCGAGGGATATTTCAGTCCGAAGCCGAGCGCCCGGTCGACGCCGATATGGGCGCACCAGATCAGCGCGATCTGCAGCCACAATGCGGATCCCGCCGTCCAGGCCAGCGCGGCGACAGAAGCGACCGCGACATAGCTGTGCGCGAGATTGTAGAGGCGCGCGCCGGTCGAGGGGCCCGCGAGATAACCGAGCATCGCGATGTCAGGCGCCAGGAACAGGACGGTGAACAGGCCCCAATGGCCGCTGAGCGCGTGAAAGGCCAGGGCGGCCAGAAGCGCGAGCGCGAGATTTTCGAGGCGCAGCAGCACCGTTACGCCCGCGGCCGGCGGGGGCGACAGGACGGGTGAGATCGCGGGCGAGACAGCTGGGGACACGGCACTTCCTCCGGTTGAGCCCCCACCCTGCCGCAAACCCAACTTGAACGAAATTGGCTTATTTGCTTCATTGGCTGTACGATTTTATTCCAAGTGACGAACCGATGGACTGGGGCCTCTACCGCACCTTTCTGGAGATCGCCCGCAGCGGCAGCCTGTCGGCGGCGGCGCGGACGCTCGGCATCACGCATCCGACCGCCCGCCGTCACCTCGCCGAGCTCGAGCAGCAGCTGGCGGGCCGGCTGTTCACGCGCTCGACGCGCGGCCTGATCCCGACCGGGCTCGCCGAACGCATCCTGCCCGAGGTCATCAGGGTCGAGGCCTCGATGGGCGCCATCGCCCGCCTCGCCACCGAGCGCCCGGGCGAGGTGCAGGGAACGGTGCGGGTCTCGGCCAGCGAGGTGATGGGGACGGAGGTGCTGCCGCCGATGCTGACGCGCATCCGCGCGCTTCATCCGGGCCTCACCTTCGAACTGATCCTGTCGGACGGCGAAACCGACATCCTGCGGCGGGACGCCGACCTCGCCGTGCGCATGGTGCGGCCGCGCCAGACAAGCCTGGTCGCGCGGCGCGTCGGCGCGATTCCCGTCGGCTTCTTCGCGCATCGCAGCTGGCTTGCCGCGCATGGCGCGCCGGCCTCGCTGGAGCAGTTGCTCGCGGGGCCGAACCTGATCGGTCAGGATCGCCGCCGCACCCTCGTCGATGCCCTCGGAATCGACCGGACGCGCTTCAGCAGGAGCCTCGTGCTGGCCACCGACAGCGACGTCGCGCAGATCGCGGCGGTGCGCGCCGGCCTCGGCGTCGGCGTCATGCAGGCCCCGCTCGCCAGGCGCGAGCCTTCGCTGCGCCGCGTGCTGCCCAGGCTCGACCACAGAATGGAGGTCTGGCTGGTCACCCACCCCGATCTGAGATCATCGACGCTGGTGCAGAGCGCGATGGGGGCGCTGTATGCCGAGCTGAAGGGGTATGTGCGGGGTGAAGGGTAGAGGCGGGCTGGGCAGTGCCCAGATGCGGACCGCCACCGCGGACTCCATTGACGACGCCTCACATGAGGCTTATATTTGCCTCATCTGACACGAGGCTGCCATGAGTGCCACCACCCTCGCCACCCTGCTCGGCATCAAGTCGCGGACGGAAGAGACGACCCTGTCGCTGGCCTCCTCCGTGGAGAAGGGCCTGCCGGTCTCGGCGCTGGACAAATTCGCCGGCCGCATCTCGCCGCTCGACGTGCGCGGCTTCGCCCATCGCGTCGTCCCCAAGCCGACGCTGGAGCGCCGCCGCAAGCAGAAACAGCATTTGACGACCGACGAGAGCGATCGGCTGGCGCGGATCGCCAAGGTGTTCGCCTTCGGCCTCGAGGTGTTCCGCGATGAAGCGAAGGTGCGCGACTTCCTCAACCGGCCGCATCCGATGCTGGGCGACAGGATTCCGCTGGAGCTGGCCCTTGCGACAGGCCCCGGCGCGGATGCGGTGGTCAATCTGCTCGGCCGCGCGGCCTATGGCGGCGGCGTCTGAGCGTGCAGCGAAGCGATCGCGTTCTCAGATGCTATCGCATCGGCGATCCCGACGGCGCCTTCCCGATCTATGACAGCGAGGGCGCCCGGCTCTATCCCGGACGCTGGAACACGCCGACCAGCCCGGTGATCTATACGTCCGAGCACTATTCCACCGCGATGCTGGAAAAGCTGGTTCACGCCAATCTCGTAATGCCCGCGAACCAGCATTTCATCGAGATCACAATCCCGAACGGCGTCTCCTACGAGGTGTTCCAGACCGCCGCCCATCCCGGCTGGGACGGCCGCAGCGAGACGATCTGCAAGACCTTCGCGCAGGCCTGGTACGAGGAGAAGCGTTCAGCGCTGCTGATCGTGCCCTCGATCCCGGCGCGGTTGGAGCGCAATTTTTTGATCAACCCGGAACATCCCGACGCGAAGGGGATCACGCATGCGCTGCCGGAGCCGGTGTGGTGGGATGAGCGGCTTTATGGGCGGGGGTGAGGCGCGGCGCGCGGCGAATCTAGCGGATCTGGCGGGGCAAGTTTTGTGCACTGTCACCGTAACGCGAGGACCACACCTCGCTACGGGATGACAATCGTCCACCAGTCGCCCACGCTAGCGCGCCGGGCGTCGAGCGGCGGACGCCCTATCTATTGAGTGCACTGTCAGCGTAACTCCGTAACTCGATCTATGACAGTTGCCATGACTCATCTCAACTCTGACTCAAATCGACTTGCAGCCTTTCCTTATAGACCGTTATTCGCTTCCTGGCCCGATCCACAACGTCGTCAAAAAACAGTGTTTCAGCGTAGAGTTCTCCGATAACGCGGTCGCTCTCAGGATCCTGTAACGGCGTCGAACGGAAAAAGCCCTTACCCTGCGGAAAGCGTGTCCACCCCGACATCCGCATGCGATTGATGGTGTCACCTATTAGGTAGCCGTAGAATTTTTTGAGACGTCCGTTCGACTTTGCCAATAGCAAATGGGCATATTCGGATAGATCGCCGATATGGTCGTCTAGGCTCACACCAGGCGCCTTGAACTCGATAATGATGGCCGAACCTTCCTTGTCGAAAATTGCGATGTCAGGACGCTTCGTGCCGTGCTCGTCCGATCGACGACGCAGCATCTTCTCGAACTCATGATCGATGTCACTTTCGAAGAGACGCTCACGGCCGCTCCACTCGATCTGAGATAGCGGCTTATCCGACGAGATATACTCGTAATATTGATACTCCTCGCTCAGCAACCAAATGTCGTGATCGCTAGTATCGAGGCTATCCTTCCGCATCGGAAAGAAAATACTATGTATGATGCGTTCATCCATGCGCCTCGCGCCATCACCGAGTTTCTGAACCTCCAGCTGTTTGCCGCACGCAAGCGAGAGAATTTCGACAATCGCCGCCCGCCGCACGACAAGTTGCGACAAGTTAGCCATATCGAAGGTCTTCAGTGACGAAGTGTACCGCCACGACAGCTCGTTGATCTTATTGCGATAGTCAGCCGTATGCGGCTGCGCCTTGACGATCTCCTGCTTCAGATCGAATATCTCCGCCGTCTCCGCGATGATACGCTCTTGATATTTTCGCAGAACTCGCTCAGCGACTGACTTGGCGCTATCGCCGTAAACAACTCGGGTATCTGTGTCGGCTATCATTGCCGGAAATACACCAAACTTCTCAGCCACATCCTCAACGACTTTTTCTTTACTCCATCCCGCGGGAGTCACCATTCCGTCGATAATGGGATCGATTGCGTCAAAGATTGCATCGTAGGAAACCGTCTCATCGATGAACAGATTCTCCACGGGTATCTCTTCGGGAATTCCCTCAAACCCATCGCGCTGCTCATTTACTCGTCGATCCAGCAGATCGCCTTCAATAAGCACGATGTGGTGATAGCCGCCGACTGGATTATTTTGCTCTGCTTGAGTACGAAGGTAGCGTTTCGTGATGTCAGAGACAGGCGAGGACTTCGCGCAAAAAGCAATTGCATTCCGCGGCAGGTCAAAACTCTCTGCGGGCAGTCTATAATGGGATATTATGAATTCCTTGTGCCTCCCAAGCGGAGAGCCGCTATGTGGATTTCGTTCCTCAACGAAAGCCTTCTTTTGGTCGGTGATAGGCGGCAGGTCGGACGCACTCAAACTGACCCGCTCCAATCGTTCGTCCGGATATTCGGTCTCGAACAAGATCGTGAACGCACCTAACTCTGCTTTGAGGCTCACCAGCCTTTGCAGGAACGCCATCAGCATGTGGCGGTGTACGTTGAAAGCTGAGAAAGATTCGCCAATTGACTCTGTGCGATAAAAGCGGTCACGCACGACTTCCTTGAGGCCCTCCAGCGTGATCGTGGTGCCTATGTTCTCCTCTCTGCCGGCAGCCCCCAAAAAATCGCCAAGATCAATCTTCTTACGACCGGCTAGGGGCTCAAGCGTACGCGTAAGAACACGATCGCCTTGCCGGTAGGTGCTGCGGATACCGACCTTTTCGAAGCTATGGAAGAATTGGATGCGGCCAGCCCCTTTGCACTTCCCGATTCCGGCAATCGAGAGGTCATCCTTGTAGGAGGTGTCCTTGGTAAGGAATGCATCGGTCTGCTCATCGCCAAGACCGCACCCATTGTCCGTGCAAGAAATGCGAACGTCGAGCCGATCGTCTAGCAGATCCGTTTGAAACAGATCGATCGAAACGGTAATCTTGAGGTCCAGCTTCGCTGGATCCTGATTGCGGCGTATAAGAAACGAGTCGATAGAGTTCGATATCAACTCCTCGATCACGACATACTTGCTAGAGCTGAGCTTCGTATTCTTCAGACTTCCACGAATATCGAGCGTCATGTCCGGCCTGTCGGAGCTTTCCCGCGCGCGATTTTTGGAAGGCGCACAACTACTAGTCAAGCATCTTCACGCCGCCTTAGTCTACTGACCGCAGACGGGCGGGAAATCGCGCTCAGCTCCTACTCCCACTCGATCGTCCCAGGCGGCTTGCTCGTCACGTCGTACACCACCCTGTTCACGCCCTTCACCTCGTTGATGATGCGCGTGGCGGTCTCCCCTAAGAACTTCATGTCGAACGCATAGAAGTCCGCGGTCATGCCGTCGGTGGAGGTGACGGCGCGGAGGCCGACGACGTAGTCGTAGGTGCGGCCGTCGCCCATGACGCCGACGGTCTTGACGGGGAGCAGCACGGCGAAGGCCTGCCAGATCTCGTCGTAGAGGCCGTGCTTCCTGATCTGGTCGATGTAGACGGCGTCGGCCTTGCGCAGGATGTCGAGCTTGTCCTTCGTGATCTCGCCGGGGCAGCGGATGGCGAGGCCCGGGCCCGGGAACGGGTGGCGGCCGACGAAGATTTCGGGCAGGCCCAGTTCCCGGCCGAGCTTGCGGACCTCGTCCTTGAACAATTCGCGCAGGGGCTCGACGAGCTTCATGTTCATGCGCTCGGGCAGGCCGCCGACATTGTGGTGCGACTTGATCGTGACCGAGGGACCGCCGGTGAAGGAGACGCTCTCGATCACATCAGGATAGAGCGTGCCCTGCGCGAGGAAATCGGCGCCGCCGATCTTCTTGGCCTCGGCCTCGAACACCTCGATGAAGAGGCGGCCGATGGTCTTGCGCTTCACTTCCGGATCGGTGACGCCTGCGAGCTCGCCCAAAAACTGCTTGGAGGCATCCACGTGGACCAGCGGGATGTTGTAGTGGTGGCGGAACAGATCGACGACCTGCTCGGCCTCGTTGAGGCGCATCAATCCGTGGTCGACGAACACGCAGGTGAGCTGGTCGCCGATGGCTTCGTGGATCAGCACCGCCGCGACGGCGGAATCGACGCCGCCGGAGAGGCCGCAGATCACCCGGCCCTTGCCGACCTGGGCGCGGATCTTGGCGATCTCCTCCTCGCGGAAGGCGCGCATGGTCCAGTCGCCGGTGAGGCCGGCGATCTTGCGGACGAAGTTGCGGATGAGTTTGGCGCCGTCGGGCGTGTGCACCACTTCGGGGTGGAACATCAGGCCGTAATATTTGCGTTTCTCGTCCTGGATGATCGCGAACGGCGCGTTCGGCGAGGTGCCGGCGACGGAGAAGCCCGGCGGCATCTTCGTGATGCGGTCGCCATGGCTCATCCAGACCTGGTTCTTGCTGCCTGACGACCAGACGTCCTCGAACAGCTTGCTGTCGGCCTTGACCTCGACATCGGCGCGGCCGAATTCGCGGTGATGGCCGCCCTCGACCTCCCCGCCGAGCTGCGCCGCCATCGTCATCTGGCCGTAGCAGATGCCCATCACCGGAACGCCCGAGGCGAAGATAAGCTGCGGGGCGCGCGGCGAGCCCTCTTCATGAACCGACTCCGGACCGCCGGAGAGGATCACGGCTTTCGGCTGCATCGCCTTGAAGGCCTCTTCGGCCTTGTTGAACGGGACGATCTCGCAATAGACGCCGTCCTCGCGGACGCGGCGCGCGATGAGCTGCGTCACCTGGCTGCCGAAATCGACGATGAGAATCTTGTCGTGCGCCGAGCCCACCGAGGGGGTCGACGCGGAGCGGTCGGTCTGTGCTGCTGTCATGGCAAGCCAATACGCTGGCGGCGCCCGGCCCGCAACCGCGCGGGAACGCCGGCCCACATCCTTGTTTGAGCATGGACAAGGCAATATAGGTCAGTATCATTGACCTAATGTGCTCCGGATCACACACGAGCCGATCAGGGAGACCGCCAAGAAAACCGTGGAGGAGACCGCCATGCCGCAACCGCACCACCTACCCTCGGACCTCGCCGCGCTCGGCCGAACCTGGGTCGAGGCCTGGAACGCGCGCGATCTCGCGCGCGTGCTCACGCTCTATGCCGAGGATGCCGTGATGACGTCCGACCGCATTCCCATGATGGGCTTCGATCCCGGCGGCACCGTGCGCGGCAAGGACGCCTTGCGCGCCTATTGGGGCAAGGCGCTGGGACTGATCCCGAACCTGCACTTCACGCTGATCGATCTGTTCGTCAGCCCCGACAGCGTCGTGGTGTTCTACGAGAACGAGCGCGGCAAGAGGATCTGCGAATATCTGCGGGTCAATGCAGCGGGGCTGATCGTGCAGGGTTCGGCGAACCATCCGGTGGGGTAACGTTGCTCTCACCGCGTCTTTGCGAGGAGCTCTTGCGACGAAGCAATCCAGGCTGTCTCCCCAGATGCATTTCTGGATTGCCTCGCTGCGCTCGCAATGACGCAGACTGTGGCAACGACGTGCGATAACAGAAGCACTGCCGGCTCTCGAGACAGGATCCCTCATCATGAAACTCCCCGCCTCGCCCTTCACCGTCACCGACTGGAGCAAGGTCGCGCCGACCATGCATGCAGGCGAGACCGGGCACGCGCTGTGGCGGACGCTGAACATCGGCGAGCTCCGGGTGCGGATGGTGGAGTATTCGCCGGGCTATCTCGCCGACCATTGGTGCGACCGCGGCCACGTGCTCTACGTGCTGAAGGGCGAACTCGACAGCGAACTGAAGGACGGGCGCAAGTTCAGGCTGACGGCCGGCATGAGCTACCAGGTGTCGGATTTCGGCGACGCCGCGCACCGGTCCTCGACCGCGACCGGCGCGACGCTGTTCATTGTCGATTAACACCTTCGCGCTGCACCGCGAGATAGCATCGGCGCGCGACCGCGCGGGCGGCGCGTGATGCCTTGAAGTGGCCAAAATATCTCTCTATATTGTGATCATCGATACTTGGCCGAACGACTGGGCCGCTTCGCTTCGTTGCTGACGGGCGCGCACGCTTCAGATGATTTCCCCAACATCGACTGATCAGGATCACGGGCGCAATGATGCGTGCCGGTCCAGCGTGTAACTCTCGAGCAAAGGAATATCCCATGGCTATGGGCACCGTGAAGTGGTTCAACAATCAGAAGGGCTTCGGCTTCATCCAGCCGGACGACGGTCAGAAGGACGTGTTCGTGCACATCAGCGCCGTCGAGCGCGCCGGCCTCTCGACCCTCAACGAGGGCCAGAAGGTCTCGTTCGACATCGTCGCCGATCGTCGCAGCGGCAAGTCGTCCGCTGACAATCTGCGCGTCGGCTAATTAGCTGCGCATTGAGTGTTCTGACCACGGACGTACCGGCAGAACACGACCCATCAAGCCCCGCGACCGGGATCCCGGTTCGCGGGGCTTTTGTTTGGCTCGTGATTCCGGGACAGCCGCGGGGCGAAACCGGAATGACGGCGATGGCGGAATGATCAGCCGGTCTTCTTCAGTACCGACACGAAGAAGCCGTCGGTTCCGGTGCGGCGCGGGGTCATCAGCCAGCCCTCCGGCGACTTCAGCGCCGCCTCCGCGAACGCCTCGGCCTTGTCCCAGAGCACGGTGACGGTGTCGTCCGGCGGCACGACCGAGAACTCGGGATGGCGGGCGACGAACGCCCTCACCTGCTCGCCATTCTCCTCGGGCAGCACCGAACAGGTGATGTAGGCGATACGGCCGCCCGGCTTGACCAGCGGAACCGCGCGCTCCAGCACCTCGACCTGATCGCGCAGGCGGATTTCCAGCGCGCCCGGGCGCATGCGCCATTTGGCGTCGGGATTGCGCCGCCAGGTTCCGGTTCCGGTGCAGGGCGCGTCGATCACGACGAGATCGGCCGAGGCGCGGATGTCGGCGAGCGGATCGGCCTCGCCTTTGGGGGTTCGGATATCGGCATTGTGGACGCCGGCGCGGGACAGGCGTTCGTGGATCGGCGCGAGCTGGCGCTTGTCGCTGTCGGTGGCGATGAGACGTCCCTTGCCCTGCATCAGCGCGGCCAGCGCCAGCGTCTTGCCGCCGGCCCCGGCGCAAAGGTCGATCACCTGCTCGCCGGGCTTGGCCGCGGTGAAGGCGGCCGCGAGCTGCGATCCCTCGTCCTGCACCTCGATCGCGCCCTTGATGAAATCCTCCTCGGCCTGGATTCCGGGATTGCGCGCATCGGCGGACAGCTCGATGCGCAGCCCGTTCGGCGCCCAGGGCGTCGGCTGCGCGTGAAGATGAGCAAGCCGCGCCAGCACCTTGTCGCGACTGGATTTCAGCGTGTTGACGCGCAGGTCGAGCGGAGCCCGGCTCGCCATCGCGGCGGCCTCGGCGGCGCGGTCCTCGCCGAACACCTTGGCCAGATGCGGATCGAGCCAGTCGGGATAGTCGCCGGCGATCGCGGCCGGCGCATCCTTCAGCGAGCGCGAGGCGAGCGCGGCGCGCTCCGCCTCCGTCAGCGGCGCCGGCGCAAAGCGGCTGCCGTCGAACAGCGCCGCCATGGTGTCGGTGTCCATCTGCCGCTCGAGGCGCAGCATGCCGATCAGCCGGGCCCGGGCGGTGTCGGCCTGCATCAGGAAGGCGCTGGAGGCGTAGCGGCGCAGCACGTCCCAGACGAGGCCCGCGATGGCGGCGCGGTCGCCGGAGCCGGCGAAGCGGTGCGCGGTGCCCCACTCCTTCAGTGCCTTGGCGGCGGGAATGCGGTCCTTCTCGATGGTGTCGATCAGGTCGATGGAGGCGGACAGGCGGGCAGCGGGAGTCATGGCAATCTTTCGGATCAGGAAATGGCGCGCAGGGGCGCTCAGATCAGCAGCAGCATCTTGAGGGCGAAGTAGATCCACATCGCCAGCAGCACCAGCACGCTGGCGAGCCAGGCCATGGAGCGGCGGCCGAGATCGTTGGAGGTGACGAATACGCCGGCATGGGCAAAGCGCGCCACCACGAACACCCAGGACATCAGCACGATGAAGAGATCGGCATGGCGCAGCGGCAGCGCCAGGGCGATCAGGGCGTAGAACAGCACCGGCAGTTCGAACTGGTTGCGGTAGCAATTGGCGACCTGGGTGGCGCCCTTCGGCCAGTTCGGCTCGCCGAGCGCAATGTCGCGGATCTTCGTCTCGCCGGCGACCAACGCCCGCCGACGGCCGATCACCATGCCGATCAGAAGCACGAAGGTGAGCCCGACCTGCACGAAGACAGGCAGCAAAACCATTTGAACTGTCATCGAAAATCGTCCCGTTGGCCGGCGCCGGGCGACGGCTGGCTCTGGTCCATTAGCGGTCAGCGCTGGTCCTGACAATGAAGCAGTTGAACCCGCGTTCCCGCAAAGGCGACCAACTGGCGGTTATCACAGCAATTTCTGCCCGTCCCGGCGAGAGGCGAGCGACCGCCATGAACACCCTGTCCGCCCTGTTGACCGAGCCTGCCGAAGGCCAGCTCGGCCTCCTGATGTCGGCGCTGTCAGGCGTCGCCGCGGCGCTGGCCGTGGCGCTGGCCATGACCGTCTATCTGCGCATGAGCACGCGGAGCTGGCGCGAGATCGTCAGGCAGGGATTGGTGGCTCTGGCGGCGATCGCCCTGTTCACGTTCGCCGCCTGGGATACGCGCCACGCGGCGCTGGCCTATCTCGGGCTCAACCCGTCGAAGCCCGCCGTGGAGTTCGAGATCCGGATGCCGCGCGAGATGCTCGCGGCGATGACCGACACCCAGATCGAGCTGCATACCGACCGCAACCAGACCCTCGCTCTGGTCGATGGCGTGCGCGACCTCGGCGACGGAAGGGCGCTGCTGCGCGGCGCGGTCGGGCTCAACCATCGCACCGCCGATCGCCTGCTGGTGGTCAATCTGCCCGGCAAGGGCACCTTCGAGTTTCGCCTGCGCCTGCCGGCCGAGCCGCATCGCGCCGACCAGTTCGGCCCCTGGCACCTCGCCGACCGCATCGCTTCGCCGCGCGCCGGCAGCGTCGCCCCACAGGACGCCTACACGATCCGCTACCGCGTCATGTGAGGCAAATGGCGGACGTCAGGCGACGCTCTTGAGGTCCTGCTGAATCGCGGCGAGCAGCGATTGCAAGGTCTCGCTGGTCACGGGCTTCGGATCCGCATCCTGGGCGGCCGCCTGGCGGGCGGATACGCTGGCGTTGGCCTGGCGCTTTGGAAACGGCGGCGGAGCCAGCGGCATCGCCGGAGGCACGACCCCGGCGTCGTCCTCGACATGCACGAACTTGCCGTGGATGACGTCATCGCGACGCCCCATGATGAACAGCGTCGCCCAATAGAAGGCAGCAACGAGGATGACGCAAAAAACACTGATCTCTAACATCGCAACACCTAAATATGCGCGATGATTCAATGTCTTCGGCTGGAGGTCAATGAACCGCCGGCCACACCCGCGTATCTTTACGGGGAGTGTGGCCGAAGCGTCACATTTGGTTAACCATCCCCTCGCCCAGCAGCGAGGCGATCACGCCTTGTCCGGGCCGACCCGGACCAGCTGCTTGCCGAAATTGGCGCCCTTCAGCAACCCCATGAACGCGCCGGGCGCGCTCTCCAGGCCCTCGGTCACGAACTCCTTGTACTTGACCTTGCCGTCGCGGACCCAGCCCGACATGTCGCGCAGGAAGTCGCCGTGGCGGGAGGCGAAGTCGGAGACGATGAAGCCGCGGAAGGTCAGCCGCTTGGTCAGCGTCGCCCGCATCATCGCGGCCGCCCATTTCGGCGGCTTGGCCTCGGTGTCGTTATAGTGGGCGATCAGGCCGCACACCGGCACGCGGGCAAACGGATTGAGCAGCGGGAAGACCGCCTCGAACACGGCGCCGCCGACATTCTCGAAATAGACGTCGATGCCCTTCGGGCAGGCGTCCTTCAGCTTCGCGGCGAAATCGGGATCGCGGTGATCGAGACAGGCATCGAAGCCGAGTTCCTTCACGACGTAATCGCACTTGTCCTTGCCGCCGGCGATGCCGACCGCGCGCGCCCCCTTGATCTTCGCGATCTGGCCCACCGCCGAGCCGACCGCGCCGGAGGCGCCGGCGACGACGACGGTCTCGCCGGCCTGCGGCTTGCCGATGTCGAGCAGGCCGGTATAGGCGGTCATGCCGGGCATGCCGAGCACGCCGATCGAGGTCGAGATCGGCCCGAGCGTCGGATCGACCTTGATCAGGCCCTTGCCGTTCGAGATCGCATGCGTCTGCCAGCCGGTGCGGGCGCGGACGACGTCGCCGACCGCGAAATCAGGGTTGTTCGAGGCCGCGACCTGGCTGACGGCCTCGCCTTCCATCACGCCGCCGAGCGGCACGGGCGCGGCATAGGACGGCCCGTCGCTCATCCGGCCGCGCATATAGGGATCGAGCGACAGCCAGATCGTGCGCAGCAGGACCTCGCCGGCTCCCGGGGTCGGCACCGCGAATTCTTCCAGGCGAAAATCGGACGGCTTGGGCTCGCCGACGGGACGCGCGGCGAGAATGATGCGTTTTGCTTGGGACATGATGGCTTCCTCCTGAAGGCTTGTCGCCGCGAACGGAAGCGGAGGGAGCGAGTTGCGTCAATACAAAAGCGCGCGCACTCGCCACACCCTCTCTGTCATCGCCCGACTTGATCGGGTGATCCAGTATTCCAGAGAGCGTCGTGATTGAACCGAAAGGCTATGGCGTACCGGATGCCCCGCCTTCGCGGGGCATGACAAGGGCATGTGGGGCGACTAGCCACCGCCCGGATAGTTCGGGCTTTCACGCGTGATCGTCACGTCGTGGACATGACTTTCGCGCAGGCCCGCGCCGGTGATGCGGACGAACTGGGCCTTCTCGTGCAGGTCCTTCATGTCCTTGGCGCCGACATAACCCATCGCCGCACGCAGGCCGCCGGCGAGCTGGTGCATGACGTTGGCGACCGGGCCCTTGTAGGGCACCTGGCCCTCGATGCCTTCGGGCACGAGCTTGAGCGTGTCCTTGATGTCCTGCTGGAAATAGCGATCGGCCGAGCCGCGCGCCATCGCGCCGACCGAACCCATGCCGCGATAGGCCTTGTAGGAACGGCCCTGCCACAGGAACACCTCGCCGGGCGTCTCGTCGGTGCCCGCGAGCAGCGAGCCGACCATGGCGATGTCGGCACCGGCGGCGAGCGCCTTGGCGAGATCGCCCGAGAACTTGATGCCGCCATCGGCGATGACGGGAATGTCGGCCTTCTTGGCCGCCTCCACCGCATCCATGATCGCGGTGAGCTGGGGCACGCCGACACCGGCGACGATGCGCGTGGTGCAGATCGAGCCCGGACCGATGCCGACCTTGATGCAGTCCGCGCCGGCATCGATCAGCGCCTGCGCGCCGTCCTCGGTCGCGACGTTGCCGGCGACGACCTGCACGGAGTTGGACAGGCGCTTGATGCGGTTCACCGCGTGCAGCACGTGACGGGAATGACCATGCGCGGTATCGACGACCACGAGATCGACGCCGGCATCGATCAGGCGCTCGGTGCGCTCGAAGCCGGTGTCGCCGACCGTGGTGGCGGCAGCGACGCGCAGGCGGCCCTGCGCGTCCTTGCAGGCGAGCGGATGGGCGACCGCCTTCTCCATGTCCTTCACGGTAATCAGGCCGACGCAGCGATACTGGTCGTCGACGACCAGCAGCTTCTCGATGCGATGCTTGTGCAGCATGCGCCGCGCTTCATCCTGGCTGACATTCTCCCGCACGGTCACGAGATTCTCGTGCGTCATCAGCTCGGAGATCTTCTGCTGCCGGTTGGTCGCAAAACGCACGTCACGGTTGGTGAGAATGCCGACCAGCTTGCCGGGCACCGACTTGGCCGCGCCGGTGACGACGGGAATGCCGGAGATGCCGTGATCGCTCATCAGCTTGAGCGCATCCTCCAGCGTGGCGTCGGGGCTGATGGTCAGCGGGTTAACCACCATGCCCGACTCGAAGCGCTTGACCTGGCGGACCTGGGCGGCCTGCCCTTCCGGATCGAAGTTCCGATGGATCACGCCGAGACCGCCGGCCTGCGCCATGGCGATCGCCATCCTTGCCTCGGTGACGGTGTCCATGGCGGAGGCCATGATCGGAATGTTCAGCGGAATGGCGCGGGTGACGCGCGAGCGGATGTCGACCTCGGAGGGAAGCACGTCCGACAGGCCGGGCTTCAACAGCACGTCGTCGAACGTAAAGGCCTCGCGAATGCCCTGAAGTTGCACCCTGGCCATCTGCCAACTCCTTCCTGCGGCCCTGCCGCAAATGCTTATGGATGAGCGCCGCCCTCGGCGTACCTTGCGGCAGCGCCGGAGAATCGGAGCCCATCGGTGGGGTTGACGCGGGTCGATAGCACGGGTCGATGACGAATCAAAGCAAATCGGACCGCTGGCCAGCCATGCACAGGCTTTTTGGGTAAATTCCGCGTGGATAGCCCCCGGCGTCGTCGATCCCCGCAACCATTGCGGGGGCGCGACAACGCCGCGCCCCCCGAAACCCATGCAACGGCGATCCGCGCGCGGCACGATGAAGGCCGGGGCGTGCGCGAAGTGGCCGGCCCCGGACTCACGCGAGATGGTCACACCGTTGTTACGCGGGAGTTGGGTGCCATGCGCCAATCCGCAATGGCCCATGGTCGGCGGCGGTGATAAGCCGCAACTCACCCTTTCTTCCGATATCCAGCCCAAATCCGACATGGTCGACAAGCAACGCGTCATCCCGCTGATCGTGGCCACTGCTCTCTTCATGGAGAACATGGACTCGACGGTGATCGCCACCTCGCTGCCGGCGATCGCGGCCGATATCGGCACCAGCCCGCTGACGCTGAAGCTCGCGATCACGTCCTACCTGCTGTCGCTCGCCGTGTTCATCCCGGCGAGCGGCTGGACTGCGGACCGGTTCGGTGCGCGCATGGTGTTCGCGATCGCGGTGGGCGTTTTCATGGTGGGCTCGGTCGGCTGCGCGCTCTCGACGTCGGTCACCGATTTCGTCTTCGCGCGCATCCTGCAAGGCATGGGCGGCGCGATGATGACGCCGGTCGGGCGGCTCGTGCTGCTGCGCTCGGTCGACAAGAGCGCGCTGGTCAATGCGATGGCGTGGGTGACGGTCCCTGCCCTGATCGGCCCCGTGATCGGCCCGCCGCTCGGCGGCTTCATCACCACCTACGCCTCGTGGCACTGGATCTTCCTGATCAACATTCCGATCGGCCTGCTCGGCATCTTCATGGCGCTGAAGTTCATCGATCCGATCAAGAGCGAGGAGCGCGAGCCGTTCGATCTCTACGGCATGGTGCTGGCAGGAATCGGCCTTGCCGGCATCGCGTTCGGACTGTCCGTCGCCGGACTCAATCTGCTGCCCTGGACCACGGTCGCCGCGCTGGTTGCGGGCGGCGCGATCTCGATGACTCTCTATGTCATCCATGCGCGGCGGACAGGATCGCCGGTGCTGGACTTTTCGCTGCTGAACCTGCCGACGCTGCGCGCCGCCGTGCTGGGCGGCTTCCTGTTCCGGCTCGGCATCGGCGCATTGCCCTTCCTGCTGCCGCTCCTGATGCAGATCGGCTTCGGCCTGTCGCCGTTCCATTCCGGCCTCGTCACCTTCGCCTCCTCGCTCGGTGCGATGGGCATGAAGACGCTGGCGGCCCGCATCATCCGCACCTTCGGTTTCCGCAACCTGATGACCGTCAACGCGATCGTCAGCGCGTTCTTCCTCGGCATCTGCGCGCTGTTCACGGTGACGACGCCGCTGCTGATCATCATGGTGATCCTGGTGGTCGGCGGCTTCTTCCGCTCGCTCGAATTCACGGCGATCAACACGGTCGCCTATGCCGAGGTCGAGACCGCGCAGATGAGCCGCGCCACCACGCTGGTCAGCGTCAACCAGCAGCTCGCGGTGTCGGCCGGCGTCGCGGTGGGCGCCGCATCCGTGGAGACGACGATGTGGCTCAGCCATGTCAGCGAACTCAACGCCAACGTGTTCGCGCCGGCCTTCGTCGTCGTCGCGCTGACCTCGGCGGCGTCGAGCTGGTTCTTCTGGCAGATGCCCGCGGATGCCGGCCACGAGATTTCCGGCCGCAAGGCCACGGAAATCGCCAGCCGCAAGGGCGCCGGCAAAGGCGCCACCCAGGCCGCCGTCAAGGCCGCGAGCGAGAACACCCAGGATGCGCGGGATCAGCGGCTGAACTGAACCGCCGTCCCTTGAACCCTCCCACGACGTGTTTTCGGTCCACCCGAACCCCGCACGGCCGCTCAAGAGCCGCTCCGGGAGCGCGCAGCAGCGCGGAACCTAACCTTTGTTTGGTCGTTGATGGACGCACAACAAAGGAGACATCACATGAGTGGAACGACCGACAAGATCAAGGGAATGACCAACGAGGCGATCGGCAAGGCCAAGCAGGGCATCGGCTCTGCCGTCGGATCCGACAAGCTTCGCGTCGAAGGCGCCGCGCAGGAAGCCAAGGGCGATGCGCAGCAGGCGATGGGCGATGCCAAGAATGCCACGAAGGACGCCATCAACAAGACCGCCGACGCGCTGAAGAAGCCGCTCTGATCCGGCCCAGTTGACATGCGCCTGCCGACCCCGTCGGCAGGCGTCTTTCTATTCGAGCCTCACGATCAGGCTCATTCGCCCTGGCGCTCGTTGCTGCCGCGAAATCCCGTCGCCAGCACGTAGCGTTCCGATGAATCCTGCCGGCTGGCGGCCGGCTTGACGTGACGCACGGTTGCGAAATCGCGCTTGAGCTGGGCGAGCAGATCGGCATCGGCGCCGCTCTGGAACGTCTTCGCGAGAAACGCCCCGCCTGGCTTGAGCACGTCGCAGGCGAACGCCGCGGCGGTCTCGATCAGGCCGACGATGCGGAGCTGGTCGGTCTTGCGGTGGCCGGTGGTATTGGCCGCCATGTCCGACATCACGATGTCGGCGCCGCCGCCGAGCATGGCGTTGAGCTTGTCGGGCGCATCCTGGTCCATGAAATCGAGCTGCGCGAAGTCGACCCCGGCGATCTCCGGCATGTCCAGGAGATCGATCGCGACGACCTTGCCCTTGCCGTCGACGGAGCCGACGCGCTTGGCTGCGATCTGGCTCCAGCCGCCGGGCGCGGCGCCGAGGTCGACCACGGCCATGCCGGCCTTCAACAGCCGGTATTTGTCGTCGATCTCGAGGAGCTTGAAGGCCGCGCGGGAGCGATAGCCCATCGCCTTGGCCTTGACCACGTAGGGATCGTTGAGCTGCCGCTCGAGCCACAGCTTCGACGACAGTTTGCGCTTGCCGCCCGTCTTGACCTTGGTTTTGACTTGGACGTGCAGGCGGCCGGTGGTGTCCTTGGCCATCTCACCAGCTCCTGAGGGCGCCGTCCTCGCGCATCATCTCGACCAGCATGCCCTCGCGCAGGCCCCGGTCGGCGACGCGCAGGCGCGGCAGCGGAAAGGCGCGGCGGATCGCATCCAGAATCGCGCAGCCGGCCAGCACGAGGTCGGCCCGCTCGACGCTGATGCAGCTGTTCGCGGCGCGCTCGTCGTAGCTCATGGCGAGCAGCTTGCGGATGGTCGCGGTGATGTCGGCATCGTTCATCCAGATGCTGTCGATGCGGCGGCGGTCGTAGCGCGCCAGATTGAGGTGGATACCGGCCAGCGTCGTCACGGTGCCGGAGGTGCCGAGCAGGTGCATGTCGGCGAGATCGCCGCCATGGGCTTCTGCGAACGGCCCGACATGGCTGGCGACCTCCCGCTCCATCGCGGCGTAGATCTCCGGCGTGACGTCCCGACCGCCGAACTTCTCCGCCAGTGTGACCACGCCGAGCGGAATCGACATCCAGGCCTTGATGCGCGGCTCCGGGTTCTCGGCATCGCGCTCGATACGGACGAGCTCGGTCGACCCGCCGCCGATGTCGAACAGGATGGCGCCGCGTCCCCTGGTGTCGATCAGCGGCGAGCAGCCGAGCACGGCCAGCGCGGCTTCGGTCTCGCGATCGATCACCTCGAGCTCGATCCCGGTCTCGGCGGCGACGCGGCTGCGGAAGCCTTCCGCGTTGGAGGCGGCGCGGCAGGCTTCGGTGGCGATCAGGCGCAGCCGCCGCGCCTTGCGCAGATTGATCTTGTCGCGGCAGATGCTGAGCGCGGAGATCGCGCGCTCGATCGCCGCGTCGCTGATCGAGCCGGTCGACGAGATTCCCTCGCCGAGCCGGATGATGCGCGAGAAGGAATCGACCACGCGAAAGCCGTCGCTGGTCGGACAGGCGATCAGCAGCCTGCAATTGTTGGTGCCGAGATCGAGCGCCGCGTAGACGCCGGTTCCGGGCCCCTGCGCGGAGGCGGCCGGTTCGGAGGCCAGCGCCGCCGTCGCCATCGACCCCTCCAGCTCGCCGCGCGGCCCTAGGTGCGTCCCGGGGCCATCGCGAAGCCGCGTGTGGTCATTCATACAAACTGTCTTTCCACGGCCGGTCAGGCCGATCCGGAATTGCTTTTTCGCCTCAAACATTAGCAGCGCGGCAGGACTGCGCAACAAGGCATCACATGGGACCATGCCCATTCGTGCGTTGTCGTGAACGGGGTGGTGGGCTATCTGAGCATGATCCGGTCCTCCGCCGCCGCGAAAATGCGCAAATGCCGGCTTTTCAGGTCATTTCCATGCAAGATCACACCCCTTCGTCCTCGCTCGAAAACGCCATTGCACTGCAAAAATATGGTGTCGGCCAGCCGGTCCGCCGCAAGGAGGACGACACGCTGGTGCGCGGCAAGGGCCGCTATACCGACGATTTCAACCTGCCCGGCCAGGCCCATGCCGTTGTGGTCCGTTCGACCCATGCCCATGGCATCATCCGCGGCATCAACCTCGACGCCGCCAAGACGATGCCGGGCGTGCTCGGGGCCTGGACCGGACGAGACCTCGATGCCGCCGGCTACGGCCCCTTCACCTGCGGCCTGCCGCTGAAGAGCCGCGACGGCTCGCCCCTGCTGCAGACCAACCGCCAGCCGCTCGCCACCGACAAGGTCCGCTTCGTCGGCGATCCCGTCGCCTTCGTGGTCGCCGAGACGCTGGCGCAGGCGCGCGACGCGGCCGAGGCCGTCGAGGTCGACATCGAGCCTCTGCCGGCGGTGACCGATCCCGAGGAAGCCGCCAGGCCCGGCGCGCCTCTTCTCTACGACCACATCCCCAACAACGTCGCGCTCGACTATCATTATGGCGACATGGACAAGGTCAACGCGGCCTTTGCCAGTGCGGCCCATGTGACGAAGCTCGACATCGAGAACACCCGCGTCGCCGTGGTCTCGATGGAGCCGCGCGTCGGCCTCGCCTCCTACGACAGGAAGACCGAGCGCTACACGATCCAGATGCCGACCCAGGGCGTTGCTGGCAACCGCGCCAATCTCGCCAAGAACCTGAAAGTGCCGAACGAGAAGGTGCGCATCCTCACCGCCAATGTCGGCGGCTCCTTCGGCATGAAGAACGTCAACTATCCCGAATACATGTGCATCCTGTACGCGGCGAAGGCGCTGGACCGGCCGGTCAAGTGGCTCGACGAGCGCTCGACCGCCTTCCTCTCCGACAGCCATGGCCGCGCCCAGAAGATCCATGCCGAACTCGCGCTCGATGCCGAGGGGCACTTCCTCGCCGCCAAGCTGTCCGGCTACGGCAATCTCGGCGCCTACATCACCGGCGTCGCACCGGGACCGCTGTCGCTGAACACCGGCAAGAACTTCTCCAGCGTCTACCGCACGCCCCTGATGGCGGTCGACATCAAGACGGTGCTGACCAACACCACGCTGATGGGCGCCTATCGCGGCGCCGGCCGGCCCGAGGCGAACTACTACATGGAGCGGCTGATCGACCGCGCCGCCGACGAGATGGGCATCAATCGCCTCACCCTGCGCAAACGCAACTTCATCAAGCCGAACCAGATGCCGTTCCCGGCCTCATCCGGCGTCACCTATGACAGCGGCGACTTCCAGGCGGTGTTCAACAAGGCGCTGGAGATCGCCGACCACGAGAACTTCGCCAGGCGCAAGAAGGAGAGCCGCAAGGCCGGCAAGCTGCGCGGCATCGCGGTCGGCTCCTATCTCGAGGTCACCGCGCCGCCGAGCCCCGAACTCGGCAAGATCGTGTTCGATCCTGACGGCTCGGTGCAGCTCATCACCGGCACGCTCGACTACGGCCAGGGCCACGCCACGCCCTTCGCACAGGTGCTGTGCGCGCAGCTTGGCGTTCCCTTCGAGAGCGTCAAGCTGGTGCAGGGCGACAGCGACATCGTCCATACCGGCAACGGCACGGGCGGCTCGCGCTCGATCATGGCCAGCGGCATGGCGATCGTCGAGGCCTCGAAACTGGTGATCGAGAAGGGCAAGCGCGCCGCGGCGTACATGCTGGAGGCGTCCGAGGCCGACATCGAATTCGCCGACGGCAGCTTCACCATCGCCGGCACCGACCGCAGCATCGACATCATGGAGCTCGCCAAGAAGCTGCATGACGCCAAGATGCCGGAGGGCGTGCCCGACAGCCTCGACGTCGACCATACCAGCGAGCCGGTGCCGTCGGCGTTCCCGAACGGCTGCCATGTCTGCGAGGTCGAGATCGATCCGGAGACCGGCGTAGTGCAGATCGTGCGCTACAGTGCGGTGAACGATTTCGGCACGGTGATCAACCCGATGCTGGTGGCGGGCCAGTTGCATGGCGGGGTCGTCCAGGGCATCGGCCAGGCGCTGATGGAACACGTCCGCTACGACGAGAGCGGCCAGCCGATCACGGGTTCGCTGATGGACTACGCGCTGCCGCGCGCCGAGGACGTGCCGAACATGACGGTCGGCGACCATCCGGTGCCGGCCACGACCAACCCGCTCGGCAGCAAGGGCTGCGGTGAAGCCGGCTGCGCCGGCAGCCTGTCGACCGTGGTGAACGCGGTGGTCGATGCGCTGTCCGACTACGGCATCAAGCACATCGACATGCCGTTGACGCCGGAGCGGGTGTGGCGCGCGATCCAGGATGCGAAGCGCAAGGCGGCGTAGTCTTGCTCACCTCTCCCGCTTGCGGGAGAGGTCGGCGCGAAGCGCCGGGTGAGGGTTCTCTCCTCTTGGGGGCTCTCGACTGCGGAGACACCCTCTCCCCAACCCTCCCCCGCAGGCGGGGGAGGGAGCGCACCGTCCGCTTGGCTGCCGTGCCGCCTGAGCAAGAGCCTAGCAGGCGCCGTTGCCTACGCCGCCACCTGCTCCCGCGGCTGGTAGATCGCAATGTGCTGGCAGTGCGCGATCGGCGTGGTGCCGTTGGCCACGACCAGCGCATCGAACTCGACGAAGCGGTGGCCCTTCTTCTCGTAGTTGGCGGTGACCTTCGCCCGCGCCGTGATCTCGTCGCCGGCGCGCGCGGGCGACAGCAGCTGCATGCGGCTGCCGACATGGATCCACGGACCAAGGATCGTGTTGTCGACCAGCACGCGGTTCATGACGCGCTGGATCAGGCCGGGATGGCCGAGGCCCTCGCGGGCATAGATCGGATCGGTCTCCCTGATGTCAGTGAGATAGTCGGCCGCATCCTGTCCGAGCCAGCGGCGCGGCGCCGTGCCCAGCCATTGGCCGGTCTCGAACGTCGCCGGACTGACCGGCTTGCGCTCGGCGACGGCGGGAACCGCGAGATAGTCGCCCAGCGACACCGCCGGCGCGGCGGCCGGCAGCGAGGCTGTTCCGGTCGCGCAGAGCTCGGTGCGGCTGAACACCTCGATCGTGAGCAGGCCGTTATGCTCGGTCGCGTCGACATCGGCGGCCTCGCCGTCATAGACCGGCTTGACGAAGCGCGCCTCGATCAGCCCGCGCGAGAGGAAATCGCGGCCCCAGCGTGCCACCGGCACGTGCATCATGTAGGCGAACACGTCGACGCCGGGCACCAGCCCGCCGGAGAAGCCGAAGCGGCGGGCCACGCTGTCGTCATGCATCTTGTTTTCGGATTGCTTGGCGGTGTTGTAGGCCTGGACGCGCCAGGTTTCGAGCCGGTTCGGCATGATGGGCGTTCCCCAATTCCCGTTGTTTCGGCCGATCGTAGGCCCCCCCGAAACGGGGTCAATCCCCTCGCCTTTGCGGCCGGGATGAGGTACCACGCGGCGGAATGACCGACACCCCTACCCGCATCTATGTCGACGCCGACGCCTGCCCGGTGAAGGACGAGATCTACCGCGTCGCGCTCCGGCACGGCGTGCCCGTCAGCGTCGTCGCTGGCAATTTCATCCGTGTTCCGCAGGACCCCCTGATCGAGCGCATCGCCGCGGGCAGCGGCATGGACGCGGCCGATGACTGGATCGCCGCGCGCGCGAAGCCCGGCGACGTCGTCGTGACCTCGGACATTCCGCTCGCCAGCCGCTGCGTCAAGGCGGGGGCCGACGTGATCGCGCCGAACGGCAAACCGTTCACGGAGGAATCGATCGGCATGACGCTGGCGGTGCGCAATTTGATGACGGATCTGCGCTCGGCCGGGGAAGTCACCGGTGGGCCGCGCTCCTTCGCGCCGCGCGACCGCTCCAGCTTTCTCTCCGCGCTCGACCAGACGCTGCGCCGGATCCAGCGCCGCCGTGCCGATCAGGCCGCGACGAGCCATCATTCGAGTCAAGGCTAGCCATGGCGCCGCCGCTGATCCAGCTCAAGGATATCAAGCTCACCTTCGGCGGCACGCCGCTGCTGCAAGGCGTCGAACTCAATGTCGCGTCGGCCGAGCGGGTCTGCCTGATCGGCCGCAACGGCTCCGGCAAGTCGACGCTGCTGAAGATCGCCGCGGGCCTCGTCGAGCCCGATGGCGGCACGCGCTTCGTGCAGCCCGGCGCGACGGTGCGCTATCTGCCGCAGGAGCCCGATTTCGGCGACCACAAGACAACGCTCGCCTATGTCGAATCCGGGCTCGCGCCCGGCGACGACCACCATCAGGCGCGCTATCTGCTGGAGCAGCTCGGCCTGACCGGCGAGGAGAATCCGCATAATCTCTCGGGCGGCGAGGCCCGCCGCGCGGCGCTGGCCTATGTGCTGGCGCCCTCGCCCGACATCCTGCTGCTGGACGAGCCGACCAACCATCTCGACCTCGCCACCATCGAGTGGCTGGAACAGGAGCTCGACAGTCGCCGCAGCGCCTTGGTGATCATCAGCCACGATCGCCGCTTCCTGACCAATCTCTCGCGCTCTACGGCCTGGCTCGACCGCGGCAAGATCAAGCAGATCGACCGCGGCTTTGCCTCCTTCGAGACCTGGCGCGACGAGGTGCTGGCGGAGGAGGAACGCGACCAGCACAAGCTCGACCGCAAGATCGTCGACGAGGAACACTGGCTGCGCCACGGCGTCTCCGGGCGGCGCAAGCGCAACGTCAAGCGGCTCTCCAATCTGCACGCGCTGCGCGACCAGCGCCGCAACTATCGCGGCACGGCCGGCACCGCCAGTCTCGCCGCCGCCGAGGCCGAGCAGTCCGGCAAGCTCGTGATCGAAGCCAAGGGTATCTCCAAGGCCTATGGCGAGCGCATGATCGTCGACAATTTCTCCACCCGCATCCAGCGCGGCGATCGCCTCGGCATCGTGGGGCCGAACGGCGCTGGCAAGACCACGCTGGTCAATCTGCTCACCGGCGCCGACCAGCCGGATTCCGGAACCGTGCGGCTTGGCGCCAATCTGGAGACGGCAACGCTCGACCAGCACCGCGAAAGCCTCGATCCGAAGTCGACGCTGGCGGAGGCGCTGACCGGCGGCCGCGGCGACCAGATCATGGTCGGCGGCAAGCCCAAGCACGTCGTCGGCTACATGAAGGACTTCCTGTTCGCACAGGAGCAGCGCGGCACGCCTGTGGAGGTCCTCTCCGGCGGCGAACGTGGCCGGCTGATGCTGGCGCGCGCGCTGGCGAAGCCGTCGAACCTGCTGGTGCTGGACGAGCCCACCAACGATCTCGACCTCGAGACCCTCGACGTGCTCGAAGACATGCTCGGCGACTATGACGGCACCGTCATCCTGATCAGCCACGACCGCGACTTCCTCGACCGCGTCGTGACGTCGGTGATCGCGCCGGAAGGCAACGGCAAGTGGACCGAATATGCCGGCGGCTACAGCGACATGCTGGTCCAGCGCGGCGCCGACCTCAAGCGCGAGAGCGCGAAGACGCAGGCCCCGGCGGAGAAGAAAGAGGAGCGCAGCGCGGCGCCCGTGTCGGCCCCCAAGCGCAAGCTCAGCTTCAACGAGAAGCATGCGCTGGAAACGCTGCCGAAGAAGATGGAGGCGCTGCAGGCCGATATCGCCAGGCTTCAGCGCGTGCTCGACGATCCCAACCTCTATGCGAAGGATCGCAAGAGATTCGACGACACCTCCGCCGCCATCGCCAAGGCGCATGAAGACCTGTCGGCCGCGGAAGAGCGCTGGCTGGAGCTGGAAATGCTTCGCGAAGAGATTGAACAGGCCTAGCACGCATTCCGCAAAATTGGGCACCGGTCTTGCGACCGGAATGCGCGCCAACCAAGAGACGACCATGACCACTCCCCTCGCCGCCAAGATCGCCCGCGAATACGGCACGCCCTGCGCCGTGATCGACATGGACAAGGTCGAGCGCAACATCGCGCGGATCCAGAAGGCCTGCGACGAGGCCGGCGTCGCCAACCGGCCCCACATCAAGACGCACAAGAATCCGAGCATCGCGAAGCTGCAAATCGCGGCCGGCGCCAAGGGCATCACCTGCCAGAAGCTCGGCGAGGCCGAGATCATGGTCAATGCCGGCATCGACGACATCCTGATCAGCTACAACCTCCTCGGCGAGGAGAAGATGGCACGGCTCGGCGCGCTGCAAGCCAAGGCCAACATGACCGTCGCCGCCGACAATTCCACCGTCGTCGCCGGCCTGCCCAAGGCGGCCGCAGCCTCAGGCCGACCGCTTTCGGTCGTGGTCGAGTGCGATACGGGGCGCAAGCGGGCCGGCGTCGAAACGCCCGCGGAGGCGATTGCGCTGGCGCGCGAGATCGCCGCGTCCAAGGGACTGCAATTTGCCGGCTTCATGCTGTACCCGACCGAGACCGGCTGGGCGGATGCGCAGACATTCTATGACGAGGCGCTGGCCGGCGTGCGCGCGCACGGGCTCGACGCAAAGATGGTCTCGACCGGCGGCACGCCGAACCTGAAGAATCTCGGCAAGCTCAAGGGCGGCACCGAGCATCGCTTCGGCACCTACATCTACAACGACCGCATGCAGGTCGCCGCGGGATCGGCGACCTCAGACGATTGCGCGCTCCACATCTACTCGACCGTGGTGAGCCGCGCCGCACCCGAGCGCGGCATTCTCGATGCCGGCTCGAAGACGCTGACCACGGACACCGGCGGCCTCGACGGGCACGGCCTGATCCTGGAGCATCCCGAAGCCAAAATCGCGCGCTTTGCCGAAGAGCACGGCTTCCTCGACCTCTCCCGCAGCAACACGCGGCCCAACGTCGGCGACGTCGTCCGCATCGTGCCGAACCATGTCTGCGTCGTCGTCAACATGATGGACGAGGTGGTGATGGTGCGCGGCGAGGAAATCATCGGCACGCTGCCGGTGGCGGCGCGGGGCAAGCTGCGATAGGGCCAGTTGCCGTAGGGTGGGCAAAGCGCAGCGTGCCCACGATCTGCATCCAACACGGGTAAATGGTGGGCACGGCGCCTTGCGCCTTTGCCCACCCTACGAATATTGCGGTCAGCCGTAACGCTCTCGATCGTCCAGACTCTTACCGTGGAAAGACTCTGGATTGCTTCGCTGCGCTCGCAATGACGGCGGTCAGCGCTTCAGCCACGCCAGCACGCCCCGGCCCGCCGCGGCCCCCGTCGCGAAGGAGGCCTGCAGCAGATAGCCGCCGGTCGGAGCTTCCCAGTCAAGCATCTCGCCTGCCGCGAACACGCCTGGCAATTTGCGGAGCATGAAACGCTCGTCCAGTTCGTTGAAGAAAATGCCCCCCGCGGTCGAGATCGCGCGGTCGATCGGCGCGGTGCCGGTGAGCTGAACCGGAACGGCATTGATCAGTTCGGCAAGCTCTGCCGGCGAATACGCAGACAGCGGGCGGCCGGATGCGATCGCCGCCTCCTGCATCAGGCCGATGCCGACCGGCGACACCTGCGCCGCCTTGCGCAGGAAGTTCGCGAGGGATTGCTTGCCCCGCGTGCCCGACAGGCGCGTGGTCAGCGAGGCCGCGTCGAGGTCGGGTCGCAATGCGATCATCAAGGTCGCTAGCCCGAGCTCCAGAACCGCCTCGCGCAACTCGGCCGACAGGGCATAAACCGCGCCGCCCTCGATACCGCTCCGCGTGATCATGGCTTCGCCGCGGACGCTATGCGCGCCGATCGTCAGGGCCACGCCCTTGAGCGGCTGGCCCTCGAACTTGTCGCGAAACAATTCGGACCATGCGACGGTGAAACCGGAATTGGCCGGCCGCAGTCGCGAAATGGCGACGCCTTTCGCCGCGAGAGTGTCGACCCAGCCACCATCCGACCCCAGCCGCGGCCAGCTTGCGCCACCGAGCGCGAGCACGGTGGCATCGGCCACAATCGCCAGCGCCCCGTCGGGCGTCTGAAAGCGCAGCCGCCCCTCCTCGTCCCAGCCGCTCCAGCGGTGACGAAACGCGAACCGGACGCCGGCCGCATCGAGCCGCCGCAACCACGCCCGCAGCAGGGGCGATGCCTTGAAGGTCTTCGGAAACACCCGGCCGCTGCTGCCGACGAAGGTCGGCTCTCCCAGCGCCTCGCTCCAGGCGCGCAGCGCATCGGGCGGAAAGGCCTCGATCGCGCCCTGCAGATGCGGCGCGGCCTCGCGGTAGCGCGGCATGAAATGCGGCAGCGGCTCGCTATGGGTGAGGTTGAGCCCGCCGCGCCCGGCCATCAGGAATTTGCGCCCGGCGGACGGCATCGCATCGTACACGGTGACGCGCACGCCGCCCTCCGCGAGCACCTCCGCCGCCATGAGCCCGGCGGGGCCGGCGCCGATGACGGCGATGTTGTTTTCCGCTGTGGTCATCATGCGAATTTAGAGCACACCGGCGCTGCGCAACAGGTCGTCATGCCCGGGCTTGTCCCGGGCCTCCACGAGGATCGCGCGGCCGGTGCCCAAGAACGTGGATGGCCGGGACAAGCCCGGCCATGACGGAGAGAGAAGGCCTCGATCGACGCTGCGGAATGACGGCGGAGTTACAGCTTGATGCCCGCCCGGGCCGCGGCCTGGGCGACATATTTCTGCGTCTGCTCGAAGGCGCCGGTGAGCGCCCGCGCTTTCGACATGTCGCTGATCTCGGCGAAATGGGCGGCAACCGCGTCCGGCGTCCATTCGGACTCCGGCAGGTTGATGCCCTCGCTCTCCAGGATCTGGATCACCGCGAACGAGCCTGCGCCGGCGCCCATGATGGTGCGGGTCGGCGCATCCTCGCTGAGCAGATACTCCACCGCCGGCGTGATCGCATTCGGCTTCATCAATTGCAGTGCCTGCGGCGGCAGCAGTTCTTCCGTCATGCGGGTCGCCGCGGTCGGCGAGATGATGTTGACGCGGATGTTGGTCTTGCGGCCTTCCTCGGCCAGGACGTTCATCAGACCGACCATGCCGGATTTGGCCGCGCCGTAATTGGCCTGGCCGAAATTGCCGTAGAGGCCGGAGGACGAGGTCGTCAGCACGATGCGGCCGTAATTGCGGTCGCGCATGCCGGCCCACACGGCCTTGCAGCAGTAGAAGGTGCCCACGAGGTGCACGTCGAGCACCTTCTGGAAATCGGCGGCCTCCATCTTGCCGAACGACTTGTCGCGCAGGATGCCGGCATTGGCGCACATGATGTCGACGCTGCCCCACTCCCTGGTGGCGCGCTCGACCATCGCGGTGACCTGCTCGAAACTGGAAACGTCGGCACCGTCGGCCATCGCCGTGCCGCCGGCCTTCCGGATTTCCTCGACCACGGCTTCGGCGGGCGTCAGCGAGCCGCCGGTGCCGTCGCGCGCGCCGCCGAAATCGTTGACCACGACCTTGGCGCCGCGGCTGGCCAGCCCCAGCGCATGCGCCTTGCCGAGACCATTGCCCGCGCCGGTGACGATGGCGACGCGTCCGTCGAACCTGATTGCCATGCTTTGATGTCTCTGTGCTTCTTCCCTTCTCCCCTCGTGGGAGAAGGTGGCGCGAAGCGCCGGATGAGGGGTCTCTCTCGGCAGATGCGCTGGCGGAGAGAGACCCCTCACCCGGCTTCGCGTTCCGCGAAGCCACCCTCTCCCACAAGGGGAGAGGGTCCGAGCGCTCCGCGAGAAATTGAGAGACTTTTGAGCAGCGCCGGGTTTCCGGGTCAAGCCCGGCAACGGCGCTCCGGGTCAGGCAAGATAGATCAGCCCGAGCCATTCCGCGATCAGCGCGGGCTTGTCCTCGCCTTCGATCTCCACCGTCACGTTGGTGCGCGACTGCAATTCGTTCGGCTTGCGCAGCCTGGCCTCGGCCAGCACGAAGCGGCCCCGGATGCGCTTGCCCGCCCGCACCGGGGAGATGAAGCGCAGCTTGTCGAAGCCGTAATTGACGCCCATCGTGGTGCCGGAAATCGCCGGCATGACCTCATAGGACATCACCGACATCATCGACATCGTCAGGAAGCCATGTGCGATCGTGGTGCCGAACGCGGTCTCCGCCCTGGCGCGTTCAGGATCGACGTGGATGAACTGATGGTCTTCCGTCGTATTCGCGAAGGCATCGATGCGCGGCTGGTCGATCACGTGCCAGGACGACACGCCGATCTCCTGTCCAACCAGCGCCTGATAGGCCTCGAGCGAGATCGGCGGCTTCTTCCAGATTTGGTTCATTGATAACTCCAAATGCCGTCATGCCGGGGCACGCGCAGCGTGAGCCCGGAATGACGACCTCTTCTCTTTCATTACCCCTCGCCGCGCGCCTTCGCCAGCTCGGGAAAATCCTCCTCGCGGAATTCCCGACCGCGCAGGGAATCGGTGCGGTCATCGTCCCGCTCCAGGCGGCGGAGCTGCACGCGGCGGATCTTGCCGGAGATCGTCTTCGGCAGTTCGGTGACGATTTCGAGGCGGCGGATGCGCTTGAACGGCGCGAGGCGGGCATGCAGATGCCGAAAGATCGACAGCGCCGTCTCCGGTGAGCGCTCCGCACCTGCAGTCAGCAGCACGAACGCCTTGGGGATCGCGAGCCGGATCGGATCTGGGCTCGGCACCACCGCGGCTTCCGCAACCAGTTCGTGCTCCAGCAGCACGCTCTCCAGCTCGAAAGGGCTGATGCGGTAATCGGAGGATTTGAAGACGTCGTCGGAGCGGCCGACGAAGGTGAGATAGCCGTCGTCATCGGCGAACACGACGTCGCCGCTGCGATAGAGCTCGCCCTCGGCTCCGCCGAGCTTGCCGTCATCGCCCTGATAGCCCTGCATCAGGCCGGCGGGACGGTCTGCGCCGAGCCGCAGCGTCACCTCGCCCTCCTTCGCGGGATGGCCGTCGGCATCGCTGACCTGTACCCGGTAGCCCGGCAGCGGGCGCCCCATCGAGCCGATCTTGATTTTCTGTCCCGGCGAATTGCCGGCGAGCGCCGTGGTTTCGGTCTGGCCGTAGCCGTCGCGGATGGTGAGGCCCCAGGCGGCCTTCACCTGGTCGATCACTTCAGGATTGAGCGGTTCGCCGGCACCGCAGACTTCGCGCAAGGACACCTTGAAGGAGGCGAGGTTCTCCTGAATGAAGAGCCGCCACACCGTCGGCGGCGCACACAGCGTGGTGACGCCGCAGCGGCCGATGGTGGCGAGCAACGCCTTGGCATCGAAGCGCGGCTGGTTGACCACGAACACGGTCGCGCCGGCATTCCATGGCGCGAAGAAGCAGCTCCAGGCATGCTTGGCCCAGCCGGGCGAGGAGATGTTGAGGTGCACGTCGCCGGGTTGCAGGCCGATCCAGTACATCGTCGAGAGATGGCCGACCGGATAGGAGCGCTGGCTGTGGCGCACGAGCTTCGGCTTGGCCGTCGTGCCCGAGGTGAAATAGAGCAGCATCGGGTCGTCGGCCTGCGTCGGACCATCGGGCGTGAAGCTCTCGGACGCCGCGGCGGTGTCGCCGTAGGACAGCCAGCCGTCGGAAGCCGCGCCGGCGACGATCCGCACGACATTCTCGACACCGAGACTGGCGAACTTCGCGACCTGGTCCTCGGCAGCGACCACCGCGCGCGCCCTGCCGCGATCGAGCCGGTCGCGAAGCTCCTCGGCCGTGAGCAGGGTCGTCGCGGGAATCACGACCACGCCGAGCTTCATCGCCGCCAGCATCGTCTCCCATAGCGGCACGACATTGCCGAGCAGCAGCAGCAGATGATCGCCGCGCTTCAGGCCCTGCGCGCGCAGGAAATTCGCGACCTGGTTGGAGCGCTTCGACAGCGCCGCGAACGACAATTTCGTCTGCCGGTCCTGTGCGGCATCGACGATCCACAGCGCAGGCCGGTCCCGGCTTTCGGCATTCGTCGCCAGCTCCGCGTCGAACCAGTCGAGCGCCCAGCTGAATGGAACCGGATCGGGCCAGCGGAAATCGCGCACCGCCGTCTCGTAATCGGTGCGGTGATCTAGCAGAAAGCGCCGTGCGTCCTGAAATGTCGTCATGATCCGGGCCCGTCGAATTGACCTTCGAACGTAGCCCGGATGGAGCGAAGCGCAATCCGGGGCCGACTACGCAATTGGCGGCAATTATCCCGGATTTCGCTTCGCTCCATCCAGGCTACGAAGCCGCTATTTTCCAGCGAGATCGCGAACGTGCTTGATAATTCCGGAAAAATCCACCCCACCCTGCCCGGCCTTGTCGAAGGCCTGATAGATCTCCTGGGCATGCTTGCCGAGCGGCGTTGCCGCACCGGCGGCCTTCGCCGCGTCCTGCGCCAGGGTCAGATCCTTCACCATCAGCGCCGAGGCGAAGCCCGGCTTGTAATCATTGTTCGCAGGCGAGGTCGGGACCGGGCCCGGAACCGGGCAGTAGGTCGTCAGCGACCAGCACTGACCCGACGAGGTCGAGGCGACGTCGAACAGGGCCTGATGCGAGAGGCCGAGCTTCTCGCCGAGCGCAAACGCTTCGCTCACCGCGATCATGGAGATGCCGAGGATCATGTTATTGCAGATCTTGGCGGCCTGGCCGGCGCCGGCGCCGCCGCAATGCACGATCTTCTTGCCCATCTTCTCCAGCACGGGCTTGGCCGCCGCGAAGGCGGCCTCCTCGCCGCCGCACATGAAGGTGAGCGTCGCGCCCTTGGCGCCGCCGGTCCCGCCCGAGACCGGCGCATCGACCGAATGCACGCCGTGTTTCGCAGCCAGCGCATGCGCGGCGCGCGCGCTCTCGACGTCGATGGTCGAACTGTCGATGATCAGCGCGCCCTTGCTCATCGCCGGAACCACCTCGTTCCAGACGCCGAGCACATGCTTGCCGGCGGGCAGCATGGTGACGACGACATCGGCGCCTTTCGCCGCGGCGGGCGCGCTGTCGGCGATGGCGGCGCCATCGGCCCTGGCCTGGTTGCGCGACGCTTCGACAAGATCGAACGCCACCACCTTGTGGCCGGCCTTGACCAGATTGGCGGCCATCGGGCCACCCATGTTGCCGAGACCGATGAATGCGATGGTGGCCATTGTCGTTTCCTCCGTTGCGCGTCTTGTTGATCAGAATCCAGTATCGCAGGTGCCGGTGCGGGGGTTACCTCTCCCCAGCGGGGAGAGGTGGTTCGAGCGCTTGCGCCGCCTCTCACCACTCACCGATCGAATCTCAACTCGTCGGCACCGATCTCGGCGAGATATGGCGCCAACATCTGCGGCGTCACGTCCTCGATGCGCGGCGGCGACCAGGTCGGGTTGCGGTCCTTGTCGATCACGGCGGCGCGCACGCCTTCGCGGAAATCGTCGCTGCGGAACACCTCCAGCGCGGCGCGATATTCGCGCACCAGACATTCCTCCAGGCTCGAGGCGGTGCGCGCCAGCCGCAGCAATTTCAGCGTCACCACCATGCCGCGCGGCGATTTCTCCTTGAGCGTCTTCAGCGTGGCCAGCGCGAACTCCGAACCGTCACGCTCCAGCGCGGCAAAGATATCCTCCATCCGGTCGAAGCGGAACAGCGCGTCGATGGCCGCCTGCTTCCCGGCGACCGGTCCCGCAGCCTCACCGGTCGCGAACCCGTTGATCAGCGTGCTGATCTCGGTGGCCGTCACGCCCGGGCGAACCCTGGTCAGCGCCTCGCGCAGTTCCGGCCACTTCGCCGCCGGCACCACCGCGTCGGCAAACTTCGCATGGATCGCATCAGGACCGTTCATGGTCTGGCCAGTCAGACCGAAATAGGTGCCGATCTCGCCGGGCGCGCGCGACAGCAGCCAGGTGCCGCCGACATCCGGGAAGAAGCCGAGCCCGACTTCGGGCATCGCCAGTTTGGTCCGGTCGGTGACGACGCGGTGGCTGGCATGGCCGGACAGCCCGACGCCGCCGCCCATCACGAGACCGTCCATGAAGGCGACATAGGGTTTTGGATAGCGCGCGATGCGCGCATTCATGATGTATTCCTGGCGCCAGAACCGCGCGCCGAGATCGCCGCCCTCCCGCGAACTCTCCCAGAGGCCGCGGATGTCGCCGCCGGCGCAGAGACCACGCTCGCCGGCCCCTTCGAGGACGATCACGGCGACGTCCGGATCGGTTTCGAAGCGGTCGAGCGCGGCATCGATGCCTTCCGACATCTCCAGCGTCATGGCGTTGATCGCCTTGGGACGGTTGAGCCGGATGACGCCCGCCGCGCCCTCGCGGCGAACGATCAGGTCGCCCTCTTCCACCGCGTTCATCGCGCGCCCTCGATCAGTTTGCGCGCCACGATGAGCCGCATGATTTCATTGGTACCTTCGAGGATCTGATGCACGCGCAGGTCGCGCACGATCTTCTCGATGCCGTATTCGCTGAGATAGCCGTAGCCGCCATGCAGCTGCAGCGCCTGGTTGGCGACCTCGAAGCCGACATCTGTGCCGAAGCGCTTGGCCATCGCGCACAGCATGGTGGCATCGGGGTCCTTGCGGTCGAGCGCGGCCGCGGCGCGCCACAGGAAGGTCCGAGCGGCCTCGAGCTCGATCGCCATGTCGGCCAGGCGAAACTGCAACGCCTGGAATTCGTCGAGCCGCTTGCCGAAGGCCTTGCGCTCCTTCATGTAGGCGCGCGCCTTGTCGAGCGCGGTCTGGGCTCCGCCGAGCGAACAGGCGGTGATGTTGAGCCGGCCGCCGTCGAGACCGGCCATCGCGATCTTGAAACCCACGCCTTCGTCGCCGAGGCGGTTGGCGACGGGCACGCGCGCGTTCTCGAACACCACGGCGCGGGTCGGCTGGGCGTTCCAGCCCATCTTGCGCTCATTGGCGCCGTAGGAGACGCCCGGCGTCCTGCCGTCGATGACCAGGGTCGAGATGCCGCCGGGGCCGTCGCCGCCGGTGCGCACCATCGCCACCAGCAAGTCGGTGCCGCCGGCGCCCGAGATGAACTGTTTCTGGCCGTTGAGAACGTAATGATCCCCGTCGCGCACCGCGCGGGTGCGCAGGGCCGCCGCGTCCGAGCCCGCGCCCGGCTCGGTCAGGCAATAGCTCGCGATCAGCTCCATGGTGCAGAGCTTCGGCAGCCAGGTATGACGCTGGGTGTCGTTGCCATAGGCATCGATCATCCAGCTCGCCATGTTGTGGATGGAGATGAAGGCTGATGTCGTCGGGCACCCCGTCGCCAGCGCCTCGAAGATCAGCGCCGCATCGAACCGCGTCATGGCGGAGCCGCCCACGTCGTCGCGGATGTAGATGCCGCCCATGCCGAGGCTTGCCGCCTCGCGCATCACATCGACAGGGAAATGCTTTTCCTCGTCCCAGCGCAGCGCATGCGGCGCGATCTTCTCGGACGCAAATCCCAGCGCCATGTCGCGGATTGCGACCTGATCCTCGTTCAGAGCGAACTGCATGCTACCCTATACCCTTTCACTCCGTCGTCATTGCGAGCGCAGCGAAACAATCCAGCATCCCTCCGCGGAGACAGCCTGGATTGCTTCGTCGCAAGGGCTCCTCGCAATGACCGCTGACGCCGTCACTTCATCAGCGGGATCGAGAACTCCGCACCTTCCTTGACGCCGGACGGCCAGCGCGAGGTGACCGTCTTGGTCTTGGTGTAGAAGCGAACCGAATCCGGGCCGTGCTGGTTGAGATCGCCGAAGCCCGACTTCTTCCAGCCGCCGAAGGTGTAATAGGCGATCGGCACCGGGATCGGCACATTGATGCCGACCATGCCGACGTTCACCTTGGCAGCGAAGTCGCGCGCGGCGTCGCCGTCGCGGGTGAAGATGGCAACGCCGTTGCCGTAGTCATGCTCGGACGGCAGCGCCAGCGCTTCCTTGTAGTCCTGGGCGCGCACTACCGAGAGGACCGGGCCGAAGATCTCTTCCTTGTAGATCCGCATGTCCTTGGTGACGTTGTCGAACAGCGAACCGCCGAGATAGAATCCGTTCTCGTAGCCCTGCATCTTGAAGCCGCGGCCGTCGACGGCCAGCGTCGCGCCTTCCTTGACGCCGATGTCGATGTAGTTCTTGACCTTCTCGACCGCCTCGCGCGTCACCAGCGGGCCGTAATCGGCCGACGGATCGATCGAGGTGCCGATCTTGAGGCTCTCGACGCGCGGGATCAGCTTCTCCATCAGCCGGTCGGCGGTGGTCTTGCCGACGGGAACGGCGACCGAGACCGCCATGCAGCGCTCGCCGGCCGAGCCGTAGCCGGCGCCGATCAGCGCATCGACCGCCTGGTCCATGTCGGCGTCGGGCATGATGATGGCGTGGTTCTTGGCGCCGCCGAAGCACTGGCAGCGCTTGCCGGTCTGGGCGGCGCGCTCGTAGATGTACTGCGCGATCGGCGTCGAGCCGACGAAGCCGACGGCCTTGATATCGGGGTCGTCGAGGATGGCGTCGACCGCCTCCTTGTCGCCGTTGACGACGTTGAGGATGCCGGCCGGCAGGCCCGCTTCCATCATGAGTTCGGCGAGCAGCATCGGCACGCCGGGATCGCGCTCCGAGGGCTTGAGGATGAAGGCGTTGCCGCAGGCGATCGCGGGGGCGAACTTCCACATCGGGATCATCGCCGGGAAATTGAACGGCGTGATGCCGGCAACGACACCGAGCGGCTGGCGCATGGAGTAGATGTCGATGCCGGGGCCTGCACCCTCGGTGTACTCGCCCTTCATCAGATGCGGAATGCCGCAGGCGAACTCGGCGACCTCGAGGCCGCGCTGGATGTCGCCCTTGGCGTCCGGCACGGTCTTGCCGTGCTCGCGGGCCAGCAGTTCGGCCAGCTTGTCGTAGTCGCGCTGCACCAGCTCGACGAATTTCATCATGACGCGGGCGCGGCGCTGCGGATTGGTCGCGGCCCATTCCGGCTGCGCGGCTCGGGCATTCTCGACTGCGGCGCGGACCTCGGCCTTGCTGGCCAGCGCCACCTTGGCCTGGACGTCACCGGTCATCGGCTCGAAAACGTCGGCGGTGCGGCCCGAGGTGCCCTTGACCTCCTTGCCACCGATGAAATGTCCGATTGCACGCATGGAAAGATCTCCTTGAAGGCCAGACTGATCGCTTTGACAAATCCTATCGACCTGCATTTTATAGGATTCAAGTCTGAGATAATGCACCATAGATGTGCGAAAATGCTGGATCAAGGCGCCATCGACTGGGACGACTTCCGCTTCGTGCTGGCCATCGTGCGGGGCGGCTCGGTGTCGGCTGCCGCCAAACAGCTCGGCGTCGACCACGCCACGGTGATCCGGCGCGTCGACCGGCTGGAGAAGCACCTTTCGGCCAAGCTGTTCGACCGGCGCAAGACCGGCTATTTGCTGACCGAGGCCGGCCAGCGCGTCGCCGACAGCGCGGAAGCGATGGAATCGACCATCGTCGCCAACCAGGAGCAGGTCGGCGGCTCGGTGGCGCGGCTGACCGGAACGGTGCGGATCGGCGCCCCTGACGGCTTCGGCACCGCCTTCCTGGCGCCGCGGCTGGCGCCCTTCGCCGACCGCTATCCCGATCTCGACCTGCAACTCGTGGCCACCGCCCGGCTGTTCAGCCTCTCCAAGCGTGAGGCCGACATCGCGATCAGCCTGACCATGCCGAAAGAAGGCCGCATCGTCGGCCGCAAGCTGCTCGATTATCGCCTCGGGCTCTATGCCGCCCCGGCCTATCTCGATCGCTTCCCGAAGATTGCCTCGCGCCAGGACCTGCCGCAGCACCGCTTCGTCGGCTATATCGAGGAGCTGCTGTTCACCCCGGAACTCGACTATCTGCCGCAGGTCTCCCCGCGGATCTCGGCGCGCTTCCGCAGCGCCAATCTGATCGCACAGCTCAATGCGACGCTCGCAGGCTTCGGCATCGCGGTGCTGCCGCATTTCATGGCGAGCGACTATCCGCAGCTCGTGGCCGTGCTGCCCGAGGACATCGCGATCACACGGACGTTCTGGATGCTGATGCACGCGGACAGCAAGGACCTCGCCCGGATCCGGGCCGTGGCGGATTACATCGGCGAGATCGTGGAACGGGATCGGGCGTTGTTTGCGGGGCGGTAGCGCCGCTCTCGTGGGGCGGGCGAAGGCGCCCTAGCACCGTACCCACCATCTCTCAACACGCGCAGCGACAAGGTGGGCGCGCTTCGCTTTGCCCACCCTGGGGCATCTCGGCCTAACTCTGCTTCGCCTTCTTCGCCGCCGCCACCTTCGGCTCGCGCTTCGCACCCTCGAGCGCGCTGTCCTTGCCGGCCTTCAGCACCTCGTCCGACAGTTCGCTCGATCCGGCGATGCGGGCCAGCAGCATGGTGCCGGCCATGGTCGCCAGCGTCGCGATCGCCTGCTTGCGCGCGGCCTTGCGCGGCAGGTTCGGAATGTAGTCGGTCATCATCTCGACCATCTCGTCGAGCTTGCCGGCAAAGGCCTTGCGGGTCTTCGGGCTCTCGCGGGCGATCTCGGCGCCAAGCGCGGGGATCGAACAGCCATGGCCGGGATTGTCGCGGTGGAGGGTCGAGAGGTAGGTCTCGACGATCTGGGTGAGTTGCTTCTCGGGTGCGACCTGCTCGGACTGCTTGCGCCAGTGCTCCATCGAGCGGTCCATGGCGTAGGCAAAGGCTTCGATCACCAGCGCTTCCCGGGAGTCGAAATGGGCGTAGAAGCCGCCATGGGTCAGGCCGGCCTCCTTCATGAGATCGGCGACGCCGATCCCGTGGGCCCCCTTCTCGCGCAGGCGCACGGAGGCCTTCCTGACGATCCGGTCGTGGGTTTCCTGCTTGTGTTCCCGTGAATAGCGCATGCGATCTCATTGAATGTCGAAGATCATCCTAACACGAATGCGGCCCCTCCGGAGCATTAATTCACGTCAAGGCATTGCCGATCATGGAAAATGTTGCGGTGGCGTGGACCGCGAGTGCTCCCTTACCGTCGCGGACAAACCCCTCGGTATAGCTGGTCTGGCGTCCCAGCTTGATCACCTTGCCCTCGGCCGAAATCAGCCCGGACTTGACCGAGAGTGGGCGCAGGAACGTCATTTTCAGGTCGAGCGTGACCGAAGACTGCCCGGCCTCCAGCCGTGTCGAGATCGCGCAGCCCATGGCCGTGTCGATCAGCGCCGCCGCCGTTGCGCCGTGCAGCAGGCCGATGGTGTTTTCGAGATCCTCGCGCGGCTCCAATTCCATCACGATGCGGCCGGGCTCGACGACGGCCATGGCGAAACCGATCAGCCTGGCGAAGGGCGGCGGCGGCAGACGGCCATCGCGAATGCCCTGCATCGCCTCCATGCCCGATAATCCCATCGCCACCCTGGCGACCGGCGCCGGAACCTGCCAGTCCACCACCCGCTCGCGCCGCTGCGCTGGAGAAAACAGGTCGGATCGATCGATGTCGTTCATGACGCCCTCTTTGAATGATGACCATCATGCTACATCGCGGACTTTGCACTGGCAACAGGTCGCCCTGCCCGCTTGACAAGTCCGGCGTTTCGGCCCGGAAGTGATCCCGACACGCGCGCCTCGCGCCTGTCCACGAAGCCTCGAGATCTCAAGATGGACATGCTCAACAATCACTGCGGCGTGACGCGCGACGGGCGCGGCGTCGTTCACGTCTCGATCTGCAATGCCGGTTCGCTGAACATCCTGGGTTCGCCCGTGACGATTGCGATGCGCGAAGGCCTGGAGCAGCTGAGTTCCGACCGCAGCATCCGTGCCTTGGTGCTGCGCGGCCAGAGCGAGAAGAGCATGATCGGCGGCGCCGACATCAAGGAGATGGCGACGCTCGACCAGAAGTCGGCCGAAGCCTTCATCAGCCGCCTGCGCGATCTCTGCGAGGCCGTGCGCGCCTTCCCGGCGCCCGTCATCGCGCGCATGCCCGGCTGGTGCCTCGGCGGCGGGCTGGAAGTGGCCGCGGCCTGCGATTTCCGCATCGCCGCGCATGATGCGCATTTCGGCATGCCCGAGGTCCGCGTCGGCATTCCCTCGGTGATCCACGCCGCGCTGTTGCCGCGCCTGATCGGCTGGGCCCGTGCGCGCTGGCTGGTGATGACGGCCGAGAACATCGATGCCGACACGGCGCTGGCCTGGGGCCTCGTCGACAAGGTCGCGCCCGAGGGCGGGCTGGACGCGGCGATCGAGCAGCTCGTGAAGATGCTGCTCGAATGCGGACCCGAGGCGCTGCGGTCGCAGAAGGCGCTGCTGCGCCGGTGGGAGGAACTGCCGCTGACGGAGTCGGTGAACCTGAGCGTCAAGGTGTTCGGCGAGTCCTTCCTGACCGACGAGCCGACGCGGCTGATGGGCGCGTTCGTGAACCGGAAGCGGTAGGCCGGGCAGAAGGCGCCCGCTCACACAGGCTGTCATGCCCCGCCAAGGCGGGCGATGGCAGCGTGCCTCGGGTCGCGTCCCACCAGACGACCACGCCTCATCCGACCACGACATTTTCTCATCCCGGGCGCTGTTGCATTTTTTGCGCCGCATCATATGATGATCATCATATTAATTCCGCTCCCGGGGAGTTCCGTCATGGCCGAAGCCACCGATCCCGTCGTCATCGTCTCCGCGGCCCGCACGCCGCTTGGCCGCTTCATGGGCGAATTGTCGCCGCTGGCGGCGCACAGGCTCGGCGCGCATGTGATCGGCGCGGCGCTGGAGCGTGCCAAGCTCGCGCCTGAAAAGGTGGACGAGGTGTTCATGGGCTGCGTGCTGCCGGCCGGACAGGGGCAGGCGCCGGCGCGCCAGGCGGCGCGCGCCGCCGGTCTGCCGGATGCCACCGGGGCCACCACCGTCAACAAGGTCTGCGGTTCCGGCATGAAGGCGACCATGCTGGCGCACGACATCATCCGCGCCGGCTCGGCCGAGATCGTCGTCTCCGGTGGCATGGAGAGCATGAGCAACGCGCCCTATCTCCTCGCCAAGGCCCGCGGCGGCTACCGCGTCGGCCATGACCGCATCATCGACCACATGATGATGGACGGCCTGGAGGACGCCTACGAGACCGGCCGGTCCATGGGCGATTTCGGCGAGGCGACCGCCGAGGCCTACCAGTTCAGCCGCAAGGACCAGGACGATTACGCCATGGAGACGCTGAGCCGCGCCCGCAAGGCGGTCGAGGGCGGCGCCTTCAAGGCCGAGATCGCGCCGGTCACACTTGCCGAAAAGGCAGGTTCCCGGGTCGTCGCCAACGACGAACATCCGCTCAAGGTCGATCCGGCGAAAATCCCGGGCCTGAAACCGGCCTTCCGCGCCGGCGGCACGATCACGCCGGCCGCCTCGTCCGCCAATGCCGACGGCGCCGCCGCGCTGGTGCTGACGCAGCGCTCGCGCGCCGATCGCGACGGGCTTCCGGTACTGGCGGAGATCAAGGGCCATGCGACGCACAGCCAGGAGCCGCAATGGTTCACCACCGCGCCAATTCCGGCGATCCGCAAGCTGCTCGACAAGGTCGGCTGGACAGCCTCCGACGTCGACCTGTTCGAGATCAACGAGGCCTTTGCGGTGGTGGCAATGGCCGCGCAGCGCGACCTCGGCATTCCCCGCGACAAGCTGAACATCAATGGCGGGGCCTGCGCGCTCGGTCATCCCATCGGCGCCACCGGCGCGCGGCTGATCGTGACGCTGCTGCATGCGCTCGAGGCGCACAATCTCAGGCGCGGCGTCGCGGCGCTGTGCATCGGCGGCGGCGAGGCCACCGCCATCGCCGTGGAGCGGCGCGTATCCTGAGCGTCCGGAATCGAGGGACCTCTGTCATTTGAGACAGAGGCCTTCCGTGGCAGAGTAGACATCCAGAGGCGACCAGGTCGCCCCATCCGCATTGAGGCCCGATGATCTCGAACTGGCTCGCGGCAGCGCTTCTCCGCCGCAACATCCATTACGGCTGGGTGATGGTCGGCGTGACCTTCCTCGCCTCGCTGATCAGTGCAGGCACGGTCGGCGCCCCGGGCGTATTCATCGTGCCCCTGCAGAAGGAGTTCGGCTGGAGTACGGCGGAGATCTCGTCGGCGCTCTCGATCCGGTTCGTGCTGTTCGGCCTGATGGCGCCGTTCGCGGCCGCCCTGCTCAACCGCTACGGCCTGCGCAACGTCACGCTGACGGCGCAGCTGATCGTCGTGTCCGCCCTGATCCTCTCGCTCGGCATGACCGAGGTCTGGCAGCTCGTGCTGCTGTGGGGCGTCGTGATCGGCATCGGCACCGGCATGACGGCGCTGGTGCTCGGCGCCACCATCGCCACGCGCTGGTTCGCCGCAAGGCGCGGGCTCGTGGTCGGCATCCTGACGGCGAGCGTCGCCACCGGACAGCTCGTGTTCCTGCCGCTGCTGGCAAGCCTCACCGAACGCTATGGCTGGCGGCTGGCGCTGGGGTTCGTCTGCATCATGCTCGGCGTCTCCGCGACAGCGGTGCTGCTGGTGATGCGCGACCGCCCGAGCGATCTGGGCTTGCGCCCGCTGGGCGACGAGGGCACCGAGCCCCTGCCCGCCCCGCCCGCCAGTCACGGCGCGATCACCACGGTGGCGCTCGGCACGCTGCGCGATGCTTCGAAGGTGCCGGCGTTCTGGATCCTGTTCGGCACCTTCTTCATCTGCGGCGCCTCGACGGTCGGTCTCGTTCAGGTGCACCTGATCCCGATGTGCCTCGATTTCGGCATCCCGCAGGTCCAGGCCGCGAGCCTGCTCGCCGCGATGGGTGTGTTCGACTTCTTCGGCACGATCATGTCGGGCTGGCTGTCGGACCGCTACGACAATCGCTGGCTGCTGTTCTGGTATTACGGCCTTCGTGGACTGTCGCTGATCTTCCTCCCCTTCAGCGATTTCTCGTTCTACGGCCTGTCGCTGTTCGCGATGTTCTACGGGCTCGACTGGATCGCAACGGTTCCGCCGACGGTGCGGCTCACCGCGCAGAAGTTCGGACCCGAGCGCGCCAATCTGGTGTTCGGCTGGATCTTCGCCGGCCATCAGATCGGCGCGGGTGCCGCGGCGTTCGGCGCGGGCATCTCGCGCACGGTCTACCAGAGCTACCTGCCGGCGTTCTTCTTCGCCGGTGCGCTCTGCGTCCTGGCCGCGATGATCGTACTGGCCCTGTCGCGGCCGCCGAAGCCGCAGGCCGCGGCAGCCTGACTCGCAAAGCCGCCAAAACAACCCCATGCAAAGTAGCGGGCGGCGACGGTTGCCGCCCGCCGCTCGCGACATGTCCGGCCGCATCGCCCGACATAACACGCCTGCATGTGATAGGTTCGGCACCATTCAGCCGCAGCGCCTTTCGACCTGTTTGCGGATGGGAGCGCCGATTTCATCACCTCCAGGAGATTTTCACGTGTCATCGCCAGAACCGATCAAGTTCACCGACGGGGCCGCTTACGAGCGCTTCATGGCGCCCTGGAGCCGATCGGCCGGCACCATCTTTCTCGATTGGCTCAAGCCCGCACCAGCGCTTGCCTGGGCCGATGTCGGCTGCGGCAACGGCGCCTTCACGGAACTGGTGCTGGCGAAGTCTGCGCCAGCTTCGGTCTGCGCGATCGATCCATCGGAGGCACAGATCGACGCCGCCCGTCAGCGGCTTCCCGCCGGCCGCGTCGAACTGTCGGTCGGCGATGCCATGGCGCTTCCCTATGAAGACGAACGTTTCGACGTGAGCGTGATGGCGCTCGTGCTGTTCTTCGTGCCGGACCCCGTGCGCGGCGCCGCCGAACTGGTGCGCGTGACCAGGCCCGGCGGGCTCGTCGCTTCCTACACCTGGGACGTCCTGCACGGCGGCACGCCGGCCGAGCCGATCTGGGAGGCGTTTCAGACCATGGGCAAGCCGGTCGTGCGTCCGCCAAGTGCGGAGATTTCGCGCTTCGAGGCGCTCAAGGACCTCTGGGCCAAGCTCGGCCTGCGGGACATCGCGACGCGTGAACTCGTCGTGGAACGCACCTTCACCGACTTCGAGGATTACTGGCTGTCGATGGTGCTCAGCAGTCCAAGCGGGGTCATGCAGAAACTGTCCGACAGCGAAACAACAGAGCTGCGCCGGCTGCTGCAGAACCGATTGCCGGTCAGCGCGACCGGGACCATCACGCTGCATTCCTGGGCCACGGCCATCATGGGCCGCAAGCCAGCCTGACGGCCCAGCATCGGCATTTCACGGCCTGATCGTGATGCCCTGCGGCGGTCCGGGCTTGCGCAACGGCTCGGCCAGGCGGGCGAACTCGCAAAGCAGCGATCGCGTCTTGCGGGGGTCGATGATCTCCTCGACCCAGAACTTCTCGGCCGAGCGGAACGGCGAGCGCAGCTTGTTGAGACGGTCCTCGATCTCCTTCAGCTTGGCCGGCTTGTCCTCGGCCGCGTCGATGTCGGCGCGGTAGGCCGCCTCGATGCCGCCCTCCAGCGGCAGCGAGCCCCAATAGGCGGACGGCCAGGCGTAGCGGATCGAGAAGCGATCGGCCGGCTGATGCACCACACCGGCAACACCAAAAGCGTTGCGCAGGATCACGGTGCACCAGGGCACGGTGGTCTGGTTGACCGCGGCCATGGCGCGGACGCCGTGACGTATCGTGGCGGCCTTCTCGGCCTCGAGACCGACCATGAAGCCGGGGCAGTCCATGAGATAGACGATCGGCAGATGGAAGGTCTCGGCGAAGTCGACCCAGCGCACCACCTTCTGGCAGGCGTCCGCCGTCCACGAGCCGCCATAGTGGAAACTGTCGCTGGCGAGCACCATCACGGCCCGGCCCTCCAGCCGGGCGAGGCCGACGATGAGCGGCTTGCCGTAATTCTTCGCGACCTCGAAGAAGGAGCCCCTGTCGACGACCGATTCGATGATCGGGCGTACCTTGTAGACCTGCTTGCGATTGCGCGGCACCGCGTTCATCAGCGCCTCGTCGCTGCGCTCGGGATTGTCGGCGCAGGGCAAGGTCGGCGGCAACGCGTCGACCGACGACGGCAGATAGGACAGGAAACGCCGCGCGCAGGCGAAGGCCTCTTCCTCCGTATCGACGGCATGATCGACCGCGCCCGCGCGAGTCTGGATGTCGGCGCCGCCGAGTTCCTCCTTGGTGAGGTCCTGGCCGAGCGCCTTCACCACCGGCGGGCCCGCGACGAACATCGCGGACTTCCGCGTCATGATGGAATAATGGCTGGCGGCAAGGCGCGCGGCGCCGAGGCCGGCGACCGAGCCGAGGCCGAGCGCCACGACCGGCACCCGCGACAGGTTTTCTGTCGTGAAGCGGTACCAGCGCGTCCCGCCGATGCCGCCCGGCAGGTTGGCCGCGCCCTTGGTCTCGATGGTCTTGACCGAACCGCCGCCGCCCGAGCCCTCGATGATGCGGATGATCGGCAGGCGCAGATCATGCGCCATCTCCTCCGCCATCAACGGCTTGGCCGAGATCGAGGCATCGGCCGAGCCGCCGCGAACGGTGAAATCGTCGCCGACCACGACCACGGTGCGGCCATCGACCCTGGCACGGCCGAACACGCAATTGGCCGGCGTCAGTTTCTTCAGCTCGCCGGCGTCGTCATATTCGCCGATGCCGGAGACGGCACCGATCTCGTGGAAGCTGCCCTTGTCGGTCAGTCTGTCGATACGCTCCCGAACAGTCAGTCGGCCCTGGTCATGCTGTCGCTTGACCTTGTCAACGCCCCCCATCTCCCGCGCGAAGGCTTCGCGCCGGGCGAGCTCGTCGAGTTCCGGCTTCCAGTTCATTCACTCCCCCCGAATTGATCGGCTTGTTATTGTTATGAACGGCGATCGCCACCGGCTTGCGCGGAATGCGATTGTTGAAGGCGTCGCTCTCCGCGCCCTCCATCAGGCTCTGAAGCGAGCGACCGAGGCCGACCATCAGGGGCGCGACCTCATCGTGCAGCCGCTGCTCGTCATACATCGCGGACAGAAGACCGATCGTGATCACCACGAAGGTCTGGTACTGCGGCGACCAGATCGGCACGGCGAGCCCGTTGATGTGCGGGCTCCACAGGCCGCAAGCCGTGACATAGCCGCGCTCGCGCAGCGACTGCCGGTTGGCCTCAATGCGGGGGCGGAGAATCCGTGCCGCTTCCGGCGCTTCCTTCTCCATCTCCACGATCAGCGCGTCGCCGACCTCGGGGGCCAGCGCTGCCGTGTAGGCCGCACCGGCCGCGGTCGACGCCATCGAAATTCGGCTGCCGGTGCCCTCGTGCAGGCCGAGCGCATTCGCCGAGCGTGCGAACTGGAGATAGACGAGATGATAGCGATCGGGGACGACGAAGCCGACCGTGCCGGGCAGCTGTTCGGCGACTTCCTGCAGCCGCTGCCGGATCATGCTGCGCAGCTGCGCGCCCTTCATCATCGAGGCACTCATCGCCACCGCGCTGGGGCCGATGCGATATTTCTGGTCGCGCGGCAGATAGACCAGCTGGCCCATACGCGTCAGCGTGTGGGTGAGCCGCGACACCGTCGAGCGCGGCAGTCCGCAGCGATTGGAGATTTCGAGATTGCCGAGCCTGCTGTCGTGGCCTTCGAAGCATCGCAACACGTCGAATGCGCGCGACACGACCTGGATGACATCACCCTCACCGGCATCGCCAGCGAGCGCACCTTGCCTACTCAACCGCTCAGAACGTCGTCCCATGTTTCCTACCATATGTTCCGCTGTGCGGAATTAAATTCCACTTGATGACGACGCTACCTCACTCGATTTGCGACGACAACTAAAAGCGGATGGCATGCCAGAAATTAAGAGCACGGCTGAATCGGCGTGACGTGTAGGCGCAATTTCCCGCGCAAGTTGGAGCGGCCGGCGCAGGTGGAAATACCGTTGTGGCAACAGCAACGGCAAAGATGACGAAGACTCTCACCTCGTCCGCGCGCGGCGCAATCATATCGGGCTCATCAACATCGGCGATGTCCTGAACATGGTGAGGCCATCCGGGAGGAACGCGACGGAACACAGCCTCCTGCCCGCGACAATCTGTCTGCCCCCGTTCGTGCGGTTGCGGTGCGGCGTTGCCATCAATGATGTGCGATGACATGATCGATTCAAGCAAGAATGCCTTCTCGATGAAGGAAGGCGATGGGAGGAACAGATGTTTCGTGGGCTGATGCTGCTCGCACCTGCCGTGGTTGCGGGCATTTCTTTTGCGTCTAGCGGCTATGTGCATGCCGAAGACCTCAAGTTGCCGGCGACGTTGACCTTCACCGCCTATGACACGGGCACCGCGGGTTTCAACATCGCGGTCGGCGTCGGCAAGATGATGAAGGACAAATACGGCACCGACGTCCGCGTGCTGCCGGCCGGCAACGACGTGGCACGCCTCGCCCCGCTCCGCGCCAAGCGCGCCGTCTCCTCCGCGATGGGCTCAGGGACGTATTTCGCGCAAGAGGGCGTGTTCGAGTTCGGCTCCAGGGAATGGGGCCCGCAGCCGCTGCAGATTCTGCTCTCGACCGTCGACTGCAATTGCGGCTCGCTCGGCGTCGCCGCCGATGCCGGCGTGAAGGAGATCAAGGACCTCAAGGGCAAGCGCGTCGGCTTCGTGGTGGGCTCGCCCGCGCTGAACCAGAACGCGCTTGCGATCCTCGCGTTCGGCGGGCTGACGCAGAAGGACGTGAAGATCGTCGAATTCGCCAGCTACGGCGCGATGTGGAAGGGCCTGATCAACAACGACACCGACGCGGCGTTCGGCACCACCATCACCGGTCCTGCAAAAGAAGCCGAGACCTCGCCGCGCGGCCTGGTCTGGCCGCCGCTGCCCGCCAAGGACAAGGAGGGCTGGGCGCGGGTGCAGAAGGTCGGCTCGTTCTTCTTCCCGCAGGTGGCGACCTGCGGCGCCGGCATTTCGCCGGAGAAGCCGATCGAACTCGGCAACTATCCCTACCCGATCTTCGTCACCTACGCCTCGCAACCGGCCGACCAGATCTATGCGATCACCAAGTCGATGATCGTCAATTACGACGCCTACAAAGACTCCGCGCCCGGCGCCGGCGGCCTCGCCGCCGATCGCCAGACCAAGAACTGGGTGGTGCCGGTACATCCCGGCGCGGTGAAGGCCCTGAAGGAGGCCGGCCAGTGGAGCGATGCGCAGGACGCGCACAATACCAAACTGTTCAAGCGCCAGGAGGTGCTCGCGGCAGCATGGACCGACTACGGCAAGTCCAATCCGCCGGCGGACGACAAGGCGTTCCTCGAGGGCTGGATGAAGGCCCGCGCCGCGGCGCTGGCCAAGGCCGACATGCCGAACGGGTTCGAGGACTAGAGGCGTGCTGATGTTGGGCTCGATCGCTCACCCGCGTGAGCTGCGCCCCCTCTCCCGCTCGCGGGAGAGGGTGTCTCCACATTGGGATTCCCCCAAAGGTGCGAGCCCTCACCCGGCGCTTCGCGCCGACCTCTCCCGCAAGCGGGAGAGGTCAAAGAGCCCACGGCCCGACTGCCTCAACCAGCAACCATCTGCCTTCGTCAGCACTTAGCAGCCCACGCGCGGGGTCCATCATGTCGACTTCAATCTCAACGGCCCCGCAGGACGAGGCCAAGCGAATCGTGTTCGACGATCCGCACGGTGCTGCCGGCAACATGCAGGAAGCGGAAGTCACGCGCGTGCGCACGTTGCGCGGCGCCTGGCGCTGGATGCTGGTGGCCGCGACCGCGGCAACGATCCTGCTCTGCATCAACCAGCAATTCTCGCTGCGCTTCCTGATCGGCTACACCCAGCTCAACACGGAGTATTTCTATCTCCTGATCGCGTTGATGCTGCCCTTCACCTTCCTGATCTTCCCCGGGACCGAGCGCGCGCCGCTCGACCGCATTCCCTGGTACGACCTCGCCTTCTTCGTCGTTACCTTCGCCGCGGCGCTGTTGCTGATGACGAATGTCCGCAAGGCGGCGGAAGCCGGCTGGGAATTCGGCGGCGCGCCGTCCAGCGTGATCGCCGCCGGCCTCGTGATGTGGGTGATGCTGATGGAGGCGCTGCGCCGCACCGGCGGCTGGAGCCTTCTGCTGAGCGTCTTCCCGTTCACGGTCTATCCGCTGTTCGCCGAATCCAGCTGGCTCGGGCCGTTCCGGGGCACGCAATCGACGCTGGAGCAGGCCACCGCCTATCACGTGCTGTCGGGCGAGAGCCTGCTCGGCATTCCCATCCAGGCCTTCGCCGACACCGTGATCGGCTTCCTGGTGTTCGGCACCGCGCTGATGATGACGGGCGCCGGAAAATTCTTCATCAACCTCGCCTTCGCGCTGTGCGGCACCTTCCGGGGCGGCGCCGCCAAGGTCTGCATCTTCGCCAGCGGCCTGCTCGGCATGATGTCGGGCTCGATCATCTCCAACGTACTCACCGCCGGCACCATGACCATCCCCGTCATGAAGAAGAGCGGCTTCCGCGCCTCTTATGCCGGCGCGATCGAGGCCTGCGCCTCCACCGGCGCGGTGCTGGCTCCGCCGGTCATGGGCGCGACCGCCTTCGTGATCGCGCAGTTCCTCAATGTCAGCTATGCCGACGTCGCGATCGCCGCGATCATTCCGGCGGCGCTCTATTACATCGGCCTGTTCATGCAGGTCGATTCCTACGCCGCGCGGCACAAGCTGAAGGGCATCCCGCGCGCCGAGCTGCCGCGGATCATGGATACGATCCGGGACGGCTGGTACTACGTCTTCGTGATCGCGCTCCTGATCGTGATGCTGCTCTATTTCAAGCGCGAGAGCCATGCGCCGTTCTATGCGACCGCGCTGCTGCTGGTGCTCAACCAGCTGTTCTCCAAGGACACGCGCTGGACCTTCGCGACGATCGGCAAGTTCCTCGAGGTCAACGGTCGCACCTTCGTCGAGCTGGTCGGCATCCTCGCCGGCTGCGGCCTCCTGATCGGCGCGTTCTCGATGACCGGCGTGGTGTCGAGCCTTGCCAACGATCTCCTGCACATCGCCGGCGACAACCCGTTCCTGCTGCTCGGCATGTGCGCGCTGACCAGCCTGATCCTGGGGCTCGGGCTGACCACGACGGCCTGCTACATCTTCCTCGCCATCCTGGTCGCGCCCGCGCTGGAGAAGCTCGGCCTGAACAAGATGGCGGTGCACATGTTCATCTTCTACTGGGGCATGCTGTCGTCGATCACGCCTCCGGTGGCGATCGCCTCCTTCGCCGCCGCCGGTATCGCCGGTTCGCCGGCGATGAAGACGGGCTGGGAATCGATGTGGGTCGGCAGCATCATCTATTTCATCCCGTTCTTCTTCGTGCTCAATCCGGCGCTGGTGCTGCAGGGCCCGAGTCCCTATCTCGCGGGCCTCGGCCTGATGGGGCTGGCCGCGTTCGGCACCCTGTTCATCTGCGGCGGCATCCAGGGCTATCAGCCCTTCGTCGGCGATCTGCGCGGCGCAGGCAGCCTGGAATGGCCGATCCGCGTGCTGCTGGTGATCGGCGGGTTCGTGGTGGCGACCCCGGGCGGCGGAATCATGCCGCTGTCGCAGATGCAGGTCACCACGCTGGGCCTGGCCATCCTGCTGCCGACGCTGCTTCTTGCCCTGCTGTTGATCCGGCGGCAGGGCATCGTGCCGGACGGGTTGCGCGTCCCCTGATTGCGTTGCACAAGAGAGGCGATGACGCCGCATTCGCCTCTCGAAACTGCCTGGACCCGCTCGAAGCCGCCCTTGCTGCGGTTCCTCGACACCTGCCTCAACGAATTCTCGGCCGAAACCTCGGGGCACGTCGCCGACTACATCCCCGAACTCGGCAAGGCCGACCCTGCCTATTTTGGCATCAGCCTCGCCACGCTGGACGGCCATGTCTATGAGGTCGGCGACTCCCGGGTGCCCTTCACCATCCAGTCGATGTCGAAACCCTTCGTGTTCGCACTGGCGCTCGACCTGCTCGGCGCCGCGGCGGTCGAGAGCGCGATCGGCGTCGAGCCGTCAGGAGATCCCTTCAACTCGATCCGGCTCAATTCCGAGAACCATCCGTTCAACCCGATGGTCAATGCCGGCGCGATCGCCTGCACCGGGCTGATCCAGGCGGCGAAGGGGGCGGAGGCGTTCGAGCAGATCCGCCTCGCGCTCAGCCGTTTCGCGGGACGCGACCTCGCCGTCGACGAGGCGGTCTACGTCTCGGAGAGCCAGACCGGCGACCGCAACCGCGCCATCGCCTATCTGCTCAAGACCAATGCCGTCATCGCCGACAATGTCGCCGACGTGCTCGACACCTATTTCCGGCAATGCGCGGTGCTCGTGACGGCGCGTGACATTGCGGTGATGGCGGCGACGCTCGCCAATCGCGGCGTCAACCCGGTGACCGGCGAGCAGGTGATGAGCGCTTACGCGATCTCCCGTACGCTCTCGGTGATGACGTCCTCGGGCATGTACGACTATGCCGGCGAATGGATCTACCGGATCGGTATCCCCGCCAAGAGCGGCGTCGGCGGCGGCATCCTCGCCGCGCTGCCGGCCCGGCTCGGGCTCGGCAGCTATTCGCCGAAGCTCGACAAGCACGGCAACAGCGTGCGCGGCATCAAGGTCTGCGAGGCGCTGTCCGCGCATTACGACCTGCACATGCTCAATCGCAGCGACGATGCCCGCAACGCCGTGATCGCCGACTACGACATCGGCAAGAGCCCGTCGCGGCGCGTGCGCCGGCCGCAGGAGCGCGACATCCTGGCCGCGCATCAGCAGGAGGTACGGATCCTCGAACTGGTCGGCACGCTGTCGCTGTCGGCGGTCGACTACGTCTCGCGCCGGCTCGCGGGCCGGCCGCGTCCGCAATTCGTGATCTTCGACCTGCACCGCGTCACCTCCGCCACCCGGGCCGGTGCGCGGCTCGCGGCGGAAGTCTTCGAGGAACTCGCCGCGCTCGATGTCACGGTGGTGCTGTCGGGCGTCAGGCGCGCCTCGAAGGAATGGAACAGTCTGCGGGAATGGACCGCCGAACTGAAGAACGTGCGCGACTTCTACGTGCTCGACACCGCGATCGAATGGGCGGAAGACCAGATCGTCTACCGCTATGGCGGCTCGATCGACTTCCACGAGACCACCGAGCTGGTCGAGCAACCGCTCCTTGCGGGGCTCAACGCGGAGGAGCTGACCGATCTCGCCTCGATCGGGACGATCAGGACCTACCAGTCCGGCGCGAGGATTCTCACCAGCGGCGAGCCGGCCGATTCGCTGTTCTTCCTGCGCAGCGGCGCGGTGCACGTCACCCTGCCCGACGGCGTGCGCCTCGCGACACTGACCGCCGGCATGGCGTTCGGCGAGATGGCGCTGCTGGAAGCGACGCGCTCGGCCGACGTCTTCGCCGACATGGCGGCGACGGCCTTCGAAGTACCTCTGACGGATTTCGAACGCTTCCGCCGGCAGCACCCGCGCGCCGGTGAGCACATCATGCGCAACCTCGCGCAGCTGCTTGCCGACCGCCTGATCGTCGCGAACACGAAGCTGGATATCCTCAGCGCCACGTAAATTGTAGGCGCCGCCTCTACGTGCCGCATAGCGCGTGTCCGGTCTCCGTCATCGCGAGCGCAGCGAAGCAACCCAGAGTCTTTCCGCGGCGGAAGTCTGGATTGCGTCGTCGCTGCGCTCCTCGCAACGACGATGGTTGGCTTCAAGCCAAACGCGCCCTCAGCCCACCACTTCCGTCACGGGCTGGAGATCGATCTCGAAGGTCTCCAGGAATTTCGACGTCATGATGTAGAAGCCGACCGAAAGCTGCAGTTCGACCAGCGCGCCCGGCGTCAGCTTCGAGGCAATGGCCTTGAAGGTCGCATCGGTCGGCTTGTTCAGCTTGACGATCTCGTCGGTGAAGGCGAGCGCGGCGCGCTGTGTCTCGTCGAAGCAGGTCGCGGCCTGCCAGTTCTCCAGGGCCTCGTTCTGCGCGTCGGTGACGCCGACATTCTTGCCGATGCGCTTGTGCGCGACGATCTCGTAGGGCGCCTCGCACAAGATGCCGGTGCGGGTGATCGCGAGTTCACGCACGACCGGATCGAGCTCGCCCTTGTGGCGGATCGCGCCGCCGAGCCGGCAATACTGTTCGAAATAGCTCGGCGAGTGCGCCATCATGCGAAAGATGTTGGCGTTGCGGTTCTTGTCGAGGATTTCGCGGGTGCGGTCGGACGCCTTGGACGGGTCGCTGTAGCCGATGCGGGCCATCAATCACCTTGGGTATTGGTTTCGTTGTTTTTTCTGCATTTCCTTGCGGCGAACACTATTCCCGGGCCGACGCGGGAGCAACATTTTCGAGTCAAAATGCCGCCGCAATACTGATCGAGATTGAGACGGTGCGATATTCGCTGAGTGGGGACTCATCGAAGCGAATACTCGCCGTGGGGTGTTCCGAGTAACAAAACAGGACCGTCGGTGCGCGAGTAGCGCGCAACGATGAGTCACGCCCAAGTCCAGGGAGATACGGCATGAAGGAAGCCACCAAGGGGGCGGCCTCGGGAGCGCTCGCGCAGTTGCTGGCGGTGACGGCGATGCTGGTCATCGCCAGCATCCTGTTCTACGCGCGTTAGTTCAGAGTTGGAGAGTTTTCGTCATTCCGGGGTGATGCCTCGCACAGCGTCAGGCCCAGAATACCCGTTCCAGGCTCGGTTCTCGGACCGCCCCCGAATGACGGAATCCACCTACGGCGCCTTCGTGAAGAACGGCACCAGCCTGCCGGCGAACGGCTTGAAGCTCGCGGTGACGGCGTCGCCGATCGCCAGTTCGGGCGCGCCATGGGCCATCATGCGAAAGCCCTCGGCGCAGTCGACCAGGACGATGTTGTAGGGCACATGCGCGCGCGTCTCCGGCGTCGCGGCGCGGCAGACCAGTGAGGTCGCGTAGACCCTGCCATTGCCGCTCGCCCGGGCCGGCTGCGGATCACCCGCGCCGCAGGCCGCACAGAAGGCGCGGTGGAAATACTGCACGTGGCCGCAGGCCACGCAGGTCTGAAAGGTGATGGCCTCTTCGCCCCGGGTCCAGTCGGCGATTCGCTCGCTCATCGCACCTGCTCCAGAAACATGCTGACATGGGACGACAGCACGCCGCCATCGCCGTGCAGCAGCGCAATCGAGGCGTCGCGGACCTGCCGGTTCGCCGCCCTGCCCGTCATCTGCAAATGCGCCTCGACCAGATGCGCCATCGCGCCGCCGACGCCGCAATGGCCATAGCTGAGCAGGCCGCCATGGGTGTTGAGCGGCATCGCGCCATCGCGGCCGAAATGCCCCGCCCGCACGCGCGCGGCTGCCTCGCCACGGCCGGCGAGGCCGAGGTCTTCCAGCAGCATGGCGAGCGTGATGGTGAAACTGTCGTAGATCGCGGCGTAGCGCACGTCGGAGATCGCAAGACCGGTCGCGGCTTTGGCGCGCGCGACCGAGATCTCGGCGCCGAGCTCGCTCAGGGCCGGCGCCGCCGTGATGTGCTGATGGGTGTGGGCCTGCGCGCAGCCGCGGATGCGCACGCCCGCCTCCCCGGTTCGCTCGCGGCTGATCACGAAGGCGGCGCCCCCGTCGGACACCGGGCAGCAGTCGAGCAGCTTGAGCGGCATCGCCACCGGCTTCGAGGCCATGACGTCGGCAACCGTGATGGGATCGTGGAATTGCGCGCCGGGATGGCTGCAGGCATGGGCGCGCATCAGCACGGCGAATTCGGCGAGGTCCTGTTCGGTCACGCCATATTCGTGCATGTAGCGGGTGGCGACCAGACCGTAATAGGCGGGAATGGTCGGCCCGAGCGGCACCTCGTAGTCGGGATGCCCGACCTGCGCCAGTGCCTGGATCGAGGCGTCGCGGCTCTGCCCGGTCAGGCGGTTCTCGCCGGCCACGACCAGCACATGTTTCGCGACGCCGGCCTCGACCAGCTCATGCGCCAGCATCGTCATCGCAAGACCGGTCGCGCCGCCGACCTGCACGGCGTGGGCGTAGGACGGACGGATGCCGAAATGCTCGGCGAACACGGTCGCCAGCATGATGTGCGGCGAGACCGTGGAATAGCCGCAGAGGATGCCGTCGATGTCGGCGCGCTTCAGGCCGGCGTCGTCGATGGCGAGTTGCGCGGCCCTGCTCATGAGGTCGAGCGAGGACGAACCTTCGTGCTTGCCATAGGGCGTGAGGCCGACGCCGGTGATGAAGCTCATGATGCCCTGCCCTATTCCGGTGCCGACCGCGTGACGCCGTCGCGGATCATGGCGGCGATGTCGTCTGCGGAATAGCCGAGCTCCCGCAGGATCTCGGCGCCGTGCTCGTTGAGGCGCGGCGCCAGCCTGACCGTCTCGGCCGCGCTCTCCGACCACGTCGCTGTGACCTTCATGCTGCGGATCGCCCCTTCGGTCGGATGGTTCACCACGGGGAAGAAGTTCGTTGCCTCCAGATGCTCGTCATGCAGCACGCCCATGAGATCGTGCATCGGCATGACAGGCACGTCGGCTTTGGTCAGCAGCTCGATCCATTCGGCCGTCGTGCGGGTCTCGAAGATGCGGGCGAGTTCGGCATAGACCACGTCGATATTGGCGGCGCGGCCGGCGAAGGTGGCGAACTTCGGATCGTTGCCGAGATCGTCGCGACCGGTCGCCTGGAAGAAGGCGTTCCACTGCTTGTCGTTGTAGACGATGACGCTGAGATAGCCGTCCGAGGTCTTGTAGGGCCGGCGGTCGCGCGACAGGTGCCGGGCATAGCCGCCCTTGTCGAGCGGCGGCTCGAAGGTGAGCCCGCCCATGTGGTCGCCCATCACGAAGCCGGCCATGGTCTCGAACATCGGGATGTCGACGCGCTGGCCGCGTCCGGTGCGGTCGCGGTGCACGAGGCTGGCGCAGATCGCGCCGACGGCGGTGAGACCGACGATGCGATCGACGAGCGCATTCGGCACATAGCGCGGCACGCCGTCGCCGGTCTGCGCCATCAAGGCGGGCAAAGCGGTCGCGCCCTGGATCAGATCGTCATAGGCGGGCTTTGCGGCATAGGGGCCGTCCTGGCCGAAGCCGAACACACCGGCATAGATCAGGCGCGGATTGATCGCAGAGACGACGTCATAGCCGAGGTCGAGCCGGGCCATCGCCTGCGGGCGGACGTTGTAGACGAGGACGTCGGCGTCCTTGACCATCCGCAGCACCGCCTCACGGCCGGCGGGCTTCTTGAGGTCGAGGCAGATCGCGCGCTTGCTGCGGTTGGTGTTGAGGAACACCGGGCCCATGCCGGTGTGGCGCATCGGACCGATCAGCCGGGTGACGTCGCCATCGAGCGATTCCACCTTGATCACGTCGGCACCGTAGTCGCCGAGCATCTGGGTCGCATACGGACCCATCAGCACGGTGGTCATGTCGACGACCTTGATGCCCTTCAGCGGCCCCATCGCTCACTCCCGATTGCGCAGGGCTCTGGAAGCGGCCCGCGACGCCGGAGCAGCTAAAGGAAGTGACCGCGCATGCGCAAGGGCGGCCGGGGTATGGCCGCATGCGTCGCGCGGGCGAGACCGGCCGCTATTTCTTCTGGCGGGATTCGCGGATCCCGAGCAGCCGCTCGAGCTCCGAGTTCTGCTGGTTGAGGCGGTCGGCGATCCGCGACTCGCTCTGCTCGCCGGACGCCGCGGCGGCCTGCTCGATCAGCTGCCGGATGTTGTCCTCGAGGATCGCGATGCGATCGTTGAGGGCGTCCATCGACAGCGAGTCTTCATAGTCCTTGCTCATGATGCTTTTCCGCAAATCACTCAGGGACCACAGGGTGGGCAAAGCGAAGGGTGCCCACCATGATCTAGCGCAAGGAAAAGAGCGGGCACGGCGCTTTCGCGCCGTTGCCCACCCTGCAACATCCTATTTCAGCGGCTCCAGGATCGAGACGTAGTTGGCGACCGCGGCGCCCCCCATGTTGAAGATGCCGCCAAGCTTGGCGTTCTTCAGCTGCATGCCCTCGGGGGCCTGCCCCGACAGCTGCATCGCGGTCATCACGTGCATCGACACGCCAGTCGCCCCGATCGGATGGCCCTTGGCCTTTAGGCCGCCGGACGGATTGACCGGCAGCTTGCCGTCCTTGAGCGTCCAGCCCTCCTTGATGGCGCGCGCGCCCTGCCCCTTCGGCGTCAGGCCCATCGCCTCGTACTCGATGAGTTCGGCGACGGTGAAGCAGTCATGGGTCTCGACAAAGGAGAGATCGGACAGCGTCACGCCCGCCTGCTCCAGCGCGCGCTGCCAGGCGACCGTGCAGCCCTCGAACTGGAGGATGTCGCGCTTGCTCATCGGCAGGAAATCCTGGGCATGCGCGGTGGCGCGGAAGCCGATCGACTTGCCCATGCCCTTGGCGGTCTCGGCATCGGCCAGGACCAGCGCGGCGGCACCGTCGGAGACCAGCGAGCAGTCGGTCCGCTTCAACGGGCCGGCCACATAGGGGTTCTTCTCGCTCTCGGCGCGGCAGAAGTCGAAGCCGAAATCCTTGCGCATCTGGGCGAAGGGATTGGCGACGCCGTTCTTGTGGTTCTTGGCCGCGATCAGTGCCAGCGCATCCGACTGGTCGCCATACTTCTGGAAGTAGGAGCTGGCGATCTTGCCGAACACGCCGGCAAAGCCGCCGACCGTGTCGCCATCCTCGGGCAGATAGGAGGCCTTCAGCAGGTTCTTGCCGATCTCGGGCCCCGGCGTCCGGGTCATCTGCTCGACGCCGACGACGAGCACGATCTTGGCGGCACCCGCGGCGATCGCGCGCAGGCCCTGGTGCACGGCCGCCGAGCCCGTGGCGCAGGCGTTCTCGACCCGGGTGGCCGGCTTGAAGCGCAGCTTCGGATCGGCCTGCAGCACCAGCGAGGCGGTGAAGTCCTGCGGCGAGAAGCCGGCATTGAAATGGCCTAGCACGATCTCGTCGACGTCGCCGGCCGAAATGCCGGCATCCGCCAGCGCCTCGTTGGCGACCTTCACCACGAGGCTTTCGACGGTCTCGGTGTCGAACTTCCCGAACGGCGTATGCGCCCATCCGACGATGCTGGCGGTCATGTCTCTTCTCCCTGGGATCGGTCTGTCTCGGTGTTGCCTGAGCTAAGTCTTAGCGCAGGGTTGGCAAGACTTCACGCGGGTTTCAAGGCCTTGATTGTGCGCTGGCAGATGGCAGTTATGCCGGCCCAGTTCCCGGCCCTGATCTCGGCCGTCGGGCACAGCCAGGAGCCGCCGACCGCGACCACGTTCGGTTCGGCGAGCCAGGTCGCCGCGTTGGCTTCCCCGATTCCCCCCGTCGGGCAGAACCGCACATGCGGGAACGGCCCGCCCAGGGAGCGCAATCCCTTGATCCCGCCGGCCTGCTCGGCCGGGAAGAACTTTGCGAGGTCGAAGCCATAGGACAGCGCCAGCATCAGTTCGGAGGCGGTCGCGATGCCCGGGGCGAACGGCAGGGAGCTGTCGGTGGCGGCCTTCAGCAGATCCGGCGTGAGACCGGGGCTGATCCCGAACGCAACACCGAGCTTCTCGACGCGGGTGAAGTCGGCCGGATTGAGAATCGTGCCGATGCCGACGATGGCCTCGGGGACCTCGGCCATCATCGCCCTCGCCGCTTCGATCGCAACGGGGGTGCGCAGCGTCACCTCCAGCGTGCGGACGCCGCCGGCGACCAGCGCGCGCGCCAGCGGCACGGCATCCTGGATCCGCTCGATGGTGAGCACGGGGATGACGGTCGCGGCCTTGAACAGCGCGACGAGGTGATTCTGTTGGGCCGTATTGGTCATTGCTGTTCGATTTTCACTTTGTGACTTGGCGTGAGGTCGCCGGGCGGTGTCGCTTCTTCGGCGGCATGGCATAGCCCGGAATGATGGCGCCGGCATAGCAGATCACGACGCTCGCCAGCCGATGGCCGGACTGCGCGGCCTCGACCGGGTCGGCCCCGGCCAGCCGGGCGGCGATATAGGCAGCGGCGAAGCTGTCGCCGGCGGCGGTGGTGTCGACCACCGGCCTCGTCATGGGCTCGGCGCGGACTTCGCTGTTGCCGCCGGGAAAGCGCAGCAGGCTGACGGGCTCGGCGAGCCGAAACACCAGTTCGGGGCTCGGAATGCGCGCCATCAGCTGCTCGTGGCTCTCGCCGGGATAGAGCGCCAGCAGGTCCTCGGTCGAGGTCAGCACGATGTCGGCTGCGGCAAAAGCGGCTGCGAACGCCGCGCGCGCGGCGTCGCGATCCGGCCAGCCGCGCGCACGGAAATTTGTGTCGAAGACGAAGCGCGTGCCGAGCAGCCGGGCCCGCTTGATCGCCGCGAACAGCCGATCGCGCCCGGCTGCATCATAGATCGAGAGCGTGATCGCCGAGAGGTAGACGATGTCGTAACTCATCAGCGAATTGAGCAGCTCCTCCGTCTCCGGCAGGCTCATCAGCTGCCGCGCGGCGGCGCTGTCGCGCCAGTGAAAGAACTGACGCTCGCCCTTCGAGTCCAGCTGGATCATGTAGAGGCCGGGCAGCTTGCCCGGCAGCCGCACGACGCGCCTTGTGCCGACGCCCTCCGCAGTCCAGGCGGCGACCATCTCCTCGCTCAGCGCGTCATCGCCGAGCGCTGTGAAATAATCGACCTTGATCTCGAGCCGCGCCAGATAGACCGCCGTGTTGAGCGTGTCGCCGCCGAAGCCGCGCGAGTAGAGGCCATGCCCCTGCCCGCCGGCATGCGCGGCGGCGCCCGCCGGGGAATGCCCCCCCTGGGCCTGCCGGAGCTCGACCATGCATTCGCCGATGCAAGCAACGCTCGCCATCGTTCACCCCGCTCTGCCGGAGATCAGGCGACGAAATTGCCGCCGAGCTCGTCTTCGATGTGGATGCGGATGATGTCGTCGAAGGTCTTTTCCTCGGTGGTGAAGCCGAGTTCGCGTGCCCGCTTCGCCTCGAAATTGCGCGGCCAGCCGCCGACGATGCCGACGATGAACGGATCGGGCACGTGCTTGATGCGCGCGGCGACCTTGTCGCCGGCGACGCGCCTGAGCGCGGCAATCTGCTCGCCCACAGTTGCCGAAAAGCCGGGCATGGTCAGGTTGCGGCGCGGGCCGACCTTCTCGAGGTCCATGGTGCCGGCATGCAGCAGGAAGCCGACGGCCGAGCGCGGCGTGGCGTGCCAGTGGCGGACGTCTTCCGAGACCGGCAGGATCGCCTCCTTGCCCGCCAGCGGCTCGCGCAGGATGTTGGAGAAGAAGCCGGACGCGGCCTTGTTCGGCAGGCCCGGCCGGATGCAGATGGTCGGCAGCCGGATGCCGATGCCGTCGAGGAAGCCGCGGCGGGAATAGTCGGCGAGCAGCAGCTCGCCGATCGCCTTCTGGGTGCCGTAGCTGAGCAGCGGCGTGTGGAAGAATTCGTCGCCGATCGCGTCCGGGAACGGTGCGCCGAACACCGCGATCGAGGACGTGAACACCACGCGCGGCTTGTAGCCGCCGCCCACGAGCCGGATGGCGTCGAGCAGCATCCGCGTGCCGTCGAGATTGATGCGGTAGCCCTTGTCGAAATCGAGTTCGGCTTCGCCCGAGACGATCGCCGCGAGATGGAAGATCACGTCGGGGCGGCCGGCGATCAGCTTTTCGGCCGCGCCCGGCACGGCGAAATCGCCGGAGACGGTCTCGACGGCGAAACCGGCCTTTTCGGGCTTCTTCGGCTCGACCACGTCATGCATGGTCAGCCTGGTGATGTCGCTCTTGCCGAGCCGACCGTCGCGCAACAGCCGTTCACACAATTTACGGCCGACCATGCCGGCGGCGCCCAGAACCAGAATGTGCAAGAGCCTACTCCCTCTCATTGGCCGGAACGCGCCGCTCTTGGACGAACTCTGGCGCGCCCCCGGCAGGCCCCGCGATCACTCCTTCACGGCGCCGGTCATTGCCGACACATAATACTCCACGAAGAAGGAATAAAGGATAACTACGGGCACCGACCCGGTCAGCGCCGCCGCCATCAGGGCCCCCCAATGGTAGACGTCGCCATTGACGAGCTCGGTGATGGCGCCGACGGGAATCGTCTTGTTCTCGGACGAGGAGATGAAGGTCAGCGCGTAGATGAACTCGTTCCAGGACAGGGTGAAGGCGAAAATGCCCGCCGAGATCAGCCCGGGCAGCGACAAAGGCAGGGTGATCTTGGTCAGGATCTGGAGCCGAGTCGCCCCGTCGATCAGCGCGCATTCCTCAAGTTCATAGGGGATGGTGCGGAAATAGCCCATCAACAGCCAGGTGCAGAACGGGATCAGGAAGGTCGGATAAGTCAGGATCAGCGCCAGATTACCGTCGAACAGGCCGAGCTGGAACACGATCGCCGCCAGCGGAATGAACAGGATCGAGGGCGGCACCAGATAGCCGAGGAAGATGGCAAGGCCGACATAGCGCGAGCCCTTGTAGCGCAGCCGCTCGATCGCATAGGCGGCGCAGACGCTGGCGAACAGCGAGATGAAGGTGGAGGACACCGACACGATGACCGTGTTCCACATCCAGAGCGGATAGTCGGTGTCGAAGAACAGCTTCTTGATGTGCTCCAGGGTCGGATTCACGATCCAGAACGGATTGTACTTCTCGTAGTCGTACATCTCCGCGTCCGGCTTGAAGGTCGCGACCGCCATCCAGTAGAACGGGAACAGCAGGAAGACCATGATCAGGCCGAGCGGGACGTAGACGCGGATGAACTTCCGCGGAAAGCTCTCCAGATAGGACATTCCGACGCTTAGGTCGTCAGCGGTGCTCATGGTCAGTCCCTTCCGCCCTGCTGCCAGCGGGAGCGCTGCAGTCCAAAGAAGCTGAGCAGGATCGCAGCCACCAGGAACGGGATCATCGCGTTCGAGATCGCCGCCCCCTCGCCGAGGTTGCCGCCGGTGATGGCGCGCTGGAACGACAGCGTCGCCATCAGATGGGTGGAGTTGATCGGCCCGCCCCGGGTGATCGTGTAAATCAGCTGGAAGTCGGTGAAGGTCATCAGCACCGAGAAGGTCATCACCACCGCGATGATCGGCGACAGCATCGGCAGGGTGATGTGGCGGAAGCGCTGCATGTTGGTGGCGCCATCGAGATTGGCGGCCTCGTAGAGCGAGGGCGAGATGGTCTGCAGGCCCGCCAGCAGCGTGATCGCGACGAAGGGCACGCCGCGCCAGATATTGGCGACCACGACCGACCAGCGCGCATTCCAGGGATCGCCGAGGAAATCGATGTAGCGCGAGATCAGGCCGCTCTTGATCAGCACCCAGGAGATGATCGAGAACTGGCTGTCATAGATCCACCAGAACGCGATCGCCGAGAGCACCGTCGGCACCACGAAGGGCAATAGCACGATGGCGCGGATCATCGACTTGAACGGCAGCCGCTCGTTGAGCAGCAGCGCCAGATAGAGGCCGATGGCGAATTTCACGACGCTGGCGGTGAAAGTGTAGAAGATCGTGTTGAACACCGAGAGCCAGAACACCGAATCCCTGGCCAGCGAGACGAAGTTCTGGAAGCCGATATAGCGCCCGGCGCCGCCGATCTTGGTGTCGGTCATGCCGAGCCAGAAGCCCAGCGCCAGCGGATAGGCCAGGAACAGGATCAGGATGGCGATCGCCGGCACCATGAACATCGCGCCGAGGAAATTCCGGCTTTCGAATGCCCTGGTCCACAGGCTGCTGCGCCGTAGCGGCGCGGCGGCGGTCTCGGCCATGACAGCCATGTCGGGGTCTCCTCGACGAATGACCGCGGCGTCCGGAGAACCGGACGCCGCGCAGACTTGCTGCTTGATCAGACCTGGTAGTAGCGCTTGGCGCGCTCGGCCGCGCGGGCCGCAGCCTGCTTCGGCGTCACCGAGCCGGAGGCGGCTTCCGCGAACATGTCGACCACGACGAAGTCGCCCATCACGGCGGCCGAGGCGTAGCCGAGATCGCCGGCATAGCCGTTGTCGCGGCAGCGCTTCAGGCAGTCACGGAACGGCGTGATCTTGGGATCCGACGTCCACACCGGATTGTCGTTGTAGGCGGGAAGCGGCGGCGAGACGTAACCGTTGGAGGCGACCTCCCAGGCGTCGTAGTTCTCCTTGTCCCACATGAACTTGATGTATTCCTTGACCGCCTTCGGATACTTCGAGTGCTTGTAGCCGTAGGCGACCAGCACGTTCTGCTGCTCGGTCGGCACGCCCACGGGACCGATCGGCATCGGCGCGTGGTTCATGTCCTTGGCGATCTCCTGCTGCTTGGGATCGGTCGAGTTCTTGCCGACCGTCCAGATCGAGATGCCGTTCAGCGTCAGGCTGAGTTCTCCGTTGAGGAAGGCCTTGTTGTTGTTCGAGTCGTTCCAGGACAGCACGCCGGGAATGAAGGTCTCGTAGAGCTGCTTGACGTATTCGAGCGCGGCGATCGTCTCCGGCGAGTCGATCACGACCTCGTTCTTGTCGTTGACGACCTTGCCGCCATGCGACCACAGCGCCCACTGGCACCAGCCGTTGGCGTCGCCGGTGGCGTGGCCGAGCGCGAAACCGGCCGGCGTGTTGTTCTTCTTCAGCGCCTGGCACAGCTTGAGGAAGCCGGCGGTGTCCTTCGGAAACTCCTCGAAGCCGGCCGCCTTCACGTGGCTGACGCGGTAGTTCAGGCAGCCGCCGGTCGCGCCCTGCGGGATGGCGATCCAGCTGTTGCCCTTCTTGCCGTAGCGCTCCGCGACCGGATACCAGCCGCCATATTTGGCGCCGAGATAGTCGGCGACGTCGGTGACGTCGATCAGCTTCTCCGGGAATTTGTGGGGATCGTCGAGCGTGCCGAGGATGAGGTCCGGACCGGCGCCGACATTGGCCGCCACCGCCGCCTTCGGACGGATGTCCTCCCAGCTCTCGGCCTCGAGCTTGACCTTGACACCGGTCTTCTCGGTAAACTTCTTGGTCTGTTCGGCGAACTTGTCGAACTCGGCCTGGATGAACTGCTTCCAGCGCAGCACGCGGATCGAGGCGTTCGGCTCCGGAACGTTGGTCCATTCGGCCGCGCGGACCGGGACGATGCCCGGGCCGGCGAGCAACGCCGCGCCGCCCAGGCCGGCTTTGAGCACACTACGCCTGTCGAAATTGCTCATCGTTCTCTCCCTGATTTTATATTTGTATTTGGCAGTAATTTTGGGTCGTCGGACGGGCTACATGCGCTTGCCCGTCGCTTCGTCGAACAAATGGACCAGCGACGGATCCGGCTTCAGCTTGACCTTGTCGCCGGGATTGAACTGATGGCGCTCGCGGAACACCGCGACCACCTGCTCGCCGCCGACCTTGGCGAACACCTGCGTCTCCGACCCCGTCGGTTCGACCACGACGATCTCCGCATCGGCGCCGTCATCGGCGATGGTGAAATGCTCGGGCCGGACGCCGTAGACGACGGGACGACCGTCGGAGGCCGGCGGCGCGGTGTTGAGCGGCAGCTTCACGCCGTTCGGCCCCTCGAAGGTGGCAACGCCGTTGACGCGCACATGGCCCTTCAGGAAGTTCATGGCGGGCGAACCGATGAAGCCGGCGACGAACTGGTTGTCCGGCTTGTCATAGAGTTCGAGCGGCGTGCCCATCTGCTCGACGATGCCGTCATGCATGACGACGATCTTGTCGGCCATGGTCATGGCCTCGATCTGGTCGTGGGTGACGTAGACGGTGGTCGTCTTGAGCCGCTGGTGCAGCTCCTTGATCTCGGTGCGCATGGCGACGCGCAGCTTGGCATCGAGGTTGGACAGCGGCTCGTCGAACAGGAACACCTGCGGATCGCGGACGATGGCGCGGCCCATGGCGACGCGCTGGCGCTGGCCGCCGGACAGCTGGCGCGGATAGCGTTCCAGCAGCGGCGACAAGGCCAGGATCTCGGCGGCGCGCTTGACGCGCTTGTTGATCTCGTCGGAGCTCGCCCCGCGCAGCTTGAGCGAGAAGCCCATGTTCTCGCCGACCGTCATGTGCGGATAGAGCGCGTAGTTCTGGAACACCATCGCAATGTCCCGCTCCTTGGGCTGGACATTGTTGACGACGCGGTCGCCGATCGAGATCGTGCCGGAGGTGATGTTTTCGAGGCCGGCGAGCATGCGCAGCAGCGTCGACTTGCCGCAACCGGAGGGGCCTACCAGGACGACGAACTGGCCGTCCTCGATCGGAATCGTCACGCCGTGCAGGACTTCAAAATTGCCGAACGATTTCCGCACGTCGCGGATTTGCACAGACGACATCTAGCTCCCTCCTCCACGTCGACGACGCAATTGTCGCGCCGCCACCGTCTTGTTTTTTCTGAACTTCGCCGAACGAAGCCCGCTCATCGCGGGCCGCATTCTCGGCAGTTTGTGCGGCTTTGGCAATTTGTCTTTGGTTAGTCGCTGCTGGTAGCGCTGTCAACGTTCCTTTGTTTGCGGAAGCGACTGTGTTAAGAGCAACATATGGGTCGAAAACGCACCAAGTCTGGCAAAATCCGGCTGGCGGAAGTCGCCGAGTTGGCCGGCGTCAGCCCGATCACGGCGTCCCGTTTCTTCCGCAATCCCGAGGCGCTCTCGGTCGCCAAGCGGACGCGGGTCGAAAGCGCCGCGCGCGAGCTCGGCTACGTGCCGAATCTGGCGGCACGTGCGCTGGCTTCGCAGCGCACCGAGGTGATCGGCGTGCTGATCCCCTCGCTCACCAACAACGTGTTCTCGGATGTGCTGCGCGGCATCTATGACGCCTCCGAGGGCAGCCGCTACTCGATCCAGCTGTCCAACACGCGCTACAGCATCCTCCAGGAGGAGCGTCTGCTGCGCCTCTTCCTGGCCCAGAAGCCCGCCGGACTGATCGTCACCGGCATCGACCAGACCGCGGAATCGCGCGCGATGCTGGAAGCGGCGGATTGCCCGATCGTGCAGATCATGGAGATCGGGCCGGATCCCGTCGACATGATGATCGGCTTTTCGCACTATGATGCGGCCCGTGCGGCGATCACGCATCTGTTCGAACAGGGCTATCGCAAGATCGGTTTCGTCGGCGCCCGCATGGACCCGCGGGTGCAGCGGCGCCTCGACGGCTATGTCGCCGCCATGAAGGATGCCGGCCGCCACGACTCCAGATTGATCGTGACCACGGCAACACCCACCTCCGTGACGCTGGGCGGCACGCTGTTCGCCGATCTGCTCGCCCGCGAGCCCGGCATCGACGCCGTGTTCTGCGCCAATGACGACCTCGCACTCGGCGTGCTCTTCGAATGCCGGCGGCGCGAGATCGCGGTGCCCGACCAGATCGCCATCGTCGGCTTCAACGACCTCGAATTCATGGCCTCCGCGGTGCCGACGCTGACCAGCGTGCGGACCAACCGTTACGAGATGGGCAGCGCCGCCGCGGCGATGCTGATCGAGGCGATCGAAGGCAAGCGTCCCGACGAGGCCGTGCTCGATCTCGGCTTCACGGTGATGCAGCGGCAGAGTTCGCAGGCGCAGCGCATCGAGACCCAGCCGGCGCTGGCGGAATTGCTGGCCAGCAGCACAAAATGATAGCGTTACCAACGACCCGTGAGTAGTATCGCGCCAGTGAGGAAACATTCGCCGGCGGGCGAGCCATCATTGCGCGCCTGTCCCGTCCGGCATCGCACCGATCGACATGCCCGATGTCATCAGGTGCGTCTGCATTCGAGGAGAAACCAATGACAAAAAAGCCGACCAATGGGCATGCCGGTGCCGGCAACGGCAGCCGCCGCCACCTCCGCTCGCAGGAATGGTTCAACAACCCGCACAATCCCGGCATGACCGCGCTCTATATGGAGCGCTACCTCAACTACGGTCTGACCCGCGCCGAGCTCCAGTCCGGCAAGCCGATCATCGGCATCGCCCAGACCGGCAACGACCTCTCGCCCTGCAACCGCCACCACATCGAGCTGGCGCATCGCGTCCGTGAGGGCATCCGCGAGGCCGGCGGCATCGCCATGGAATTCCCCACCCATCCGATCCAGGAGACCGGCAAGCGCCCGACCGCCGCGCTCGACCGCAACCTCGCCTATCTCGGCCTCGTCGAGATCCTCTATGGCTATCCGCTGGACGGCGTGGTGCTCACCACCGGCTGCGACAAGACCACGCCGGCCTGCATGATGGCGGCGGCGACCGTGAACCTGCCCGCCATCGTGCTGTCGGGCGGACCGATGCTGAACGGCTGGCACAATGGCGAGCGCACCGGCTCCGGAACCATCGTCTGGAAGTCGCGCGAGCGGCTCGCCGCCGGCGAGATCGACTACGAGGAATTCATGGAGATCGTGGCGTCCTCGGCGCCCTCGGTCGGCCATTGCAACACCATGGGCACCGCCTCGACCATGAACGGTCTCGCCGAAGCGCTCGGCTTCTCGCTGCCGGGCTGCGCGGCGATCCCCGCCCCCTATCGCGAGCGCGGCCAGATCGCCTACGAGACCGGCAAGCGTATCGTCGAGATGGTCTGGGAAGACCTCAAGCCCTCGGACATCCTGACCCGCAAGGCATTCGAGAACTGCATCGTCATCAACTCGGCGATCGGCGGCTCGACCAATGCCCCGATCCACATCAACGCGCTGGCCCGCCATATCGGCGTCGAGCTCACGATCGAGGACTGGCAGAAGGTCGGCCACGACGTGCCGCTGCTGGTCAACATGCAGCCGGCCGGCTTCTATCTCGGCGAGGAATTCCACCGCGCCGGCGGCGTGCCGGCTGTGGTGCGCGAACTGATGAAGCACAAGCGGATCCACGAGGACGCGGTGACGGTGAACGGCCGCGGCATCGGCGAGAACTGCAAGGACGCGCCCGTGCCCGACAACGACGTGATCTGGACCTATGACAAGCCCCTGGTGAAGGACGCCGGCTTCCTGGTGCTGAAGGGCAATCTGTTCGATTCCGCGATCATGAAGACGAGCGTGATCTCCAAGGAATTCCGCGACCGCTATCTCAGCAATCCCAAGGACCCCAACGCCTTCGAAGGACGCGCCATCGTGTTCGAGGGACCGGAGGATTACCACGATCGGATCGACGACCCCGCGCTCGACATCGACGAGCGCTGCGTGCTGTTCATCCGCGGCACCGGGCCGATCGGCTATCCCGGCGGCGCCGAGGTCGTGAACATGCAGCCGCCCGCGGCGCTGATCAAGCGCGGCATCCACTCCCTGCCCTGCATCGGCGACGGCCGCCAGTCCGGCACCTCGGGCTCGCCCTCGATCCTGAATGCCTCGCCGGAAGCGGCCGCCAATGGCGGTCTCGCGATCCTCAAGACCGGCGACAAGGTCCGCATCGACCTCAACAAGGGCAGCGCCAACATCCTGATCTCGGACGAGGAACTGAAGAAGCGCCACGCCGAGCTCAAGGCCGCCGGCGGCTTCAAGCATCCGCCGAACCAGACGCCCTGGCAGGAGATCTACCGCAACACCGTCGGCCAGCAGTCGACCGGTGCCTGCATGGAGCTCGCCACGCGCTATCAGAACGTCGCCGGCACGTTCGGCGTGGCGCGGGACAATCATTAGAAACCCAACCGTCATTGCGAGCGAAGCGAAGCAATCCAGTCCATCTCCTCGGAGACAGTGCTGGATTGCTTCGTCGCTTCGCTCCTCGCAATGACGAACCAACAATCGGATTTGGTGAGGAGAGATAAAAATGGCAGACCGGCTCAAGGGCAAGCGCGCCGTCGTCACGGCGGCAGCAGCAGGGATCGGGCGCGCCTGCGCCATCGCCTTCGCGCGTGAGGGCGCGACCGTGATCGCCACCGACATCAACGAGGCCGGCATTGCGAACCTTGCCAAGGAAGGCATCGCCGAAGTCGCGAAGCTCGACGTCCGCAACACCGCCGAGGTCAACGCCTTCGCCAAGCGCGTCGGCAAGATCGACATCCTGCTCAACGCGGCCGGGTTCGTGCATCACGGCACGATCCTGGAGTGCTCGGAGGAGGATTTCGACTTCTCGTTCGATCTCAACGTCAAGTCGATGCACCGGACCATCAAGGCGTTCCTGCCCGACATGCTCGCGGGCGGCGGCGGCAGCATCGTCAACATCTCGTCCTGCGCGGCGCTGCGGCCGCCGGCCAACCGTTATGTCTACAGTTCGTCCAAAGCCGCCGTGTCGCTGCTGACCCGCGCGGTCGCACTCGACTTCATCACCAAGGGCATCCGCTGCAATTCGATCTGCCCGGGCACCGTTGAAACGCCGTCGATGCTCGACCGCGCCGCCGCGCAGGGGCCGCAGGGCAAGGAGATGTTCATCTCCCGCCAGAAGATGGGCCGGCTCGGCACCGCCGAGGAGATCGCGTCCATGGCGGTCTATCTCGGCAGCGACGAGAGCGCCTTCACCACCGGCGTCGATCTCGTCGTCGACGGCGGCTACATGCTCTGACGCCGGGAGCCCAGCATGAACAGGATCGACCTCGAGGGCCGCGTCGCGATCGTCACCGGCGGTGCGCAGGGCTTTGGCCGCGCCATCGCCCAGCGCTTCGTCGCCTCCGGCGCGAAGGTCGCGATCTGGGATTTCGATGCCGCGCTGGCCGAGACGACCGCAAGGGAGATCGGCGGCGGCAGCCAGGTCTTCAAGGTCGACGTCACCGACACGGCCGCGGTCGAGCAGGCCCGCGATGCCACGCTCGAAGCCTTCGGCAAGATCGACATCCTCGTCAACAATGCCGGCATCGCCGGCGTCAACAAGCCGGTGTGGGAGACCGATCTCGAGGAATGGCGCAAGGTGCTGCGCATCAACCTCGATGGTCCGTTCATCGTCAGCAAGGCGATCGTGCCGTTGATGCTGACACAGAAATACGGCCGCATCGTCAACATTGCCTCGATCGCCGGCAAGGAAGGCAACCCGAACGCCGCGCATTATTCGGCCTCCAAGGCCGGCCTGATCGCGTTGACGAAATCGCTCGGCAAGGAACTCGCCGGGCACGACATCCTGGTCAACGCGGTGACGCCGGCGGCCGCAAAGACCGCGATCTTCGACCAGATGACGCAGCAGCACATCGATTTCATGCTGTCGAAGATCCCGAAGGGCCGCTTCGTGCTGGTGGAGGAGCTTGCCGCGATGGTGGCCTGGCTCGCCTCGGAGGATTGCGCGTTCTCGACGGGTGCGGTGTTCGACATCTCCGGCGGACGGGCGACCTACTGAGATGACGACGATCCGGGAAGGCGGATGCCTGTGTGGCGCGGTGCGGTTCAAGGCGGAAGGTGAGCCGCTCAACGTCCGCGTCTGCCATTGCCGCATGTGCCAGAAGGCCATGGGGGCGCCGTTCTTTGCCCGGGCGCAGTTCGATCAGCGCGCGCTGACGATTGAGGGCGAGACCGGCCGCTACGCCTCTTCCGAGGCCATCGACCGGGTGTTCTGCAAGGCTTGCGGCACGCGGCTGTTCGCGTGGCGGCGAAACGGCACGCTGGCGGGCGTCTCACTCTCGGTCTTCGACGACCGCAACGCCTTTGCGCCGACCGAGCACATCTGGGTCTCGGAAAAGCCGGCCTGGCTGACCATCGATGATGGCCTGCCGCAACATCCGGGGACGATTCCGGCATAGCGCGTACCTCGTCGGTCCCGGATCGCCCGGCATCTCCACCGTGGCATTTCGGAACCGGCCGCCCTATGTAGAGCCGGTGCGTTGCTGCACCGCGCGTCAAGCCGGGTCGTCTGCAAGGCCGCAGGCAAACCGGGTGGACGAGACGTGAACATTTCCTTCTATGACCTCTCGGTCTGGGTACTGCCGCTGGTGCTCGCCATCACCTTTCACGAGGCCGCGCATGCCTTCGTCGCCCACCGGCTCGGCGACAATACGGCCTGGCAGCTCGGGCGGGTCAGCTTCAATCCGCTCAAGCACATCGACCCGTTCGGCACCGTGATCCTGCCGGCGATGCTGCTGTTTGCGCACTCGCCATTCCTGTTCGGCTACGCCAAGCCGGTGCCGGTCAATTTCCGCAACCTCAATCATCCCCGGCTCGACATGGTCTGGGTGGCGCTGGCCGGGCCCGCGACCAACATCCTGCTGGCGCTGGCGGCGGCGCTGGCCCTGCATGCGGTGCCGCTGGCCCCGGCGGGTTCGGCGCAATGGATCTTCGACAATTTGAAGAATGCGCTGCTCATCAACGCGGTCCTGGCGGTCTTCAACATGATGCCGATCCCGCCGCTCGACGGCGGGCGGGTCGCGGTCGGGCTGCTGCCGCGTCCGTTCGCCCTGCCGCTCGCCCGGCTCGAGCCATACGGGATGCTGATCCTGCTCGCCTTTTTGATCCTGCTCCCGCTGGCCGGTTCGCAGTTCGGTCTAAATCTTGATGTTATTTCAGCAATACTGCGAACGTTGACCGGTTATGTGATTCAGGCTGTTCTCTTTCTGACGGGCAACGCGTAGTTGGACTGCAACCCCCGTACACCAGCCGAAGGGCCCGAGGCCGACTTGGTCAAAGCTGCCGATATGCTGATCGCGCGACGCGCCGACACCCGGGCCCGCGGCGATTTCGCCACCTGGAAGATGATGGCCAAGCTGAACGGCGGGTCCGCCCTGCCGCCGCAGGCCCAGGAATTCCTGGCAAGCTACCGCACGCTGCTGGAGCGGATGAGCGAGAGCGAGGCCACCGAGGCCACCATCGCGGCCATCTATCGGGCCTACTACGCCGAGATGGGCGGCGCCGGTACGCCGCCGGACGTCCTGCCCCGTCAGGCCGAGCCGGCTACGGACAATGTTACCGCCTTCCGCCGTCCCGCCCCCCCGCCGAAGAAGGCGAGCTTCTTCGGGTCAACTGCCTCGGGCGGAACCGCCAAGCGGCCGCTGCCGGTGGCACTGATCTTCGTCTGCCTGGCCGTGGTCTATGTGGGGATCCGGCTCTACTGGCGCTGAGCCGCGCAAGCCTCCCAATTGCGAACTCTATGCGCCATGACCGAGCGCGCGGCTGATGGCTGCGGCGTGATGGATCACGATTTTGGCGACCCGCCCCACTTCGCTCAGCGGCGTTTTCCAAGCCGGACCACTCACGCTGACGGCGGCGAATACGCGGCCTGAAAGATCGCGGATCGGGGCGCCCACGCAGTTCAAGCCCGGCTGATGCTCGGCCTGATCGACCGAATAGCCGCGGTTGCGCGTCAGTTCCAGTTCCTGCCGCAGCAAGGCGGGATCCGTTATTGTTGTGTCGGTGAAGCGAGCAAGCCCCTCGGCGAGAAAAGCATCGAGCACGGCATCGGGTTGAAACGCCAGGATCGCCTTGCCGACACTCGTGCAATGAGCCGGCGCGGATTCCAGGAATGCGCCTGAAGGCGCGTCTAGCTGGGATTCCGACCTGCCGATAACGACCGCGTGGCGTCCGTCGAACACCGCGAGATGGACGACCTGTCCAGTGAGGCGACCGAGCGCCTCGACATAGGGACGCGCCTCGCGGTGAAGATCCATGTTGGCGAGCACCGTATTGCCAAGTTCGTACAGTTTGAGACCCAATCGATAGCGATCGCGATTGCGATCCTGATCGAGCAAGCCGGCCTCTCGCATCGATGAGAGCAACCGGTGGGTTGTGCTCCGGGGGTAACCGGTGCGCTGGCAGATTTCGGCCAGCGAAAGCGCGCGTGCGGTGCGCGAAAAAACTCCGAGGACGCGAACCACTTTGGTGAGGGACTTCAGCCCCTCGTCCGAACGCGTGACAGCCTGCGGTCGATCGACACTGTTCATAAGGCACCATGTTCCGGATATCGGAATAGCATCATCATATTCGGGATATAACCACAAAAGATCTCTCTTTATCCCGCATTGTAGGATTCTATCCCGAAATTTGTTTGACAGCAAATTTGGCCGCCGCAACAGTGAAGGCGTTGAAGACGTCAAAAGCGGACGGACAAACCGTCTTGAAGGAAGCGCACGAGACCCTGCCTCTCTCCCATCCGGGACCGCACCCGAGGCACGCCGAGGTCGCTCAATTCAGTCCGGCCCGATCCGCAACCAAAGGAGCGCACCGTGTCGACTGCCGTACTCGAGAAGCCAAAACCGAAAGCCACCCATCTTCGCGACGCCCTGACCGGCATCCTTCCCCCGTTCACGATGCCGTTCGACCGGCACGGCGAGATCGTCTTCTCTGCGATCAAGGAGCAGGTCGACTTCGCGATCGAGAAAGGCGTGAACGGAATCGTGGTCGGCGGCAGCACCGGCGAAGGCCATACGCTCGGAGCCGACGAGTTCACCAAGGTGATGCATGCGAGCTACGACGCTCTGGGCAGCCGCAAGCCCTTTGTCGTCGGCCTTATCGTCAACAGCACCCGCGAGGCGATCGAGCGCGTGCGGGCGCTGCGCGATCTTGACATCGCCGCGCTCCAGATCACGCCGGTGCACTATCTGTTCAAGCCGAGCGCCGAAAACACGGTCGAACATTTCCGTCACATCTACGAGGAGACCGGCATCCCGATCCTCATCTACAACGTGATCCCCTGGAATTATCTCAGCGTCGAATTGATGCTCCGCGTGATGCGCGAAGTCCCCGGCGTGGTCGGCATGAAGCAGAGCTCGGGCGACCTCAAATCGGTCTCCGACCTGATGGGCAGCGTCTCGCCCGACAACGTCGTGCTGAGTGGCATTGATGCCCTGCTCTATCCTTCGTTCGCTCTCGGTGCTCACGGTGCGATCAGCGCGCTGACTGCCGCCCTGCCCGGCACGTGTGTGAAGTTGTGGAAAGCCGTGCAGGCCAAGGACCACGACACCGCTCTCGACATCCACAACAAGCTCAACAAGCTCTGGAACGTGCTGCGTCACGACAATCTGCCGGCTTGCGTCAAGTTCATCCAGCATCGGCAAGGGCTCGGCTTCTTCCATCCGCGCGCTCCGATGGATGAGGTCGGCGACGAGCAGAAAAAGGTGATCACCGAGGCACTGAGAGGCCTCGACATCTGACGCCCTCTTCGCGCGGCTCACTTCGACCAAACACCTTATCGAACAGCGCATCCACGCTCCTCCCGAGCGGGTGAGCGCGGCTATCCGATCGAACCATGGCGCAGGGCCGGTGAGCCGCGCCCTTTCACGAAATCAAGAACATCAGGGGAGAAACATGAGCGAACAAAATCTCGCGGCAGGCAACACGATGGACCTGCCGGTGCGCAGCAACTCGAAGCTGGCAACAGTCGTTGGCTCGAGCCTGATCGGCACGACGATCGAATTCTACGACTTCTTCATTTACGGGACGGCGGCGGCGCTGGTATTTCCGCGCGTGTTCTTTCCTACATTGTCGCCCTATGCCGGCATCATGGCCGCCTATGCAACGCTCGCGATCCCGTTCCTCACACGCCCTCTCGGCGCCATCGTCTTCGGACATTTCGGCGATCGTTTCGGCCGTAAGGCCACGCTCGTCACCTCACTTGCCATCATGGGACTTTCGACCTTCGCGATAGGCTTGGTGCCGAGCTACGACAGCATCGGGCTTCTTGCGCCTGTGATCATTGTCCTCCTGCGTCTCATGCAGGGCTTTGCCATTGGCGGCGAATGGGGCGGTGCGGCAACGATGATCGTGGAATACGCGCCGGCTGGCCGACGCGGATTCTTCGGGACATTCGTCCAACTCGGGAACGTCATCGGCCTGTTCACGTCGACGCTGGTCTTTGCCCTGCTGCCTCAGGACAGCCTCAACGGCGACGGCTGGCGGTTGCCCTTCCTGATTAGCATCCTGCTGCTCGCAGTCGGTTCCTTCATCCGCAGCAAGGTCGACGAAAGCCCCGTGTTCGAGGCCGCGGCGCGCAAGTCGCAGGCCACGCAACGAGCACCGATCATGGAGATCCTGCGCAATGGAAAGAGGCCGGTGCTGATCGCCATGGGCATGCGCACCGGCGAGATCATACTCGGGTGGCTGGTCATCGGCTTCCTGCTCTCCTACGCGACACGCACTGTCGGCCTCACCTCGCATCACGTGCTGATCGCACTGCTGGGAGCGAGCGGCGTCGGCATCATCACCGTTCCCCTGTTCGGTGCGCTCTCCGACAGGGTAGGCCGGCGCCCGGTATACCTTTTCGGAGCCTGTCTGGCTGCGATGTTCGCCTTCCCATTATTCTGGCTGATCAACACCGCCAATCCGGTGCTGTTCTTCCTCGCGATCGTGTTCGGCTATGCCGTCGCACTTGCCGCCATGTTTGCGGTCCAGCCGGCATTTTTCTCCGAAAGCTTTTCGACGGGCGTACGTTACACCGGCATCTCGCTGGGCTTTCAATTGGCAAACATTATCGGCGGATTGACCCCGATGATTGCGACTTTCCTCGTAGCACAGGCAGGCGGCGCCTCCTGGCCGATCTCCGTATTCCTGATGATCGGCTGCGCGATCACTGCGGGATGTGTGCTCTCTACGACGGAGACGGCGGGACGGAAACTGAGCTGAGCGATCGCAGCGCTCCGTCAGGCGCAACCGAGATCCGCATCGCCTTCGGCGGTGCGTATCTCACCGAAGGTACCAATCTCGAAAGCGACCTCGACCTACCCGATCGCCTCGCCGAGGTCTGCGCCAGTGGCTTGCGCGTGCGATTACTTCGGCTTCTTGAAGTTCACCGGCAAGCTGAACGCAAACTGATCCTCGGTGAGTTCGGCCGGCGGCACCGGCACGGGATCCGAGCGACGGACCATGGCGATGGCTTCGTTGTCGAAGGCCGGATCGCCCGAGGATTCCGCGATATCCACGGACACGACATTGCCGCGGCGGTTGAGGACCAGGCTGAGCTTGACGGTGGTCGTCTTGCTCTTGTCCTTCGGGTAGCGCTTGTGCAGTTCGAAATAGGCGCTGAGCCGCTTGCCCCATTCCGCCGTGAGCTTGCGCAGGTCCTTGCCGATGCCCTGATGCGGCGCCGCCGCCTTCTCGTCCTCGCGCGCGTTCTGGTCGAGCGACTGCTTGGCCGATTCCACGGAGTTCGGCGCCTCTTCGACCGCCTGTGTCTCGACCTTGGCCACCTTCGTGGTCTCTTCGACCGGCTTCTTGGAATCGTTCTCCGTCACGAGCCGGTCGGGATCTTCCGCCTCCTGCGGCATCTCCTTCGGAAGATCGGTCTCCTTGAGTTCGGCCTGCTGCTGCATCTGCTGCGGCTGGAACTGGGAAGCTTCGCTGTCCGGTCCCGGCGGCAGGTCGGTCTCGGGCAGCTTCGGCGAGGTCATCTCGACGGCGTATTCGGCGCCGTTCGCGCCGAGACCGTCGTCGCCGTCGTCCCCCCGCAGATTCGCCAGCGCCAGCGCCGCACCGCCCACATGCAGGGCAAGCGCCGCCACCGCGGCCAGAATCCACAGCCGACGCGACGATTTCACCTCGGTGACGGGCTCGGACATCGCTCCAGACTCAGGGTTGCGGCGCCGCCTGTGCCGGTACGGCCGACGCAGGCGGGCCTTCGAGCGCGACCAGTTTGACCTTCGAATAACCGCCGGAGCGCAGCAATTCCATGACGCCCATCAACTCGCCATAGGGCACGGCGCGATCGGCGCGCAGGAACACGTATTTGTCCTTGCCCATTTCGGGCAGGGTGTCGAGCGAGCCGATCAATTCGGTCCGCTTCACCGGATTCTCCCCGATCGCCAGGGTCAGGTCGGGCTTGATGCTGACATAGGTCGGCTTGTCCGGCTTCTTCTGCGGCGTCGCGCTCGAGGTCGGCAGATCGATCGGCAGGTCGACCGTGGACAGCGGCGCCGCCACCATGAAGATGATCAGCAGCACCAGGATGACGTCGATGAACGGCGTGACGTTGATGTCGTGCGTCTCGCCGAAATCGTCGTCATCGTCGTTGTCGGTGAGCGAGACGGCCATGGTTCACTCCGCCGCGCGCGAATGCACGCTGCCGTGGCTGCGGTCGAGATCGCGCGACAGCAGCCGCCCCGCCGCACCCGAGGCACGATTGACGAGTTCGAGATAGCTCTTCGTCACCCGCGAGAAGTGATTGTAGATGATGACCGCGGGGATGGCGGCGACGAGGCCGATCGCGGTGGCGAGCAGCGCCTCGGCGATACCGGGCGCGACGACTGCCAGATTGGTGGTCTGGGACTTCGAGATCCCGATGAAGCTGTTCATGATGCCCCAGACCGTGCCGAACAGACCGACGAAGGGCGAGGTCGAGCCGACGGTGGCGAGCACGCCCATGCCGACGCGGATGCGCCGCGCTTCGGCACGCACGATCTCCTGGAAGCTCGAGGCCGCACGCTCCTTGATGCCGGAGTCGCTGGACAGGCCCGCCGACATCCGCGCCTCGCGCAGCGCGGCGGCGAGGAAGGACGGCAGGATCCCTTCGCGCGCGCCCAGCGCCATCTGGGCTTCCGCCAGCGACCGCGCCTCGGCGATCTTCTTCAGCGCCGCGCGCAGCTTGGTCGAGGCCACCGACAATTCGATCGACTTGGCGATGAACACGGTCCACGTCATCAGCGAGGCGAAGGCCAGCCCGATCATCACCGCCTTGACGACGATGTCCGCCGACATGAACATCATCCAGGGCGACAGTTCCTTCATGGCGGGCGCGACGGCCGGTGCCGCTTCCGCCTTCGGAGCCGCGGGGGCGGCCATCGGCGCGGGCGACGGCTGGACGGCCGCAGGTGCGGTGGCCGCCGGCTGGGTTTGTGTCTGGGCGGAAACAGGGGATACGAGCCAGACGGCCGCCAGCATGAAAGCTGCGACGAGGCGTGCCGGTAAGGGAATGATCTTCATAGTTCGGCCCAGTAGCGAATGAGATTGTGATAGATACCCGTCAATTTGACCGTTTCGGGATCGTCACGCCCGAGCCGCTCCACCAGCGCCTGTATCGCGGTGTCGAGATCGAAGATCATGCTCCGGGCTTGATCGTCCCGTATCATGCTCTGGAGCCAGAAGAAAGACGCAACCCGCGTCCCCCTCGTCACCGGCGTCACCAGATGCAGGCTGGTCGATGGATAGAGCACGCAGTCGCCGGCCGGCAACTTGACTTCGTGGGAGCCGTAGGTGTCCTCGATCACAAGTTCGCCACCATCGTACTCTTCCGGCTCGGCCAGGAACAGGGTCACCGACAAGTCTGTCCGGATGCGAAGGCCGGTGAGCCGGTCGCCGCGGATGGCATTGTCGACATGCAGGCCGAAATGATGCCCACCGCTCGCCGCATAGCGGTTGAACAGCGGCGGGAAGATCTGGAGCGGCACCGCCGCCGCGATGAAGCGCGGGTTCGACGTCAGCGCCGAGATGACGCGGTTGCCGAGCCTGCGCGCGACCTCGCTGTCCGGCGGCAGCTGCTCGTTGCGTTTGACCATGGCCGATTGCGCGCCTGCGGTCGAGCGACCGTCTTCCCAGTCGCTGGCATCCATGATGCGGCGGAAATCCGCCACATCATCCTTGCTGAGAATACCGGACAGGCACGTCAACATGATCAGAACTTCGCCGACGTGATGATGTAGAACGCACGCCCCGGCGCCACCGCGACGAACGGCACCGCACTGCGGTACAGCGTGTCGTAGTAGAGCTTGTTGGTGAGGTTCTGGGCGTAGAGCTTCATGCTCCAGTTCTTGTCGATCTGCTTCTCGACGAAGGCATCGAAGCGCCAGTAGCTCGGCAGTTCGTTGCCGGTATTGGCCGCGAAAGTGCCGCCATAGACCTTCGAGCGGTACACCGCCTGCCCGCCGAGCTCCCAGCCGCCGTCGAACTTGTACTTGGTCAGCATGCTGAACGACTGATGGGCAACGTTGGCGAGCTTCAGGCCGAGGTTGGAGGAAACGCCGCTCTGCGTGACCTTCGACTGCATCAGCACCAGGCCGCCGAAGATGCTCCAGCGATCGGTAAGCTTGCCCTCGACCTCGAAGTCGACGCCCTGGATCCGGTAGGCCGCGCCCGAGGTGAGTACTCCGTTCACGGTCTCACGGGCGTTGTCCTTGGTTGTCTGGAACAGTGCGCCGGTGACGAGGAGGTGGCGATCCGCCAGCTCCCATTTAGTTCCGACTTCAGCCGCCTTGTTGCGCTCGGGCCCGAGCAGAATCGTCGAGTTGGCGGGAACGCCGCCGTAGTCCGTGCCGGTGGCGTCGAGCTCCGACCCGAACGGATTGGACGAGGTTGCATAGGCGGCGTAAATGCTGCCGATCGAAAGCGGCTTGTACACCGCGCCGACATTGTAGTTCACGAGGTCGGCGTTCTGCTTGAGCCAGGCCGAATTGGTCGACGAACTCTGGCTGTAGCCATCGTAACGTACGCCGCCATTTAGGATGACCGTGTCCTGCCAGTTTGCGGTGTCCATGACATAGACGCTGGTGGTGTTCACCCCGTAGCGGGTCGGGTTGCCGGCCAGGGATGGATAGCCGAAGCCGGTCAGATAAGTGTATTGCGGGGAGGCCAGGTTGACGCCAGAGATCGCACCATTGCTGGTGAATGGCGAGCCGGCGAGTTCCGAAGCAAGCCCCGCGTAGCGGTCGATCGAGATGTTCTCGTTGGAATACTCGACGCCGAAGACCGCCGTATGCTTGACCCCGCCGGTATCGAGCTTGAACGTGGCCTCGTTCTGGTTGGCCCACACGTCGACGGTCTGATACCGGCTCTGCGCGCTTGCCGTGGTGGTCCAGAGCAGCGGGTTGGGATTGGTCGTGACGGGGTTCTGCGGCAGGGTGCCGATATAGTTCAGCAGCGAATGTTCGCCGCGCACCTTGCTGGTCAGCGTGATGGCCTCGTTGACCTTGTATTCGATCGTGCCGGTGCCGAAATCCTGCCGCGCGGTCTGGAAGTCGCGATTGAGGAAACCGTACCAAGTGTTGCGCGGAATGCCGGCGGACGTGACCGGTACATTGCCCTGCTTGTAATAGGGCACGCCGAAATCGGGATAGCCGCTCAGATCCGTATGGACGTAGTTCGTGGTGATCTTGATGTCGCTGGTCGGGGTATACTTGGTCGAAACGAAGGTCCCCCAGCGATTGTCGGTGACATAGTTGCGGCCGGCGACATTGGCATCCTGGAACACGCCGCCGGTGCGCACCGAGAAAGTCGGATCGATGACCTGGTTGACGTCGAGCACAACTCGCTTAGTCTGGTCGGTGCCGAACTCGGTGTCCATGCGCTTGAAATTGACGTCGCCCGCCTGCTTGGTGACGATGTTGATCGCGCCGCCTGCGGTGCCGCGGCCGGCATAGGACGAGGCGGGACCGCGCAGGATCTCGATCTGCTCGGTGAAGAAGTTCTCGCGGATGGAGACGGCGGGATCGCGGATGCCGTCGATGAAGACGTCGTTGCGGGCATCGAATCCGCGGATGAAGAAGCGGTCGCCGAAGGCATTGCCACCCTCGCCCGAGCCCAGAGTCACGCCCGCGGTGGAGCGCCCAATTTCCTTCAGCGTGGTGGCGTTCTTGTCCTCGAGCACCTCCTTGCTGAGCACCGTGATCGTCTTCGGCGTATTCAGCATCGGTTCCGGAAACTTGCCGGACGCCTGGACGCGGTCGACCTTGTAGGGCGCGGCGGGATCGGCATAGGGATTGCGATCGACTTCGCCGCTCGGTGCCGTCGGGGCGGCCTGTTG
>VYLE01000089.1_pt1 | contig 84457 bp, 73 predicted proteins | sample 5114391 | NCBI WGS metagenome assembly VYLE01 (sample SAMN12291771, study PRJNA351875) | freshwater metagenome | isolation source: freshwater lake | place: USA: Michigan, Kent Lake | collected 2013-08-15 | reverse complement strand
GCGCCTCTTCGGGTGTTTCATCGGGCAGGGTGGGTTGGGGCGCGGGTTCTGGCGGGGTTTCAGGGGCGGTGGCCGTTTCTTCGCTGGGTGCTGCGGGGGGGGCGTTGCCTTCTGGCGGCCAAAAGCGGGCGCGGTAGCTGGCCGCGTCGTTGACAAAACTGTCGCGGGGGATGAGGTTTTCCCGCTTCAGACTGTCGAGCCGCGCCACGGCATCGGCGCGCTCGAAGGGACCGAGCGCAATGACATGCCAGCCGGAGGTCAGGACAAAGCCGTTCACATCGTCGAAAAGCGCGGTCCAAGCTTCGGCGCGGTAGCGGGCTTCGGCCTCGGTCGGCTTGGCCTCGATCTGGAGATAGACCTGCCCGGATTGCTGGGCATCTGCCGGACCCGGAGAGAGCAGAAACAGACCAAGGGTCAGAACAGCAAAAACCAATCGGAGCATGCCAGAATTCCATATGCAAGGCGGGCCGGAGCCTAGCAGAGCCCCGTCCGGATGCACGCGCTTTCCGGGACGGGCTTGCAAGGATTGACCCCTGTCAGCCTCTTGCCTATGGAGGGGGCGGTTTTCAAGAGGGCCCGGTCATGGCTGACAGCGCGACGCTTCCCCGCAGCTTTCAGGAGATCATCCTGCGGTTGCAAGGCTATTGGGCCAGCAAGGGCTGCGCCGTGCTGCAGCCCTATGACATGGAGGTGGGGGCAGGGACCTTTCACCCGGCCACCACGCTGCGCGCGCTGGGATCGAAGGCATGGGCTGCGGCCTATGTGCAGCCCTCGCGCCGCCCGACCGACGGGCGCTATGGCGAGAACCCGAACCGCTTGCAGCACTACTACCAATATCAGGTCATCATCAAACCCTCGCCCCCCGATCTGCAGGAGCTTTACCTTGGTTCGCTGCGGGCGATCGGGTTGGACCCGGGCCTGCATGACATCCGCTTTGTCGAGGATGACTGGGAAAGCCCCACGCTGGGCGCTTGGGGCCTTGGCTGGGAGGTGTGGTGCGACGGGATGGAAGTGAGCCAGTTCACCTATTTCCAGCAGGTCGGCGGGCATGACTGCCGCCCGGTGTCGGGCGAACTGACCTATGGGTTGGAGCGGTTGGCGATGTATGTGCTGGGGATCGACCATGTGATGGAGATGCCCTTCAACGATCCGCAATCCCCCATCCCGTTGAAATACGGCGACATTTTCCGCCAGACCGAAGAGGAATACAGCCGCCACAATTTCGACGGGGCGACGACCGAGATGCTGTTCCAGCATTTCAAGGATGCCGAGGCCGAATGCGAGCGGCTGCTGGCTTTTGATGCGGTGGACCCGAAGAACGGCAAGCGCATTGTGATGGCGCACCCCGCGTACGACCAGTGCATCAAGGCCTCGCATCTGTTCAACCTGCTGGATGCGCGGGGCGTGATCTCGGTCACCGAGCGGCAGGCCTATATCGGGCGGGTGCGGGCCTTGGCGAAGAAATGCGCCGATGCCTTCGTGACGACCGAAGCAGGCGGCGCTTCTGGGGGGGCGGCGGCGTGAATGGCAAGATCGTCGGGGGGCTTATCGTGCTGATCGGGGCGGTCGCGGGGATCGCGATGTACTGGCTGCAGGTCTATGCCTTCTACGAGGAGGTGGCCTTCGAGCCGGGGACGGAAATCCGCCTGACCCTGATCGAGGGCGGCGTGGCCGAGCCGATCATCGCCGAAGAGGTGACGGGGATCGACAGCGACAGCAGCCCGATCCGGTTCCGCGCCTGTTTCCGCACGCCGATGACGCAGGCCATGCTGACCGAAACCTACCGCATGTATCCCGAGGCGGTGCCCAATGTCGCGCCGGGCTGGTTCGATTGCTTTGATGCGCAGGCCATCGGCGCGGCGCTGGAGAAGGGCGAGGCCATCGCCTTCCTGTCGGAAGCCAATATCCATCCCGGGGTGGACCGCGTGGTCGCGGTCTTTCCCGATGGCCGGGCCTTTGCCTGGCATCAGTTGAACGCCTGCGGTGAGACGGCCTTCAGCGGCCGGTCGGGCGCGGGCGACTGTGCGCCTGCCAGTACCAGTCCCTGAGGTTATCCATGTCAGACCCCGCCCCACGCCCCCGGACGGCCATCGAACGATCCCGCGACCGGGCCTTCAAGCATCCCGGCAATGACGGGCGGCGGGCCTATGCCAAGGGGATGCTGCAGGGCATCGCCTCGATGCTGGGGCCGCGCGATGTGGTGGTGGATTGCGGGGCGAATATGGGCGCGGTGACGGAAATCCTTGCCGATACCGGGGCGCGGATTCATGCCTTTGAGCCGGACCCGTACACTTTCGCCAAGCTGCAGGTCGGGATGGCCGGGCGGGCCAATGTGACCTGCCATCAGGCCGCCGTTGGGGCCAGTGCGGGGACCTTTCGGTTGCAGCGCGCCGAAGGCTGGGAGGCCAATCGCGATGGCGCCTCCGTCTCGTCCAGCATCGTGGCGGGCGGGCGGCGGATGGCGGATGCCCTTGGGGTGGATGTCACCGTCATCGACTTTCCCGCCTTCCTGCGCGGGCTGGTGGCCGAACATGGCCGCGTGGCCTTTGTAAAGATCGATATCGAAGGGGCGGAACTGGACCTGCTGGAGGCGATGGAGGGGACGGACCTCTTCGATCACATCCAGCTTCTGGTGGCCGAGACCCATGAGAAGAAGTTTGCCCATCTCGCCCCCCGTTTCGCCGCCCTGCGCGCGCGAATGGCGGCGCGTTTCCCCATCACCCGCGTCAATCTTGACTGGATCTGAGCCATGCCCGACCTGCTCATTGAACTCTTTTCCGAGGAAATCCCTGCGCGGATGCAGGGGAAGGCGGCGGCGGACCTGAAGAAGCTGGTCACCGACGGGCTGGTGGAAGCAGGGCTGACCTATGCGGGCGCCGGGGCCTTTTCGACGCCGCGCCGTCTGGTCCTGTCGGTGGAGGAGCTGACGGCGGAAAGCCGGGCGGTGCGGGAAGAGCGGAAGGGGCCGCGGACCGATGCGCCCGCGGCGGCGCTGGAGGGGTTTTTGCGGTCCACGGGTCTGACGAAGGACCAGTTGGAGGTGCGCGAGGACAAGAAGGCGCCGGTCTATTTCGCCGTGGTCGAAAAGCCCGGCCGCAAGGCGGATGAGATCGTGGCCGAGGTGCTTGAAGGGGTGATCCGCAATTTCCCCTGGCCCAAGTCGATGCGCTGGGGGTCGGGTTCCTTGCGTTGGGTGCGGCCGTTGCAATCGATCCTTTGCCTGATGGTGGATGAGGCGGGGGCGCGGGTCGTGCCGTTGGACGTCGACGGGATCGTGGCGGGGAACACGACGGAGGGCCACCGCTTCATGGGGTCGGGGCGTTTTGCCGTGTCGTCCTTCGAGGATTACCGGGTGAAGCTGGCCCGCGCCAAGGTGATGCTGGATGCCGCCGAGCGTGAGGCGCAGATCTGGCAGGAGGCCACGAATATGGCCTTTGCCGCGGGCCTTGAGGTGGTGGAGGATCGCGGGCTGCTGGCCGAGGTGGCCGGGCTGGTGGAATGGCCGTCGGTCCTGATGGGGCAGATCGGGGAGGATTTCCTTGGCCTGCCGCCGGAGGTTCTGCAGACCTCGATGAAAGAGCATCAGAAGTTCTTTTCCGTGAAAAACCCTAAGACGGGGCGGATCGAGCGGTTCATCACGGTCGCCAATATCGAGGCGGCGGATGGCGGGGCGGCGATCCTGAAGGGCAACCAGAAGGTGCTGGCGGCGCGGCTGTCGGATGCGCGCTTCTTCTGGGAGAATGACCTGCGGGTGGCAAAGGGCGGGATGGGCGAGTGGGCCGAGGGCCTTAAGTCCGTGACCTTCCACAACAAGCTGGGGTCGCAGGCAGAGCGGATCGACCGGATCGCCGCGCTGGCGCGGGAGATTGCGCCTTTGGTGGGTGCGGATGCCGGGCTGGCCGAACAGGCGGCGCGGGTGGCCAAGCTGGACCTGCGGTCGGGGATGGTGGGCGAGTTCGCCGAATTGCAGGGGGTGATGGGGCGCTATTACGCGCTGGAGGCGGGGATGCCTGCGGCGGTGGCGGATGCCTGCCGCGACCATTACTCGCCGCTGGGCCCTTCGGATGCGGTGCCGACGGAGCCTGTGTCGGTGGCGGTGGCGCTGGCCGACAAGATCGACACGCTGACCGGGTTCTGGGCGATTGATGAAAAGCCGACGGGGAGCAAGGACCCCTTTGCGCTGCGTCGGGCGGCGTTGGGGGTGATCCGGCTGGTGTTGGTGAATGGGGTGCGGGTGGGACTATTTCTGCCCCTTGGCGTCGAGATATCGAGGCAGTTTGGAAGTCAGATAGGTAGTCAAGGAGCGAAGAAAGCTGCGCAACTTGCTGAAATGCTGAACGAGGCTGGACTTCCTGACTTGGGGCAGAAGCTTTACTGGGACGATATGCAGTCCAGACTTGCGACGCCGGGTACGCCCGAAGGCGCTGCCCTCGTGGCCAGAGTTTACAATGTTGCAACCGACCTCCTCGCCTTCTTTCACGACCGCCTGAAGGTCTTCCTCCGCGATCAAGGCATCCGCCACGATGTCATCGACGCCTGCCTTGCCATGCCCGGCAATGACGACCTGACGCTGCTGGTCAAGCGGGCGCAGGCGTTGCAGGGCTTCCTGTCATCGGAGGACGGGACGAACCTGCTGCAGGGCTTCAAGCGGGCGAACAACATCCTGACGCAAGCAGAGGCGAAGGATGGGGTGGAGTATTCCTTCGGCGCGGACCCGAAATTTGCCGAGACGGACGAGGAGCGCGGTCTGTTCAACGCGCTGGACGTGGCGGAACAGGCCATCGGCCCTGCGATGAAGGCCGAGGATTTCGCCGCCGCGATGGGGGCGATGGCGCAGCTGCGCGCGCCGATCGACGCCTTCTTCACCGCTGTTCAGATCAATACAGACAATCAAGTGGTGCGGCGCAACCGGTTGAACCTTCTGCACCGCATCCGGGCGATCTGTGCGGGCGTGGCGGATCTGACGAAGGTCGAAGGCTGAGCCTCGGGGAGGATGGGCAGATTGCCCATCCTACAAAGCATGCCGTTTGAAGATGTAGGATGGGCAATACTGCCCATCCTACGCTGCACAAATCCCGGGCATTGTAAGGCTTGATTGACAGCCTGCATGTCGTATCCTGCATGTGCAAAGGAAAGGTCGCCGCAGTGCAGAAGATGGACGTGCTTCCCGATTTCGCCGAGATCACGCCTTCGGCGCGCATCCAGACCACGGCGCATGGCTGGCGGGCCAAGTGCCTGCAGCGCCTTGTCCGGCTGGACCTGCCGGTGCCCGAGACGGTGGCCCTGCCCGCCGCCACGATCCGCGCCATCGCGGCGGGGCACCCGGTGGATGTGGAGGCGATTCTTGCGCATTTCGGAGCGGATACCCTGATCTCCGTCCGGCCCAGCCCGGTGAACCCCGATTGGGGCGGGCCTGCCACCATCCTGAACGTGGGCATGAATGCCGCGCGCCATGCGATGCTGGCGGAACGGCACGGGCAGGCGGCGGCGGATGCGCTCTATCTGCGCTTTGTGCAGGCCTATGCGACGCATGTGGCGCGGCTGGACCCCGACATGTTCGACAATCGCGCCGCCTCGTCCGAGGCGCTGCGCGATGCGCTGCGGGTCTATGAGCTGGAGATGGAAGAGGAATTCCCGCAGGCACCGGCGCGGCAACTGGCCGAGGTGCTGCGGTCCATGGCGCGGGCCTGGGAAGGGACCACGGCGCGGCTGCTGCGGCAGGCCAAGGGCGCGCCCGAGGATGCGGGGCTGGGCCTTGTCGTGCAGGAGATGGCGCAGGGCATCGGGAAGGGCGTGTCAGGGTCCGGCGTGATCCAGTTCGTCGATCCGGTAACGGGGTTGGGACAGGTGACGGGGCGCTATCTGGGGCAGAGCCAAGGCCGCGACGCGCTGAAGCGGACGGAGGCGATTTACCTCACCCGCGATCCGCGCGGGCCGTCGCTGGAGGAGTTGGCGCCGGGGCTTTTCGCAGACCTTTTGCGCTTCGGTGCCGCCTGCCGGGTGAAGCTGCGCGAGGAGATGCAGATCGAATTCACCATCGAGGACGGGCATCTGTCGGTGCTGGATGCTGTGAAGGTCCCAAGGTCGGCGCGGGCGGGGCTGAAGGTGGCCGTTGCCTTGGCCGAGGATGGCGTCATCTCGGAAGCGGATGCCGTGCTGCGGGTGGAACCGCGCGCGCTGTCGGAGCTGTTGCACCCGCAGGTGGACCCGAGGGGGCCGCGCGATGTCTTCGTGAAGGGAATTGCGGCCTCGCCCGGGGCGGCGACGGGGCGGATCGTGTTCTCGTCTCAGGCCGCGCAGGCGAGCGCGGCGCGGGGGGAGCCTTGCATCCTCGTGCGGCGCGAGACGGCGCCCGAGGATATCCGGGGGATGCATTCCGCCGTGGGCGTGCTGACGGAGCGGGGGGGGATGACGTCCCATGCCGCCGTGATCGGGCGCGGGCTGGGGCTGCCCTGCATCGTGGGGGCGTCGGACCTGAAGCTGGATTCGAAGGATAAGAAGCTGACGGCACCCGATGGACGGGTGTTCCGCGAGGGCGACATCATCACCGTGGACGGCACCACGGGCGAGGCGCTGGCGGGGGCGGCCGAGATGCTGGCCCCTGCGCTGGACGACAGTTTCCGCAAGCTGCTGGGCTGGGCGGATCAATATCGCGATATCGGCATCCGGGCCAATGCGGACACGCCGCAGGATGCGGCGACGGCGCGGCAGTTCGAGGCGCAGGGAATCGGGCTGTGCCGGACGGAACACATGTTCTTCGAGGAAGACCGCCTGATCGTGATGCGCGAGATGATTTTCGCCGACACGTCGAAGGACCGGGCGGCGGCGCTGGCGCGGCTGTTGCCGATGCAGCGGGACGATTTCGTGCAGCTGTTCGATATCATGCAGGGGCTGCCCGTCTGCATCCGGCTGTTCGACCCGCCCTTGCACGAGTTCCTGCCTCAGTCGCGCGAGGGGCTGCGGGAATTGGCCGAGGCGCTCGACCGACCCCTGTCGGAGGTGACGCGGCGGGCCGAGGCGCTGGCCGAGTTCAACCCGATGCTGGGGATGCGGGGGGTGCGGCTGGGGGTCGTGCTGCCGGAAATCTATGACATGCAGGCGCAGGCCATTTTTGAGGCCACGGTCGAAGTGGGGCGGCGGGGCGCGGCGGTGGTGCCGGAGATCATGATCCCGCTGGTCAGCGCCCGGCGCGAGGTGGAACTGGTAAAGACCCGTGTCGATGCGGTGGCGGCAAAGGTGCGCACCAAGGCGGGGGCGGATTTCGCCTATAAGCTGGGCGTGATGGTGGAGACGCCGCGCGCCGCCCTGCGGGCGGGGGAGATCGCGCAGCATGCCTCGTTCCTGTCCTTTGGAACGAATGACCTGACGCAGATGACCTATGGCCTGTCGCGCGATGATGCGGGGCGGTTCATGAACACCTATGTGCAGCAAGGGGTGTTCCCCGAGGACCCGTTCCACATCCTTGATGTGGATGGGGTCGGAGAGCTTTTGCTGATCGGGGCGGAGCGGGGGCGGCGGACGCGGGAGGACCTCGTCCTGTCGATCTGCGGCGAACATGGGGGGAACCCGGAGTCCATCGCCTTTTGCCGTAAGGCGGGTTTTGACTATGTCTCTTGCTCGCCCTATCGGGTGCCCCTGGCCCGACTCGCGGCGGCACATCTTGCCTTGCAGGATCGCAGGGAGACTCCTATGACGCGAGTCGGCTCGCCTGAAAAGTGATTCAAGATCATGTGGTTGCGAGCGAAAGCTGCGCTATCGCGTTAACTCTTTTCGGCGGATATCCGCCGAAAGGGGACAAGATTCGGTTGCAATTCTGCCACATTGGTGGACTCGGCGCCCCTGAGTCGTTTACCCCCGCCCCTCGCCCGCGGTGCTGCTGCCGTGGGCATGATCGAAACAACCGGGGCACACGAGACCATGCGCTTGCACACAGGCTGGATCGCGGCGGCATTTGCCGCTGCAGTCCTGAATGGAGCGGCCTTCGCCGATGTGACGGTGAGCCAATCGAACGATCCGACAGCCGCACTTGGCGGCACGATGACCACGCTGCTGGGGGCCGAGAAGCTTGCCCTCGCCGCCCTTCCGGGGCAACGCCTGACCGAGCTTGCGGTCGGGCCGAAGGTTGAGACGAAGACCACGCCCGCCCCGAAGACCTCGGCGCAGGCGGCGGTGCCGACCGTGATCCGCTATGACGATGCGTGGCTGGCGACGCTGCCCGCGCCGCAGGGCGACGCGCAGTGGGAATGCCTGAGCACGGCGATCTATTTCGAGGCGCGGGGCGAGACGCTGCGCGGCCAGTTCGCGGTGGCGGAGGTGATCCTGAACCGCGTGGACAGCCCGGATTACCCGAACAGCATCTGCGGGGTGACGCAGCAGCGCGGCGGCGGCGGCTGCCAGTTCAGCTATGTCTGCGACGGGCGCGCTGACACGATGCGCGATCGGGGCGCTATGTGGCGGGCCGAGCGCATCGCGCGGGTGATGATGGATGGTGCGCCGCGCGCCCTGACAATGGGGGCCACGCATTTCCATACCCGCTGGGTCAGCCCCGGCTGGGCGCGGCGCTTTCCGCAGACGGCGGCCATCGGGGCGCATCTCTTCTACAAGCAGCCCTGAGCGCGCGCGGCACGAGTCGCCTTGGTTGCGCATTCTGCCGGGATCGGACATGGAAGTGTCAGGGGCAGGGGCTATCCTGCCCCTGTTTCTTTGCGCGCCGAAGGAGGCGAGACCATGACCAGCGACATCCGCCTTGCCTTCGCGCATCCCGAAGAGCGGGCCGTCGCCTCGGCCAGTGCCGATCCGCGTGACCGGATCTCGCTCCGCGACCATGTGGTGGAGGTGGAGATCGGCGCCTTCCAGCAGGAGCGGGGGACGCGCCAGCGCATCCAGTTCAACGTGGTGGTGGAGGTGCGCCCGCAGCCGCAGCCCTTGGACGACGATGTGGACAAGATCCTGAGCTATGACCGGATCACCGAGGCCATCGCGGCGGAACTGGCCGCAGAACGGTTGAACCTGCTGGAGACGCTGGCCGAGCGGGTGGCGGAGCGCATTCTGGCCGAACCGCAGGCGATGCGTGCCTTCGTGCGGGTGGAAAAGCTGGATCGTGGTCCCGGCAAGCTGGGCGTAGAGATCGTGCGCAGCCGCGCCGAGGCGCCGCTTCGGGCGGTGGGCACGGATGGGGTGGAGGCGGCGGTACATCCGCTGGTCGTCTTCCTCGACAATGCGGCGATCCATTCGGGGGACCTGTCGGCGCGGCTGGACGCGCTGCAGGCGCGGGGCGTGCCGGTGATCCTGACGGTGGGGCTGCCGGATGAGGCGCGTCCCCAGACAGGCCACAAGCCGACGCAGCGGCGGATCGACCTGCTGGCCATCGAGCAGAACGCTTGGACCCTTGCCGCGCGGGATGACCGCTGCGTGGTGGTGGCGACGCGGACCGAGATCGACTGGGCCGTGAAGCGCGGGCAGATGATCGTCTGGGCGCCGTCCAAGCTGGTGCTGGATGCGGTGGACGGGCCGCAGAGCCGCGATCCCGTGGCGCTGGCGCTGTGGCTGGCCGAGGTGATGGCGGCGCAGGGCATCGTCGTTCACGGGGATGTTGCAGTCCCGGCAGGAAGCCGCGTGCCGGTGGAGCGCGGCTGACTGGGCCGGGGCTTGCACGGGCGCGGCGCTGCGCCTAGGCAGGGCGCATGGAGTATTACCGCCCCATCGCATGCGACGATCCTTCCCGCCCGGACGGGGCGCTGCCCCTTGCCGGCGGCGTGTGCTGGTTTGCCGAGGTGGAAGTGCTGTGCCGGGAAGCTGCGCCCCGCCGGGTGGCAGTGGCGCAGCTTTCCGCCGAGGTGCGCGACCGGCTGAGCGCGCCGCGCGCCGCCTTCGGCGGGCTGGCTATGGATCGCCCGCAGGTGATGGGCATTCTCAATGTGACGCCGGATTCCTTTTCCGACGGGGGCAGGTTCCTTGCGCCCGAGGCCGCACTGGCGCAGGCGCAGGCCATGGCGGAAGCGGCGGATGTGCTGGACATCGGGGGCGAGAGCACGCGCCCGGGTGCCGCCGAGGTGGAGGTCGCCGAAGAGGTGGCGCGCACCGCGCCCGTGATCGCCGCGCTGCGGGAGGGGGGGCTTGGCTGCCCGATCTCTATCGACACGCGGAAGGCCGACGTCGCGCGCGCGGCGCTGGCGGCGGGTGCGGGGATCGTGAACGATGTGGCGGCCATGGGGTTTGATCCTGAAATGGCGTCGGTCGTGGCCGGGTCTGGCGCGCCGATCATCCTGATGCATTCGGTGGGCACGCCCGCGACGATGCAGGATGACCCGCGTTATGAGGATGTGCTTCTGGATGTTTACGATTTCCTGAAGGCGCGGATCGCAGCGACCGAGGCGGCGGGGATCGCGCGCGACCGGATCATGGTCGATCCCGGCATCGGGTTCGGCAAGACGGCCGAGCATAACCTTGCGCTGATCCGGCGGCTGTCGCTCTTTCATGATCTGGGCGTGCCGGTGCTGCTGGGCGCGTCGCGCAAGCGGTTCATCGGGGTGATCGGGCGGGAAAGCGTGGCGGAACGGCGGGTTGCGGGGTCGCTGGCGGTGGCGCTGGCGGGGGTTGCGCAGGGCGCGCAGGTGCTGCGGGTGCATGATGCGGTGGAGACGCGGCAGGCCTTGCGGCTGTGGCAGGCGGTGAAGGGAGTGGGGGAATGACGCGGAAACTGTTCGGCACGGATGGCGTGCGGGGGAAGGCCAACACCTACCCGATGACGGCGGAGATGGCGCTGCGTTTGGGTGCTGCGGCGGGGCGGTATTTCCGCCGCGACGACAGCGCGGCGCATCGGGTGGTGATCGGCAAGGACACGCGGCTGTCGGGCTATATGCTGGAGAACGCGTTGACGGCGGGGCTGACCTCTACGGGGATGAATGTGCTGCTGCTTGGGCCGGTGCCGACGCCGGCGGTGGGGTTTCTGACGCGGTCGATGCGGGCCGATCTGGGGGTGATGATCAGCGCCTCGCACAACCCGCATTATGACAATGGAATCAAGTTCTTCGGGCCGGACGGGTTCAAGCTTTCGGATGAGGCGGAGGCGGAGATCGAGGCGATCCTTGAGGAGGAGATCGTGCTGGCGCGGCCCGAAAAGATCGGGCGGGCGAAGCGGATCGAAGATGGCCGCGGGCGGTATCAGGAATTTGTCAAAACGACATTTCCGGGCGGTTTGCGGCTCGATGGTATCAAAGTGGTAATAGATTGCGCCAACGGAGCGGCCTACAAGGCGGCGCCGGAGGTGCTGTGGGAGCTGGGGGCGGAGGTCATTCCGGTGGGGGTTTCGCCCAACGGGACCAACATCAACGACCGCTGCGGATCGACCCATGTGGAGACGGCGGCGGAGGCTGTGGTGGCCCATGGGGCGGATGTGGGCATTTGCCTCGATGGGGATGCCGACCGGGTTATGATCTTGGATTCCCACGGAAAAGTCGCGGACGGCGATCAGATCATGGCGCTGATGGCGCTGCGCTGGGCGGCGGAGGGGCGGTTGAGGGGGGGGGCTTTGGTGGCGACTGTGATGTCCAATCTGGGGTTGGAGCGGCGGTTGGAGCAGGCCGGGCTGCGGTTGGAGCGGACGGCGGTGGGGGACCGCTATGTGGTGGAGCGGATGCGTGAGGGCGGTTTCAATCTGGGAGGTGAGCAGTCGGGCCATATCGTCATGACCGACTATGCCACGACCGGGGACGGGCTGGTGGCGGGGCTGCAATTCCTGGCCGAAATGGCGCGGACGGGGGAGAGCGCGGAGCGGCTGTCCCGGCAATTTGTCACGGTTCCCCAGATGCTTAAGAACGTCCGCTACGGCGAGGGCAAGGTGCCGCTGAACGATCCGGCGGTGCAGGGCGTGATCGCGGCGATGGAGGAAAAGGTGACCGGGAAGGGCCGAATCCTCATTCGCAAATCGGGAACGGAGCCCTTGGTCCGGGTGATGGCGGAATGCGAGGATTCCGCCCTGCTGGAAGAGGTCGTGGGCACGATCGTGGCGGCGGTGGAACGGGCGGCACGCTGAAAATCGGCTGTGCCCTGTTTTGTGCCGCCTTTTGTGCAGCAAACTGTGGTCACGCAGCGCACGGTGACAGTGGGGTTCGCGCAACGCTTCAGCGGGGGGCGTTCTGACAGTATGGCCATAGCTGCGCCTCCGGTGGGCCGGGGGCGGGGCGGTGGTGGAGGCCCCGGATCACGTCCGGGGCGGGGTCTTCGGGTGGGCGCGCGTCACTCTTCCTTGGTCGCAGAACGAGAATCTTCGGCGTCCGTCTCGGTCGCGTCGTCATTGGCGGGGGCGGCGGCGCGGGGGCGGTTCCATGCCGGTTTGCGGCGCGATCCAGGAGGGGCCTTCTGCGACAGGAATTCGGCGAGGTTGAAGGGGGTCTTGGGGGTGGAAACGCCCATCGGTCTGTCCTTTCCGGACATTCGGGCTGGGGCAGAGGGGGAGTAAGGCACAAGGTCGGCCCATCCCCCGGGCCACCCGGCCCGTCACGCCCCCCGTGTTCGGAGGGCTGTAGGGGGTATGCGCCTTTTGTGGGGGGAAAGATAGGGGGGTGGTGGGGCAAGCGAACCTGCCCCACACTAGCTTGTTAACGCCTAATCTTTTCCACGACATGAGTGGATTTCTTGGCTGCGGCAACTTTGACGGTCGTGAATCGGCCAGTCTTTGCGCTTCGACCGATCGTAACGGTTTTCTTCGCCATTTCTCTGCTCCAGTTGGCTGTTGGATGTGGTCTGCGGGCGGCTCTTTCCGCCCGCAGGTTGCTCATGGGTGTGCCTTACTCGGCCACGAGGATTGGCCATGCCTTGATGCCGTAGAGCTTGGCATAGAGGCGCTGGCCCGTAGTCGGGCAGGTCCGCCATGGGCGGAACACCAACCGAAAACCAGGCGGAACATCAGTTCTATCTGCCATGGCTTTTAGTCCTTCGGCGGGGCGTATCTTGCCAAATCAGAGCGAACGCTTTACTCTTTGTTTTGCGAGAACTTAGAGTGTCGCGTCTGATTGGCTCTGCACCGTCAAGCCCCTCATGCACGGTACTGAAAACTCTGCGAAGTCCAAGCAAGCTTGGGCTTCGCTCTAAAGGCCTCCCCGCTTCTTGAGGTCCGACAGGCGATTGCTCGCGGCTTCCCAAGACACTTCGAACCTTCTGACCACATCGCTCGCTTCGTCACCCTGAAAGAGGTGAGCCTTGGGCATGAGCAAGGTTGCAGCAAATCTATTGGCCTGCGGCTCTGCTAGCATGTACGAAGGCGTGCCGTCACGCTTGGAAGCGCGTGCCAAAGGAGCGTTTTTGTGCAGGATAAGGTGTCCTAACTCATGTGCGAAGGTAAACCTCGCGCGCCCGTCCCCTTCACATGCACGTTCGTACACGTCCTCTCTGAACCGAATGAATGTACCCTGAGGACAGGTAAGTCCTTCCAAATGGCCCATTTCTGATTTTGCGCAGACTTGAAACTCTGACAGTTCCATCGCATTGCAGATAACCGTCTCAACGACACGGACGATATCCATTCTTGGCTGGTTTGTGAGTTTCAAGACCTCTCGGACTGCGTCAGCCTGCTTGTCGATCTGCGCCCATGTGCGAGGCGGCACTAGGTAATCGTCCGGCTCAATCATGTCTTGTCCCCTTTTGCCTGAAGGATGGTCAGGATTTTCTGGAGTTCTTCGGACGAAAGATCGTTCATCCGCCTTGCCATTAGTCCAAACGTGTCCCGTTGAAGGTCGTCGTTCGCTTCAAGCGTAAATGCTTTACGTGATCTATCTGCTGCTCTGCGCAGTTGGTCTGCGGCATCACTGGCCAGTCGATAAATCCGTACGACTGCTTCCTCGAATCCGGCCGGAGGGCTCTTCTTCCCTGTTTCAACCGCTGAAATGAAAGCCGACGACAAACCCAGCCGCTCCGCCATGTCCAACATACGTTCGTCCCTCTCAACCCTTAACCGCCTAAGTTCCTTTCCGATCTCTGTGGTCGCCATTGGTGTCGCTCCCCTTCTTTCCTACAACATATTGCGAAGCGGGCCGCGCTGTCAACCTGCGTGGTTAATTTTGTCAGCCTGAATGGTGAACGGCTGAGTTAAAAAAAGGCCGGTCCTCCCGGACCGGCCCCCCCAATCTCAACCGCAGGAACAGATCAGTTCCGCGCGCGGTCGACCATCTTGCCCTTCGCGATCCAGGGCATCATGGCGCGGAGCTTTTCGCCCACCTTCTCGATCTGATGCTCGTCATTGATGCGGCGGGTGGCCTTGAAGAAGGGCTGACCCACGGCGTTTTCCTGCATGAAGTCGCGCACGAATTTGCCGGTCTGGATGTCGGTCAGCACGGCCTTCATGCGGGCCTTCGTCTCATCATAGGGCAGGATGCGCGGGCCGGAGACGTATTCGCCGTATTCGGCGGTGTTCGAGATGGAGTAGTTCATGTTCGCGATGCCGCCTTCGTAGATCAGGTCGACGATCAGCTTCACCTCGTGCAGGCATTCGAAATAGGCCATCTCGGGTTCGTATCCCGCTTCGACCAGAGTTTCGAAGCCCATGCGGATCAGCTCCACCAGCCCGCCGCAGAGGACGGCCTGTTCGCCGAAGAGATCGGTTTCGCATTCCTGACGGAAGTTGGTTTCGATGATGCCCGAGCGGCCGCCGCCGATGGCGGAGCAGTAGGAGAGGCCGATCTCCATCGCCTTGCCGGTCGCGTCCTGGTGGACGGCGACGAGGCAGGGGACGCCGCCGCCCTTGGTGTATTCGCCGCGGACGGTGTGACCCGGGCCCTTGGGGGCCATCATGATGACGTCGACGCCGGGCTTGGGTTCGATCAGGCCGAAATGGACGTTGAGGCCGTGGGCAAAGGCGATGGCGGCGCCTTCGCGGAGGTTGTCATGGACGTATTGGCGGTAGGTGGCGGCCTGCAGTTCGTCGGGCATGGTGAACATGATGAGGTCGCACCAGGCGGCGGCTTCGGCGATGCCCATGACCTTGAGGCCCTCGGCCTCGGCCTTTTTGGCGGAGGGGGAACCCGGACGGAGGGCGACGACGAGGTTCTTGGCGCCCGAATCGCGGAGGTTGAGGGCGTGGGCGTGGCCTTGGGAGCCGTAGCCGAGGATGGCGACCTTTTTGTCCTTGATGAGGTTCACGTCGCAGTCACGATCGTAATAGACGCGCATTGTGGCGATCCTTTTTGCTGAAGATGGCGGCAGGATAGGGATTTTCGGCGCAGGTGCCGTGCAATGTTTGATGTTTATGGGGTTTTGTGGGAAGGATCATGCGTTGGATGGCGGTTTGGTGGATGGATCATGCTGGACGAGACGGATCGGCGCATCCTGCGGCAGTATCTGGCGGAACCGGGGATGGCGCGGGCGGAGCTGGCGGCGCGGGCGGGGGTGACGGTGGCGACGCTGTGGCGGCGGCTGGAGCGGATGGTGGCGGCGGGGGTGATCCGGGCGGAGCGGGCGGTGATCGACTGGCGGGCGCTGGGCTATGGGGTGCAGGTGTCGTTGCGGTTCACCTTGGACAAGACGGACCCGCGGGCCTTTGACGATTTCATCGCGGCGGCGCGGGAGGTGCCGGAGGTGCTGGCCATCGAGACGTTTCTGGGCCGGGTGGATGTGCGGCTGAACGTGATCGCGCGGGATATGGCGCATTATCAGGAGGTGTATCGGGCGCGCATCCTGACCCTGCCGCATATCGCGGAGGTGGAGGCGTTGATGCTGATCTCCACCATCAAGGAGGGGGAGGCGGTGCCGCTGTGATCGATCTGGATGATGTGGACCGGGCGATCTGCCGGGCCTTGGCGGGGGATGGGGGCCTGTCGGCGGGGGAGTTGGGGCGGCGGTTCGGGCTGAGCCAGCCTGCGGCCTGGCGGCGGGTGAAGCGGCTGGAGGAGGCGGGGGTGATCGCGGGGCGGCGGGTGGAGGTGGACCGCGCGGCGCTGGGGTTTGGGGTGACGGTGTTTCTGGGGGTGAAGCTGGCGGCGCGGGGGCGGGTTAGTCTGGAGGATTTTGAGCGGGCGGTGGTGGCGATCCCCGAGGTGCAGGTGGTGCAGCATGTGCTGGGCCTGTTCGATTACCGCCTCCGGGTGGTCGCGCGGGACATCGCGGATTTCGAAAGGGTCCTGCGGCGGCGGATCATGACGCTGCCGGGGGTGGGGAATGTGGAGGCGAATGTGCTGCTGACGGAGGAGCGGCGGCCGGGGCCTTTGGGGTGAGGGGCGCGTCCTGATCGGCGCGGCGTGCCGCCGCAGGTTTTTCCTGTCGGCTGCGCGCCTTCGCGCTTCGCCTCCGCGTTCAGGGGGCGCTCGCGCCCCCTCGGGGCCATGCGGCCCCTTCACCCCCTGAGGATATTTGAAGACAGAAGATGCTGGGGGGTGCGACATGTCGGAAATGGGCTGGCTTCCCACGCGAGCCGCGCCATATTCGGCAGGAGAGAGAGGGAGACAGAGACCATGACCACGCTGCCGCTGGCCCATATCGACCCGGAAGGGTTGCAGGAATTTTCGGTGGTCTTCACGGACCGCAGCCTCAACCACATGTCGGCGCGGTTCCAGGGGGTGATGCGCGATGTGTCGGGCCTGTTGAAGGAGGTCTATAACGGGTCGGCCGTGGCGTTGGTGCCCGGCGGCGGGACCTATGCGATGGAGGCCGTCGCGCGGCAGTTCGGCAAGGGGTCCGTGCTGGTGGTGCGCAATGGCTGGTTTTCCTTCCGCTGGACGCAGATCTTCGACGCGGGTGGGTTCGCGGCGCAGACCACGGTGGTGATGGCGCGGCAGACGGGCAATGACCCACGGGCGCCCTATGCGCCGCCGCCGGTGGAGGAGGTCGTGGCAAAGATCCGGGAGACGAAGCCCGAGGCCGTCTTCGCCCCTCATGTGGAGACGAGCGCGGGCATCATCCTGCCCGATGACTATATCGCCAAGGTTGCCGCTGCCGCGCATGAGGTGGGGGCGATCATGGTCCTCGACTGCATCGCCTCGGGCTGCATCTGGGTGGATATGGCGGCGACCGGGGTGGATGTGCTGATTTCGGCCCCGCAGAAGGGCTGGTCCGCCTCGCCTTCGGCGGGGGTGGTGGTGCTCTCGCCCCGGGGCGAGGAACGTCTGGCCGCGACGGACAGCAATTCTTTCGCGCTGGACCTGAAGAAGTGGCGGGCGATCATGGCGGCCTATGAAAATGGTGGGCATGCCTATCATGCCACCATGCCGACCGACGCTATTCAGGGCTTCCGCGATGCGATGCTGGAGACGAAGGCGATGGGCTTTGCCGAGGCCAAGGCGGCGCAATGGGAGTTGGGGCAGGCGGTGCGGGCGCTGCTGGCCCGCAAGGGCGTGCCTTCCGTGGCGGCAGAGGGCTATCAGGCACCTGGTGTGGTGGTGAGCTATACCGACCAACCCGACGTGCAGAACGGGTCGAAGTTCCGCGCCGAAGGGTTGCAGATCGCGGCGGGCGTGCCCTTGCAGGTGGGCGAGGGGGCGGAATTCAAGACCTTCCGCCTTGGCCTTTTTGGGCTGGACAAGCTGAAGGATGTGCCGGGCACGGTGGCCCGGCTGGAACGGGCGGTCGAAGCGGTGCTTTGACGGATGCGCCACAGCGCGCGGGGCGAAAAATCTTCGTACGAAGATTTTTCGGGTGCGAAGAATTTTCGGATGAAAATTCTTCGGCTCAGCGCACGCCGAGGCCTGCGCGCATCAGGGTCTTGCGCACGGGGGCGACGGAGTACAGCGCGTTCAGCGCCGTCGCGCGGAGGTCCCGCAGGCCTTGCGCGCCCATCATGGAGGCGCGGTTGAGCGCGTCGATGCCCGTCACGCGGGCCTGCACCTCCAGATGGCGGGCGCGGTGATAGGCGTCGAGCATCTTCGTGCCGCCAAGCTGCGCGCGGTCGGCCCTGGCGAGGTCGAGCAGGACGCGCAGATCAGCCAGCGACATGTTCAGACCCTGCGCCCCGATGGGTGGCACGACATGGGCGGCTTCGGCCATCAGCGCGGTACGTTCGCCGGTCATCCGGTCGGCAATCTGGCTGATGATCGGCCAGACGGAGCGGCGGCTGACCAGCGTCAGGGGCCCGAGGATGTGGCAAGAGCGGCTGTTCATCTCGGCCTCGAACTCCGCCACCGGCAGGGCGGCCAGACGTTCGACATTGGGTCCCGTTTCCATCCAGACGATGGCCGAACAGGGCAGCCCGTCCCGGTCCGGCAGGGGGACAAGGGTGAAGGGGCCGCCGGAGCGGTGGATCTCGGTCGAAATGTTGCGATGCGGGATCGGGTGGGTGACGGCGAAGGCCAGCGCCTTTTGCCCGTAGCGGGTGGTTTTCACAGGGATATCCAACGCCTCGCGCATGGCCGAGGTGCGGCCGTCGGCGGCGATGACGAGGCGGGCGGCGATACGGCTGCCGTCGGAGAGGGTGGCAAGCGCCTCCGTCTCGCGTGTGAGCAGGCCGGTGGTGGCGATGCCGGGGCGGAAGGCGACATTGGGAAGGTCGGTCAGACGGGCGACCATCTCGCGCCGCAAGAGCCAGTTGGGCAGGTTCCAGCCGAAGGGTTGGTCGGAGATGTCGGCGGCATCGAAATCCTTGACGATGCGGGGATCGGGATGTTCGCCGCCCGCGTCGATGATGCGCATGATCTGCAGGGGGGCGGCATGGGGGGCGAGGCGGTCCCACAGGCCTGCGGCCTGCAGCACGGGGATGGAGGGTTGCAGGAAGGCGGTGGTGCGCAGATCGGCACCTGCGTCTTCCATTCGGGTCACGGGCGGTTCGGGATCGACGCAGACCACGCGGAACCCCGCCGTGCCGAAGGCTGCGGCAGCGGTGAGGCCCGCCACGCCGCCGCCGGAGATCAGGATATCGGTCGTTTCGCGGGTCATTCTCGCCTCCGTCTTCCGTCTGAGAGATACGCCGGTGGCGCGGGAAGGCGAAGCGACAAAGTGCCCCTGCCCTGCGTCAGGGCAGGGTGATCAAGATCAGCAGCGTGAACATCACCGGGACGAAGGCGACGGCGGTGAGGACGAGGGCGGCGAGGCCCCATGTCTGGATCGCGAGGACGAGCAGGGTCAGGAGGATGGTGAGCACGTAGTAGATCGTGCTGATGTCGCGCGAGATGTCGCGGGCGATGTGCCCGACGATGGGCGTCGCATGCAGGATGCGGCTGGCGAGGCTGGGCTGGGCGGGCAGGGCAATGGCAAGGGACATCTGGGACTCCGGTTTCATCGCTCGCTATCTGGGGTGATTGGCTGGGAAGTCCAAGGCGGTCATGCTGCGGTGCGGCGTCGCAGGGGGCGACATCCGGCGCAGAGATTGGTGGGGGCCGGGTGCAAGGCCCCGGGGGGGCGGAACCTGTGCCAGATTCCGCGTCAGCGGTTGGTCAGTTGGGCGAGGAAATCCGACAGGTCGGGGCTGTGGTGGTGGATGTGGTCCGCGGGTTCCGGCTCGGGCGCGATATGGACGGTGCGCATGCCCATGGCATGGGGTGCTGCGAGGTTGCGGGCGTCATCCTCGAACATCGCGCCGGTGGCAGGATCGAGTCGGTCGAGGGCGAAGACCGTCTCGAAGGCCTGCCGTTCGGGCTTGGGGCGGTAGTTGGCGTGTTCCACCCCATAGACCGCGTCGAAGAGCCCGGTCAGGCCGCGGGCGGCCAGCACGCGATGGGCATAGGGCGTGTCGGCATTGGTATAGACGATGCGGCGTCCCGGCAGGGCGGCGATGCGATGGGCAAGCGCGGGATCGGGGGAGAGGACGGAGAAGTCGATGTCATGAACATCGGCAAGATAGGCCTCGGGGTCGATGCGGTGTTCGGCCATGAGACCTGCCAACGTGGTGCCGTAGAGCTTCCAGTAAGAGGCGCGGAGATGGTCGGCATGGGCGCGGTCGACGCCGAGCGCCTGCATCACCCAATTGGTCATGCGCACCTCAATCTGGTCGAAGAGGCGCATGTGGGGCGGATAGAGGGTGTTGTCGAGGTCGAAGACCCAAGTGCGGATGTGGCGGAACTGTTCTGCGGGCATGGGGGATAGGTAGCCCGAGCAGGCGGGCGCGGCAATGGGGGCGGTTGAAAGGGGCGGGGACGGGGGGTAGTGTCACGAACGGTATACAATCGTATCCGGGCCGGGTCGGCCCGGGACGTGAGCGTGACGGAGGCTACGTGCAGAAGGATGCCTATACGCTGATCCTCGAAGCGATCGAGGCGGGGCTTTACAAGCCCGGGGATCGGCTGGTGGAGTCGGAACTGGCCGAGCGGCTGGGCGTGTCGCGCACGCCGGTGCGCGAGGCGTTGCAGCGGTTGGAGACGCAGGCGATGCTGACGCGCGACGGGCGCAGCCTGATCGTCGCCTCGCTGGACCACAACCAGTTGGCCGAGCTTTACGCGGTGCGGACGGAATTGGAGGGGCTGGCCGCGCGGCTGGCGGCACGGCATGCGACGGATGAGGAGATCCGGGTGCTGAAAGGCATGGTGGAGGATGACCGCACGCTGCTGGGGGGCGATCCGAAGCTGCTGTCCCGGGCCAACAAGCGGTTCCACAAGCAGATCCATCTGGCCAGCCACAACCGGTTTCTGGTGCAGCAGTTGGACCTTGTGCATCGGTCGATGGCGTTGATGGCCAATACGTCCTTCGCGGCGGAGGGGCGCGACGAGGTGGCGCTGGCCGAGCATGACCAGATCGTCAAGGCGATCGAGGCGCGGGATGGCGAGGCGGCCTATCAGGCGCTGCGCCAGCATATCAGCAAGGCCTTCGAGACGCGCCTGCGGGTGGAGGCGGGCGAGATACGGATGCGCTGACCGTCTTCGGCGCGGTGGCGGGGTCCGGTTCGGACTCGGCGCTGTGGAACTGGCCGTGGTGTGTTTTGTCCCAGTGGAAGGGGCGCAGGGGCGCTTCGCCGATGGCTTTGACCGTGGCGATGCTGCCCAGCAGGCCATAGGGTTTGAGCAGCAGCAGCCGCCAGCCGGGGCTGGCATGGCCCGTGCGGCGCATGGCCAGCAGGACGAAGGCGAAATCCGCAAGCTGGAGTGCCGCGAGCGACAGCAGCAGCCAGCCACCCGTGATGGAAGGAAGCCAGTCGGGCGGGCCGTCCGGCAGGCTTTGCAGCCAGAGCAGCAGGATGAGCGGGCCTGTCACGCCATGGATCAGCGAGCCGAGCAGCAGCGCCTGCACGGCGAGGAAACGGCGTAGTCCGAGATCGCGCAGGAGCGCGCGGGGCGCGCGCATATGGACCAGCCATGTCATCAGATAGCCCTTGGACCAGCGCGAGCGTTGCTTGATCCAGGGGCGGACGCGGCAGTTCGCCTCTTCCATCGTGGTGCTGTCGAGCATGGCGGTGGACAGGCCCATGCGGGCGAGGCGCAGGCCGAGATCGGCATCCTCGGTCACGTTATGGGCATCCCAACCGCCCGCTGCCTCGATCCGGTCGCGGCGCAGGAAGAGCGTGGTGCCGCCCAAGGGCATGGGCAGGCCCAGCCGTTCCAGCCCCGGCAGAAAGAGACGGAACCAGAGCGCGTATTCCATCGTGAAGCAGCGGGCGATCCAGTTGGTGCCGGGGTTGTAAAAATCCAGCGCCCCTTGCAGGCAGGCCAGATCGGGGGGGGCGGCGTCAAACATCGCGGCGACCTTGCGCAGCTGATCGGGGGCGGGGGCATCTTCGGCATCCCAGATGCCGATGATGTTGCCCCGGCAGAAATCCAGCCCGAAATTGAGTGCGCGCGGCTTGGTGCGGACGCGGCCGCGCGGCACGGAGAGAACGCGCACCCCCTGCGGCAGGCGTGCCGCGGCGAGGGTGCTGCGGGTGGGGGTGTCGTCTTCCTCGGTCAGGATCAGGATGTCGAGCCGGTCGGCGGGATAGTCGATGCGGGCAAGGCGGGCGAGGAGGCGGGTGGCAATCTCGGCCTCGCCATAAAGGGGGATGAGGACGGAGATCAGGGGAAGCAGGTCATCGGGCAGGGGCGGCGGTCCGCTGGGCGGGCCGTGGCGGAGGCTGGCGCTGCAGGCGGCGACCTTGAGCAGGAAGAGCGCGTAGAGGCTGACCAGACCGATGACCAGAAAGACCGTCAGCGTGGTCTTGGGGGCGAGGAAGAGGCCTGCGAGGGTGGCGAGGACAAGGGCGCCGAAAACGATGGCGATGGCGCGGTGGTTCAGGCTGCGGGCGCTGTGGCGGGCGAGCAGGGCATGTTCGGCATCGTCGGTGAGGGCGGCGCCTGCATGGGCAAGAAGCGCAGCCTCGATCCGGTCGCGCGGGCAGGGCAGGGGTCGGATCGCCGGGCCGAAGCATGCGGCAAGGGTGGCGTGGTGGGTTTCGACGGCGGTGGGGCTGGCGGCGAGGATGAGCGTTTCGCCGTCGCGGACCTGCCAAGGCAGGAGGCCGTGGCGCAGGCAGAGGCGGGCAGTATAGCGGGCGATCAGCGCCGGGTCAGGCGGGACGGCGACGGGATCGAAGACGGGCGTGACGCTGCGGGGGCGCGACAGATCGGCAGCATGGCGGAAGGCGGCGGGTGCTTCGGCGAAGCCGCCGGTCTGGGCCGAGGCAGGGGATGGCTCGGTCAGGGTCTTGGCGGGGCGGCGCAGGCGCAAGGGGCCGCCGAGGGGGGCGAGGCTGGCCATGCGATGAGGCGGGCGCGACGGGACAGCCGCGCCGACCGGGCGGTCGGGAGGTGGGGGGGGCATCAGGTCTGGCTCCTGCGAGGCGGGGCCAGATTGGGCGGGTGAGGGTTAAAGACCGATTAACGGGTGAAGGTTTTCTTGCGCTGGTCGCGCAAGGCTGTCCGTTTGGCGGAATGGGCGGTCTGCGGATCAGGCGGCGCGGCGGTCGCGCAGCGCGTCGGCGAAGCGTTCGAAGAGGTAGTAGCTGTCTTGCGGGCCGGGCGAGGCCTCGGGGTGGTACTGGACCGAGAAGATCGGTTTACCATCCACCGCGATGCCGCAATTGGAGCCGTCGAAGAGGGAGACATGCGTCTCGCTGACCCCTTTCGGCAGGGTCTGGCTGTCCACGGTGAAGCCGTGGTTCATCGAGGTGATCTCCACCTTCCCGGTGGTGAGGTCCTTGACGGGGTGGTTCGCGCCGTGATGGCCGTGGTTCATCTTGACGGTCTTGGCGCCGAGCGCCAGCGCAAGCATTTGGTGGCCGAGGCAGATGCCGAAGAGCGGCAGGTCGCGGGCCAGCACGCCTTGGATCATCGGGACGGCATAGGCGCCGGTCGCGGCGGGGTCGCCGGGGCCGTTGGACAGGAAGACGCCTTCGGGGTTCAGCGCCAGCACGTCCTCGGCTGTGGCGGAGGCGGGCAGGACGGTGACGTCGCAGCCTGCCGAGGCGAGGCAGCGCAGGATGTTGCGTTTCGCGCCGTAATCGATGGCGACGACGCGGAAGCCGTCGCCCGTGCGCTTGGTATAGCCTTCGGGCCATGCCCAACGCTTTTCGTCCCAGCGGTAGGATTGGGTACAGGTCACGTCCTTGGCGAGGTCAAGGCCGACGAGGCCCTTCCAGGCGCGGGCCTTGGCGACCAGCGCGGCGATGTCGAAATTGCCCGCCGGATCATGGGCGAGCGCCACATGGGGCGCGCCCTGCTGGCGGATGGCGCGGGTCAGGCGGCGGGTGTCGATGCCGCCGATGCCGATGCGGCCCTTCTGGGTGAGCCAGTGGGTGAGTTCGTCCTTGGACCGCCAGTTGGAGGGTTCGGTCGGGTCCCATTTCACCACCATGCCGGCGGCGACAGGGGTGCCTGTCTCGTCATCCTCGGGGGTGACGCCCACGTTGCCGACATGGGGGAAGGTGAAGGTCACGACCTGACCGGCATAGGAGGGGTCGGTCATGATCTCTTGGTAGCCGGTCATGGCGGTGTTGAAGACAAGCTCCGCCACCGTTTCGCCCGTGGCGCCGAAGCCTTTGCCGTAGAAGACCGTCCCGTCGGAGAGTGCGAGGCATGCGGTCGGTTTCGCAGAAGCGGGCATGGGCGACTCTCCTATCGGCAAATTGCGCGGACACTAGTGGGGACGCAGGGCGGGGTCAAGGCTTTGGGGCAAAAGGAATATCAAGGAATTTCAGAGGGTTGGTTCGGAAGGGCGCTGTTGTGGCGCGGCGCGGGACAGGCTATGGTGGCGCTTCATGCCAACCTTTGGGGAAAGGTGACAGATGTCGTTGCGCGAAAGGCTGCAGGCCGCGCTGAAAGAGGCGATGAAGGCGAAGGAGGCGGACCGCCTGTCCACGCTGCGCCTGATCAATGCTGCCATCAAGGACCGCGAGATCGCCAGCCGGGGCGAGGCGACCGAGATGGAGGTGGGCGATCCCGAAATCCTTGCCATCATGGGGAAGATGGTGAAGCAGCGGCAGGAAAGCGTGCGCGCCTATGAAGAGGGCGGGCGGCTGGAACTGGCCGAGAAGGAAATGAACGAAATCCGGGTGATCGAGGAGTTTCTGCCTCGCCAGCTTTCGGCCGATGAGGTCGAGGCGGCGGTCAAGGCCGCGATCGCCGAGGTGGGGGCCAGCGGCATCCGCGACATGGGGCGCGTGATGGCGGTGCTGAAGGGGAAATACACCGGCCAGATGGATTTCGGCGCGGTGGGGCCGAAGGTGAAGGACCTGCTGGCCTGAGATCAGGTTTCGACGTGAAGGGGGCGTGGGCCGGATGGCCCCGACGCATCCCAGCCTGGAAGGTTTCCAAGCTTTTGGCGTAAAGCTGCGGGGCTGCCCCGACGCGAGCCATCACGGGCGTCGGTCACGTCCGTGATGTCTGGCCATCAAGGCTCCGTGCGTGGCTCTTGACCGCTGCGGACGCGTTTTGGTCACGGGCAGGATGAGCCCCTCTTTGCCCACATCGGCGACAGGATCAGGCCTTGTCGGGCTGCCATAAGGACCAGCACCACTCCGGCTGCCGTGCAGAGCAGACAGGCGATGATCGAGGCTTCGACGCCGAACGTGCCGCCCGTCATCAGCTCCGGCCCCTCGACCACCGCCTGCAAGAGGCCCGGGGGCATTTCTACCCCCGACACAGCCCCCGAATAGATCGCGGCCTGAGCAAAGTTCCAGGACATGTGGAGGCCGATCGACAGCCAAAGGCGGCGGGTCAGCATATAGGCGGCGGCCAACAGGAGTCCGGCTTCTAGTGAAACGAAGATGGCCCCGATTATGGTTGCGTCCGGATTGCCCAGATGCCGGGCGCCGAAGAAGGCCGAGGTAGCGATCAGGGCAATGAAACTGCCAAGGTATTCCTCGGCCACGCGAAACAGGACACCGCGATAGATCAACTCTTCTAGAAAGGCCGAACTGATGGCGAGCGGGATGAAAGGGAGCATCACCGTCACTGGGTTCATCCCTTCGACGCGGTAGTAGCCCAGAAGGAAAAGGACAAGGATCGTTGTCGAGTAGAGCCCGAAGCCGAGAAGCAGGCCCAGCCCGAACTCGCCCCCCGCGCCGGCTGTGGACAATTCGGTGACCGGTCGGTTTTCGATCACACGGACGAAGACCCAGTAGACCGCAAGCGCCAGCACCACCATGAGCAGCACCAGCGCGAGGGCGGTCGGCGTTGAGTCCTGGTAGGTGTCCATGAAGCCGTTGCTGATCCCCATGCCAACGAACAGGACACCGCCCAGCAGCGCAATGCGCAGCAGCGGGAACATGAGGATCCTGCGGATGGTCGAAACAAGGGGCGACGGCGTGGCAGTCATCGTGACGCAACCTTCTGGGTTGGTTCAGGGATGGATCGGGGCGCGTGACTGTGTGGCGGTCGCGCAATCTTGGGGCGGACCGGTCGGAATAGGGGCGCGGGGCGCCTGACCGAATGCAGGGGCGCAAGCTGGAAGACGCATGCGGCCCTTTCCGTCAGGCCCGCGTGCGGCCCATGCCCGGGAAGGTGAAGCTGCGAACCGGTTACCGCGCCCCGGCAAAGGCAGTCTTTCCTTAACGTTTCCAAATGGGCGGCACGAGGTGCCCCCGGCGGATCGCCATCATGAGCAGGATCACCCCGGTCGTGGTGCAGAAGATGAGCGCGAAGAGCGACTGTTCCATCCCGAAGGACCCCCCGGTCAGCAGGGTCGGCCCCTCGATCACCGCCTTCAGCAGACCCGCTTCTCCGGGTCCACCGGAGACGACGCCGGAGTAGATCCCCTCTTGGACAAAGTTCCAACCCATGTGAAAGCCCATGCACAGCCAAAGGCGGCGGGTGACCATATAGGCGGCCGAGAGCAGCAGCCCGGCCTCGATGCTGATGTAGATCGCCCCGGTCAGCGTGGCGGCGGGGTTCATCAGATGCAGGAAGCCGAAGACGAAAGATGAGGCCAAGATTGCGACCCAACTGCCAAAGAGGGATTCCACCGATCCGTGCAATACGCCGCGAAAGATCAGTTCTTCGAAGGCACCCGACTTGATCGCCAGCGCCACTGCGGGAAGAACGAATGCTATGGGGTTGAGCCCTTCAATCTTGTAGTATCCAAGCAGGATCAGCGCCAGGACACAGGCCGAGTAGAGCCCCACGCCGGTGAGCAAGCCAATGGCCCATTCGCGGCCTATGCCCGAGGTCGAAAGCTCGGTCACCTTGCGGCGTTCGATGAATTGTCCGTAGGCGATGTAGAGCGCGATCGCAGCCAGAGCGAGGCCAAGCTGGACCGCGATGCTGAGCAAGGGCCGATCATGAAACTGAGCAAGGCGCCCTTCTGCCCACGCCATGAAATAAAACAACACGCCGCCCAAAACGATCAGGCGGATCAGCGGATGGGCAACGCGCAGCCACATGGGCTGATCGGGGGCAGATGTGTCACTCATGATGGTCCCTTCCCTTTGTTTTTTCTTTCAGGCGTCCGCGAAGGTGATCGCCCTCTCCCGTTCCGTCCAAGACCGACGCTTGGGCTGCAAACCACCGCCCTAGGTCGCCACTTGCATCCGGCCTGTCGCCCCTGCCGCCAGAAACGGCAGGAGGCCGTCGCTCGTCTTGCTAGACCGCGCTGACTGTCGTCAGCATCGCCATTGCAGGCTGAACGCTAGAAGGCCCGGAAAGTCGCGGCTATCCGGTTTGCGAAATCGCGGGCGGTGTCCTTGCTGCGGAAGGGCGGGCAGGATTGGTACCGGAACCTGCGTGCGCGGTCCTTTGCGATAGGGGCCGACGAAGTCAGTCGTGGCGGGGTCGGCCGCCGCAACCGGCGCGCCGAAGGATATCGCGGTGACCTGCCCCCCGGGGCTTTGCCCGCAGGTGCGCGGACACAGGCATGTGGTTGCGCGACCCAAGGTCGACGTCGTCTGCAACGCCCGCGAACGGCCGCTTTCCGGCCGTCGCAGAGCTCCGATATCGCGCCACGAACCGAGATGAAGCCCGCCGCAGTCGTGTGGCGGGCTTCGTCCGATGGCCCAGCGACCGGGCCGTGTCCTACCACTCGGCAGGCGTCACGGATGGCCCCGCCACCCTTTCCTTTTCCCGTCAGAGCAGGGATTGCGGCAGGGTCTGCTGCGACCGTGCATCGATGCGGCGGAACCAGAGTGTCAGCGCGCTGGACGTGATCACGATGAAGAGCGAGTAGAGCACGGGGATCGCGAGGATCTCTTGCTGCTGGGTGCCCGCGAAGGTCAACACGACCAGCGCCACGGCCAGTGGGCCGTTCTGGATGCCCGTCTCAAGTGCGATGGTGCGGCTGTCGCGGGGATGAAGGTTCAGAAGGCGCGACAGCCCGTAACCGCACAGGAAGCCCATAAGCCCCAGCGCAATGGCCGCGAGGAAGACCGAGGCTGGCGTGCCCAGAAGGAAGCCCCAGTTGCGCGGCACCCAGGACACCAGCAGGAAGACGATGAAGATGATCCCCAGCGCCGACCCGCCCAGTTCCACCAGCGCGCCCACATTGGCGTTCCAGCGCCGGAGCGCCATGCCGATGGCGACGGGCACGAGGAGCAGGAAAAGCGTGACGATGATGTTCTCGGCGGGAATGTCCACGTTCAGGCCCGTCGCGTAGAGAACGAGAAGGAGCGGAATCAGGATCACGCCGAAGACGGTGGAATTCACCGTCATCAGCACCGAAAGCGCCAGATTGCCCTTGGAGAAATAGGTGAAGATGTTCGAGGTCGTGCCCCCCGGCATGCAGCCCATGATGAGAAGGCCGATCTTCACCGGCTCGCTGACCGGCAGGGTCAGGGCGAGGGTGAAGGCGATGAGCGGCATGAAGCCGTATTGCGAGACAAGCCCGATGCCAAGCCCATAGGGCCGTTTCAGGGCGGAAGTGAAATCGCGCGGGGTGAGGGAGGCCCCCATGCCCAGCATGATCACGGCGATCATCAGCGCGAGGATGGCCTGTTCCAGCGGTCCGACCATGGCTTATTCCCCCTTCATCTGGGACAGCGCTTCGTCCCGCAGGCTGCGGCGCAGGATCTTGCCGACATTGGTTTTGGGCAACTCGTCGCGGAAGACGACTTGGCGGGGCACCTTGTAGGCGGTGAGGCTGGTCTTGCAATGGGCGCGCAGATCGGCCTCGGTCACGGCAGGGTCACGGCGGACGACATAGGCGCGGACGAATTCGCCCGCCGCGCCATCGGGCACGCCGATCACGGCGCATTCCTGCACAGCCGCATGGCGGGCGAGGCAATCCTCCACCTCGTTGGGATAGACGTTGAAGCCCGAGACGAGGATCATGTCCTTCTTGCGGTCGACGATGCGGAAATAGCCGTCCGTATCCATCACCGCGATATCGCCCGTGCGCAGAAAGCCTTCGGGGCAGATCGCGGCGGCGGTTTCCGCAGGGCGGTTCCAGTAGCCCTGCATGACCTGCGGGCCGCGTATGGCGAATTCGCCGGGGGAGCCGGGCGGGACTTCGCGGCCCTCGTCATCCAAGAGCCGGACATCGGTGGAGGGCATGGGGATGCCGATGGAGCCGGGGCGCGCCGCGCCGATGGGGTTGCCAGTGGCCACGGGCGAGGTTTCGGTCAGGCCGTAGCCTTCCACGATCTCGGTCCCTGTGAGCGTGCGCCAGCGGTCGGCCACCGCGCCATGCAGGGCCATACCGCCTGCGAAAGACGCCTTGAGTTTTCGCGGGGGCGCATCGGTAAACCAGTATTCGTTCATCAACCCGTTGAAGAGCGTGTTGACCCCGATGATCCAGGTGATCGGATAATTCTCGAACGCCCGCTTTAGGTTCGACAGCGGGCGCGGGTTCGGGATCAGGAGGTTCCGTGCGCCCAAGTGGAAGAAGCCCAGCAGGTTCAGCGTGAAGGCGAGGATGTGGTAGGTCGGGATGGCGGTCAGCACGACCTCCTTCCCCGGCGCGACATGCGGATTGATGAAGGTCATGGCCTGCGCCATGTTCATCAAGAGGTTGCGATGGGTCAGGATCGCGCCCTTGGCCACGCCCGTCGTGCCGCCGGTATATTGCAGCACGGCGATGGCGGTTTCGCCGAGATCGGCATCATAGGCCTTGCGCGGCAGGCGCGCGCCTTCGGCCAGCGCCTCGGGCAGGCGGGTATGGGGCAGGGTGATCGCGGGGATGGAGCGGTCCCAGTGCTTTTGCACCAGACCGATCACGCCGCGCACGGCGCGCGGCATCAACTCGGCCACGCGGGTGACCACGATGCGGGGAAGGGGAACGATGCGGCCCGCCTCGGCCAGCTTTTCGGTGAACATGTCGGTGATGACGATGACCTTGGGCTGGGCATCGGCGATCTGATGGGCCATTTCGGTGGCGGTGTAGAGGGGGTTCACGTTGACCAGCACGCAGCCCGCCTTGAAGGTGCCGAAGGCCACCACCGGCACGGTCAGGGAATTGGGGGTCTGGAGCGCGACGCGGTCGCCGGGCTGCAGCCCCGCCACCTCGCGCAGCCAGGCGGCGAAGGCGTCGGAGAGGCGGTCCACCTCGGCAAAGCTGAGGTCGCCATACATGCCGTTGGGCATGACGACGGTATAGGCGGTGCGGTCCCTTTCGCGGGCGGCGGTGTCGCGGACAAGCTGGCCGAGCGTCCGGGCAAGCGGTGCGGTCACTTCCGCAGGCACGCCGGATGGATACGCTGCCGCCCAAGGGCGCGCTGCAATGGTCACGTCTGTCTCCTCCCAAGTTTCGCGGCAGGTCTGCGCCCGCTTCGATGCCCCAATCTGGGGACATTGCGGCCGTCTGGGAAGGGGTTTCCGCGCCTTTTCGCCCAAGTGACGTTGCGGCGCGGGCGTGACGGGGTCAGCGCAGGCGTGCCAGACGATCAGATAGCTCGTCATGCAGGGTCAGGCGTTCGGCTTCGGACAGGAAGGCGCCCAGTTCCACCTCGCGGTTGCTGCCCTTGAGGGTGAGGTAATTGGGCACCGGCCCGCCGGTTAGGTGCAGCTGGACCGAGACCCAGTAGGGATTGGCTTGCCAGTCTTGCCGCAGCCCGCGCGGGCCGTGCCGGGTGAGGGATAGGGCGTCCCGGGTGAGGGTGAGGTCTTCGACGATCTCGGCATCCTTGTAGGACCGGGAAAGGGCGGCCCACATCCCCCAGATGGCGATGGCGAAGAAGGGCAGGATGCCCCAGAGGACAGGCGATCCGAGGACGGCCAGCATGGGCACAAGGATCAGCGCGCAGGTGGCGCCGATGAAGAGGACAAACCCCTTGCGGGGCAAGGACCGGTAGGGCCAGAGCTGCAGGCGGGCCTGCGTGTCGTCGGGGGTGGGCAACCATTGGTAAGGCATGGGCGGCAGGGTAGCGTCGGTCTTTGCGAAGGGAAGGGGGGTGCGGCAGGGCTACGCACCCCGTTAAGGTTAGGCGATGTTATACTTCCCGTACCCAGTAACAAAGTGTTGCAGGAACCGTTCGGTGGCGTCACAACTTACACACGTTGTCAATGCACCGTAGATATGCATAAGGGGCGCGATTGATGCGCCATGGAGGGCGAGATGAAAACTGAGGAAACGCTGCGGATCGTCGTCTTCAAGTGCGAGGACATGCTCGTGGCACAGTGCCTAGAGTATGACATCTGCACACAGGCCAAGGACATTGACACTCTTAAGGATCGGATGGACTGCCTGATTTCTGTTGAACTTGAAGACGGGCAACCGATTGACGCAGCGCCGGAAAGATTCCACAAGATGTGGGATCATGCTGTTGCGATGGCAGGCGGTCATGATTACAGGATGGCCGCCTGATCTGGAGAAATTATGTCTGCACCTTTCGCGCCCTCTCCTAAACTTCGACAGTATTTGGAATGGGCGCGAACGGAAGCCGGATGCGTTGTTCGCGAGGGCCACAGGGGCGGGAAGGCTATTTTCCGCATAGAATCGCCTAGCGGTAAGGTCGTGCATCAGATCGGTCTTCTTGATGACGAACCCCTTTGTCACGAGGTCGTTGCCCACCTAGACCGCCGTTTGGGCATCAACTCTCCGTTCCCGAAGACTCCTGATCCTTACGAGTAGGCTGCTTTTCCGGCTTCCGTTTGAGGTCCAGCTTGCCCATGACGCGATCAAGCGCGTCGTCGGACTCGTCCACGCCAAGTTCGCGGGCGGCTTCCTTGAAGCGTTTCTCTTGCTCAGCGTCTGGTGGCTTCATGCCATTGCCCTCGGTTGGTTTGACTTAGACCTTACCACAGAATACAAATGCACAAGAGCCGCGCGAGGTGTGGACCCTAGGCGGCTCTTGTGTTGCCCCCTTGTGGAAGGGGGGCGATGCTGGAACCCCTGATGGAAGGGGGTTCAGGTGGAGCTAGAGGGAATTGAACCCTCGGGGAGTCGGCTGGGAAGACCTCGCCCCGCACCAAGCTAGCCCCAATCTTTATGCGCCCCGCCACAAGGCGGGGCGTTTCTTCTTAGAAGGGCACCTCATCCTCCAGGTCTACGGACGTCAGGCGCAGATCGCGCTCAAGATCAGGATCATCTGTCGGTCTCTCGGGCGGCTTGGTCGTCGTGTAGATGCCCTTCTTACCGTCAACGCTCCAGATCATCTCCATCCTGTACAGCTTGTTCTGAATAAACCGACGCTTCTGTGAGACCTTGAACTTGCGGTACAGGCCAACCAAGACCTGATCGAGAGACGCCTCACCGCCGTACGCGTTGATTACAGTAACAAGCTGGTCGTCCAATTGGTCGGCTTTTGCGATGGAAAGCTCTTCCAAAAGGTCAGGCGGCAGATCGTAGACGTTGCCCAAGTCAGGGGGCAGCGCAGACGTCAGCCCCTTGAGCCGGATGATTTCATCAGCCGCCCAGTCTGCCGTGTCCGCATGTGCAATCAGCAACGCGCGCGTTTCCGGGTTCGTGTTTTTCTCAGCAGCGCCGCGCAAAAACGCAGCCACCGCCTTGACGGATTCAGCAGATTCAGTCATGATAACCTCACTTCGGAAGGGGTCATAGAGCGGCAAACTCTACCCCGGACTGGCCCGCGCCCCACAAGGGTTAGCGGGCTTTGTCTTATCATCACCAAACCATAGAATTGGGCGGCGGTCAACTACTTGCGCCGCCGAATTCTTCTTCTTCGCTTTTGCTTGCGTTTTGTCGTTTGCAAGCCGCTTGCATCAGATTGTGCTTGCGTCAGCCCCGCGATACGTCAGCCGCTTTCCGACCGCTCCAAGCAACGCTTTGTCTGCGCGCATTGCGTCCGTCACGTCCAGCGCGGCACGGTTGCTGTAGCGGAAGTCAAACTCTGCCATGTAGCGGTGCAGGTGCTTCTTGCCGCAGTGCTGGTAGATGCCCTTCATGCCACGCTTGAAGATGGAGAAGAAGCCTTCGACGGTGTTGGTGGTCACGTCGCCGCGCACGTACTCCTCCTTGCGGTGCTGGACGCTCTGGTGATCTGCGAAGTGGCGTCCCGGCGCGATGTACCAAGCGGCCTCATCCGTCATCAGGCGGGCTTCGCGGGCAAGGTTCTCTTGCAGGATCGGCAGGATGGTGCGCTGGCTGATCTTGTCCACCACGAAGGACTGCGCACGGCCAGAGTCACGGTCAACAAGGGTGATGACCTTCATCTTGTGATGGTAGTGGCGCTGGCCTTCTTTCTTCGGGCGGTCGGGATCGTTGCCGATGAACGTCTCGTCAACCTCGACCGCACCACCATTACCGCCCATCAGATCAAACGCACCGCCACGCATAGCCTCACGGATGCGGTGAGACATGAACCAGGCCGTCTTGAGCGTCACGCCAAGGGTGCGGTGAAGCTGGTTGCTGCTGATGCCTTTCTTGCTGGCACACATCAGATAGATCGCTTGCAGCCACAGGTTCATGGGAACGTGGCTGGATTCGAAGATGGTGCCGATCTTGACCGTGAACGGCTTGCGGCAGGAGTAGCACTTGTAGGTGCCGATGCGGGTGGACTTGCCGCCCATCTTGCTGGTGCGCTCACATTCGCCGCAGTGCGGGCAAACCCGACCGTTCGCCCAAACGCGCGCTTCCACATAAGCATATGCGGCTTCTTCGTTATGGAACTCGGGGCGGGACAGAACAGACATGGCGCGTACTCTCTTGCTTGCCCCTTTTATCTAGGGGTTTTGCGTGGGTACGTCAAGTATAATATCGCCTAAGGTTAACCCGCCGCGCCGGGGGATGCCAAGGCGCGCAGGGCGGGACGGCAGTCTGTGCCTTGGTCATCTTCTGTCTTGAAATATCCTCGGGGGGAGGGCCGCAGCGCGGCCCGTGGGGGGCAGACAGCCCCCCTTGCGACAGTGCCGCCCCGCGCCAACGCATCTGGCAAAGCAAAAGGCCCCGGATCGCTCCGGGGCCTTTCGGGTCTGTTCCGGCACTGGCCTTAGTGGGCGTGGCCCTTGTCCCAATCGGACTGCTTGGGCAGCGTCTCGAAGGTGTGTTCCGGCGGCGGGGAGGACAGGGTCCATTCCAGCGTGTCGGCATGTTCGTTCCAGTAGTTGTTCTCGGTCACGCGCTTGCCGAAGAACAGGGTGTAGAAGACGATGCCGATGAAGAACACGAAGGAGGCGAAGGCGACCATGGCCCCGATGGAGGACCACCAGTTCCAGTAGGCAAAGGCCTCCGGGTAGTCGATGTAACGGCGCGGCATGCCCTGACGGCCGAGGAAGTGCTGCGGGAAGAACGTCAGGTTCGACCCGATGAACATCGCCCAGAAGTGCAGCTTGCCCGCCCATTCCGGATACTGGCGGCCCGACATCTTGCCCATCCAGTAATAGACGCCCGCGAAGATGCCGAAGACGGCACCGAGCGACATCACATAGTGGAAGTGGGCCACGACGTAGTAGGTGTCGTGATAGGCGCGGTCCACGCCCGCCTGAGACAGCACGATGCCCGTGACGCCACCGACGGTGAACAGGAACAGGAAGCCGAAGGCCCAGAGCATCGGGGTCTCTAAACTGACCGAGCCGCCCCACATCGTGGCGATCCACGAGAAGATCTTGATGCCGGTCGGCACCGCGATCACCATCGTGGCCAGCATGAAGTAGGACTGCTGCTGCAGCGACATGCCCACGGTGTACATGTGGTGCGCCCAGACGACGAAGCCCAGCACCCCGATCGCCACCATCGCATAGACCATCGGCAGGTAGCCGAAGATGGGCTTGCGCGAGAAGGTCGCGATGACTTGGCTGATGATGCCGAAGGCGGGCAGGATGATGATGTACACTTCCGGATGGCCGAAGAACCACAGGATGTGCTGGTAGAGGACCGGGTCACCGCCGCCCGAGGGCGTGAAGAAGGTGGTCCCGAAGTTGCGGTCCGTCAGCAGCATGGTGATCGCGCCCGCCAGAACCGGCAGGGCCAGAAGGATCAGCCAGGAGGTGACGAAGATCGACCAAGCGAAGAGCGGCACCTTGTGCATCGTCATGCCGGGGGCGCGCATGTTCAGGAAGGTCGTGATCATGTTGATCGCGCCGAGGATCGAGGAGGCACCCGACAGGTGCACCGCGAAGATCGCGAGGTCCATGGCATAGCCGCCTTCGGCGGTGGTCGAGAGCGGCGGGTAGAGAACCCAGCCCACGCCCGCGCCCGGCCCAAGTTCGCCGCCACCACCGGGAGCGAAGAGCGAGGCCACGGCGAGCGAGGTGCCCGCGACATAGAGCCAGTAGGACAGGTTGTTCATCCGCGGGAAGGCCATGTCCGGCGCGCCGATCTGCAGCGGCATGAAGTAGTTGCCGAAGCCGCCGAAGAGCGCGGGGATGACCACGAAGAACATCATCAGGATGCCGTGGGCAGTGATGGTGACGTTCCAAATATGGCCGTTCGGCGTACAGGTCGCCGCGGCGTCGGCCACGAGGCGGAGGCCTTCCTGGCACATGTATTGGACGCCGGGGTTCATCAGCTCCATCCGCATGTAGACGGTGAAGATGACCGAGATCAGGCCGACGATGCCGCCGGTGAAGAGGTAGAGGATCCCGATGTCCTTGTGGTTGGTCGACATGAACCAGCGGGTGAAGAAGCCCCGCTCGTCATGTTCGTGGCCATGAATGGCTGCGTCCGCCATTGGCGTCTCCCGTTCTTGCGCTGTCCGCGGGTTTTCCCGTCGGCCGTGTTCCCTTGCGTCCGGCTCCGCTTGGCGGAGTCGGGGCGACGGTTCGGTGATAGCCCGCGCAGGGGTGCGAGGCAACGGAGGAAATTGATCCAGATCAAGATGAAACGTCGCAGGGGGCATGGCGGCAGACCATGCAGAAGGGGCGCGCGGCGGGTGCCGCGCGCCCCTTGCGGGCCAGTCGACGGCTGCTTTACTTCAATGTCGCGAGATAGGCGGCCATATCCTCGCCGCCCTTAGCGAGCTTGAAGGACATCTTGGATTTCGCGGCCGCGTCGCCGGTTTGTTCCTTCACCCATTTCGACGGATCGGCGACATAGGCCGCGATCATCGCCTCGTCCCAGACCTTGCCAGAGGCCCCCAGCGCGACAAGGGCGTCGCCATAGGCATAGCCTTCCAGACCGCCCACGGTGCGGCCCACCACGCCAAAGAGGTTGGGGCCGGTCTTGCCGCCCTTCACGATTTCCGTGCCATCGGCGCCAATGATCGCGTGGCAGGCTTTGCACTTCTTGAACTCGGCCTCGCCCTTGGCTGCGTCCTGCGCAAGGGCGGGCGCGGCGAGGGCGGTGAGGGCGAGGGCGGCGATCAGGGCTCTGGTCATGGGCGTCCTTCTGGTTGGGCCTTGCTGCGCAGGGGTGGCAATGGGGCTGATACGGCGTGGACCCTGCCGCAGGGGCGGCCGGGCTTGCAACTTGTTCAAAGGTCGCAGGGGGTGGCGGGATCAGCGCGGTGGCAGGAGCCCCGCCTCTTCCAGCGCCGGGACATGGCCGCGGCTGACGGGCAGGTCATGGCCCGCCACTGTGGTGACGACGGCGCGCGGGCCGTCGCGGCGCACGGCGGCGATGCGGTCAATCGCCACCCAATGAGACCGGTGCAGCCGCAGGCCGGGGGTGGGCGCGGCCTCGGCGATGGCATCGGAGAAGCGCAACAGGATCACGGCGCTGCCGCGATCGGTGGTGATGCGGGTGTAATGATCCGTCGCCTCAAGCGCGACGAGGGGCGCGCGGATGTCGTCGGGCAGGCGGTCCAGTAGCCGGGGGCGTCCGGCATAGGGGGGAAGCGCCGGGGCTGTGGGCTGATCGGCGAAGAAGGCGACATAGCTGGCCAGCGAGATGACCGTGGAGATTGCGATGATCGACAGGACGAGGGGGCCATCTTCAATCGACAGGTCGCCGGGGCGGAGGAAGACGGCATTGATGGTGAAGACGATCAGAGTGACCGGCAGGCCACCGATCGCGCCGGAAAAGATGGAGGCGAGCCATTTGGGCAGGCCGTAGGAATGGATCACGTCGCAGCCGACGAAGCCCACGACCAGACCCACCGAGCCGGTGGTCAGAGCGATGATGACCCAGTAGACCATCCGGATTGTGAGCGGCAGGCTGTCCGCCGTGCCGAAGGGTCCGGCCAGGCCCAGCACGATGCCGAGCGCGATCAGCCCGACCCAGAGCCCCTTGCCGCGCAGGATGGGGGCAAGCGCGTCGAGCGAGGTGGTGATGATAGGGGCGGGGATCAGGGCCATGCCTGCCTCAGACCGAGCAGGCCGCCGGGGCGCGGCCATCGGGATGCAGGCCTCCCTCGGGCGGGAAGAAGCGTGGGAAGGTGGCCATAAGCGCCGTGTCGAGATCGGCCATGGTCACGGGAAGGCCAAGATCGACAAGGCTGGTCACGCCATGGTCGCGGATGCCGCAGGGCACGATGCCCGAGAAATGCGACAGGTCGGGTTCGACATTGATCGATATGCCATGAAAGCTGATCCAGCGGCGGAGTTTCACGCCGATGGCGGCGATCTTGTCTTCGGCTGGGGTGCCGTCGGCTTGCGGGGCGCGGTCGGGGCGGGGGACCCAGACGCCGACACGACCGGGACGGATTTCGCCGCGGATGTTGAACTCGGCCAGCGTGGCGATGACCCAGTTCTCTAGCGCGCGGACGAAGCAGCGCACGTCGCGGCCGCGTGCGCCGACATCGAGCATGCAGTAGATCACCCGCTGGCCCGGGCCGTGATAGGTGTATTGCCCGCCGCGCCCGGTATCGAAGACGGGAAAGCGGTCGGGATCGGTGAGGTCAGCGGGTTTGGCGGAAGTGCCTGCGGTGTAGAGCGGGGGATGTTCGAGGAGCCAGACCGCTTCGGTCGCCTTGCCTTCGGCCATTGCGGCGACGCGGGCTTCCATCGCCGCGAGCGTGGGCAGATAGGGGCTGAGCCCCGGCAGGTGGGTCCATTCGACCATGCGTGCGTTGGGGCGCTGTATGCCCCCTCCGTTGACTTGGCGTCAAAGATAGGGCGGGCGGATGCGACTGTCACGGGGGCAAACCGTCCTGCCCCTTTGGCGTGCGGGGAGGGGTGCGGTGTAGCGGGTGGTGCATTCTCTCTTGTGCCGGGGCCAAAGCTTGGGCAGATGGCGGGCAGGATCGGGACGGAAGAGAGGGCCGCCATGACGATGGGCTGTGCGTTGTGTGGGGCCAAGAGCACGGAGATCGTGTCCCGGACGGATCGCCATGGGCAACCCCTGCTGACGGTGCTGTGCTCTGGCTGCGGGGTGCTGCGCAACGATCCGGTGCCGACGCCGGAAGAGTTGGACCGGTTCTACCGCAAGGATTACCGCGAAAGCTATAAGGGCGCGACGGAGCCCCGGCTGCGGCAGGTCTGGCGGAATCTGGAGCGGCTGAAGGCCCATATCATCGAGTTCCGCGACATCTATGCGCGCGGCGGCGAATGGCTTGATCTGGGATCGGGAAGCGGGGAGTTCACCTTTCTGGCCAAGCATCTGGGCGCGGAGATGACGGCAGTGGAGCCCCATGAGGGCTATGCCGCCTATTGCCGCGAGAAGCTGGATCTGAATGTGGCGGGGCGGACGCTGGAGGAATGCGATTTTCCCGAAGGTCGGTTCGATCTGATCCGGCTGAGCCATGTGCTGGAGCATATGCGCGATCCGGTGGCGTCCTTGTCCACGCTGCGCGGCTGGCTGCGCCCGGGCGGGGTGCTCTATATCGAAGTGCCCAATATCGAGGCAGAGGCGCGCAACAAGATGCAGGGGCGCATGTTCCATTTCGGGCATATCTACAATTACAACCCGGTGACGCTGCGCCATGTCGCGGCACGGGCGGGGCTGGTGGAACTGCCCGAGACGGCGGCGCGCTGCGCCGGGCGCTGCGTGGGGTTCTTTGTGGCGGGCGAGGGCGGGGCGCAGGCCGATCAGGCGCTGATCGCCAATGCCGACCGGATGCGCGAGGCGATGCGGGCGCACAATGCCCGCCGTCTGCCCGAACCGGAGGAGGGCACGGCGATGGGCCGGTTCCTGCGGACGATGACGGCGCGGCTGCGCGAGGCGCGCGAGGGGCAGCGGATGAAGACGCATCGCGCCATCGCTGATGCCGCCGCCGCCGATCTGGAGCGCAGCCTGAAGCAGGTGATGGGGCGAGCCTGAAAGGCGGAGCGAGACGGGGCGGGCGGACGCTTTTTTCCTCTTTCCTTCCCCGGAACGCTTCGCTAAACAGCCGCCACCAAGCCGGATCGTGCGGATGTGGCGGAATTGGTAGACGCGCAGCGTTGAGGTCGCTGTGGGGTAACTCCCGTGAAGGTTCGAGTCCTTTCATCCGCACCATCCGGCCGGTCGCACTGCGTGCGACCCTCCCGCGAGGCCCCCCCCGATCCCGTTCGATGACAGCGTCCCGAGGCGATTGATGCCGCATAGATGCGTGGATTTCCGTTAAGCCCTGCGTCAGGGATGCGGCAGGGAAGGGGGCAAAAGCGGCCTGACCCATCCCTTTGGCCACAATTGCCACAATTCGGCCACAATTTGCACCCCTAAGAATGGGTTAAACCGGCAAAAGTCCGGGAAGGTCCGACCCGGCATCAGATCGGGCGGTGTGGCGCGAGCAGTAGAATGGCCACTTATGTGATCGACGGCTATGCCGTTGGTGCGATTGCAGTCACGGGGGGAGGCACCCCCGTCCTCGGGTCCATGTTCCGGCTGGACCCGAACTGGTCGGCATCGACTGCCGCGCTGACCATCACCGTCACGGATGACGACACGGGTTTTTCGGGATCGGCGGCAGCCGTTCTGGATGGCACGCAGACCGGTGTTGTGGTTACGGCCGCAGGGACGACGCTGGCGACCGGGACGATCCGACTGGGCAATGCTTTTGCGGTGACCGATCCGGTTGCGGGGAGTGTCAATCTTTATCAGGTGATCGTGGGCGGGACGGTCGTGGGCTATGTGTCCTCGGCCCCGCTGCAGCCGGGGGTGATGTACACAGTCGCTTCGGTGACACCGACGACGGCGGCGGGTGTGCCCTATGGCAGCCTTGCCATGCTCGATCACGAGCAGTCGGTTGCCAATGTCCTGACGGGCGGCACGGGGAACGACTCGCTGCTGGGCGGGGCGGGGAACGATACGCTGTCGGGCGGGGCGGGCAACGATACGATCCTTGGCGGGACGGGCAATGATGTCATCACCGGCGGGGCCGGAAGCGACAGCCTGCTGGGCGAGGATGGCGACGACACCTTTATCGTCACCAATGGCAGCCAGGTGGATTCCATCTTTGGCGGCACCGGCAATGACTCGATCAGCTTCACCACGGCGACGGTGGGGGCGAATGTCGTCTTTTCCGGCACGGGATCGGGGTCGCAGAACCTTGTGGGCGTGGGCGCGGTGGCCTTCACCGGGATCGAGGGGATCGACGGGAGCGACCTGAACGACACGCTGAATGCGGCGTCCAGCGGGGGCAATGTCACGCTGCGCGGGAATGGCGGGGCGGATACGATCACCGGCGGGTCGGCCAATGATGCGCTGTTCGGTGGGGCGGGCGCGGATACGCTGAGCGGGAATGCCGGCAATGACGTGATCGATGGCGGCGACGAGGCCGACCAGCTGTTTGGCGGGACGGGCAATAACACCCTGTTCGGCGGGGCGGGCAATGACCGGTTGGAGGCCACGACCGGGCTGGACCAGCTGTTTGGCGGGGCGGGCATCGACACCTTGTTCGGGGGCGACGGTGCCGACACGCTGGACGGGGGCGAGGAGTCGGATTCGCTTTATGGCGGGAACGGCGCGGACCTTTTGCTGGGGGGTGACGGCGTCGATCTGCTGGATGGCGGGGCTGATAGCGACACGCTGCGCGGCGGGCTTGGCAATGATTCCCTGCTGGGGCAGGGGGGCGATGACCGCTTTCTGATCGAGGAGAATGGCGGCACCGATACGGTCATCGGCGGCACAGGCACCGACACGATCGACACGACGCTGATCGGCAGCGGTGTGACGGTGACCTTTTCGGGCACGGCGTCGGGCACCGTCACGGCGGCGGGGACGACGGCCGGTTTCACCTCGGTGGAGCGGGCGGCGACCGGGAGCGGGAACGACACGATCCTTGGCGGGACGGGCGCGGAGTTCGTCGAGGCAGGCGACGGTGCGGACAGCCTGTCGGGCGGCGGCGGGGCGGATACGCTTTACGGCGGGGCGGGGGCCGACACGCTGATCGGCGGGACGGGCAATGACTCGCAGTTCGGGGATGATGGCGACGACCGCTTCGTCATCGGGACGAGCGACGGGTCGGACACGCTGTTCGGCGGGACGGGCCGCGACACGATCGATTTCTCGGGCTTCACCACGGCGGTAACGGCGAATTTCTCGGGTGTCGGCGCCGGGACGATTTCCAGCAGCGCGGGCACGACGTCCTTTTCGGGGATGGAGGTTCTTGAGACCGGATCGGGCGCTGACACGATCACCGGTGCGGGCGGGGCGGATACGATCTTTGCCGGGGCGGGCAATGACCAGATCTTCGGCGGCGGGGCGGCGGACAGTCTGTTCGGCGGCGACGGGCGAGATTCGCTGGAAGGTGGAGATGGCAATGACACGCTGATCGGCGGGGCGGGGATCGATACGCTCTTTGGCGGCACCGGCCTTGACGTGATCGACTATTCCGCCTCGGACGCGGCGGTGAACATCAACCTGCTGACATCGACGGCGCTTGGCGGCCATGCGCAGGGCGATGTGCTGCAGGGCGTGGACGGGGTGATCGGGTCGTCCTTTGACGACACCATCATCGGCTTTGACAATGAAAGCGCCTTTGCCGGGGACTTCTATTACAACATCTTCGAGGGCGGGGCCGGGAACGATGTCATCGAAGGCCGGGGCGGCAGCGATGCGCTGTTCGGCGGCGCGGATAATGACACCGTTCTGGGTGGCGACGGCAATGACACGGTCAGCGGCGGTGACGGCAATGACTCGCTGAGCGGGGATGCCGGAAACGACACGATGTCGGGCGGGTCGGGCAGCGACACGCTGTCCGGGGGCATCGGCAACGACAGCATGGACGGCGGGACCGGCGCGGATGTGCTGGACGGCGGCATCGGCAACGATTCCATGGCCGGTGGCGAGGGCAATGACACACTGACGGGTGGTGCAGGGAACGACACGCTGGCGGGTGGCAGCGGGCGCGACATCTTTGCTTTCGTGCCCGGGGGCGGGATCGACCAGATCAACGATCTGGACCTGACGCTGATCGAGGGGCAGTTCACCGACCGGATCGACGTGTCGGCGTTGCTGGACGGGGCGGGGAATCCGGTCAACTGGGCGGATGCGGTCGTCACGTCGGACGGGGCCGGGGGGGCGCTGGTCACCTTCCCGGGCGGCGAGGTGATCCGTCTGGTGGGCATCGACCCGTCGCTGATTTCCAGCAAGCCCGCGCTCATCGCGCTGGGCGTGCCCTGTTTCGGGACGGGCACCCTGATCCTGACGGAGCGCGGCGAGGTACCGGTTGAGGCGATCCGCGCGGGCGACCGGGTGATGACGCTGGATCACGGGGTGCAGCCGGTGCTTTGGGCAGGCGGGCGGCATCTGGACCGCGCCGCGCTGGAGGCGGAGCCGCTGCTGCGGCCAGTGCTGATCCGCGACGGGGCGATGGGGAACCGGGGCGATGTGCTGGTGTCGCCCAACCATGCGGTTCTGGCCGAGGTGGACGGGCAGGAGATGCTGGTCCGCGCCAAGCATCTGGCCGAAATGGGCGATGCGCGCTTCCGCATCGCGAAGGGACGCAAGGAGGTGGGGTATCACCATCTTCTGCTGGAGCGGCACGGGATCGTCTTCGCGCAAGGCATGGCGACCGAGTCGATGTATCCGGGGCCGATGGCAGTGGCGGCGCTGGGTCCGGTGGTGGCGGCGGAAATCGCGGCGGCCTTCCCGCTGCTGGCGCCCGTGCTGGCGGGGATCGTGGAGGCGGAGGTGCTGTACGGCCCCACCGCGCGGCCCGTGGCCAAGCGGCGGCAGCTGATGTCCGGCCCCAACCCGAACCGCCGCGCTGCTGCCTGAGTCGGGGGCAGGCACCGCGATTTTCGCCAAAAGCCGTGCTGACCGCTCAACTGCGCTAACGATGATCCGTAAACACAAGTTAACCGCACCCTCTCGTGCCATCTGGCCGGGCTTGGGTTGCGATTTGTTGGGTCATAACGAAAGCGCAGACGGCCATGCCGGTTTACAATTTGACGGGGTTTGCTCCTTCCAGCCTGATCGTGAGCGGGGGCGGCCCGGTGCAAGTCGGGTCCGGCCTGATGCTGGACCCCGGATTTTCGGCGGCGTCGGATCGGCTGGCCATCTCGGTGACGGATGGTGACGCGGTCTTTTCCGGCGGGACCGGCGCGCAGCAGGATGGCGACCAGACCGCCGTAGTGACCGACGCAGCGGGCCAGACCGTGGCAAGTGGCATGGTGAGGGTGGGCGATGCCTTCACCCTGACCAACGGCTCGGTCAGCGTCGTGCTGCACGAGGTCTATGTCGGCGAGACGATGGTCGGCTATGCGTCGACTGCGGACCTGACGCCGGGGGTGGACTGGACGGTGAGTTCGGTGGCGCCCGCGTCTTCTGCGGGGCCGAACTATGCCACGCTGGCCAATCAGACCTTCAACGCCACAGGAAACAATGCCATGTCGGGCGGGGCGGGCGAAGACAGTCTGCGCGCCGGGGCCGGGAACGACACGATTCAGGCAGGCGCTGGCAATGACACGGTCGATGCGGGGTCGGGCAACGATGTCGTGACCGGCGGCACGGGCGATGACTTGCTGGACGGCGGCACGGGGGATGACCGCTTTGTCATGGTCACGTCGGATGGGGCCGATACGATCTCTGGCGGGGACGGGACCGACACAATCGATGCGACCGGGCTGAGCGGTGGGGTGAATGTCACCTTCACCGGGACTGGAAGCGGCACGATCACCGGGGCGGGGATCACCGACACCTTCTCGGGGATCGAGCGGATTGCGCTTGGTCTTGGCAATGACAGCGTCGTCGGCGGGGCCGGGGCGGAGAGTATCGATGGCGGTGCCGGGAATGACTCGCTGTCCGGGGGCGGCGGGGATGACACGCTGGCCGGGGGACTGGGCAACGATACCCTTGCTGGGGGAGAGGGGAACGATCTCCTCATCGGCGGGGATGGGAACGATCGGTTCAATATCTCGGCTGGCGATGGATTGGACAGCGTGGCCGGGGGCACCGGGTCCGACACGCTGGACATGTCGAGCCTGACCGGACAGGTGACCGTCACGATGTCGAGCGCGACGGCGGGCACGGCCTTCGCCGATGGCGTTGAGGTGCGTTTCTCGGATGTGGAGACGCTGATCACCGGGTCGGGGGCGGACAGCATCGTCGGCGGTGCGGGCAACGAGGTGTTCGAAGCGCGAGACGGGAACGACACGATTGACGCGGGCGCGGGCAATGACACGGTCAATGCGGGGGCGGGCAACGATGTCGTGACCGGGGGCACCGGCAATGACCTGCTGGACGGCGGCACGGGGGATGACCGCTTTGTCATGGTCGCGGCGGATGGGGCCGATACGATCTCGGGCGGGGATGGCAGCGACACGATCGATGCGACCGGGCTGACCAGCGGGGTGAATGTCACCTATACCGCGGCCGGAAGCGGTACGATCACCGGGGCGGGGATCACCGACACATTCTCCGGGATCGAGCAGATCAGGCTTGGTGTTGGCAATGACACGGTCACTGGCGGGGCCGGGGCAGAGAACATCGACGCCGGGGCCGGGAACGACACGATTTCGGCAGGCGCAGGCAATGACACGGTCGTTGCAGGGGCGGGCAACGATGTTGTGACCGGTGGCACGGGCGATGACCTGCTGGACGGCGGCACGGGGGATGACCGCTTTGTCATGGTCACGTCGGATGGGGCCGACATGACCTATGGCGGGGACGGCATCGACACGATCGATGCGACCGGGCTGAGCGGCGGGGTCAGTGTCACCTTCACCGGAGATGGAAGCGGCACGATCACCGGGGCGGGGATCACCGACACATTCTCTGGGATCGAGCGGATTGCGCTTGGCCTTGGCAATGACAGCGTCTTTGGCGGGACCGGGGCGGACAGCGTTGATGGCGGTGCCGGGAATGACTCGCTGTCCGGGGGCAGCGGGGATGACTCGCTGGCCGGGGGACTGGGCAACGATACCCTTGCCGGGGGGGTGGGGAACGATCAGCTTTTCGGCGGCGACGGGAACGACCGGTTCAATATCTCGGCGGGCGATGGCGTGGACAGCGTGGCCGGGGGCACCGGGTCCGACACGCTGGACATGTCGAGCCTGACCGGACAGGTGACCGTCACGATGTCGAGCGCGACGGCAGGCACGGCCTTCGGCGATGGCGTTGAGGTGCGTTTCTCGGATCTGGAGGCGCTGATCACCGGGGCGGGGGCGGACAGCGTCGCTGGCGGGGCGGGCAATGACAACCTCGAAACACGCGCCGGGGCGGATACCTTGCAGGGTCTTGACGGTCATGACCGTCTGGTCGCGGGTGATGGCGATGACTCGATGGATGGCGGCACCGGGAACGACACGCTGCGCGGCGGGGCCGGGGCCGACACGATGGTCGGCGGGGCCGGGACCGACCTGCTGGACTATTCCGATGCGACGAGCGGCGTGTCGGTGGATATCGGAACCGGGGCAACCGGGGCCGGTGCCTCAGGCGACGTGATCAGTGAGTTTGAGAACCTTCTCGGGTCGAATTTTAACGATACGCTGACCGGGTCGGCGGGGAGCAACACGCTGTGGGGCGGGTCGGGCAACGATTTCCTCTATGGCGGGGACGGGGCCGACCGGTTCATGCTGGGGATGGCCGACGGGGTCGACAGCATCTATGGCGGGACCGGGATCGATACGCTTGACGGGTCCGGGCTAACCGGAGGGGTCAACCTTACCTTCAGCGGGGCCGCGACCGGCTTGGTCACCGGGGCCTCGGGGAGCGATGCGTTCTTTGACACCGAGCGCTTTATCTTGGGCTCGGGGAATGACACGGTCGTTGGTGGAACCGGGGCAGACAGCGTGGATTCCGGGTCGGGGAATGACATCCTGTCCGGCGGCGACGGCAATGACACGCTGACCGGGGGACTTGGCAATGACACGCTGCGGGGCGGCACGGGCAGCGACCTGCTGACCGGCGGCGACGGCAACGACCAGATCATCATCGAGGTGGGCGACGGGTCGGACACGGTCGCGGGCGGGATCGGAATCGATACGCTGGACATGTCCGCCTTCAGCGCAGCGGTGACGGCGACCTATACGGGTGCGGGCACGGGGGCAGCCTCGGTGTCGGGCGGGGTCACGACCTTTTCGCAGATGGAGATCCTGATCACCGGGTCGGGGGCGGATTCCATCACCCTGAGTTCGGGCGACGAGATCATCGAGTCGCGGGCCGGGGCGGACACGATCTTTGGCGGGGCGGGCAATGACCAGCTTTTCGCCGGGGACGGGGCGGATTCGCTGGATGCCGGGGCCGGGAATGACCGGATCGAGGCGGGCAATGACAATGACACCGTCTTTGGCGGATTGGGCAACGATTCCGTCTTCGGCGGCGCTGGGAATGACTCGTTGGATGCCGGGGATGGCAATGACTGGGTCGATGCCGGGACCGGCGACGATATCCTCTACGGTGGGGCCGGGGCGGACCAACTCTGGGGCGGCGCGGGCAATGACTCGCTGGATGGGGGTCTTGCGGATGACCGGCTGACGGGTGGCGATGGCAGCGACACGCTGTTCGGCGGCGACGGCAATGACACGGCGCAGGGGGGCGCCGGGACCGATGTGATGATCGGCGGCGAGGGGATCGACCTTCTGGACTATGCCGATGCGACGAGCGGGGTGTCGGTCGATCTGGGAACCAACGCCACGGGCGGCTGGGCGGCGGGCGATACGATCAGCGGGTTCGAGAATGCGCTGGGCTCGGCGCATGCTGATACGTTGACCGGATCGGCGGGCGACAACAGCCTGTGGGGCGAGGCGGGCAATGACCAGCTGTTCGGCGGCGCCGGGAACGATGCGCTGTTCGGCGGGGCGGGCGACGATTCGCTGTCCGGTGGCGATGGAGCCGACACGCTGACGGGCGGGGCAGGGGCCGACACCCTGATGGGCGGCACCGGTATGGACATGGCCGATTACTCGGCCAGCAATGCCGCGATCAACATCAATCTGAGCAGTTGGAGCGCGACGGGCGGCCATGCCACCGGCGATGTGCTGAACGGGATCGACGGGATCATCGGGTCGTCCTTCAACGACACGATCACCGGGTTCGACGGCGAAGGGACGGGTGGCCCGGACTGGTTCACCAACATTCTTTACGGCGGGGCGGGATCGGACCTGATCGATGGTCGGGCGGGGAACGACTCGCTTTACGGCGGGGCGGATGCCGATACCGTGCTGGGCGGTGCGGGGGCCGACCTGCTGGATGGCGGGGACGGCGCAGACGTCCTTTCCGCCGGGGCCGACAATGACAGCGTCGTCGGCGGTGCGGGCAATGACACCATCACCGGCGGGACCGGCAATGACACGCTGAGCGGCGGGACCGGGCGCGATGTCTTCGTCCTGACCGTGGAGGGCGGGGCCGACACGGCGACGGATTTCGATGTGACGCTGATCGACGGGCTGTTTGCCGATCGGCTGGACGTGTCGGGTCTGGTGGATGCGCAGGGCCTTCCGGTGAAGCTTTTCGATGTGACAGTCGCCGATGATGGTGCGGGCGGGTCGATCCTGAGCTTTCCGGGCGGGGTGTCGATCCGGCTGGTCGGGGTGGATTCGGCGGTCTTCGCCGACCGTCCGTCGCTGGCACGGATCGGGATACCCTGTTTCGGCACCGGGACGCGCATCCTGACGGAGCGCGGCGAGGTGCCGGTGGAGGCGATCCGCGCGGGCGACAGGGTGATGACGCTTGATCACGGGTTGCAGCCGGTGATCTGGGCGGGCGGGCGGCATCTGGACCGCGCCGCACTGGCGGCGGAGCCGCTGCTGCGGCCGGTGCTGATCCGCGACGGGGCGATGGGGAACCGCGGCGATCTGCTGGTGTCGCCCAACCATGCGGTTCTGGCCGAGGTGGACGGGCAAGAGATGCTGGTCCGCGCGGGCCATCTGGCGGCGCTGGGCGATCCGCGCTTTCGCATCGCGAAGGGGCGGAAGGAGGTGGGATATCACCACCTGCTGCTGCCACGGCATGGGATCGTTTTTGCACAGGGGATGGCGACAGAGACGATGTATCCGGGGCCGATGGCCGTTGCGGCGCTTGGGCCGCAGGTTAGGGCCGAGATCGCGGCGGCCTTCCCGCGCCTTGCCCCCGTTCTGGCAGGGGCTGTGGCGGCGGAGGTGCTTTATGGACCGACCGCACGGCCCGTGGCGCGGCGGAAGATGATTTTTCAGGCAAGTGGCGCAGGATGGCGGGTGGCGGCCTGAGGCAAATCGTCCTGCCCGTGCCGCGCTGCGGCATCTGGAACGGGCGAAGATGGGCCTCAGGAAGGCGAATATCCTGCCTTGCACATCCAAACTGCCGCATTGGATGGCGAAGAGGTCGCAAACTGGCCTGTTTTCCCGCAATCGAGGATGATAGCCCCGATCCATGACAAGCCGGTTGCAATGCGGATGGGCATTGGCTTTAGTCATGTGAAGACGAGCGGGACAACCGCCGAGAAGACCGGGGAGATGCCATTGGCCGCCACGCGCCCGAACGACGGCTTCGTCGTTTTCGACCATGTTCAGAAAAGCTACGACGGCGTCTCGCTTGTCGTGAAGGATTTGAACCTGACCATCGGCAAGGGCGAGTTCCTGACGATGCTTGGCCCCTCTGGCAGCGGCAAGACCACTTGTCTGATGATGCTGGCGGGCTTTGAGACGGCGACCAACGGGGAAATCCTGCTGGATGGCCGCCCGATCAATCAGGTGCCGCCGCATAAGCGCGGCATCGGGATGGTGTTCCAGAATTACGCGCTGTTTCCGCATATGACGGTGGGCGAGAATCTTGCCTTCCCGCTGGAAGTGCGGGGGATGGGCAAGTCGGAGCGCGAGGAGAAGATCAAGCGCGCGCTGGACATGGTGCAGATGGGGGCCTTCGCCAACCGTCGGCCCGCGCAGCTTTCGGGTGGGCAGCAGCAGCGCATCGCTCTGGCGCGCGCGCTGGTCTTTGACCCCAAGCTTGTTCTGATGGACGAACCGCTGGGCGCGCTGGACAAGCAATTGCGCGAGCATATGCAATTCGAGATCAAGCATCTGCATGAAAGCCTTGGCATCACCGTGGTCTATGTGACCCACGATCAGGGTGAGGCATTGACCATGTCGGACCGGATCGCCGTCTTTAACGACGGGCGCATCCAGCAGTTGGCCCCGCCTGCCGATCTTTATGAACGGCCCGACAACAGTTTCGTGGCCCAGTTCATCGGCGAGAACAACCGATTGGAAGGCACGGTCGAGGAAATCCGCGACGGGCGCGCTCTGGTGCGGCTTTCGACGGGCGAGTTGATCGACGCCACGCCTGTGAACGTTTCTGCCAAGGGTCAGAAGACGCTGGTGTCGATCCGGCCTGAGCGGGTGGAGTTCAAGCCCGACCTGCTGCCTGCGGATGCGCATCTGATCGAGGCGGAGGTGGTGGAGGTCATCTATATGGGCGACCTGTTCCGCACCGTGCTGAAGGTGGCGGGCCATGATGACTTCGTCATCAAGAGCCGCAACACGCTGGGCCAGCGCGTGCTGACCCCCGGTGAGAAGATCAGGATCGGCTGGGCGCCGCAGGATGCGCGCGCGCTCGACCCGGTCTGAAAGGATGCTCTGCCCGCAAGGGCGGGGCCAATGACAACAGAGCAGTTCTGTTCAACATGGGAGCTAACCAAATATGAAGAAAATCCTGATCCTGACCACCGCCCTGACCGGGTTTGCCGTTTCGGCATCCGCGCAGGAACTGACGGTGATGAGCTGGGGCGGCGCCTATGGCGAAGCCCAGACCGAAGCGCATGTGAAGCCTTGGGCGGCGGCCTCGGGCTTTGCGGCTAAGATGGTGGACAGCGACAACCCGGCGACCCCGATCAAGGCGATGGTCGAAGCGGGCAACGTGACCATCGACGTGGCCTCGCTGGAATATGCCGACGCGATCCGTCTGTGCGACGAAGGCATGCTGGAGCCGATCGACATCGCGTCGCTGCCCGCCGGTGCCGATGGCACGCCGGCCGCTGATGACTTCTTGGCGGGTGCGGTGACGGAATGCGGCGTGTCGACGGACATCTGGTCGACGGTCTATGCCTATGACGACACCAAGTTCCCGGGCGAAAAGCCTTCCACCGTGGCCGATTTCTTTGATCTGGAAAAGTTCCCGGGCAAGCGCGGCGTGCGCAAGGGCGCCAAGGCCGTTCTGGAAGTGGCACTGATGGCCGATGGCGTTCCGGCGGCGGAAGTCTACAGCGTGCTGTCCACCCCGGAAGGCGTGGACCGTGCCTTCGCCAAGCTGGACACGATCAAGTCGGAAGTGGTGTGGTGGGAAGCCGGTTCGCAGGCCCCGCAACTGCTGGCCGATGGCGAAGTGGTGATGACCACGGCCTATAACGGCCGGATCTTCAACGCGGCCGTCGCCGAGAACAAGCCTTTCGTCATCGTCTGGGACGGCCAGCTCTACGAAAACGAAATGTATGCGATCCCGAAGGGCGCCCCGAACAAGGATCAGGCGCTTGAGTTCATCAAGTACGCCACCTCGACCGAAGGTCTGCGGGCGCAGGCGCAGTACATCTCCTACGGCCCGGCCCGGAAGTCGGCTCTGGCAGAAGAGCTGATCTACAAGGACGGCAAGACCGTCATGGGTCCGCACCTGCCGACCGCGCCGGAGAACATGAAGAACGCTCTGGAAACCTCGGCCGATTTCTGGGTGGACCGGAACGAGGAACTGAACGAGCGCTTCAACGCCTGGCTTGCTCAGTGATCTGACGACCGGGGGCGCGGACATTCCGCGCCCCCCTTCTTTTTCGCGCAAAGAGGCCGACCATGGCTGATGTGACCGCTGCCGCGCCAATGACGGGGGCCCAAATGACGGGACCGCTGACGACGGCGGATGGACGCCCGCTTAAGGCGGCGCTTGCGGCGGCGCAGGCGCGGGCCAAGCGGCGGGCTTTCCTGCTGGTCCTGCCCTTGCTGGCCTTTGTCGTGCTGACCTTCATCATCCCGATCGGGCAGATGCTGGACCGGTCCTTCCACCATGACGGGTTTTCGGCCAATGCCCCTGAGGTATCGGCCTGGTTTGCGGCCAATCCGGCGGGCACGGTCCCCGACGAGGCGGCCTTCGCCGCCCTGGCCAAAGATTTCCGCAGCATGAAGGAAAACAAGACGGCGGGCGAGGCGGGCACGCGGGTGAATTATACGCTGGCCGAGACGCGGTCGCTGATCACCAAGACGGCGCGGAATGCCGATGATCTGGCCCCGCCCTACAAGGAAGCCTTCCTTGCCATCGACGACCGCTGGGACGACCCGGCCGTTTGGCAAGCGATGCGATCCTCATCAAGCGAATTCACGGCGGATTTCTACCTGTCTGCCCTTGATCTGGAACGGGCCGAGGATGGCAGCATCCAGCGGGTGCAAGAGAACGGGCGGATCTATGTCTATCTTTTCGTGAAGACCTTCCTCATTTCGGGCCTGATCACGCTGATCTGTCTACTGCTGGCCTTTCCAGTGGCCCATCTTCTGGCCACCCTGCCGATGGCCAAGGCGAACCTGCTGATGATCCTTGTCCTTCTGCCCTTCTGGACATCGCTTCTGGTGCGGACGACCAGCTGGATCGTGCTGCTGCAGGGCGAGGGGGTGATCAACGATCTGCTGATCTCGCTTGGCCTGATCGGGGATGATGGGCGGTTGAAGATGATCTACAACCAGACCGGCACGATCATCGTGATGACCCATGTGCTGCTGCCCTTCATGATCCTGCCGCTTTATTCGGTGATGCGGGTGATCCCGCCCAGCTATGCGAGGGCCGCGCGGTCTTTGGGCGCAACAAGCTGGACCACCTTCCGTCGCATCTACCTGCCGCAGACCCTGCCGGGGATCGGGGCGGGGGCACTGCTCGTCTTCATCCTTGCGGTGGGCTATTTCATCACGCCCGCGCTAGTGGGGGGGGCGGATGGTCAGCTGATTTCGAACCTGATCGACTTCCACATGAAGAATTCGAACTGGTCCATGGCGGCGGCGCTGTCGGCGATGCTGCTGGCGGGGGTGCTTGTGCTGTATTGGCTGTACGACCGCCTGATCGGCATCGACAATCTGAAGCTTGGTTGAGGAGGCGCGACAATGGCCCTGCCCATCTATGCAAGCCCTCTGGAGCGGATCTGGCACTACACCTATCTGGTGCTGTGCACGGCGATCTTCATCTTCCTGATCTCGCCTATCCTTGTGGTCATCCCGCTGTCCTTCAACGCAGAGCCCTATTTCACCTTCACCGAGGCGATGCTGACCTTCGATCCGGTGGGCTATTCGCTGCGCTGGTATGATGCGCTGTTGACGCTGGGGATGCAGGCGCCGGATGCGCTGCGCGACGGGGCTTGGTGGCGCGACATGTGGGAAAACTCCACTTGGGTGCGGGCGGCGAAGAATTCGATCATCGTGGGCTTCTGGTCGACGATCCTTGCCACGGTTCTAGGCACGCTGGCGGCGCTGGGCCTGTCGCGGCCGGAAATGCCCTATCGGCGGGTGGTGATGGCGATCCTGATCAGCCCGATGATCGTGCCGATCATCATCATCGCGACGGGGCTGTTCTTCTTCTATTCGAACCCCTGCGCGATCCTTGGCTTCGAATGCGGGCGGCTGACGAGCACCTATCTGGGCGTGATCCTTGCCCATACCACGCTGGGGATTCCCTTCGTGATCATCACCGTGACGGCGACGTTGTCGGGCTTTGACCAGTCGCTGATCCGGGCGTCGGCGAGCCTTGGCGCCTCGCCGACGCGCACCTTTTTCAAGGTAATCATGCCGCTGATCCTGCCGGGGGTGGTGTCGGGCGCGCTGTTCGCCTTCGTCACCTCTTTCGATGAGGTGGTGGCCGTGCTGTTCATCGCGGGGCCGGATCAGCAGACGATCCCGCGGCAGATGTGGAACGGCATCCGCGAGGCGATCAGCCCGGCCATTCTGGCCGTGGCGACGATCCTGGTCGCCATCTCCATCGCGCTGCTGGCGACGGTGGAACTCTTGCGGCGGCGGTCCGAGCGGTTGCGGGGCGTGACGCCGCAGTGATCGGGTCCCTGCCCCCATGGGGCAGGGGCGAAAAATCTTCGTACGAAGATTTTTCGAGGGGGAAGAATTTTCGTACGAAAATTCTTCGGACACAGGCCAAGCCCCGTGTCAGGGCAGGATCTGCAGCCAGACCCAGATGGTGGCGATGGACAGCGCCGTGGCGATAAGGACGGTCGAGGCCGCGACGCGTTTGCCGGCTCCGTAAAGGTTGGCGAAGATATAGGCATTCACGCCCGGCGCCATAGCGGCAGTCATCACCGCCGAGCGCAGACCTGCCGTGTCGAGGTCAAACGCGTAACGGCCCAAGGCATAGGTCAGCGCTGGATGCAGGATCAGCGAGCATGCGGTGAGCATCGCGATGATCCGAAAATCTCCGTCTGGCCGGTAGCGTAGCAGCACGCCGCCCAGACCGAAAAGCGCAGTGGGGATCGCGGTGCCGGCGATCAGGTCGATGGCCGACCATGCCACGCCCGGCAGGGGTAGGCCCGAGAGGTTCACGGCGAAGCCCGCCGTGATGCCAAGGACGAGGGGTTGCGAGAAGATGGCCGTGACGATCTGACGGAGCAGGGCCGCGCCGGACAGGCCCTGTCCGCGTGTGCGCGCCCATTCCATCAGCGCGATGCCGAAACCGTAGAACAGGGGCGAGTGGATCGCGATGATGGCGAAGTTCCCCGCCAGCGCCTCGGTCCCGTAGGCGCGTTCGGTGATCGGCACGCCAAGGAGGAGGGAATTGGAGAAAAGCGCGACAAAGCCGATGGCAGTGGCATCGGTCACCGGTCGGCGGAACAGGAGGATCGCCGCCCCGAAGGCCGTGAAGAAAGAGGCGAAGGCGGCGAGATAAAAGGACAGGAAGAGCGCGGGCTGGAAAGTGGCCGAAAGGTCGAGCCGCGCGATGGAGGTGAAGAGGAGTGTGGGCGCGGCAAAGTTCTGGGCATAGCGCATCAGCGCATCCACCGCTTCGGGGCCGAAGAGGTGGGCGCGCGCCGCAGCATAGCCCATGCCGATCACCAGAAAGACGGGCAGGATGACGTCGAGAAGCGCGTTCACTGCCCTAGGCCTGATTGCCGTATTCGATCACCATCCCGTCATGGGCGGGGCGGATATGGGGGGGAAGCTCCGCCTCCATCTCGGCGAAGTCTAGGTCGTGGTGCATGTTGGTGATCACGGCGCGGGCAGGCCGGGCGCGGGCGATCCAGTCGAGCGTCAGGGCCAGATGGGCATGGGTTGGATGCGGTTTTCGGCGCAGGGCATCAACGATCCAGCAGTCGAGGCCGGAAAGGTGGGGCCAGCTTGCCTCGGGGATGTCCACCGCGTCGGGGAGATAGGCGAGCGGGCCGATGCGAAAGCCAAGCGCATCCATGCTGCCGTGATGGGCGGTGAAGGGCGTGAAGGCGAGCGTGCCGCCCGCGCCTGCGATATGAATGTCGCCCTCGATCAGGTTGAGGTCGAGGATGGGCGGGTAGGGGCTGCCTGCGGGCTGCACGAAGGCATAGCCGAAACGCGAGATGAGCGCCTCTTGCGTGGGGCCGTCGGCCCAGACGGGCAGGCGGCGGCGCAGGTTGAAGACGATCTGGCGCAGGTCATCAAGGCCGTGGACGTGGTCGGCATGGGAGTGGGTGTAGACCACGGCATCGAGCGTGCCGATCCCGGCATCGAGCAGTTGTTCGCGCATATCGGGCGTGGTGTCGATCAGCACGCGGGTGATGCCATCGGGCGTTTCGCGTTCCACCAGAAGCGAGCAGCGGCGTCGGCGGTTCCTGGGGTTGAAGGGGTCGCAGGCGCCCCAATCGCCGCCGGGCGGCCCGAGGCGGGGCACACCGCCTGACGATCCGCAGCCAAGGATGGTGAAGCGCAGCGTGGCCATCAGGCGGCCTTTGCCTTGCGCGCGGCGCGTGTGAACAGACGGTCGAAATTCGCCGACGTCTGGGCGGCGAATTCGGCCTCGGACATGCCGTAAAGCGCGGCCCCGGTCTTTGCGGTGAAGGCGGTATAGGCCGGTTCGTTCCGTTTGCCGCGATGGGGGAGGGGCGCGAGGTAGGGGCTGTCTGTTTCCAGAAGGATGCGGTCCACGGGGGCGGCGGCGAAGATGTCGCGCAGCTCTTGCGATTTCGGGAAGGTCGCGATGCCGGACATCGACAGGTAGAAGCCCAGATCAAGCGCGGCCTTGGCCAATGCAGCCCCGGAAGAGAAGCAGTGCATGACGCAAGCGTAGGGGCGGTCGCGGAAGCCTTCGGTTAGGATCGCGGCCATGTCGTCATCCGCCGCGCGGGCATGGATGATGAGGGGGAGGCCCGTCTCCTGCGCCGCGATGATGTGGAGCCGGAGCGAGGTCTTCTGCACATCTGCGCTGTCGGCGGTGTAGTGGTAATCAAGGCCCGTTTCGCCGATGCCGACGAATTTCGAGTGGCGCGACAGGGCGACGAGCTGGTCCACGGTGACGAGGGGCTCTTCGGCGGCACTCATCGGGTGGATGCCTGCGGCGTAGAAGACGCCGTCATGCGCCTCGGCAATCGCGCGGACGGTGGGTTCATTCTTCAGCCGGGTGCAGATCGTGACCATGCGGGTGACGCCCGCGGCACGGGCGCGGGCGATCACCTGAGGAAGTTCTTCCGCGAAATCGGGGAAGTCCAGATGGCAGTGGCTGTCGACGAGTTCGGGCCGGGGTTCGGAGGTCATGGACGCTCACCTCTGGGCGAGCGTTCCCGCCGTCTTTTCAAGGGTGAGAACCATATCCATGAGAAGGGCGGCAGGGTCAAGGTTCACCGCCTTGCCGCGACGCGCGCGCTGGGCGAGGGATTGAGCGATCTCGGCCCACATCCGGGCGGCATCGGGCGCGTCGGCAAGGCGGGTAAGGAGAGCGGCTTCGCCCTTCGCGGCCTCGGGCGGAAGCTGGCGGGTGGCAGCAGCGCGGGCAAGGCGGGTGAGGAAGAGGTCGATCAGGGTGAGGATGAGGTCGAATTGCGCCTCGGCCCCCCGGCCTGCGCCAAGATCGGCCAGCGCAAGGGCGCGCGGGCGGTCAAGGCGGGGAAGGGAGGCGAAGAGGTCGATGAGGAGAGCATAGAGTTTTAGCCCGTCAAGATTGGTCAGGCGGAACGCCTCGCCCACGGACCCGCCCGCGAGTTCGGCCAGCGCCTGCGCCTGATCTTCGGCCACCTCGCCCCCTGCGGCTGTTAGCGCTTGCGCCAAGGCGTCGGGTGGGAGGGCCGAGAGGCGGAGTTCGCGGCAGCGGGAGCGGATGGTGGGCAGTAGGCGGTGGGGTTGATGGGCGATCAGGAGGAAGGTCACGCCGACGGGCGGTTCCTCCAGCAGTTTCAGGACGGCATTGGCGGCAGAGGTGTTCAACTCGTCAGCAGCGTCGATGATGGCTACGCGGCGGCCGCCATCGGCGGCGGACATGGAGAAGAAGGATTTCAGCGCGCGCGCCTCTTCCACGGTGATTTCCTGCCGGAGGCGGCTGTTCTTGTCATCCCACGGGCGGCGCAGCAGGAAAAGACGCGGTTCTGACAGGGCGCGCAGGCGGCGGGCGAGGGGGGTGTCTTCGGGCGTGTCGAGGGTTTCGGGCGGGGGCGGTGCGCCGAAGAGACCGCCATCATCGGCGGGTGTGTCCAGCAGGAACCGCGCGATGCGCCAGGCCAGCGTGGCCTTGCCGACGCCGCGCGGGCCGGAAATGAGCCAGCCGTGATGCAGGCGGCCCGAGGTGAAGGCGGAGAGGAAGGTCGCCTCGGCCGCCTCATGCCCAAAAAGGCGGGCGGTTTCGCGGGGGTGGGGCGCGCCTTCGATCCGGTCGGGTTCGGGGATGTCCTCGGGGGCGGTGGCGGCCATGGGTCAGCCCAGACGCGGCAGGACGGCGGCGAGGATGTCGGCGGCGACCGCGCCCTCGTCCCGCGCCCCGTCGATCAGGCGAAAGCGGGGGTGGCGGGTGGCGAGGTCGAGAAAGCCCGCGCGCATGCGGGCCTGCGTCTCTAGCCCCATGTCTTCGAAGCGAAGCTCCGTCCCGGCGCGGGCACGGGCGCGAGACAGGCCAACGGCGGGGTCGATGTCGACAAGGATCGTCAGGTCCGGTTCGGTGCCGATCATCAGGTCATGCAGGCGGTCCACCGTGGCCACCAGATCGCCGCGGGTGATGCCCTGATAGATGCGGGTGCTGTCAGCGAAGCGGTCGGTGATGACGATCTCGTCTCGCGCCAATGCGGGGCGGATGGTCTTTTCCAGATGGTCGCGGCGCGCGGCGGTGAAGAGCAGGATTTCGGTTTCCGCCGACCAGCGATCGGGATCACCTTCGAGGACGAGGCGGCGGATCTCTTCGGCCCCCGGCGAGCCGCCGGGTTCGCGGGTCAGCGTCACGGCATGGCCTGCCGCGCGCAGGGTCTCGGCCAGACGGCGGGCCTGCGTGGACTTGCCCGATCCGTCGATGCCTTCGAAGCTGAGGAAGAGGCCGGGCATCAGGACGCCGGGGCCGGAGCATCCGAGAGGTAGCGCTGCATCAGCACCTGCACGGCGGTGGTGAGCCGCTTGACGAAACCGCCTGCCGCGACATCGGCCTCGGCCACCAGCGGGACGCGGGCATCGGGCAGGTCGGGCACATGGACGATGAGTTCGCCCATCGGCTGGCCCGCTGTGATGGGCGCGTTGACGGGGCCGGTGAAGACGACCTCGGCCGTCACACCGTCCTGCACCAGCGCGGGAACGAGGAGGCGCACATCGGCGGCGGGGACCAGACCCACGGTTTCGGCCGCGCCCATCCAAACCGGCGCCTCGGCCACGCGGGTGCCTGCGGTGACTAGGGTCTTTTCGGCGAATTGGCGAAAGGCCCAGTTGACGATGGCTTCGGATTCCTCGGCCCGGTCCTTGTCGGAGGCGAGGCCTGTGATGACGAAAATTACCCGGCGGTCGCCCATCGTGGCGGAGCCGACAAGGCCATAGCCCGCCTCGGAGGTATGCCCGGTCTTGAGCCCGTCGGCCTGCCAATCAGCGGCGGCGATGCGCAGCAGCGGGTTGCGGTTGGTGGCATTGGCCGGGGCGCGATCTTTGTAGTTGAACTCCGTCTCGGCGAAAATCGGATAGTATTCCGGGAATTCGAGGATCAGCCGCTTGGCGAGGATGCCAAGATCGCGCATCGACATGCGATGTCCGGGATCGGGCCAGCCGGAGGAGTTCTTGAAGACCGCATTGGTCATGCCCATCGCCTGCCCGCGTTCCGTCATGAGTTTAGAGAAGGCCTCTTCCGTGCCCGACAGGCCTTCGGCGACGACCACGCAGGCATCGTTGCCGGAATTGATGATCATGCCACGGATCAGGTCCATCACCGTGGGACGGTCGGTTTCGTTCAGGAACATGGTGGAACCGCCCATCGCCTTGGCCCGGGACGAGACGGCGAAAGTGGTGTCGGGCGTGACGCGGCCATCGCGCAGCGCCTCGAACAGCATGTTGATCGTCATCAACTTGGACATCGAGGCCGGGGGGAGGGGTGTGTCGGCATTCTTGTCCAGAAGCACGGTCTGGGTGGAGACGTCATAGACCCAGGCCGCGGTGGCGCGCGTTTCGAAGGCCCGGGCGGGCAGCGCCGCGAGAAGGATCAGCGCGGCCAGTGCAAAAAGGCGGGCGGCGTGGCGGGCGGCGGCATGGGGCAGGCGGGGCATGCGGCGGCGGTCCTTTCGTGGGGGCTGCGGGTCAGCGGCGGATCACATAGGCATCGGTGAAGCCGAGATCCTTCACCTTGGCCAGAACCGCATCGCGCCCGCCGGTGCCGGTGGCTGTGACGCTCCACCACGTTTTGCCTTGCGTGGTTTCCTTGCGGGAGGTCGCGGTGAGGCCGGCCTTCTGCAGGGTCTGGACGGCGCGGTTGGCGTTGGTTTCCTGCGAGAAGATGCCGATCTGGACGGCGGTGCTTCCCGCCGCCGGAGCAGGCGCTGCCGGTGCGGCCGCGACTTCGGTCGGTGCCGGAGCGTCGGAGATGACGGGCGCGGCGGGCTGTGCCGCCTCGGCCTTGTCGATCGCGGTTGCGGCGATGGTGGCGACAGAGACGGCACCCGGTGCGGCCGTGCCCTCGGCTGCGGCAGTTGCCGCCACGGGTTCGTTGGCGTCAAGCAGCGGGCGGCTGGCGTCGGTTTCGGCGGCGACCTCTTCGCGGCGCAGCGCGGTCACCGAAAGCGTGCCAGGCTGGCCAGCAAGCAGGCCGAGCGCCTCGGCCGCATCGGAGGAGATTTGGAGTTTTGGCCCGGGATTGAAGGCCTCGCGCTTGAAGAGGGCGCCGATGACGAATTTCCCATTCGCGGGGTTGCGTAGGATCACCCGTTCCGGATCGGTGGCATCGGGAGACGCAACCCAGACGCCGCCCAGCGAGGGGCGGCCATCCCAGAGCGCCTGATCGGTGACCTGAAAGACTTCGGGCGCCTCGACGTCCCGATCCACAAGCGTGACGGACCGCGCGGCGGGGGCCACGGCGGTTTCGCCCGAGGGCGCGCCATCATCCGCCGCGCGGCCGAAGGGATTTTGTCCCGGCTGGCAGGCCGCCAGCGCCAGGACCGTTGAAATAAGAAGCGCGCTGCGCATCTGCGGAAATCCTGCCATTCCTCGCCCCATTGCCCGCGCGTTCGTGCCGCGCGTGGTTGCGGTCCGTTTCGGACCTGTCGGTTGTCTGTCCTGCCCTTTGCCCCGGCCCCTGCGCCGAAGCGCGAAACCGGAACGTGCGGATCATATAGGCAGGCCGAACGGGTGGAAAGGGCGGGGGTCGGGGATGGGCGGAAAACTCACGCCATCGTGGCCTTTCAGAATCGGTTCCCGCGGTTTACTGAGCCACTCGTCGGAGGAGTGGCCGAGTGGTTTAAGGCACCGGTCTTGAAAACCGACGTGGGGGAAACCCCACCGTGGGTTCGAATCCCACCTCCTCCGCCACATGCCCCAGCGAAAGCGTTCTCCTTTTTCGGCTCCTTCTGGATTTTCCCTTTTTTCAACGGCTTCGAGGGAGAAGCCATTCATCGGAATGCGCATGCGCGCTTTCTCCGGGCCGGTGCTTTCCGGATCTGTTAACTGAGCGCAGGTCGGTTCAGAACGACATGCTATTGAAATCATCAGATTTTAATTGGAAAGACACTGGGCGGGGTTCGCAGTTCCTTTCGCAATGTTGCTGGAGCCCGGAGCGAACGATTAGCGAACGACCTTTCGCCGCTAGCGCAAAGCCGCCCTTCGTGGACCGATTCCACTCATGGGCGTAGATGCTTGCCACAAGCGCTTTCTTTTGATCAGGCGTGAAGGGCGGTGGCGGGAGGCTTGCGAAGATCTCGTCCAAGATGAAGGCCTCGACATCGGCCTGAGTCTATTCCTGCTCTCAGAAGTGATCGAGTTCGGCCAAGCGCGTCTTTATAGAGGCAAAAGGGGGTGCGGCTTGCCTGCTTCATCGGCGAGCGAGACTTTTTGTCCGGGTTATCCTGAAGCAGCGGGACGAAGTGTGCGAGTTCAGTCATCAAAACGCGCCAGCAGAGACGATCGACGGTCTGTTCAAAGCGAAAATCATCCTGCGCCGCGGCGCCTGGTGCAGCGGCGAGGCGGTCGAATATGACGCGCTGGAATGGGTGTACGGGTTCATCAACAACTGACGCCTGCTTGAGCCCGTGGTGAACATCCCGCCTGATGAAGCCGAGGCGAACTTCGACGTCACTTTGGAAACGGAACTGCAGGCCGCGCAACTGACGAAAACACGCCTCTGGCAGAGCTGGGGCGGTTCAGTTCGGTCGAAGGGTTCGACTACATCCAAGCATTCGTCTGGCGAGGCAGGAGGGTCGCCGCGTCAAAGACATGCCATTCTACTGACTACTGGACCAGAACAGTACTTCAGTTTATTTTGCCAAAACAGTTGTTCTATAAAAGGCCTCGGAATGCCCAAAATTGTGGATCACGACGAACGCCGTACGGACATTGTCCGAGCCATCATCAAGGTTGTCGCCGAAGGCGGTCTTGCCGGGGCAACCGTCCGCAGCATCGCGCGTGAGGGTGGGTTTTCCAGTGGCGTGATCGCGCATTACTTTGCCAACAAGGACGAGATGGTGCGCTATGCCTTCGAGTTCGTCGCAGACCGGGTGTTTCGCCGGATAGATGCGCGGCTCAAGCAAGCGACAGGAGTTGACCGCGTACGCGTTATCCTTGAGGAGCATGTGCCGATCAGTAAGCAGGATGAGGAAACCGCCGTGGCGCTGGCCTTCTGGGAAATGGCGCTGCACGATCCCGAATTGCGGGCGCTGTTCCGCGACAAGTATCGGCGCTGGCGCGATTATCTGCGGCTGGAACTGGGCCAACTTTTGCCGGGGCTAGCGCCCGAAGTGCTCGACCGCAGGGTCGATCTGACGGTAGCCATGGCCGATGGGCTCTTGGTCACCTTTGCGCTGGACGGCAAGAACTACCGCCAGGTTGACCGCCGAGCGATCCTTGACGATCTTGTGGGGCTGCTGGGACTGACGGACGAGAAGGCTGCCGCGGCCTGAGCCCCTAGGGCAGACGAAACCGCCCGCGCCAAAGGGCTGGACCGGTCTGGTGGACCGACGCACCGGTGGTATCGACGGCTACCATCACGGGCATGTCCTGCACATGAAGCTCGTGGATCGCCTCCATCCCCAGATCGGGCCAAGCGACGACCCTTGCTGCCCGGATCGACTGGGCCACCAGATAGGCTGCACCTCCTACGGCGATCAGGTAAACGGCCCCCGCCTCGCGGATCGCCTCAATGGCGGCAGGACTGCGCTCCGCCTTGCCGACCATAACGCGCAGGCCGCTGGCGGGCAGAACGGTCGAGAGATACCGATCCATCCGTGTCGATGTCGTGGGACCTGCGGGACCGATCACCTCGTCTCGTACCGCATCGACGGGGCCAACATAGTAGATCGCCTTGTCACGCAGATCGACCGGCAGGGTTTCGCCGCGTGCGATCATCTCGGCCATGCGGCGATGAGCGGCGTCGCGCCCGGTATAGAGCGTGCCCGACAGAAGCAGGGTTTCGCCCACCTTCCAGTCGCGGACCGCCTCTGCCGACAATGTGTCCAGATTGACCCGGCGCAGCGCTGCTGCGGGGTCGTCGGGCAGGTCGGGCCAGAGCGTCAGGTCGGGCGGCGTGAACTGCGCAGGGCCTGTCCCGTCCAGAGTGAAGTGGACATGCCGGGTGGCGGCGCAGTTGGGGATCAACGCGACGGGAAGGCTGGCGGCATGGGCGGGGAAGGTCTTCAGCTTCACGTCCAGCACCGACGCAAGGCCGCCCAGTCCCTGCGCCCCTATGCCCAGCGCATTTACCTGTTCATAGATCTCGACCCGCATCTCCTCGGCCTTCGTCATCGGGCCGCGCACCAGGATTTCAGCCATGTCGAGGGGCTCGTTTAGCGCCTCCTTGGCGAGACACATGGCCTTGTCGGCCCCGCCCCCGGCGCCGATGCCAAGGATACCGGGCGGGCACCAGCCCGCTCCCATCGCCTCCACTGATTTCACCACCCAGGCGACAATGTCCTCACCGGGATCGAGGACAGCGAACTTGGTCTTGTTCTCGGACCCCGCGCCCTTGGCCGAGACATCGACCTCGACCAGGTCACCCTCGACAAGCTCCACACTCACATACCCTGGCGCGTTGTCGCCGGTGTTGCGGCGGTCAAACACCGCGTCCTGCACCATCGAGGCGCGGAGTGGGTTGTCCTCGCGCAGATAGGCGTCACGCACGGCGTCGTTGACGATATCCTGCAGGCTACGCTTGCTGTCGATCCGCGCGCCTATCCCGATTTTCAAGAACACGCAGGCGCTGCCTGTATCCTGGCACAGCGGCCGATGGCCAAGTGCCGCCATCCGCGAGTTTCGCAGGATCTGCGCCATTGCGGCCCTTGCGGGGGCACTTTCCTCGCGCGCGTGCGCTCCGGCCATGGCCTGAATGAAATCTGGCGGGTGATAGTAGCTGATGAACTGCAGCGCGTCGGCGATACTTTGGCGCAGATCATCTTCGCGGATCACGGTCATGCCGGGTCGTTCCCGAGTTTCAGGGTCAGCAAAGGCGCATGCTGCTGCGCGCCGTAGACGTCGGTTTCGCCGATGGCACCCGAGACCATCGGGCGGCGGATCGTGGCTTTGATCGCGTTTGCGGGTTCGAACGCGACGATGCCCAGCACATCCGCAACTGGCACGTTGTAGAGACGGGCGATCAGGGCGGGGTTGATCAGGTCCTCGGCCAAGGCGCGGTCGTACCAATGGCGGTCCTTGAAAATAATATCGAGGGTCAGCTCATAGGGGCCCGCGTTCTTGGACCGGATCACCGATGCCACATCGACAAGGCTGGTCATGCGGGGTCCTCCAGATTGCTCATGTGGAACGGAAAGGGCGCGACAGGGTCGGATACGCGAACCAGATGATAGAGGCTGAAGCCATAGACCGCGCCCGCCTTGAAATCGGACGGCGAGTAGGGGAAGGCTAGGTTCCCGGCGGTGGACACACGCCCGGGATAGCCGAAATGCAACATCGTGGACCGCGCGAACGAACAGATGGTGTTCGCCCGGTCCTGCGTGTCGGCGACGGCCTCGATCACCAAGCCCAACTCGTGCGGCAGCTTGTCCCGTTCCGGTTCCAGCGCGCCCATCACCCCGTCGCGACCATAGACGCGGAAGATCAGTGTGGCGCTGCCCTTGGCTATGTCGGGGAAGTTGTCGAAGACGCGGGCGCGGACGCCCTCGAGGATCGTGTCGAGTTGCGCGATGAAGTCGGGCGCACGCACCCCGGCTATCGAGACGGTGCGGTAGCCAACGATGCGCGCGGCCTCCAGCTTGACGAAATAGCCGTCCGAGGCCTCGAACCGGCTGCCCGTTACCCGCACGCGGGTGGGGTCGATCTGGTTAAAGCCGGTGTCGGTCAGGTTCAACTCACCCCCGGGCCCCGGCAGGTGGTAGGGGTCGGATTTCTCATACAGCGTATGGGCGGCAACCGAGGTCACGGTGCAGACCCGCGCGGGGTTCAGGGTTTCCAGCACGAAGCCGGTTTCGTCCAGCGTGCCCATCATGCAGTCCGATCCCGACCCGGGCAGCGAAGCGATGGCAGCGCATTCGAGGATCTTGCCCATATGCAGCGCGAGCCCCCGCGGATAGCCACGCAGGATCGGCACGGCGGCAAAGACCGACGGATCATAGCAGCGCCCCGCGACGACTACCTCCGCACCGGCCTCAAGCGCAGCAATCAGGGGTTCTTCGCCGATCTGGGCAACAATGTGGGTGCTGTCGGTGATGTCGGCCTCGGTCGCCGGTCCGCCGGGCGGCAGCGGCACGAGGTCCCCAGCCGTCAGGGCCGACAGAAGCACGCCCTTGTCCATGTCGGACGGGATCACGGCGAGGCGGCCCGTCAGCCCCTCTTCCCGCGCGATCTCGCGGATGATCTCGACCGTCCAGTCAAGATGCGGCCGGGCGCCCGCCCCCCCGGCGCTGCCGACCAGCACCGGGATGCCGCGCGCTCGGCCTGCCACTAGCATGTGTTGCAGGTCACGCTTCACGGCGGCGCGGTCGGTGAAAGAGACGCCAGCACCAAGGTAATAGGGGCCGGGGTCACTGGAACCCGCATCAACCGCGATCACGTCGGGGTTCAGCGCAAGCCCCGCCTCGAAGGAGGCGGTTGGAAAGCCGTAGCCCAGGATGGCGGTCGGCGAGAGCACTCGGATCGGGGGCAGCGCGGGCATGGTTACCTCAGAAGGCCAGAGTTCGGGAGGGGCTTGCCAGACCTTCGAGCGTCAGGCTGACTTCGGCCCCGCCATCGGCGATCAGGTCCACCCCGTTTACCCATTGCGCATCGCGCGACAGCAGAAAGGCGATGGGGCCTGCGATTTCCTCCGGCCGTGCATCGCGGCCACCCGCCTGGGTGCGTAGGCGGCCCAAGAGATCGGCCCCCATTGTGTCGTAGAAGGTCGCAAGGATCGGTGTCTGCACAGCACCTGGGCTGACCGTGTTCACACGTACCCCCCGGTGCCGTTCCCGGCTGGAGACAAGCATCGAATACAGGATCACCGCCTCTTTCGAGACGTCATAGGCCTGCACCGACGGAAAGCCGAAGCCGAGGAAATGGTTCAACCCCGCCTCCCACCCCTCGACCGCGATCAGGCTGCGCACCAGATCGGCCCGCGCGCGCCAGTTGGCCCCGGCGGTAGAGGCGACGTTGACCACCGCGCCATGGTCGGCGATGCGGGGGAGGAACGTCTCGGTCAGGCGGCGCAGGGCGAGGTAGTTGACCTTGATCACCGTTTCCACCGGCAGCGAGCCGGGGACGCCCGCGATGTTCACCAGCCCGTCCACCGGCCCATCGATGGCAGCCACTGTCGCGTCGATCTGGGCCGGGTCGGTCAGATCGCAGCGGTGAAAGGCGGCAAGCGGCGCTTTCGGTTCCACCCGATCGATCCCGAAGATCCGCGCCCCCCGCGCCGTCAGGTCTGCCGCCACAGCCGCACCCACACCCGAGGCGACCCCGGTCAGCACGTAGGTCTTTCCCGCATGTGTCATGCCTTGCCCCCCTGATTGAAGCAAACCGGCAGCGACAGAAGGCCATTGGCAAAACGGCTGGCGACATAAACCGGATCGCCCGTCGGTTCCGGGTTCCGCAGATGCTCCAGCGTCAGCTTAGCGAGGATCGGCAGTTCCATCCGCGCCAGATGCGCCCCAAGGCAGGTGTGCCGCCCACCGCCGCCAAAGCCCATATGCGGGTTGGGGTTGCGGTCGACATGGAAGTGGTCGGGATGCGCAAACTTCGTATCGTCCCGGTTCCCCGAGATGAACCACAGCACCACCTTGTCTCCGGCGGCAATCTTTTGCCCGGCGATCTCGGTATCCTCGGCCGCGGTGCGGCGCATATGCATGACCGGGGTGACAAGGCGCACCATCTCCTCGACTGCAACGGGGGCCAGGCCATCGGGGTCTTTGGCCCAGAGCGCCATCTGGTCGGGATTCTCCAGGAACAGCCGCATCATGTGGCTGCCGACCGTCCCGGTCGTCTCCATCCCGGCAGTCACTAGGAGCTGGAACTGCATTCCAACTTCTTCATCGGTGAACTTCCGCCCATCAACTTCGACCGTATGCAGGTAGGAGACGAAGTCGTCCTTCGGGGCCCTGCGGCGTTCGCGGGACAGGGCGGTGCCGTAATCGTTCAATTCCTTGAACGCTGCGGGGACGGAGGCCGGGCCGCCAAGCTCCGGTGCATCGCCTGCCAAGGCGTGCTGGGTCAAGTAATGCATGTGCTTGCGGTCAGACGGCGGCGCACCGAGGAAATCGCAAATCACTGCCACCGGATAGGGCTGGGCCACCTCACGGGCGAAATCAACTTCGCCCTTCTCCTTCGCCGCCATCACAAGCGCAGTGGCATGGCCCAGCGCGTTCTCACGGTATTTCTCCACCCCTTTGGGCGAGAGGATCTTCTGCACCACCGACCGCAGCATGAAATGCCGGGGCCCGTCCATGTTCAGGAACCAGCCTTCGTATTGCGCCTCTTCCTCGGTCTGGTCGCCGATGTAGGTGGACGGCTGGTTGCGGAAGAGACCCGCATTCTGGCTGACTTGCACGATGTCGTCATGGCGGGTCAATGACCAGAAGCCCTTCATCCCCTTCTCGGGGCCGTCCACGAAGTCGTGCCAGCTGACCGGCAGGTCGCGGCGTAAGGCGGCGAAGGCCTCGAAGTTGACCGGGCCTTTCCAGAACTCTGGATCGGTCAGGTTGATCTGGGATGCGTCCATGTCGTCCCTCATGCGCTGTAGGTCACGCCCGGCAGAATGCAGAGCAGTTCAAAGGCAAGATTGGCCGCGACCAGCGCGGTGTTGCCCGACGGGTCGTAGGGCGGCGAGACCTCGACGATGTCGCAACCGACGACGTTCAGGCCCCGGCAGCCGCGGATCAGCTGCAGCCCCTGCCAGGCGGTCAGCCCGCCGATCTCGGGCGTGCCGGTGCCGGGGGCAATGGCGGGGTCGAGCGCGTCGATGTCGAAGCTGACGTAAGTCGGCACATCGCCGATCTTCGCCCGGATGCCGTCGATCAGGCCGGTCAGGTGCTGACCCCAGATGTCGTCGGCGGGGACGACGGTGAACCCCTGCCCGCGCGACCAGTTGAAATCGTCGGGCGAATAGCCGGTACCGCGCAGCCCGATCTGGAAGGTCAGATCCGGACGGATTAGCCCTTCGTCATGGGCACGGCGGAAGGTGGTGCCATGGGCTATCTTTTCGCCAAACATCGTGTCGTTGATGTCAGCATGCGCGTCGATGTGGATCAGCGCAACGGGCCCATGTTTCGCGGCAACCGCTTGCAGGATCGGATAGGTGATCGAATGGTCGCCGCCAAGGGTGATCGGCCGCACGGGGTGGCAGAGGAGGTCGGCGTAGGCCTCGCGAATACGGCGCGAGGCGTCGGGCAGGTTGAAGGTGTTGATCGCTACGTCGCCCACGTCGGCGACCTGAATGCTGGCGAAGGGGGCCGCGCCCGTCGCCACATTGAAGGGGCGCAACAGACAGCTTTCGGCACGGATCGCGCGGGGGCCGAAGCGGGTGCCTGCCCGCCAAGAGGCGCCTATGTCGATGGGCACGCCGATGAAGCAGGCGTCAAGCCCTTCGGCCGTGGCCTGTTCGGGCAGGCGCATCATCGTGGGGGTCCCACCGAAGCGGGGCATCTCGTTGCCGCCAAGGGGCTGGTTGAAGTTCATGTCAAACCTGCCGCGCAGGAAGGTGCAGGATCAGCCCATCAAGGTCCTCAGTGATATTGAGCTGGCACGACAGGCGACTTGTCGGCGTCACGTCTGCCGCGAACTCGATCATGTCGGCTTCCATCGTGCCTTGCGGCGGCAGGCGGTCGGCCCAGGCGGCATCGACGATGACATGGCAGGTGGCGCAGGCGCAGGCCCCGCCACAATCGGCCTCGATCTCGGGGATGCCATGGGCGGTCGCCAGTTTCATGACCGACTGGCCGGGCGAGCCCGTCAGCACTTGCTGGCTGCCGTCGGGGCGGATGAAGGTGATCTTTGGCATATGGTCCCCCTATCGAGTGGTGTGCAGGCCGGTCAGCGCGCGGGTCAGGCGGGTCAGGCCTTCATCCAGCAGGCTGTCGGGCGTGGTCAGCGGCGGCGCGATGCGGATGGTGTTGCCCCAATAGCCGCAGGGCAGAAGCAACAGCCCCTCGGCCGCGGCGCGGGCGGCAAGGGCCTTGGTCGTCTCGGGGTCGGGAACGCGGTCGCCGTCCGGCTTGAAGAGTTCAAAGGCCACCATCGCCCCCGTCGCCCGGATCGCGCCCATCCGCGGCACGTCATTGCGCGCGGCGATCTTCGCCAGCCCCGCGGTGAGATGCGCCCCAATTGCAGTGGCGCGGTCCAGAAGCCCTTCGTCGCGGATGATGTCAAAGACCGCCAGCGCCGCCGCACAGGCCAGCGGGTTGCCCGCGAAAGTGCCGCCCAGCGATCCGGGCAGCGCCTTTTCCATCACCGACCGCTTGCCGATGACCCCCGCCAGCGGCAGCCCGCCGCCGATGGCCTTGGCGACCGGGATCAGGTCGGGCTCCACCCCCGAATGCTCGATGGCAAAGAACTTGCCGGTGCGGCCAAAGCCCGACTGGATCTCGTCGGCGATAAAGAGGATGCCGTGGGCTGCGCAGATCTCGGCCAGTTTCCGCAGGAAGGCGGGCGGGGCCATGTAGTAGCCACCCTCGCCCTGCACGGGTTCCACCAGGATCGCGGCCACCTGATCAGGCGAGATCGAGGCGCGCAGGAGGTGGTCAAGCGCGCGAAGGCTTTCATCCTCGGTCGTGCCGTGGTCGGGGACCGGGAAGGGCACATGGAAGATCCCCGGCTGGAAATGCGGGTAATTCGCGCGGAGGGGGGCGACCTTACCGGTTAGAGAAAGGGCCAGGTTGGTGCGGCCGTGAAACGACCCGGTGAAGGCGATGATCCCCGGCCGCCCGGTGGCCAGCCGCGCGATCTTGACTGCGTTCTCGGTGGCCTCCGCCCCGGTGTTCACAAGGAAGGACATGGCGTCCCTGATCGGCGCTACGGCGTTCAGCCGTTCGCAGACGGCGATGTAGGGCTCGTAATGCTGTACAGGCCAGGCGACATGGGCATAGCGGTCAAGCTGCGCGCGGATCGCTTCGGTCACACGAGGGTGGCGGTGGCCCACGTTCATCACGGCGATGCCTGCGACGAAGTCGACGTAGTGCTTGCCGTCGGTGTCCCAAAGTTCTGATCCCTCGGCGCGGTCGATGAAGACGGGATAGGAAGTGGCGGCCCCGGCGGGTACGGCAGCCTTGCGGCGATCAAGAAGGGATGCGGTCATGTGATCGGCCTCAATTCAAGGCATCCGAACGCCAGACCATCATCTTCTCGGTCTGCATGTCGCGGATGGAGTGTGGGATGCCGCCAACACCAAGGCCCGACTGGCGCGCGCCCGCGAAGGGCATCCAGTCCACCCGGAACAGCGGATGTTCGTTCACCATCACCGCCGTCCCGTCGAGGTGGCGGAAGCAGTGCATGGCGGTGTCGATGTTGCGGCTGAAGACGGCGGCCTGAAAGGAAAACGGCAGGTCGTTCGCCGTGGCGATGGCCGCGTCGATGTCGTCATAGGGATAGAGGCAGACCACGGGGCCGAAGACCTCGCGCCGTGAGACGTCTGCCATCGGGTCGGGGTTCACCAGCACCGTATTGGCATAGGTCGAGGGCGACAGGCGCTTGGCCCCCGTCGCGACCGTCGCGCCCGAGGCATCGACCCAAGCGCCTATCCGGTCGGCCTCGGCATTGGTGATGATCGGGCCGACCTCGGTTTCCGGTTTCGTCGGGTCGCCGATCACCATGCGGTCGGCCACCGCCGACAGGCCGGCTGTCAGGTCATCGAGGATCTCGCGCGCACAGAAGATGCGCTGGACCGAGACGCAAGCCTGCCCGGCATGCCAGAACCCGGCGCGGCCAAGGCGGGGGATGGCTTGGCCCAGGTCCGCGTCAGCGGCCACAATCACCGGGGCGACCCCGCCATGTTCCAAGGCACAGCGCGCACCGGGGGCGAGCATCGACCGCAGTTTCCAGCCCACTGCAGCCGAGCCGATGAAGGACAAAAACGCCACGCGGGGGTCAGACACCATCCGCCCGATGACGCCCATGTCGAGCGGCAGCACCATCTGCGCCCAAGGCTTTGGCAGGCCTGCCTCGTGGAAGATCTCCACCACTGCGCGGCAGGACAGCGGCGTCTTGGGCGACGGCTTCACGATCACCGGGGCCCCGGCGGCGACGGCGGGGGCAACCTGATGGATGACCAGGTTGAACGGGTGGTTGAAGGCCGCGAGGCCCAGCACCACGCCGATCGGTTCCATCTGGGTAAAGGCCACGCGCCCCTGCGAGGTGGCGTTCAGATCCATCGGGATGACATGGCCACCCTCGGCACGCAGTGTTTCGACACAAAGCTCGATCCCGTCGATGCCCCGGTCGATCTCGATCAGCGCGTCGCGCAAGGGCTTGCCAGATTCGCTTGCCACTTGCAGCGCCAGCGCCTCTCGCTTGCCGCGCGCGATGGCGGCGGCGCGGCGGAGGATCGCGACCCGCTCGATCTTCGGTAGCCAGCGGCGGCGGTCGCGGAAAAGCGCATGGGCCGAGGCAAAGGCTGCTTCTACTTCGGCCTCAGATGAGACCGGAAGGGTATCGAGCAGGCGGCCATCCCAAGGGGCGTGAACGGCAAGGTTTTCGGTCATGGCGGCCTCAGATCAGCGATTTCAAGGGAATGGCAGGGTCGGCAAGCGTTTCCGGTGCGACCATCGCGCGGGCCGCGACAAGGCGGCGGGCGGCCATATGGTCGGCGGGCATGTTCACCGAGTCCGCAGCGATGATCGTACCGGCGCGCAGGTGGAATACGGTGAAGCGCCCCTCGTCCGGGTTGCCGCGCAAGATATGGGCATCGGGGCTCACGGGCAGGCCAGTGGTCTGCAGCTTGGCCGAACCCTGATCCGACCAGAACCACGGCACGGCGTCATAGGGCCTGTCCCCGCCCAGGATCGCGGCGGCCACGCATTTCGCCTGGTCGATGGCATTCTGCACGCTTTCCAGCCGGAACGGCCCGCCCGCATAGGGGTTGGGGCTGTAGGCACAATCGCCCGCCGCCCAGATCGCAGGGTCCTCGGTCAGGCCCTGCGCGTCGGTGGCAATACCGTTCGGGCAGGCCAGGCCCGCGGCCTTCGCGAGCTCATCGTTCGGCACCGCCCCGATGCCGACCAGCACCAGGTCAGCGAGCAGTCTGCGCCCGTCGGCAAGGGTCAACGCTGTAACCCGACCATCACCTTCGATCCCGGCAACGCCGTTTCCGGTCAGCACCACGGTCCTCATGCCTTGGTGCATCGCCTCGAACCAGGCCGAGATCGCGGGCGCGACGGCACGACCCATCACGCGCGGTGCGGCCTCGACCACCGTCACCGCCTTGCCCTTGAGGCGCGCGGTCGCCGCCGCCTCCAGCCCGATAAAGCCGCCACCGATGATGACGACATCCTTTGCCTCAGCCAGCGCGGAGGCCAGCCGATCGGCGTCCTCGATCCCGCGCAACGTCAGCACGCCCGGAAGGTCGGCGCCCGGCAAGGGCAAGGGGCGGGGGCGTGAGCCAGTTGCGATCACGAGGTGATCGTAAGAAAGGTTCAGCCCCTCGCCCGTGACGACCCGCGCCGCACGGTCGATCCGGGTGATGCGCACTCCGGTGCGCAGGTCGATCCCCTGCGCCGCCAGCGCCTCGGCCGGCCGCAGGACCAGTTGCTCCACCCCCATCTCGCCCTTGAGATAGGCCTTGGACAGCGGCGGGCGCTGATAGGGGGCGTGGGGCTCCTCGCCGATCAGGGTGATGGCGCCTTCATGTCCGCCCTGCCGCAAGGACAGCGCCACTTGCACCCCCGCCTGTCCCGCCCCGATGATGACCACATCCATGCGCGCGACCCCCTCAGTATTCGATCCAGGTGGTCTTGATCTGGGTGTACTTGTCGAAGGCGTGCAGCGAGTTGTCCCGCCCGTTGCCCGACTGCCGAAACCCGCCGAAGGGCACGAGCGGCGAGATCTTGTCGACCGTGTTCACTGTCACCGTACCGGCCTTCAGGGCATCGGCCATCCGGTGCGCGCGGCCCAGGTTCGAGGTGAAGACCGAGGCCATCAGCCCATAGATCGAGTCATTGGCGATCCGTACGGCATCCTCCTCCGTGCGGAAGGGGATCACCGACAGGACGGGGCCGAAGATCTCCTCGCGCGCGATGGTGGCGTCGGGGGAGACATCGGCGAAGATCGTCGGCTCGATGAAGTTGTCCGAACTGCCGATCGTTACACGGTTGCCACCCAGCGCCAGCCGGGCCTCGGCGCGCCCCTTGTCGATGTAGGACATCACGTTGCGGCAATGGTTCGCGTCCACCATCGCCCCCATCCGGGTCGCGGGGTCGAGCGGGTTGCCGGGGGCATAGCCGCGCGACTCGGCAATGACCTTTTCCAGGAAGCTGTCGGCGATGGACGCCTCGACCAGCAGCCGCGTGGGCGAGGAACAGATTTCACCCTGATTGTAGTGCACCTGCGCGGCCAGGGCGGCGGCACGGTCCAGATCCTCGGTATCGGCAAAGACGATGTTCGGGCTTTTCCCGCCGCATTCCAGCCAGACAAGCTTCATGTTCGACTGCGCGGCATAGGTGAGGAAGCGCTTGCCGGTTTCGGTCGATCCGGTGAAGGCAAGGCAGTCCACATCCATGTGCAGGCCCAGGGGCTGTCCCACGGTCGGTCCGAACCCGGTCACTACGTTGAACACGCCCGGAGGCACGCCCGCCTCGGCCGTCAGGCGCGCCAGATGCAGCGCGGTCAGGGGCGACTGTTCGGCAGGCTTCAGCACCACCGAGTTCCCCGCCGCAAGCGCCGGAATGCACTTCCAGATCGCCATGTCGAGCGGGAAGTTCCACGGCACCACCGCGGCGACCACGCCCACCGCCTCGCGCCGGACCAGCGCGAGCGCGCCGGGGCCGGTGGGGGCGATCTCATCATACAGCTTGTCGATGGCCTCTGCGAACCAGCGCACGAAGTCGACCAGCATCGGCATCTCATAGTCGCAGGACACCGCCACCGGCTTGCCCATGTCGAGCGACTCCAGAAGCGCCAGTGACTCGATGTCCCGCTCGATCAGGTCGGCAAGGTGCAAAAGCACGCGCTTGCGCTCAGTCGGGGTGCGGCGCGACCAGACCCCAGATTCGAAGGCGGCGCGGGCGGCAGCCACGGCGGTGTCCACATCCTCGGCCGCGCAATCAGCCACATGGTTCAACACAGCGCCGGTCGCCGGGTTGATATTGGGATGGGTCTTGCCCGTTGCCGCAGAACAGAAATCGCCCGCGATGAAGGCTCGGCCCTCGGGGACCAAGGCGGCGGCGCGGGCGGTCCAGTCCTGCAGCGTCAGCATGGCCATCGCGCCCCTCCCAAGGCTTTTTGACATTACAAGCGTAATAAAAACACCAGCAGGAAAACCTGTCAATCCTGCTGTTGAAGCCCCAACCCCATTCACAAAGCGCCTGCAATACCAGTGTTTAGCGGTGGGATTACTGCGCGCAGGGCTGAAGCTTGCTTCGAGCGACGAACCTATTGACACAAGACATTCAAGCGTTCTTAATATTACAAACGTCATAAAACAGGGAGTCTGCCGTGAACACCACCACCCTGCGCGGTCGCCGCGCCATCGCTGCCGGGCTTGGCTGCGTTTCTGCCTTTGCGCTTCTTGCCGGCCCCGCGGTTGCAGAGGACATGGCTGCCGTCCTCGCTGCTGCCGACGCGCGCGTGGCCGAGTTGAAGTCCGGCACCGCCACCGCCGTCCCGACCGAAGGCCCGAAGGCCGTCGCCGGCAAGTCGGTCTGGATCGTGTCCTGCAGCCAGAGCATCGACCTCTGCTCTGATGAGGTGAATGAGATCGCGGCCGCCGCCACCGCCATCGGCTGGGAAGCCAATATCGTCAACGCTGAGTTCGACCCCGTGGTCGCGGGCGACGCCATTCGTCAGGCGACGGCCGCACAGGCCGACGGGATCATCGTGTTCGGCTTCGACTGCCCTCTGGTTAGCCAGCCCCTCGCGGAGGCAAAAGATGCCGGCATCCAGACCCTCGGTGTCGTAGCGCTGGATTGTGACGACCCGGCCCTGCCGGAGCAGACCGATGCCCTCTTCACCGTCGACATGGAGTTCGATGGCGAGGGCGAAGTCTACTATTCGAACTTCGCCCTCGACTATGGCCGCGACAAGGCCGCCATCGCCATCGCCGCCACCAAGGGCGAGGCGAAGGTCATGCTGTTGGACGTGCCCGACCTTGTCACGGTCGCCAAGCTGACTGATGGGTTCGAGGAAGGGATGGCCGCTTGCACCACTTGCGAGATCGTCACGACCGTAGACCTGACCACGCTCGATCAGGTGAATGGCGTGGTCGAAGGCAAGGTCACTGCAGCGCTTGCCCGCAACCCCACCGTCAACACGATTTTCCAGTCGACCGACGGCCTCTTCCTTACCGGCGTGCAGACCGCCATCCTGAACTCGGGCCGCGCGCAAGAGCTTCTGGTGATCGGCAGCGAAGGTTTCCTGTCGAACCTCGACGCGATCCGCTCGGGTGCGGGGCAGAACATCGCCATGGCCTTCGATTCCCGGTGGGAAGGCTGGGCCGCGATCGACGCGATGAACCGCGCCTTTGCAGGGGCCGAACAGGTGCATGGCGGACAGGGCTACATCTACGTCGATGCGACGACCAACATGCCTGAAAGCGGCGCCTGGGATTCGACCGTGGATTTCCGGTCGGCCTTCAAGACACTCTGGGGTGTCGGCGGCTGACGCAAACGCAGATCGCGCCTTGGGAGGGGCTTGGTCATGACCGGGACGGATGCACAGGCAGCGCTTGAGATCACCGGCATGACCAAGCGCTACGGCGGGACGGTTGCGCTGGACGACGTCTCGGCCCGGTTCGACGCGGGGCGCATTTACGGACTTGTCGGGATCAACGGTTCCGGCAAGTCCACCATGATCAAGATCGCGGCCGGGATCGAGGGGCCGACCGAGCTTGCCGCGATGTCCTTCTACGGGCGGGCGGCGGGCAGCGGCCATGACTCGAGGGCTGCCCATGACTTCGGCCTGCGCGTGCTGCACCAGCGGCCAGCGCAATTCCTTGACCTGTCGGTGACCGAGAACCTCCTTTTGCCCGACGTGGGCCAGGGCCGTTTTGGCGCATTCCGCTGGGGCAAGGCGCATGATCGGGTGCGGGCGATGCTGGCCTCGGTTAACCTCGACATCGACCCGCGCCACCGCTTTGGCCGCTTCAGCCCGGCGCAGCGGACGATGGCGCTGATCGGCAAACTGCTGCACGATGACGGCACCGGGGGCGACGCCCGCCGCATCGTGATCCTAGACGAACCCACCGCCACCCTGCCCGAGGCCGAGGCGATGTGGCTTCTGGACCAGCTCAAGGCACAGAAGGCCAAGGGGCACACGATCATCTACGTCTCGCATCGTCTGGACGAGCTATTCTACATCGCCGACGACCTGACGATCCTGCGCAACGGCAAGATGATCGGCACGACGCCCGCGAGCGCCACAAACGAAAAGGACCTCGTGACGCTGCTTCTGGGGCACGAGCTGGAAGCCGCCCCCCGCAGTGCCGGCGCCGAGGCGCGATCGGATGACAGCGTTCCACGGATCGAGGTTTCGGGTCTGGCAGGCCGCGACGCCAAGGCCGTCGATTTCAAGGTCTGGCCCGGAGAGATCGTGGGCCTGACCGGCATCATCGGCTCGGGGTTCCTCGAAACCTGCGAACTTGTGTTCGGCGCGAAACCCCGCAAAGCAGGGGACATCCGCATCGACGGCAAAGCGGTGGACCTTCGCCACCCCAGCGACGCCATGCAGGCCGGGATCGGCATGGTCCCAAGCGACCGGACCGAGATGGCGGTCTTTCCGCACTGGTCGCTCGCCGAGAACCTGAACGTGACACAGGCCTGCGTGAAGACCGGCCAGATCCCCGACGCCAAGGCGATGATCGGCACCTATGGCGTCAAGGCGCCGGGGCCGCGGGCCAAGATCTGGACCCTGTCGGGTGGCAACCAGCAGAAGGTGATCCTTGCCCGCTGGATGGAGCGGAACCCGCGGGTCCTCCTCCTGTGCGAGCCCACGGCGGGCGTGGACCCCGGCGCGCGCGATGACCTGCACCGTCTGATCCGCGCCGCCGCTGCCAAGGGCTGCGCGGTCATCGTCTCCAGCACCGACGCGGACGAGCTTGAATCACTCGCCCACCGGACGCTGGTCATCAATCGTGGCCGCGTCTCGGCCGAGATTCCCGGCGGTCCGGGCAGCAAGACCAAGATCAGGGAGAAGATCATCTGATGCCGCGCTGGTTCCTTTTCCTTGAACGCTTCGGCCTTGTGGCCATCACCGTCTTTGTCATCGCGCTGTTTGCTGTGCTTCCGGGCACGTCCGACACCTTCATGACGCTGGCGAACTGGCGCAGCATGTTGGGGACGATGTCGATCCAGCTTCTGTTGGCCGCCGCTTTCACGCTGCCCCTCATCACCAACAAGATCGACATTTCGTCAGGGTCCATCGCCGTCATGGCCAGTGTCATCATGGCGGGACTGATCGGGTCGGTCGAAGTGCCCCTGACCGGGGCATTGGGACTGAACTGGGTCATCGCGGCAGTGATCGTCATCGCCGTCGGCGCGGGGCTCGGCGCGGTGAACGGCCTTCTCGTTCGCGCTGGCGCCGATCCGCTGATTGCCACCCTCAGCCTGTCGATTGTGCTGGGCGGCCTGGTCAGCGGCTATGCCCAAGGCAGGGCCATCGTGGCCGGAATGCCCGCAGGCCTGACCGACCTTGGACGCCTGTCTTTCGGCCCCTTCCCGATGCTGTTCCTCGTGGCCGCCGTCGCCTGTATCGGCGTCTGGTTCCTGCTGGAACGCACCTCCTTTGGCCGCCGCCTCCATGCCATCGGCGTGAACCCGACCGCCGCCCATCTGATCGGGGTCAAGGTGCAAAAGACCGTCTTCACCGCCTTCGTGCTTGGCGGCCTGATCGCCGGGATTGCCGCCGTGGTCCTGACCGCTCGGCAAGGCGGCGGCGTCCCGGTGAACGGGCTGAACCTCGTGCTACCAGCCCTTGCCGGTACCTACCTTGGCGCCACCACCATCCGCCCGGGCGAGTTCAACATTCCCGGCACCTTCGTGGGCCTTCTCTTCGTCAGCGTCACCGTCTCTGGCCTGACCCTTCTCGGGGTCGAGGCCTGGGTGCAGCCGGTCTTCACCGGCGGCGCGCTGGTCGCCGCTGTGCTGGTCGCCCAATGGTTCCAGAAGCTTGCCACCAAGGACCCATGAGTCCCGAAAGGACCCCGCCATGCTTGACGACAAGACCCTCGGCCATCTGCGCCACATGGTGAACCTGTCCCGCCAGATCCCCAACGACTGGTCGGACATGGGCCCTTATGACCCGAGCCAGGAAGGCGACGACGCCTATCGCTATCAGCTGGCCTACATGACCTATGCGCTGGCGCTGACGCAGTATCACCACACGCCCGCCTACCGCGAGCTTTGGCGCGACACCATCGGGCGGCTCATCGCCAAGATGATGCGGTGGGAGGTCTGGGGTTATTGGGAGCTGACGAGCCGCGGCAGCAAGGTGATGGACCCCGACCTGAACGGTCTCGGCGAAGGCTGGATTGACCCCGTCATGCGCCAGAACGTCATGTATTCGGGCCACCTTCTGATGATGGTCGGCCTCTACGACATGTTCTACCGGGACGGCCGCTTTGACGCGCCCGGTTCGCTGACCTTCCAGTTCCGCCCGGTGTTCCGCGGCATGGGGCCGGAGGATTTCCCCTACGACCACGGCAAGCTCGCCCGCACCATCTTTGCCGAGTTCGAGCGCAACGACTTCATGGGCTGCGAGTGCGAGCCGAACGGGATTTTCGTTTACTGCAACCAGTTCCCGATCCTGGGCTTCATGCATTACGACCACACCCACGGCACCGACCTTGCTGCGCGCACAGTCCCGCAGTTCAAAGAGCGTTGGCAGCGGCGTTCGACGATGTTCGGCTCGAACCCCAAGGCCGACCTGCCGATCTTGTTCCGCAAACGGCAGAATGACTTCATCTACGAGGAGTCCGAAGACAACAACGAAGGCATCACCGCTGTCGCCTGGGCCTCGGTCATGCACACCTGGGCACCTGAGTATGTGGAACTGGTCTATCCCCGCGCCCGCGACCAGATCCTGCGGCGGATGGAGGACGGGACGCTTGGGGTAAACCTTGCGGGCTACTTCGCCAAGTACAAGGAATACCAGCGCAATCCGGGCCATCATGCGACCGACCCGATGATGGTGGGCGTCCACATCTTTGGTACGCTGGCACTTGCAGCGGCAGAGGTGGGCGATACCGAAACGCTGAACGGCCTGCTGGCCTACGCGGACAAATACTTGTCGCCCATGGAAAAGAACGGCGGGGTCTTTTACCCGCGCAACGATGACATGGCAGGCACCGGCTATTGCACTGCGCTTGTTGGCAACGCCCTGATCGCCGGAGCGCGTCTTTGCCCTCGCAACGGCTTCCGTGCGATGTATGACGCCCCTTGGGGCGCGGCAGAACTTTCGGCTCCGGAACTGTGCGAGGTCGACTTTCCCGCCGTTCTGGTGCGCGAGGCAGTCCATCCCAAAGACGGCGGCCTGTTGCGCGTCACGCTGACTCCGGGACATGCAGCAACCGGACGGCAGACTGTCGCCTTCCGTGGTCTTGACCTGACGCGCAGCGTTTCCGTGATGGTGGACGGCGTCAAACTGATCGTGCCATCCGATCGCGACGAGGCCGCCGCCGACGACTTGACCTCCATGGCAGATCGAAAGGCAGGTCTTTTGCGTGTTACGCTGCTCTTGAACCGGGATCGCAGGATCACCATCGGCTAAGCCGGCCGCAACGGACGGAGAAACAAACGCGTTGGTTCTGTGTGCCGGCCGACCGCCTGTTAGCGATCGGCTGGCGCGTCGACCGAAAAACTTCCCGGACCCCTGACACGCGCTGGAGCGGTTGGAGTGGCTGACGCCGTTTTTCCCCAAGAGCCAAGGCAAGCCGTCGGTCGACGATCTGAGTGTTCTGAGGGTGATGATCTTCATGAGTCGCAATGGTTTGCTGTGGCTTGATACGCCGAGCGAGTATGGCCCCCCTAAGACGCTATAGAACAGGTGGAAGCGACGGGGCGACATGGGGTCTTCGCCCGGATGACGTCGGGCCAGATCAGCGGCTAAAGCGGTGCGGTTGCTCTGCTGAACAGCCTGCCAGGCGCAGAATGGCTGATCGCTGACCGGGGCCAAGGTGCCTACTGGTTCCGGGAGGCGTTGAAAGACAAAGGGATAGGTCCATCGTCCTAGGGCGAAAGTCCCGCGGCAAGCCGGTTTGCTGCGACCAGCGGCGCTATCGACGCTGCAACCGGATAGAGAGCGATCTGCGAAGGGGGGCATCGCTGGCTTCGGAGCGTTTCGAGTGCAGCTTTTCACCCCGGTCAACGCGCGAAACAGCGCCCTGTCCGGCCCCTTGATAGGCTGGATTGGCTGGGTTTTCACGATCTCTGTCTTGGACGGCCCCGTCGGGGCCGCCGCAGCTTTTGGGTCAGGGCGCCTTTAGCGCTGCGTAGTCACCCGCAGTCCGCAGCGTCACCGTCACCGGCGCATCGGTGCGGTTCCGCCAGAACCAGCCATGGTTTCCCGTGAAGGCGGCGGTCAACTCTCCCGCCTGTTCCGGCACGGCGCGGCCCTGTTCATAGCTGATCTTCTGCCCACCGCCGTCGCCATGCGTGTCGTAGTTCAGGACGGCGCCGTTCGCTGTCCATGCGAAGCGGGCGGTCTGGCCTTCCTGCATGACCAGCTTCACCTCTATCCCTTCGCCGGGGGCCAGGGTGTAGCTGACTTCGTCGCGCCAGTCGGCGGCGCTTGTGGCGGCTGGGTCCAAAGCAGGTGCGGCTGCGGTCGGGGCGGTTTCAGCGGGTGCTTCGGGTGCAGGAGCGGGGTCAGCTGTCGGTTGGGGACTGGCGGCGGCGCCTTGTGGTGGGGACGGAGGCTCGGTCAGCGCTGCGGGCGCACCGATCACCGCGCCGATGGCGGCGAGTTGCGCCTCGATCCTGTCGAGCCGTTCAAGCGTGCTGGGATCAAGTGTCACGGTCGCGGTCGCTTCGGCGTCTGCTTCGGCCTCGGCGTAGAGCTGCTGCTTGATCTGGCCCATCTCGGTGAGGCCGAGGATGGCACCGAAACCGGTCGGGTCGATCCCATATTCGGCGGGAAGATAGACAACGGTGAGCATGGCCGCCGCCGCCCCGCAAGTAAGGAGGGTGGAGCGGATCAGACCGCCAGAGGTGGCCTCGACCCCGCGGATATGGCCCTCGGCGTCACGGTATTGGCTGCGTTCAGCACGCAACGCCGTCTGCGGGCCCCGGGTGGTTTCTTGGTTTCTTATCATAGCTTTCCCCTTCAGGCTAGCGCCAGACCAATGAGCTGGAAGCCCATCAGGTAGGCACCAAGGCCGATCATGATGACGTTTGCGGCATAGGCCTGATGGCCGAAGGACGGCCGTGCCCGCCACCGCCGCATGAAGACAAGGATCACAGCGAGCGCCGTCAGCTGGCCCAGTTCCACCCCGACATTGAAGGCGATCAGATTCACCAAAAGCCCATCTGGGGCGATATCGTATTCGATGATCTTAGAGGCGAGGCCGAAGCCATGCAGGAAGCCGAAGACCAGCGTGGCCAACCGTGTATCCGGCTGCACCCCGAACCACAGCCGGAAGGCCCCGAGGTTGTCGAGCGCCTTGTAGATCACCGAAAAGCCGATGATGGCGTCGATGATGTAGGCGTTGATGCCGAACTCGAACCAGACGCCAAGGATCATCGTCGTGGAATGGCCGATGGCGAAGAGGGTGACGTAAAGCCCGATCTCCCTCATCCCGTAGAGGAAGAAGATCACGCCGAAGAGGAAGAGGATGTGGTCGTAACCCGTGACCATGTGCTTTGCCCCCAGATAGAGGAAGGGGATGATCTGCGGTCCGGTGATTTCCTGGATGTATCCCTTGTCGCCAAGGGTGACGGCATGGGCCAGCGCCGCACCTGCGCAGAGGACCGTGACGGCGAGGATGGCCAGTGCCGTCCAGACGCGTGACAGCGTCGGAAGGTGGAGTGTCATGGGGTTTTCCCGTTTTGTGACAGAGTGGTCGTTGCGGCAGGCGCGCGACATGGCGCCCGAGCCGCTGCGAAGGCGCGGTCAGGTCGGGCGTGGCGGGCGGCGTGGTCCGTCACGGATGATGCCGGAGCGCTGATGCACCTGCGCCGACCAGCCGTTTGCCTGCGGGGGCGGGTGAAGGTCCCCGCCTGCGGGCAGGATCACGGTCGTAGAGTGGTCGTGATCGGTTGCATCGGGGTAGCCATGATCGGTCGCATGCCAGTGTTCGCCATGGTCTGCATGCCAAGCGGCATGATCGTCTTTCATCCCGATTTGTCCGGGGCCGTGGGTGAGCGCCGAGAAGACTGGCACTACGGCAAGCGCAAGAAGCAGCACGAGTGCCGCCAGCCTTGCAATGATGCGTTGCCCCTTGCCCATCCGCCCCTTCGCCATGGAGCCTCGGCCCCGCGCTTGTGCTATCCCCCCGGGGGGGTTATCATCGCCTTATGACAGAACCGCACCGCCACGCAAGCCACCCCGCTATCGCCACCCGTCTCAAGCGCGCCGAGGGACACTTGCGCCGCGTTGTGGCGATGATCGAGGCGGGCGAGCCGTGCCTCGCCCTTGCTACCCAGCTGCACGCGGTGGAGCGGGCGGTGGCAGAGGCCAAGCGGGCCCTGATCCATGACCATATCGACCACTGCCTGTCCGAAGGCCACGGTCATGACATGGCCGAGATCAAGGCTCTGACAAAGCTGCTCTAATGCTTGGCACCCTCAGGAACCCGACGTTCCGACACCTTTTCGCGGCACAGGTCGTGGCTCTTGTCGGCACGGGTCTCGCCACCGTGGCGCTGGGCCTTCTTGCCTGGCAACTGGCGGGTGACGATGCCGGAGCCGTGCTGGGAACGGCGCTGGCGATCAAGATGGTGGCCTATGTCACTCTTGCCCCGGTCGCCGCCGCGCTGGCCGAGCGGCTGCCGCGACGGGGCTTTCTCGTGCTCTTGGACGTGATCCGCGCCGTGGTGATCGCCTGCCTGCCCTTCGTCGATCAGGTCTGGCAGGTCTATCTGCTGATCTTTCTGCTTCAGGCCGCCTCGGCAGGCTTTACGCCGGCGTTTCAGGCGGTGATCCCCGATGTCCTGAAGGACGAGACGGACTATACCAACGCCCTTTCACTTCTTCGGCTGGCCGAGGATCTGGAACAGGTCGCCTCGCCCATCCTTGCGGCGGCCCTGCTGACGGTGGTGGGCTTTCCGGTTCTGTTCGCGGGCACAGTGGCGGGGTTTCTGGGATCGGCGCTTCTTGTTGCAACGGCGCGGCTTCCCGCGCGCGACACAGCCGGGCATGGGCAGTTCTGGTCGGATGTCACCAAGGGCATCCGCATCTACACGCGGACACCGCGTCTGCGCGGCCTGATGGTGATGGAGGCTGCAGTCGCAGCCGCAGGGGCGATGGTCTATGTGAATACGGTCGTTCTGGTGCAGGATCGGCTGGGCCTTGGCGAGACGTCCGTTGCGCTTGCCTTTGCGGCGTTCGGGGCGGGGTCGATGCTTGCGGCTGTCTTGCTGCCGCGCATCCTGTCGCGGCTGGAGGATCGGCCGGTGATGATCGGCGGCGCTGGCCTTATGGTCGCGGCAGTGGCGGGGGTTTCCGTCGCAAACACCTTTTCCGGCCTTCTCGCCCTCTGGGCCGTGATCGGCTTCGGCTTTTCGCTGACCCAGACGCCGATCGGGCGGATCATCAACCGGTCCGCGCGCGCGGCGGATCGCGGCGCGGTCTTTGCCGCGCAATTCGCGCTGTCCCATGCCTGCTGGCTGATCACCTATCCACTTGCGGGCTGGATCGGGGCAGGGGCGGGTCTGACCGCTGCAGCCCTGTCGCTTGCGGCAATCGGGGGGGTAGGGCTGGTGGCGGTGCTGCGCCTCTGGCCCGCGCATGATCCCGAGGTCGTGAGCCATCGCCATCCGGAACTGCCACCGGACCACCCGCATCTGCGTGCGCATGCGGCCGAGCATGCGCATCCCTTCGTGATCGACGATCTGCACCGGACTTGGCCACGCCCGACCTAGCCCTAACGCAAGGCCAGGGTCGGTTGAGAGCGGATCATTTCAGGCCCCGCCGCCCGGGACGGTCACCATTTCCAGGGGCATGATCCGAAGCGTGAAACGCCGTGCCTACAGGCCAACCGATGCCGGGAACCGGATCGCGGGCCGGCCGTTCGATGCACCTTTCAGCAGGAAAATCCGATCTTCAAGCTAAACACCTGAGGCTGCGCAACGTACTACCCTGAGATGTCCCGTCCGGGACGATAAGGCTGCCTTGCGTAACGTTGATCGCGCCCGATCGCGTTTTGTCGGGGCTGGAGAGAGTGAAGACGAAAGAGACCTCGCTGCAGCGCCGAGTGGTTTTTGTTCAAGACCAGTAGATCACCCGTATGCGTTTCCGATGCTGCAGATGCCGAAAGACCCGTAAAGACCCCGGGCGGCAGGCTGATCAAGGCGGGGACGACTTCAGATGAAACACAAGCCTCGGCGCCAGCGGAGCGTCGACAGGAGCAAGAGAATGCGGCTCACGATCAAGGCGAAACTGGTGACAACATTTGCTTTTGTCTTCGTTCTTTGGGGCGTCTCGGTGGGCGTCGCCCTGATGCATCTCGGGAACGGAAACGACCGATACTCCGAAACCGTCGGCACCGACCTGCAGCGTCTGGATGCCCTGAAAGACCTCATTTCTCTGGCCAAAGATGAACGCATCATCCTGTCGCGCATCCTGATCGGTCTGCCCAATGCGCCAGCGGATCACCTGCCCAATCTTCAGAAAGATTTGCTTGCCATCGCCGACGACGTCCATGCTGCCGAGGATGTCGTGATGGAGCGGAACACCGATCCCGTCCTCCTCCAGAAGATGGAGGAACTGCACGTGCTGCATGACGAGGGCGAGGAACTGATGGCGCGCATCGTCGCGGCGGAACTCGCCGGTGACGGCGACACGGCCAACACGCTTTATCACACCGAACTCGCGGCGCTCGGTGGCAAGATGATGGCCACGCTGGACGAAATGGAAACGGCGATCCGCGCGATCATCACCCAGAAAGAACAGACGACCATCGCCGATTACGAGGAGGCGCGCGTCTCGCTCATGGCGCTCTTCGGTCTGTCGGTCCTTGTAGCCATTGTCATAGCCGGCTGGACGCTGATCGGCCTTGCACGGGGGCTTCGCCAAGCGGTCTCGCTGGCCAAGGTGATTTCCGATGGCGATCTGCGCGAAACGACCGAAGCACGCGGCAATGACGAGATTTCGGACCTGCTGAGGGCGCAGAACGAGATGGTGGTGAAGCTGCGGGATGTCGTGGCGCGGGTGAACCAGTCGGCGCGCAACGTGGCGTCGGGGTCGACGCAGATGGCCTCTACCTCGGAAGAGCTGAGCCAAGGCGCGACGGAGCAGGCCTCG
>VYLE01000088.1_pt1 | contig 84752 bp, 69 predicted proteins | sample 5114391 | NCBI WGS metagenome assembly VYLE01 (sample SAMN12291771, study PRJNA351875) | freshwater metagenome | isolation source: freshwater lake | place: USA: Michigan, Kent Lake | collected 2013-08-15 | reverse complement strand
GCGGCGGCGTGGGCATCCGTCGCCCGGCCTCGCGCCACGGGTCGCGCCCGGCACCGCGCGGCGTGCGTGACCGGAGGCGATCCTGAAAGCCCGGCGCGCCTTCCGAGACGCGCCGGATCAGCCGAAGCGCAATGATCAACATGAGGCCGACGAGGCCGACGATCAGGACCATGCCGACGGTCAGGAGCAGCGAGCGGTCTGGTGCCTGGCCAGTTGTCGGGGCAACCGGGCTTGCCCCCGCCGCGGCGAGGAGGGCTGGCGCCGGCATGGCCGCAAGCGCCGCAAGCCGCGGAAGAATCGCCCCTGCGTCGAGCACACCCGAACGGTCAGCGGGGTCACCGTGGCTCTGGTCGCGGGTCATGCGATCAGTATACGGGGAGGGGTTGTCGCCTCTGGCAACGCGAAGCGAACGCTCCCAGCGATCTCCGAGTGCTTACGATGGCCACGCGAGGGCCCTCTCCGTTGGGCCCGGCGCGCGTCGGCCATGTCGATTGCCCGGAGCGATTCGCGCTCCTGGCGAGTTGACCGAATGGGCTGCCCGGCCCTGCATCGCAGCGCCTTGCATGGCGGGGCCGCGCGTGAACAAGAGACCCGGCATCGTGGCATGACCGCATCGCACCCCGAACATCCCGACGAGCACGCCTCGCCGAAGGCCGAGCGCGTGGCGGGCGCGTCGGGAGCGGGTGCCTCCGCGACCAACCTGCCGCCCGACCTCCATCTCGGAACGGAGTTGATCCGGAGCAGGCGGCGACGCTGGCGGCGGGTCCGGCTCGTTCTCGTCATGCTCGTGGCCCTGCTCGTTGCCGGCGGCGTGGTCATCACGCGACCGTCGGTCCTCCAGGCGATCGTGCAACCGGCCCTCGCCGACGCGCTCGGCGGCGAGGTCGAGGTCGAGGGAGTGCGCCTCGATGGGCTCAGCACGCTTCGCATCGATCGATTGCGGCTGCGGGTCCCCCGCTGGGACGGCGCATCCGCCGAACTGCTCGTTGCGGAGGACTCGGCCATCCGCTTCTCCCCCGGTTCGCTGCTGCTCGGCCGCTTCGCCGCCCGCTCCCTCCAACTCGGCGCGCTCCGCGTGCGCATCGCCGAGCGCGATGATGTCCCTGGCGCGTTCAACCTCGCCGAGCTTCGGCCGGTCGGGCGCGGCGAGGCCGGCAATGTGCGCGCCGTGCGCGTCGACCTTGGCCGCCTGGATGTCGAGACGGGTCTCGCCGCCGCCGACGGCACCTTCACGCCGACCGGGTCGCGTTCCTTCTCTGGATTTCTCGCTCCGGATCCGGAGCGCGCCGACGGCACGCTCTTCACCTTCCGGCTTTCCGACAACGATCCGAGCGGCCCGGCGATCACGGGGCGTTGGGATGAGAGAACCCTGCGCTTCGCCGCCGACCTCGATGCGATCTCGCTCGATCGCGGCATCTTCGATCTGCTGCCGCGCTCGATGCGCCGCACTGCTGAGGCCCTCGAACTCGCCGGCGAGATCAGCGGCGCGTCGGTGCGCTGGTCGCCGGACGAGCCGCTCTTCACCGAACTGCGCGTGCGGCAGATGCGCATGACGCTGCCCGACCTCGACCTCGACGACCGCTGGAGCCGCTTTCGCGCCGGCCGCCGCGAGCAGCGGGCAGGTCTTCCGACGATCGACATCCGCGAGGGCACCGTGCGGCTCGAGGGAAGCCGCGTGCGCTTCGAGCGGCTCGTCGGTGCGATCGCCTCGAGCGACGCCGATCCCGGCCTCGTGCCGGTGCCGGTCGAACTGAGTCTCGATCTGTCCTTGGAGGCGCTCGCCGGGCCGCTCCTTGGCGGCGCCGGACAGCCGATCGACTGGCGCAACGCCGACGCCCGCAACCGATGGCTCGCCGATGTGTTCGATGCCGCTCCCTTCCGACTTGCGGTGGCAATCCGCGGCTTCGATTCCACCCGCGCCGACGGTGGGCCGGAGCCGGTCCTCGAGGTGCCGACGCCGATCGCCGCCGCGCTCGAGACCTTCGGCGTGACCGCCTGGCGGCTCGATGTCGAGGCGGAGTTCTCGCGAGAAGCGCCGACGCGCGGTCCCGACGGTGCGCTCGTGCCGGCGCGGATTCGCTCGCGCGGCCAATGTTTTCTATCGAATGGGCAAGGCTCCTACGACGCATTTCCCTATCCGATGTCGGATGTGCGCGCCCATGTCAGCTTCGAGCAGGATGAGCGCGGCGACGATCGGCTCATCGTCGACTACCTGTCGGGCACGACGCAGACCGGTTCGACGATCACGATCGCCGGCACGGTGACGCGACCCGGCCCCGAGGCGGCCATCGACCTCACCGTGACCGCCCCGAACTTCACGCTCGACGAGGCCCTCGTGCGCTGCTTCGAGCGCGGCGGGCATCGGACCCTCGCCTATCTGTTCCATCGGCCGAGCTACGAGGCGCTCGACGCCGCGGGACTCCTGCCGACGAACGACACCGCGGCGCTCGACGAGCGCATCCGCACGCTCGATGCTGCGATCGCCGCCGCCGGCGAGACCCCGGAGCGCGATCGCGTCGTCGGCGAGCGCATGCGCACCGAACGGATGCGGGCGGCCCGTCCCTTCGCCCTCGGCGGGTACGGCGCGATCAAGGCCCGCATCGCCCGCGCCGGGGGACCGGACGGGGCGATCAGCGTCACCGGCGTGGTGACGGTCGGGCGGGCTGGCGTACTCATCGACGAGTTTCCGTTCCCGCTCGTCGTCACCGGCGGAGCGCTCACGATCAGCGAGCGCGAGGTCTCGCTCGGTCCGGACGGCCTCCGCGCCTCGACGCTCGGTGGCGGACTGGTGCGCATCGGCGGGCGCGTGCTGATCGAGGAGCTCGCCGACGGGGGCACCCGCATCCGTCCGGAGATCGACTTCACCGGTGTCGCCGACTCGATCTCGCCGCTCCTGCTCGCGGCGATTCCTCCCTCGAAATCCGCACCGGTCGAGGGATGGCCCGGCCGCGCCCTCACGCCGGTCGCGCGGCTCATCGACGCCTGCGGCCTCCAGGGCATGGTCGACCTACACGGCCTGATTCGCGAACGAAAGGACCCGGCCCGGCCGGATGCGCCGGGAACGATCACGACGACGCTGCGGATCGAGATCTCCGAGGGCAGCGTCTCGTCGCGCGAGGCCCCCGAGGTGCCGCTCTCGCTTCCGGCGGGCATGGAACTCGTCGATGTCAGGGCCTCGGTGCTCGTCGCCGGCGATGTCGTCGAGTTCTCCTCGCTCAGCGCGAAGGAACGCGACGGTCCGGGACGCGTGGCAGCGTCGGGGAGTTTTAGCGAATCGAACGCGACCGAGTCGGTCGATGTGCGGTTCGAGGGCATGTCGGTCGCGCCATGGATCGTCGAGGCGCTCCCCGCGTCGAGTCGCGCAGAGGCCCGACGATGGTGGGAGGCGTGGCGACCGCGCGGCAGCTTCGACGCCCATCTCACCATCGCCAGCGACGAGCGCGGATCGGCGACAACTTCGGTCGAGGCGCGGCCGCGCGAGCTCACCGTCGCGCCATTCGGACGCGATGTGGCGCTGCGGACCTCGGACGGGAGCGTCTCGCTCCTCGCCGACGCCAGCGGCGTGCGCGGCCGCATCGTCGGGCTCCGCGTGCATGACGGCCCGGATCCGGATGCTGGCGTGATCCTGGTCGAGGGCCACTTCGACGCCGGCGGCGGCTCGCAGCGAACGATCGAGATCGGCGCCAGGGCCGACGAGATGCGCTTCGAGGCCCCGGTGATCGACCTTCTCCTCCGCGCGTCAGGCGCCGACGAGCTGGCCGAAGCGGTCGATTCGCTCGCGCCGGCCGGGCGCTTCGACGCGGCGTTCGGCCTCACGGCCGTTGGCAGCAGCGCCGGATTCGCCGTGAGCGACTGGCGCCTCGCGATCGAGCCTCAGACGATCGCCGTCGATCTCGCCGGCGCTCGGCCGACCGCGATCCTCGAGCCCGGTTCGCTCGTGACCGCGCAACCCGGCGGCGCCCGCATCGAGCGGCTGCGCGGATCGGTCGACGGCGGCCGCATCGCCCTCGACGCGACGCTCGATCTCGCCCGACTTCCGCATGCGGCAGCCGCCACGATGACCCTCGAGACGCCCGCATGGAGCCCCGGCCTCGCCGCCCTCCTGCCACCGCCGCTCGACCTTGCCCGCGATCGCATCGCGTTCCGGAGCGAGGGCTTCGCCCTGCGCGACGCCCAGATCTCCCTGCAATGGACCCCGGAGCGCGGCCTCGCCGCGCCGGATTTGTATGCATTCGCCGGGGCCATCGAGCTGGACGGCGGCTCGCTCACCGCGGGCGTTCCGCTGACCGAGATCCGCGGCGATATCAATATCGCATTTCGATATGAACATCCGGCGTCGGCGCTGCCTCCGGCTCTCTCGCTCACCGCCGGCATCCGGGCGCCGTCGCTCAGGCTGCACGATCGGCTCATCGAGTCCGGCTCGGCGGAACTGGTCCTCGCCGACGACGGCCGGACGCTCTCGATCCGCGACATCCAGGGCACGATCGCGGGCGGTCGACTCGACGGCAACGCATCGGTGCGCTTCGACGAGGGGCGCTATGCGATGACGGCGCGCGTGACCGGCGCCCAACTCGCCCCGATCATCGATCCGCGCGATCCCGCCTCGGCAAGCGACGGCCAGGTCGATGCCCGACTCTCGCTCGAGGGCCCGACGAGCGGATCGGACGGACGACAGGGACGCGGCCGCATCGCCATCCGCGACGCATCGATGGCCCGATCGCCCTTCATGCTGCGCTTGCTTCAGTTGAGTCAACTGATGCTCCCGCTCTCGACATCGCTTCGCGCCGCCGACATCCAGTTCCTCGTCGACGGACGGACGGCCCGCTTCGAGCGCTTCGAACTGGCGACATCCGGCCTGACCCTCGACGGAGCGGGCACGATGGATGTCGAGGATTTCACGATCGACCTTCGGCTGCGGAGCCGCGGCGGGCTCGGCATCGTGAGCGAGATCGTCGGCGCCGTGAGCGACCAGCTCTACGAGATCGAGGTGAAGGGTCCGCTCAACGATCCGACGGCGAGCGTGCGACCGCTGCCGGGGCTGCGCGGCCGAGGCGAGTGATCGAGCCGGCGCGTGCCGACCGACTGCGGTGGACGCTGATACCATCGGACTTCATGAGCGTTCCAACAGGCCCAGCAGGCGACGGTGAGCGTGGCGGCCGCGGTCCGCGGGGCCGTGCGGGTTCCGGCGAACCCGACGAGGTCGAGACGGCCGCACACGCATTGCTCCGCACGCTCGGCCACGATCCGAGCGAGGGCGACGCCATCTATGTCGCCGACATGCTGCGCACCGCGGTGAAGCTCCTGAAGGATGGCGCGGATACCGGCCAGCTCAAGCTCGTTAACGCCGCCTTGAAGGAAATGCGCTACGCCTATCGGGTCTTCAATCGATATCGGGGCGTGCGCAAGATTTCGATTTTCGGTTCGGCGCGAACGCCCGAGGGCCATCCCGACTATCTCGCGGCGCGGCGCTTCGGCGAACTCATCGCGGCGGAGGGATGGATGGCCATCACCGGCGCCGGCAACGGCATCATGAAGGCCGGTCACGAGGGTCCCACGCGCGACGCCTCGTTCGGCCTCGCCATCCGGCTCCCGAGCGAGCAGGCCGCGAACGCCGTCATCGACGGCGATCCCAAGCTCATCAACTTTCGCTATTTCTTCACGCGCAAGCTGATGTTCACGAGCAACTCCCACGCGATCGCCGTCTTCCCGGGCGGATTCGGCACGCAGGACGAGCTCTTCGAGGTCCTCACGCTCATCCAGACGGGCAAGAGCGTCGTGCTCCCGATCGTCCTCGTCGAGGGGGCGGAATGCGACTATTGGGAGACCTGGCATCGCTTCGCCCACGCGGATCTCCTGCGGCGGGGCTGGATCTGTGCCGAGGACGAGGCGCTCTATCGGCGCTGCCCGACGCCCGAGGACGCCGTGCGCGAGGTCCTCCACTTCTATCGCCGCTACCGATCGAGCCGCTTCGTCGGCGATCGCTTCGTCCTCCGCATCGACGCCCCGCTCGCGCGGCGACAGCTTGACGCGTTGGCGCGGGACTTCGGCCGCATCACCCGCGACGGCCGGTTCGAGCAGTCCGGCGCGTTCCCCGTCGAAGACGACGCCTTGGAGTTGCCGCGCGTGCATTTCGCCTTCACGAAGCGCGACTATGGCGTTCTCCGTCAACTCATCGACCGCATCAACGACCTTCCGCACGAGGTCGATGCATGAGCGCCCTTTCTCGGCCTGGTGGGCGTCCACTCGGCTGGCATCGTCATGATCGTCGTCGCCCCGGAGCGCTCGTTCCGTCCGTTGCGGCGCTCGTTCTCCTGGCCGCGAGCGGCTGCGCTCCCGAGGCGACCGATCCGCTCAAGCCGCTTCCCCCTGCGACGACCGCGGAGGAGCAGGCGAGCGCGATTCTCGATCGGCCGCGGGCGCCGGGCGAGGACAACGGCCTTGAGGTGGTGCGCTGGTCGGTGAGCGACAACGAGACGCTCCTCCGTCGAGCGATCGGACGCTACGCGGTGCGCGATGTGCCGCTCGGGGCGACGGTGCAGGCGCTCGAGCGCCACGGATTTCGAGCAGCCGTCGTGCGCGACGCCGATCTGCCGAACTTCCTGATCGATGTCGGCGGCACGACCCGCGCGGTGGCGGTCTGGTACGGGCAGGTGCCCGGCTGGCGCGAAGTGGTCCGCACGCTCCTGGAGTCACCGCGGGTGGCGATGGTCGACGGCCGCGCCGAGCGGCTGCGGGCCGGCTGGCTGCGCATCATGGTCCGGGCGTGGACGGTTCCGCTCGAGGAGGGTGGCGTCCTCGAACTCCAGCTCGCTCCACAGCTCGTCGGCGACACGAGCGAAGCGAGCGGACTGCAACCGGGAATCGGCGCGCGCGACACGCTCCGTGGCCTGCTCTGGCCGGAGGCGAGTCTGCACCTTGAGTTGCCCCGCGACACGGCCTTGGTCCTGCTGTCGGCCCCCGCTCGCGAAGAGGAGGAGGAAGAGGATCCCGAGGGTCCGCCGCGCAGACCCGAGGAGACGGGCGTCGGTCCCCTCGTCGAACTGCCACCGCTGCTCGGGGAGCTTCTGCTCACCGACTATGAAGCCAAGCCCCCGCGGCGGTCGATCCTCGTTTTGCGGGCTCGCCTTCCGGATATCCTGTTCGCAGATCCGCTGACCAGCCCTGGTGAAAGGGATCCCTTCGCCGAGGGTGATGGGGCCTCCGCTCCGCCGCCGGATCTCGGCGTTCCGGCGGACGCACCGTGACCGACTCGCCCGCCGCCCACTCGATGGCCCGCTCGATGGCCCACTCGACGGCCCGCTCCCATCGTTTGTTCCCCTCTTCGGACGCCCCCCTGTGAACCAGCCGGCTGGCTCCCAACCGCCCCCAGGCTCGCCTGCGGATCCGAACGACCCAACCGAGGGTCGTCCCGACGCCGGGCGTTCGCCGGCGGGTGGCCCGCCCGAGGAGAGCGAGAGTGCCGACGACCGGCTCCGCGCTCCCCGCAAGCGCCGTCCGCTTCGCCTGCCGATCGGACGCAACCCGAAGTCGCGACGCTCCGAGCGCCCCCTCCGGGCCATCCGGTCGATTCCGACGATCCTCACCCTCGGCAACCTGATCTGCGGCTTCAGTGCGATCTACTACGCGACGAAGCCCGTCGGCGAGACGGCCTTCCTCCAGCTCAACACCCTGACGGTGGCGGGACTGCTGCTCTTCCTCGGGATGTTCTTCGACGCGATCGACGGCTCCGTCGCCCGCATGACCCGCTCGACGAGCGACCTCGGTGCCCAGCTCGACTCACTCGCCGATGTGGTGAGTTTCGGCGTCGCTCCGGCATTCATGATGCTGCGGCTCGTGAGCCACTACTACGCTCCAAGCGGCACCGTCACGCTGCTGAGTCCCGATGCGGACTCCATGTGGGCGAAGATCATCTGGTCGATCGCGGTGATCTATGTCTGCTGTGCGGCCCTTCGGCTCGCCCGCTTCAACGCCGAGACGACCTCGCCCGCCGAGGAGGACCACAGCTCGTTCAAGGGGCTTCCCTCGCCCGGCGCGGGGGGGACGGTCGCGAGCCTCATCGTGCTGCACCAGCATCTGCTGTACACCAAGGTCGACCTGACCTATGTGGCGACGGGTGTCGAGGACAATCTCGCCTTCGCCCGCGTTGCCGCCCTCGGCATTCCGCTCGTGACCTTGCTCTGTGCCTTCGCGATGGTCTCGTCGATCCGGTACGCCCACTTCGCCAACCGCGTGCTGCGGGCGAAGCGCGACTTCGCCGGAATCGTCCAGATCACGCTGCCGCTTATCGCCTGCATCTTCTGGACGCAGCTCACCCTCGCGATCGGATTCACCGTGTACGCGTTGAGCGGTCCGATTCTCAGCCTCTGGAACCTCCGGCGGAAGTCCCCCGCTCCGGCGCCGCCGGCGCCATGATGCGGCGCGTTGCGGCCAGTTGCCACACGATGCGCGGTCAGGCGCCGTGCGGTGCGACGCCTGACCTTCGCTATCGGCCCTGCGATTGCCGCTGAGCAATCGACAAGCCTCGGGCTCGGGCGTACAGTCGGATTCCACCATGCCCGAGCTCATGAGCATTCCTGATCAAGTCCCCGATCTGGCCGGTCGCTTCGGACACTTCGGCGGCCGCTATGTCCCGGAGACGCTGGTCGCGGCGCTCGACGAGCTCGCCGAGGCCTATGAGGCGGCGCGGCGCGATCCCTCCTTCACCGCCGAGGTGGACTCGTTGCTCCATGAGTTCGTCGGTCGTCCGACGCGGATGACCGAGGTGCGGCGGCTGACCGATCATGCGGGGGGCGCGACGATCGTCCTCAAGCGCGAGGACCTCGCCCACACCGGCGCCCACAAGATCAACAACACCATCGGACAGGTGCTGCTCGCGAAGCGCATGGGCAAGACGAGGATCATCGCCGAGACCGGCGCCGGACAGCATGGCGTGGCGACGGCGACGGCGTGCGCCCGCTTCGGCCTCCAGTGCGAGGTCTACATGGGTGCCGAGGATGTGAGGCGCCAAGCGCTCAATGTCTTCCGCATGCGGCTCATGGGCGCGACGGTCAATGAGGTGACGACCGGCTCGAAGACCCTGAAGGATGCGACGAACGAGGCCATGCGCGACTGGATGGGCTCGGTCGGCGCGACCCACTACATTCTCGGTTCGGTCGTCGGCCCGCATCCCTTTCCGATGATCGTCCGCGACTTCCAGAGCGTCATCGGCCGCGAGTGCCGGGCCCAGTGCCTCGAGCGCTACGGGCGACTGCCCGATGTGGTCGTCGCCTGCGTCGGCGGCGGATCGAATGCCGCGGGCATGTTCTATCCCTTCGTGCAGGACGCATCGGTTCGACTGGTCGGCGTCGAGGCGGGCGGGCGCGGACCGCAGCCCGGTGATCATGCCGCACCGCTCAGCTTCGGCTCACCCGGCGTCCTGCACGGCTCGATGAGCTATGTGCTCCAGGATGAAGCTGGGCAGACCGCCGATGTGCACAGTTGTAGCGCGGGCCTTGACTATCCAGGCGTCGGCCCCGAGCACAGCTTCTGGAAGGACCGCGGCCGCGTGGAGTACACCTACGCGACCGATGCGCAAGCCCTCGAGGCGTTCCAACTGCTCGCCAGGCTTGAGGGCATCATCCCGGCGCTCGAAAGTTCGCACGCGGTCCATGGCGCGATCGAGATCGCCCGCGGTCTCCCCCGCGATCGGCTCGTCGTCATCAACATGTCGGGACGCGGCGACAAGGATGTGCAGGAAGTGATGCGCCTGCTGGGGCGGTGAGGGGCGGCGTGACCGCTCCGCAGACGGCGGCGGTGTGCATGCGTGCGATGGACGGGCTCACGTGCGAGCCTGTTCGATCACCCGCTCGTCGATTGACAGAGCCGCCATGTCCACACGAGCACACAACCGAGTGACCATGAAGCAGCACGCAGACTTGAAACAGTCCGTTGGCCTCGTCGGCTGGATCGCATTGACCTGTGTGGCCGGCGCGCTCGGCGCGTGGGCCTCGGCGAACGCCGCTTCGTTCTACGGCCAGCTCGTTCAGCCGACATGGGCACCGCCAGCGTGGCTGTTCGGGCCGGTCTGGACGGCCCTGTACCTCCTCATGGCCATTGCGGCGTGGCTCGTCTGGCGCCCGGCGGGCTTCTCCGGCGCCCGCGTCGCGCTCGGCATCTTCGTCGCACAACTCGGCGCCAATGCACTCTGGTCCTGGCTCTTCTTCTCGTGGAGGCTCGGGGCGCTGGCGTTCGTCGAGATCCTCCTGCTTTGGGGGCTCATCGCCCTGACCATCGTCCTGTTCTGGCGGCACACGAAGGTCGCAGCGCTCCTGCTGGTGCCCTACCTCGCATGGGTCGGCTTTGCGGCGGTCCTCAGCTTCGCGCTGTGGCGCTCCAACCCAAGCGTGTTGGGATGAGCGTGGGCTGCGTGCGCGTTGCGTCCCGTCCCCCCCTTTGCCCACCTGCCCGCCAACACAACCGCCGCGTGGAGCACCACGCGGCGGTTGATGATTGCTGATGGTCCGAAGTCCTGCACCGCGATCGACTCGAGCCCCATCGCGCGTGCATCCGACTATTCCGAGACGAATCCCGGGCTCGTCCCAGACTAGTCCCAGACTAGTCCCAAACCAATTCCAGACTAGTCCCAAGCTAATCCCCGACTAATCCAAGTGCGACTCGCACTCGAGATAGGTGTAGCCCGCCAAGCCCGCCTCGTATGCCTTCATGAGCTGGTGGCTGTCGGCGACGGTCATGCGCTTCGTGCGGACGGCGCCTTCGACCTCGCGGCGGATCTCCATCGCCAGGCGCGTCGCGTCGTACTGCACATAGTGGAGCACCTCGCGGACGCTGTCGCCCTCGACGATCTCGTCGATCCACCACTGGTTGTTCTCGTCGAGGCGAATGTGGGCGACATGGGTGTCGCCGAAGAGATTGTGGAGGTCGCCGAGCGTCTCCTGATACGCGCCGACGAGGAACGCACCGAGGTAGTAGTCCTCGCCGTCGCGCAGCTCGTGCAGCTCGATCGTCTTCTTGATGTCGTGATCATCGACGAAGCGATCGATCTTGCCGTCGGAATCGCAGGTGAGGTCGGCGATCGTCGCCTTCCGCACCGGCTTCTCGTCGAGCCGATGGATCGGCATGATCGGGAAGAGCTGGTTGATCGCCCAGATGTCCGGGAGCGACTGGAAGATCGAGAGATTGCAGAAGTAGGTGTCCGAGACCGAGCTCTCGAGATCCTGGAGCTCCTCGGGGACATTGTGCATCTCGCGGCACTTGTCGCGGATCTTCGCGCAGGTCGCCCAGAAGAGCCGCTCGGCGAGCGAGCGGTCCATCAGGCTCATGTAGCCGACGCTGAAGAGGCTGAGGGCCTCGTCGCGGGCCTGGAGCGCGTCGTGATAGCACTCGAGGAGCCGCCGCTCGGTGACGGTCGTGTAGGCCTCCCAGAGGTCGACGATCGGCCGCGGCACCTCCGCGTCGGGAGCGAAGTGCTGATCGAGCGACGCCGGCACCTGGAAGCGGTCAAGCCGGTTCGAGCCGAGCACATCGAAGACGAGGACGCTCTGCTGCGCGACCATCGCCCGACCGGACTCGGTGACGATCGTCGGATGCTCGACCCCCTCCTCGTCGCAGACGCTCATGATCTTGTACACGACATTGCTCGCGTACTCCTGGAGCGTGTAGTTGGTCGAGAACTCGAAGTTGGTCTGACTTCCGTCGTAGTCGATGCCAAGTCCGCCGCCGACATCGAGATAGCGCATGCCGGCGCCCATCTTGGCGAGCTCGGCGTAGATGCGGGCCAGTTCGTTGACGCCCGAGTTCACCTGACGAATGTCGTGAATCTGCGAGCCCATGTGGCAGTGGAGCAACTGGAGGCAATCCTCCATGCCGCGCGACTTGAGGAAGTCGAGGACCTCGATGACCTCCGAGAGCGAAAGGCCGAACTTCGCCTTGATGCCCGAGCTGTGCCGCCAGCGGCCCGCGCCGGGCGTGAAGAGATTGACGCGCACGCCGATGCGCGGCCGAATGCCGTAGCGGTCGGCGTGCTTGATGATGAGCCGAAGCTCGGTGAGGTTCTCGATGACCGGGATGATCGTGCGACCGAGCTTTGCAGCAAGCGTCACGAACTCGATGTACTTGTCTTCCTTGAAGCCATTGCAGATGATGAGTCGATCGGGCGTGTCGCTCGTCATGCCCATCACCGCGAGCAGCTCGGGCTTGCTGCCGACCTCGAGGCCGTAGCCGTAGCTCTTGCCGTACTCGCGGATCTCCTCGACGACGCGCCGCTGCTGGTTCACCTTGATCGGATAGACCGCGAGATACTTGCCGCGGTAGCTGTTGTCCTTGATCGCCTGCTCGAAGGCGTCATGCAGGTCGACCATGCGCCGCTGGAGGAGATCGCTGAAGTGGAGAAGCACCGGGGTGCGCAGGCCGCGCTCGCGCAGGCCGCGGACCACCTCGGCAAGATCGATCTCGAGTCCGGGCGTCTTCGACGGGCGCACCACGACATGGCCGGTTCGATTGATGTCGAAGAATCCCTTGCCCCAGCCGCGGATGTTGTAGAGGTCCGCGGAGTCGTCGACGGTCCAGCCCGGATCAAGCGTCGGACGGGCCACCCGGGGCTTTGTTCCAGAATTGATGCCAGAATTGATACCAGCACCGTTGCCGACACTCGACGCTCCCGCGGAGGCGTGGCCAGCGGTACTCACCGCACTCGCGCCATGCCCCACCCCCCCTCCTGCGGCAGACCCAGAGGCAGACCCAGAGGCCGTCCCAGCTCCTTGCGGTTGGGCTGATTCAGCTGCCGAGGGCGCTGCGGGCTGGGCGGAAGATGCGGGCGTCGCGGGAATGGCAGATGAGGGAGCCGTCTGGGACATGGTCCGTGGGGGGCCTTTCGCGGTCGGTGGCGAGAACGACGCCGGGAGGGTTTGAAGGCCCGTAGGACCTTTCCCGACTCCGGACGAAGCGAGCATTGTAGATATCGCCCCTGCAGTTTCGTGCGTTTTTCTTGCGGTCTTTCGCGAAGATCGCTCTCGAAGGTTGCTCTGGGCACCCAGTTCGGGACATAGTGGACAGTCATCGTCGGCAGGTTTCTCCGGTCGGCTCCCCCCGAGCCGCCATCCGGCTGCCCTTCCGACGACGACGGTCGGCCCCACGCGGTCCGCCCGTTGGCCCCCGCTCGGGCAAGTCGCCGATCCTCGGTCGTGACGGACCAGTGGGTTCCCGACGACCGCTTCGTTCCCGCTGTTTCGTCCCGCTCCGTCCAAGTGGAGCAAACAGCTTGTTCCCACATTCATCAGAGAGTGACCATGAAGTCTACCGTTTGGCTCGCAGCAGCCGCCCTTGCCGTCTCGTCGTCCGCCCTCGCCGGCCCCGATTGGGATGTCGATCTTGAGAAGGACGCCGGATCGACGCTTCAGTCGTCGCAGGTCATCACCTTCGGCGGCCCCGTCCAGACCATCGCCGGTCGCCTGCGCGGCACCGCGGTGCTTGAGCCGGATTTCCACGATGTCTACAAGCTCGTCATCACCAGCCCCGGCGACTTCATCATCGACCTGACCGGTGGCGTGAACTTCGACGCCTGCCTCTGGCTCTTCGACGAGAACGGCATTCCCCTCCTGGGCAACAACGACGCCGGCTTCGGCAACACGGCGCCGAAGCTGACCAACACCTCGAACGGCGGCGCATCGGTGAGCATCACCTCGCCGGGGATCTACTTCCTCGCGATCAGTGGCTTCTCCGCCCAGCCGCTCTCCTTCGGCGAGCCGCTCTGGCCGTCGGAAGTCTTCAACCCGGGCATCGTTGCCGGTTCGTTCCAGACGAAGTCGCAGTGGGCCGGTGAATGGTCGGGCGAAGGCGCGATCGGTGACTATGTCATGACCGTCAGCGGCGTCGCCGGCGTTCCCGCGCCAGGCGCGATCGCCCTGCTCGGTGCGGCTGGCCTCATCGGCCGTCGCCGCCGCCGCGCGGTGGTGGGCTGACGCCAGACCTCGGCGACGCGGGTGACGACGACTGCCGCTCGCCCTCGGTTGCCTCAAGGGTCGCAGCCTCGGATTCGAATCCAGCCGCACGGAGCGCAGCAGCGCTTCGTGCGGCTGTCGCTTGCGCTGCCCCCTCCGCCTGGGTCACCGCGATCGCCTCGCGGAAGGCCGCCAGCGCATCGGCCGGGCGGCCGAGCGCGACGAGCGCCTTGCCGCGGGTCTCGTGCAGTTCGGCCCGACGGATGTTCGGCTCGTCGACCGGAATCCCCGCTTGGAGGGCCCGGTCGAGCGTGTCAGCCGCCGCCGCGGCGTCGCCAGTGTCGAGCTGGGCGAGGGCGAGTTCGATGCGGGCATCGACCGCTTCCGGTGAGGAGTCTCCCTTCGCCCCGACGATGACCCGCTCGGCAACGGTGAGGTCCTCGATCGCCCCAGGACGCCCGAGACTTCGCTTCAACCGACCGATGCTGAAGTGGGCCCTGCCCACGCGGAAGTCGTCGGCGCGCACCGCGCGGCGGATGCGGGCAAGGGCATCCTCAAACGCGGCGAGTGCGGCGTCGCGCTCGCCGCGCCGCAGGAGCACCGAAGCCTGCGCGTTCACGATCGCCGCGACCTCCCAGCTCGACTCGCCATGGGCCCTCGCCTGCACGGCGCGGGCCCGGCGCAACAGGGCGTCGGCGCCGTCGAGGTCGCCGCGGTCGCGGAGGCACGCGGCGAGGTGCTGCATCGTCATCGCGCTCCGCGGCGCGTTCTCGCCATCGAGCCGCGTCCACATCGACAGGGCATCGCGGTAGAGCCGTTCGGCCTCGACGAGATCGCCGCTCTTGAGATACCAGCGGGCGAGATTGTGCGTCGCCTCGGCAAGCTGCGGCGTATCACCCCGACCGTCGCGGGCGGCGCTCGTCCGACAGAGTTCGAGCACCTCCTCGAGCGCCGCCTTCGGGCGGAGCGCGCCGTCGAAGCCGAGCCACGACGCTTCGATGGTGTTCAGGAGCGTCGAGCCCACCAGCGGATCGACCTCGAACTCGGCGATGGCCTGCTCGCGCAGGAGCCCGAGGAACTGAAGCACATTCATGTCGCGCTTGCCGCGACCGATCTCCGGGTTGCTCGATTGGAAGGTCTCGCGGAAGGCGTCGAGCGTGCGGTTGGCCCGCTCCTCGTTCCGCTTGGCGATGCCGCGGCTGATGGCCAGCGCGATCGTCGAGGCGACGATGAGAAGCACGAAGCCGACGGCGACGCTCGTGGCGACCCAGTGCCGTCGCACCCACTTGCGTGCGACATAGACGAGCGAATCGCGGCGGGCAAGAATCGGCCTGCCGTCGAGGAACCGCTCGAGATCCTCGGCGAGCGCCTGGGCCGACTGGTAGCGCTCCTCTGGCTTGCTCTTCAGGCAGGTGAGGGTGATGACATCAAGGTCGGGATCGACGGGCGATCGCACCGACGACGGGGCCTTCGGCTCGGTCTCGAGTCGGGCGAGCAGGAGATCGGCGATCGAGAAGCTTCCTCCCGGCGGCTTGTAGGGCCGCTCGCCGGCGAGCACCTCATACAGGATCACGCCGAGGGCGAAGATGTCGGTTCGGACATCGATCAGGTCGGGATTGCCGCGAAGCTGCTCCGGCGCGGCGTAGGCGAAGGTGCCGAGGAACTCCCCCGCCGCCGTCGACTCGATCATGTCCTGATCCCGCTCCTCGCCGCGGGCGCTGCGGGCCAGGCCGAAGTCGAGGACATGCGGCTCGAGCTCGCCGTCGATGAGGATGTTCGCCGGCTTCAGGTCGCGATGGATCACGCCGCGCTGATGGGCGTAGGCGATCGCCTTGACGATCTGGAGATAGGTCTGAAGCAGGCGATCGACCGCTGGCTTCTCGCCGGAATCATCCGGCAGCTTCAGAATGTCCGAGAGCGGCCGGCCGTCGACCAGCTCCATCGCAAAGAAGGCGAGTCCGTCAGCCGTGCGACCGCTCTCGTAGAGCGTGACGATGTGCGGGTGCCGCAGGCTGGCGACGACCTCGACCTCGCGATCGAAGCGGGCCCGCTGACGACTCGTGGCGAACTTCCCCTGAAGCAGGGTCTTGAGGGCGACATGGCGGCGCGTCGAGGTCTGCTGGGCGCGATAGACGACGCCCTGGGCACCGCGGTGAATCTCCCCCTCGACCCGAAAGCCGGGCACGACCTCGACTTCGGGCGGCGGCCGCGAGGGAGATCGGTCGGAGTCGAAGCGGTCGCGATTCGCGGTGACGAAATCCGAGAGGAGCGCGTTGTCGGCGCGGAGCCGCTCGACGACCTCGCGGCAGACGGGACAGCGTTCGAGATGGCTCGCTGCGCTCGTGAGGTGCGTGGCACCGGCGGCGAGCAGTTCGAGGGACTCGCGATCGGGACAGGTACCGCTTCCCGCGTCGCTGCCGAGCGGTTCGACATCGGCGGAGGTCGCGTCGAAGTCGGCCGCGCCTCGAAGGTCAGTTCGGGGATCAGTTCGGGGGTCACGGGCGTCGCGATCGCCACCGGACGCCGCCATCACGCACCCTCGTCGTAGAGCTTCTCGAGCCGCTCGACGATCTCGCGCAGCCGTTGGGCCACGCGACTCTTCGCGAGATAGACATCATGCACGGAGATGCCGAGTTCCTCGGCGACCTGCTGCGGCGAGCGACCATGCGCGGCGACGAGCTCGAAGGCCCGAATCGTCCGCTCGTCGGTCTTCGTCGACTGTCTCAATTCGAGCATCGCCTCGCGGAGCACCGCCTGACGGTGTTCGGCATCCCACGCAGCCTGAAGCCGATTCGGGTCATCAAGCGCACCGACCACCTCGGCGACCTGCGGATCGGCGAGGACCTCCTGCCGATGGGCCTTGAATCGGCGCAGGTCGAGGATGCGATAGCGGGCGATGCCGACGAGCCACGCGCCGAGTCGCCCCTTGCTGCGGTCGTACTTCCCCTCGCGGTAGTCCTGGATGAACCGAACGAGGGTCTCCTGGGCGACATCGGCGGCGTCGACATCGGCGAGTCCGAGATTGCGGGCGAAGCCGATCAGAATCGGACGGTAGCGCGCATCGAACGCCTCCCACGCCGGCTCGTTGGCCGAGTCGTGGAGCGCTTCCAACATCGCCGTCGTCGTGCGTGTCAGGTCCACCGGGAACGGAGTGTACGCCCCCGTTGCCAGCGCCGCAGGCCCCCGGTGGGGTCCGTTACCCCGCGGTCTCGCCGCGGAGGCTTCGCGTGATGCTCGCCTCGTGGACCGGCACGCTCGCAGCGTCGAGGGCCTCCTTGGCTGCATGGAAGGCGTTGGCGTCGACGCCCGCGGCGTCGCGGTCGGCGGCGGCGACGAAGCCCCGCAGCGCGGCCATCCGCGCCTCCACCTCGGCGACGACCGCAGGTTCGAGCGCGTCGCGGACCCGATCGAGGGCGGCCCCGATCCACTGCAAATCGAGGTTGGCGTTGACCCGCAGGTCGATCACCCGGTGGACATGCATGTCGCTGCGGGCGTGGGCGAAGCTCTCCCGCTCGATCCGGTCGACTTCGACGCTGGTCAGCCCGTAGCTCGGCACGACCTGGATCGCCGCACGCTTGCCGCTCCGGCGCTCAACGGCCGAGACATCGAGAACGCCATTCTGGTCGACGAGAAACTCGACCTCGATCTGGGGAATCCCCGCAGGCATCGGCGGGATCCCCCGCAACTCGAACTGCCCGAGACTTCGACAGTGCTGCACCAGCTCGCGTTCGCCCTGTAGGACATGGATCCGGACATGCACCTGCCCGTCGACGCTCGTTGAGAACATCTCCTTCGCTCGGGTCGGGATCGTCGCGTTGCGCATGATGAGCTTCGCGACCGCACCACCGACCGTCTCGATGCCGAGGGAGAGCGGGACGACATCGAACAGAAGAAGATCACTGCGGCTGCCGGCCAGAATCGAGGCCTGGACGGCGGCGCCGAGGGCGACGACCTGATCGGGATCGAGGGCGGTGTAGGGCGTGCGTCCGAAGAGCCCGGCAACCGCCGTCCGCACGAGCGGCATGCGGGTCGAGCCGCCGACGAGGACGACGCGATCGATCTCCTTCGCGGAGAGCCCGGCGTCGGCGAGCGCCCGACGGCAGCAGGCGAGCGTCCGATCGACGAAGGGCTGGGCGAGCGCCTCAAGCTCCTCGCGGCGGAGCGTGCGTCGGAAGAGGCGGCCGTCGCCCATGTCGATCGCGAGGTCGGTCGACTCCCGATCGGAGAGCGCGACCTTCGCACTCTCGGCGAAGCGGCGCAACGCCTGCTGTGCGGATGGCGGGAAGGCGAGGGTCAGGCCGAAGGCCGCCCGCATCTCCCGCATCAGGAGGTCGATCAGCGCCCGATCGATGTCGTCGCCGCCGAGGGCCGTGTCGCCGGCGGTCGCCAGCACCTGGACAAGATCGGGCACCCCGTCGGCGGCGTCGCTCTCCGCGGGTCGCGGGGTCCGCTCGAGAACCGAAATGTCGAAGGTCCCGCCACCGAAGTCGTAGACGGCGATGCGCTCGATCGAGCTGACCGCCCGGCCAGCGCCGATTCCGTAGGCGAGACTCGCGGCGGTCGGCTCGTTCACGATGCGCAGGATCTCGAGCCCGGCCATCCGTCCGGCGTCGCGGGTGGCCTGCCGCTGGGCGTCGTCGAAGTACGCGGGCACCGTCACGACCGCCCGTCGCACCTGGCAACCAAGGCGTCGTTCGGCGATACCGCGAAGCGCCGCGAGGACATGCGCCGCGACTTCCTGCGGGGTAATGATCACGGCTTCGCTGGCCCCAGCGCTCGCGGCCTCGCTGGCCCCAGCGCTCGTGGCCTCGCTGGCGTCCTTGGAGGGCACATCCGCGGCGATCCGCACCGAGGCCACGCCGCGCGGTCCGGGGACGACCTCGTAGGGAAGTCGGGCTGCGAGATCGCGCAGCTCATCGGCGGAACGGCCGATCAGCCGCTTCGCACTGAAGATGGTCCGCGCGGGGTGGAGCACCGCCTCGTCGCGGGCAACGCGGCCGACGACCGCGGCACGGCCCAGCCCGTCGAACCGAACGACCGAGGGGAGGAGGGCAGCGCCATCGTCGTCAAGGAGCACGCGCGGGCCGGCCCCGTCGGCGATCGCCACGAGCGAGTTGGTCGTGCCAAGATCGATCCCGACGATCGGGTCGTCGATGCGATGTCCTCCCGCTGTCGCTCGCTCCGCGTGCATGGGGGCGAGTGTAGCCCAGCGTCACAGCCCTCGTGTGCAATCAGGACGCGCGGTCAGTCCCACTGAAGGGTCGGCACACCGTCGCGCATCACCTGGGTAAAGGCGAGGACCGCATCGTTGCCGTCCGGATCGGTGTCCATCGCGTACGCGTTGTCGGGACGGCCGTCGGCGAGGGCGAGGCCCTTCGCATCGAACACCTCGGTGAAGTCGACATGTCCGTCGCCGAATGCCTGGAAGCCGGCCCAAGTGCCCTCGCGCCCATAGGTCAGACTCTGCGGATTCGGCTGTCCCTGAGCAGGTCCGCGCGTCCCGAGGAGCGGGAAGCGCGAGTCGAGCCGCACCTCGGTCCAGTTCCTCGCCCGCTGCCCGCAGAGCGGCACATGGGCATAGGAGACATGCGACACGCGGGTGAGGTCGGCCTTGAACCGCGGATCCCAGTAGACCTCGTCGGTCGGCCGCACCGCATTCCAGTCATATCCGTCGATCAGATAGACATTCGGGTTCCGCTCATTCTTGGAAATGAGCATGCTCGGCTCGGCATAGCGTTCGGCGACGAGCAACGAATAGATATTCGCGGTGCTGTCGAGGGAGTTCGTCGAGGCCTTGCTGCGCGCGCTCGGCGTCGGCGCACCCTTGAGTCCCTGCTGCTGGCCCGCGATGAAGCTCGCCACGGCGATCTGATGCAACTGCATCTGGTCCTGGACGCTGCGCACGCTGCCGGGCGTCGTGTTGCCGGCGCCGGTCACCGCGGTGTTCACGGAACTCATGAGCACAGCGAAGAGCACCACGATGATCGCCATCGTGACGAGGATGCCGACCAGCGAGTTGCCCCGATGCCGATCGGCGCGATTCAGCAGAGCGCCGGTTCGGCTGCGCGCGATCCGGATCCGCCTACCACAGCGTGTCGCCGTCCCCATCGGTCACCCTCCTCGTCGCCGTCGTCGCCCGCTGCGGTGTCCCCCCCGATATCGGTGCGAATCCCACCATGGGTCTCGCCAGCGGGTCCGGTTGCTCTGGCCCGGTCCGCTTCAACGGTGTCCAGCGCGCGAATGGCGGCGACCAGACGATCCCGCGCCATCGGCTTCTTCGCAAGCGCTTCGGCGACGGAATGGGCAATCCCATCCGGATCGCCCCCACTCCGAGCCCCATGCGCGACCGGATGGGACTCCGAAGGGGTGCGGTCGGGGAGATGGGATTGATGCGAAAATGGATCCACTCGATGGGGCTCCGGGCGGTCGCGGGGGCGACGGCGAACGGGGGATGGGGGCTTCTGTGCAGAGCGACGCGCTCGGCTCCAAAGAGCCGGCGCGGCTGGGGTACCTCTCGGCGATCAACGCCGCGCCGCGATCCTTTGGGGGAGTGCGGCGAGACGCGTCGGCTTGCACGAAACGGTTCGGCGGGGCTCTGCGGAACCCGCGGCACACCACGGGGGACGAAGAGGTCCCACGCGGCGTTCCTGATGCGAACAACCCACGCGAGGAACACTCGTTTCAAACATTTCGCGAATCTCCTGCGGACGCAACCCCAAGCGCAACCCCAAGCGCAACCCCGAGCGCAGCGCCGAATGGGCGGCGCGAAACGATTCCGCCGGACGACGCTTCTCTTGCCGCCTCGCCGCAGGGACGCAGCGAGGTCGGGGCAGGTGCCCCGCCACGGATGGAAAGGCCCGCGCTGTCGCCGCCTTGCATGCGCTTCGCACGCCCCTCGGACGCCATGGACGGCTTCGGGGCGCAGGTGAGGCCTCAGACCGACGGCTGCACAGCGCAGCCGACAGGAACAACGCTCACTCTCCCGGGGAGTCCTGGGCCTGCCTCTCCAGGCTCCCCCTTTCTTTCCTTCGCATGCGCCGCGTCCAACCGGCGCTCGCGGAGGAACGCGGGGTCGCATGGCCGCGACCGCCCACGGGAGAACCGCGCTGTTCCCAGGATTCCGCACAAATCATCCAGAGAACCACAGAGGCCCATTTCGGGTTGAGCCTCTGTGGTTCTCTGGCGGAATAGTGCAGAACGCTGTTCCCACAGGACCGCATCGCCCGCCGTGAGCCGGAGGCTCCGGACAAGGACGCTCTCATGCGCAATCGATCCAGACTCACCCGCCCCACCACCCACCATTCCCTTCGTCTCCGTCGTGCGATCGCCGACGCTTCGGACCCGGCGCTTGCACCGACCGATCATCGCGCCGCCGACCGCACCTTCCTCGCCCGCTGGCTCGACGACCTCGATCCCCTGCTCCGCACCTGGCTCCTCGCCAGCGTCGAACGCGAGGTGCGCGACCGCGCCGCAGCGGAGCTCCTGAACGGCATCGAACGCGAAGCCGAGGCGATCGACCTGCTCGTCGGGGCCTGCGCGGAAGCGCATGACCTGACCGGCCGCGAGCTGCGCTCGCTCATCCCGACGATCGAAGCGGAGTGTCGGATGCTCCTCCGCGGCGAGTCGCCATGCAGCGGTCGACGCAATGGTTTTAGCGAATGATGCGGGAGGGCTGGGCGCCGGCTTCGGGCAACCGATCAAGCTGACGCTCGAAGCGGACGAGCGATGCCTTCTCGAAGGCCTCGCGGAGCGGCTCGAGCGCCGGACACCGTCCGCCCAGCTCATGCACGAGCGTTCCGCTCGGCGCCGCATATTCGATGCGCACGAAGATCGACTCCTCGCCCTCGACGAGCGCCGGCGTGCAGGCGGGCGGACCGACGGCGATGCCCGATGCGTCGATCGCGTCGAGGATCGCGGTGAGCTCATCATCGTTGGGCGTACCCGTCCACTCGGTGCGCCGATCGCGAGCGGCCGCGCCTCCGCCGACCTTCAGCGAACCGTCAGGATGCAACTCGTAGCGGCGGAAGATCGATCGGCTCGGGATCCGTTCCTCGAAGAGCACGGCGACCCCGCGCGTCGGCGAGACGCGACCATCGGCTCCCTCGGCCTTGCCCGCCTTCATGGAAGCCGGCGTCGCACAACCGATCGCGAGCGGCATCGCGAGGGTGATCGCAGCGAGCGGAAGCGTGCGCCCGATCGACCGGGCGAGGCGTTGACGAAGCGATGCGGTCTGCATGGCGAGCGATCGAGCGGGTTCGGAGGCGAATTCAGCGGGCGGAGGCGGCCGGACGATAGCGGGCGTAGGGATCGTCGCCGAGGTCGTAGCGAATCGGCTGGACGAACGCCTCGATCGGCGGATCGTCGGTGGTCCACGCGAGGCGGGCGATGGCCCGCACCACGCGGGTCATCGCGGGATCGAGGGCATCGATCGCGCCGCGTCGGATGAAGGTTCCCTGCACACCCTCGGCCCGCACGGAAAGCACGGTGAGCACCTCCGACGGGCCCGGAGCGAGCAGTGCCGGATTGCCGCGGAATCCCGTCTCCTCGAGCGCCGTGAAGCCGGCCGAGTCAAGGAGCCCCCAGAGGTCCGCGACGGTCTCGCGCGAGAGCGTCCGGATGCGGGCCGGTCGCGTCAGGACAGTCATGGTGCGCCCGCGATCGCCGTGCAGCGATCCGTCGGGGAAGAGGATGTACTTGCTCTGCACGATGTGGCTCTTCGCGAAGGCCGGCTGCGTGGCGTCGCGATAGTCAGCGCCCGGCAGCACCGTGAGGTCGATCGTGAGGTCATCGGGCAGCGTCGGTAGGGCGTCCGAGCGCTCGCCGGGCACAGCGGCCGCGGCCGCCGGTTCGGCCGGCTCGCCGAGGTTCGAGCCGCTCGAGGCGCAGCCCATCGGAAGCGCGATGGCCGCGGTGAAGGCCAAAAGTGTGGCGATGCCCCCGTGAAGGGAGCGAACGACGCGGCGCGCGTGCGTGGCCCGGGAAATCGATCGCATCGAGAGAGCGTATCAGCCGGCGATTCGGCGCGAGGCCCTCCACAGCCCGATCACGATCGCTTCCGCTACGCTTCCCGACCTGCGACCGAGCCCGATTCCTCGCTTGCGCCCGCACGCCCCGTTCGTGTGTCGGGCACGCGAAGCGGGGGCATCCGGCACGGTTCGCCTCGGAACCCCTTCGATGCGCACGAGCGTCACCTGGCTGAATGACTATCTCTCCCCCGCCGCCACCGCCGAGGAGCAGGCGGAGTTCCTCACCAACGCGGGCTTTCCGCTCGACGGGAAGGACATCGCCGAGAACGGCGAGCCTTGGCAGGAGATCGAGATCACGAGCAACCGCGGCGATTGCCTCGCCCACCTCAACTTCGCCCGTGAGATCTGCGCGGCCAGCGGCCGTTCGCTCGTCTGGCAGCCGAAGCGAGCCACCGCCACCGGTCCGGCGGCGTCCACGCTGGTGCGGGTCACCAACGAATGCCCTGAACTCTGCCCGCTCTACACCGCCCGGGTGATTCGCGGCGTCACCGTTCGCCCGAGCCCCGAGTGGCTCCAGCGTCGGCTCGTCGCGATCGGACTCGTCCCGCGCAACAACCTCGTCGACGCCACGAACTTCGTCCTCTTCGAACTCGGCCAGCCGACCCATGTCTTCGATCTCGCCCTGCTCGCCGGCAGCGAGATTCGGGTGCGCATGGCCAAGCCGCAGGAGGCCTTCCTGCCGATCGGCGAAGGCGCTCAGGAGATCAAGCTCCGGGCGAGCGATCTCGTCATCGCCGACCGCGATCGGGCGGTGGCGATCGCCGGCGTGAAGGGCGGAGCGCTCACCGCGGTGCGCGACACGACCCGCGACATTCTGCTTGAGGCGGCGACCTTCCAGCCGGTCGCGGTGCGGGCCACCTCGCGGGCCCTGCGCATCGCGAGCGATTCCTCCTATCGGTTCGAGCGCGGCGTCCATCCCGCCGAGGTCGATCCGGCCGCGGAGCGACTCGTCGAACTCATCCTCGATCTCGCCGGCGGCGAACTCTGCGAGGGATCGGTGCGAGGCGGGCACCCCGTGCCGGCCCAGCGTCATGTGACCATGCGGGCCGCGCGCTGCCGGCAGATCCTCGGGATTCCGCTGCCGACCTCGGTGATGGTCGAGCGACTCACCGGACTCGGCTTCGCCCCGGTCGTCTCGGGCTCGCCGGGCGATGAGCATCTCGCCTGCACCATTCCGGCGCGGCGCATCGATGTCGAGCGCGAGATCGACCTCATCGAAGAGGTCTGCCGAAGCCACGGGCTTGCCCACATCCATGTCGCCGACGCGATCCCGATCCGCGTCGCCCCGATCCAGCCGCGCATCGCGGCCGCGCGGGCGACGAAGGACCTGCTCGCCGGACTCGGCTTCGTCGAGAGCGTGACCCACACGCTCGTCTCCGACGCGATGGCAGCGCCCTTCCTGCCGACCGACCGCGGCGCCGTCGCCACGCTCTCCGTCGACGACGAGCGCGCCGGCGGCGAGCCGACGCTCCGCCCGAGCGTCCTGCCGAGCCTGCTTCGCGTGCGGCGTCACAATCTCGACGGCGGCATCGACCGACTCGACCTCTTCGAGTGCGCTGCGTCCTTTCGGCTGCTCGGCGAGTCCGCCACGGGTCAGCGACATGCGGAGACGAATGTCCTCGCCATGCTCGTCGACGGCGAGGGCAGCACGAGCGCCGAGCGCGACGCCTGCTACCGACGCTGCCGCGGCATCGTCGAGCGCATCGCGCGACTGCTCGCCGGACCGCGGGCGACCGTCGCCGTCGAGCCGAGCGCCGGCGCTCCGTGGCTCCAGCCAGGCGGCATCGTCCGCCTCGACGGCGTCGAGATCGGTTCGATCGGCCTCATCGCCCCGGGCATCCTCGCCCAGTACGGCCTCGAACGGCCGATCGCAGCGGCTGAGCTTGAGCTCAGCGCGCACTTCGAGCGCTATCCCCCCGACACCCGTGCGGTCGCGACGCCGGCCTTCCCGGCCATCGATCGCGACATCTCGGCGATCGTCGACGAGCGCACGAGTTGGCGGGAGATCACCGCGACGGTCGGCGCCCTCGGCCTCGATCACTTCGAACAGGCCAGCCATGTCGCGACCTATCGCGGCAAGCAGATCGGTGAGGGGCGCAAGTCGGTCACGATGCGACTGCTCTTCCGAAGCGGCGAGCGCACGCTCCGTCGCGAAGAGGTCGATGCCCAGGTCGCGACGGCGGTCACGGCGCTCCGCGATCGGCACGGCGCTGAGGTGCGGAGCGCATGAACGGGGACGCCCACGCGCCGAAGCCAGCCGATCCCGTCGCGGATGCCGGCCTTGATCTCGCCTCAAGCTCGGTGGCCGCATTTGCCCAAGCCATCGCGGCAAAGACGCCGACGCCGGGCGGCGGCGCTGTCGCCGGCGTGACCGCAGCGCACGCCGCGGCGCTCGTCGCGATGGTCGTGCGCTATTCGCTTGGGAAGCGCGTCTTCCAGGCCTACGAGACCGACGGGCCCTCGATCCTGGCGTCGCTTCACACCTCGATCGACGCTTCGCTCGCCGCCGCGAACGCCGATGCCGCCGCGTACGGACGCCTGAACGCCCTGTGGAAGCTGCCCGCCGACGATCCGACGCGACTCGCCGGTTGGGCGCAGGCTGTCCAGGCGGCGATCGCAGCGCCGCTTCTCATCGTGAGGCTCGCGACCGAAATCACCGGCCGCTGCCGCATGCTCGCCGGCGCCACCACGAAGCACCTTGACAGCGATCTCGCGATCGCCGCGGATCTCGCCGCCTGCGCTGCCCGCGCCGCCGCGTGGAATGTCCGCGTGAACCTGCCGAGTCTCGCCTCGGCCGACGAGCGCATCACGATCGAGCGCGAAGTCGCGGAGCTGCTCGCGATCGCCCGCGATGACGCCGCCGCCGTCGAGCGGGCCCTCGCCGGTCGGGGGTGAGGCGCTCGCCGCCGGTCGAACCGCGCCTCAGGCGGGCTGCGCTGTCTCGAAGTGCATGACCCCATCGTCCTCGGGGTTGAGCTCGAGTTCGATCTCAAGCGTCAGTTCATCCTGGCGGATGAGGATCTGGCGCTGCCGGGCGAGTTCGAGGGTCGCGAGAAAGAGGCCGATCATCTCGCCGCGCGACCGCCCCTCGAAGACCGAGCGCAGCGTGAATCGGCGAAGCGGCGTGCGCTTCAGCCGATCGATGAGATCGGTCTGGTGGAGCGTGATCGGCGTGTCGTCGTAGGCGACCTTGTGTTCGCCCAGGCGCGAGACATCGATCGCCGAAATGATGCGCTCGTAGGTCTGGAAGAGATCGAGGATGTGGGCATCCTCGAGTTCGAGGTCGAGTTCGGCCTCAGCGTCGGGCGCCTCGACTTCGCCGACGCGGATGCGGGCCGCCCAGCGGTTCGCGTACTCCGCTCGCAGGCGATCGAGCTGCTCGGCTGCGTTGCGGAACCGCTGATAGGCAAGAAGCTGCTGGACGAGCTCCGCACGCGGATCGGTCGGGTCGTCGGCGAGACTCGCCCCGTCGCCGTCGTCGCTTCCCTCGGGCCGCGGGGCGAGGGTGCGGGACTTGATTTCGATGAGCGTCGCGGCGGTGACGAGGAACTCGCCGGCGGCGTCGATGTCGATGTACTTCAGTTGCTTGAGGAAGGTGAAGTACTGGGCGGTGATCTCGTGGATCGGAATGTCATGGATGTCGACCTCCGCCCGGCGGATCAGGTAGAGGAGGAGGTCCATCGGCCCCTGGAAGCTGGTGAGCCGGACCTGATAGTCGTCCGATCCGCCGGCCGCGGGCGATCCCGAGCCGGAGGGCGACGCGAGCGACGCCGGAGGTCCTGCGGCCCCGTCATGGGAGGGGCTTTCGAGCGTTGCCGTGTCCGGGCCGTGATCCATATCCCGGAGAGCGTACCGAAGGTCGCCGCCGATTTCGCTCCCGAAACGCAGCGAGGCTCGTCCGTACACTCCCGGGTTATGACCGTTCGTTCCTCGAACCACGAGGCTCCCATCGCCCCTCGCCCCACGCACGATTCCCAGGCCGAGCAGCGCTTCCTCTGCGATGCCCTCGCCGCCGAGGCCGACGCCATCCGTCGGCTCGCCGACCGCGTCCAGAGCGCCGATGCCGACGCGTGGCATCAGGCGATCGATCTCATGCAGGCCTGCCGCGGCCATGTCGTCGTCGCCGGCATGGGCAAGTCGGGGCTCGTCGGGGCGAAGATCTCGGCGACGCTCGCGAGCCTCGGGCAGCCCTCGCATTTCGTCCATCCGGCCGAGGCCGTCCATGGCGATCTCGGTCGGATCCGCGCCGAGGATGTTGCCCTGCTGCTCAGCTTCTCCGGGGAGACCGAGGAGGTCGTCACCCTCGCGTCGATCCTGAAGGCCGATGGCGTTCGGCGGATCGGGCTTTCGAGCAAGCCGCACTCGAGCCTCGCCCGGCAGTGCGATGTCCACCTGAATCTCGGGGACATCGTCGAGGCCTGTCCGCTGCGGCTCGCCCCGACCGCCTCGACGACCGCGATGCTCGCAGCGGGCGACGCCCTCGCCCTGGCGCTTGCCAGGCGCCGCGACTTCGCCGCCGACGACTTCCACCGCCATCACCCCGGCGGCATGCTCGGGGTCGGACTGAAGCCGGTCACCGAGATCATGCGCTTCCGGGTCGGCACGAATCTCGCGGTCGTCTCCGACACCGTGACCGTCCGCCAGGCGATCACCCCCGCCGGCGAGGTCCGACGCCCGGGCGCGTCGGTGCTCGTCGATGAGGCCGGTCGACTCTCCGGGATCTTCACCGACGGCGACCTCCGTCGCGTGATCGTGAGCGGCGGCGACGGCGCCCTCGACGCCCCGATCCGCGAGCGGATGACGAAGCATCCCCAACACCTCACTGTCGACAGCCTCGTGCGCGACGCGGTCCGCCTCGTCCGCGAGCGCCGCCTCGACGAGATTCCCGTCGTCGATCACGACGGCAAGCCCGTCGGCATGATCGATGTCCAGGATCTCATCGCGATGCGCGTCGTGAAGGACTGAGCGTCGCTCGCCGCGCCCGCCGATCGGGCGATCGCCTCATCGCTTGGGCGCTTGCGGTGGGCAATCTCGACGCACACCACCCATGGTGGAACGATCGATCTGATCCGACGGAGACCGCTGCGCGATCACCGGCGCGACGAAAGCCGTTGAAACTTTTTCATCGTCCATCGAAGGCCTTGCCGAAACCCTCGCCACGAGCGTGGAGTGAGGCACCGTCGCGGGTGGAACGCCGGTGCCTCGCTCTGCCATCCTCGAACGAGGCCGACGCCAGCGCGTCGAGCCCGTCGAGACCCACACGGGGGCGCCATGCCATCGAAGAACGAACTCATCGACCGCATTCGCCAGATCAACCGGACCGCCGATCCGCAGTGGCTCGAGCGCTTCGATGACAGTTCGCTTGTCGACTACCTCGAGCACCTACAGCTTCTCATGGAGCCGCGCGGCCGAACGAGCGTCTGGCGCCGCCGCGCCGAGAGCCGGGCTGCCGTTGCCCTCATCGCCTGACCCATCTGCCGGCGCCCATCTGCCGTTGAAGGAGACTCACCGCGTTCCGGGCTCACGGCGGGCCATGAGCTCGTCGAGCTTCCGCTTGAGGAGCGAGACCCGGAGCAGGCTCTTCACGCGGGTGACGAGTTCGAGCTTGTTCACCGGCTTGGTGAGGAAGTCGTCGGTGCCGGACTCGACCGCCCGCTCGTAGTCGCCGACCTCGTGGAGGGCGGTGACCATGATGATCACGATGTCGCGGGTCGCCGGATTCGACTTCAGCTTCTGGCAGACCTCAAAGCCGGACATCCGCGGCATCATCACATCGAGCAGCATCAGGTCGGGCTTCTCTCGCTCGACGGCGGCGATCGCCTCGATCCCGTCGCGGGCCGTGCTCAGGGTGCAGGGCAGGCTCTCGAGATAGGCCTGCATGAGCTCGAGATTCTGGAGGTTGTCGTCGACCAGGAGAATCCGGGCCGATCCCAGGTTCTCGCCCAAGGCGCCGCCGGCGATCTCCTGCTCAAGCGTCGGGGAGAGGGCGGTGGTACCGATAGCCGATGGCGAGGGCTGGGTCATGGTGCTCGCCGACCATCGTACCGGCCAACGGAGTCGCCAACAGGAGCGACGCATGGGCAGCACCGCGGCTGGGGCTGCTACACTCCCCCGTTTGCCGCCAGGCGCCCCCTTCGCGGGGCGATGGCACCTTTCGACCGGATTCATACGAGGCCCGCGATGGCTGATGTCACGGACAAGAAGCGTCTCCGCCAGGTGCAGCAGCAGGATCTCACCGAGAGCCGGCTGAACGACGACTTCGTCTTCTGGCTCAAGACCAAGGGCTGGAATTACGGTCTCATCCTCCTGCTCATCCTCTGCGGGTATTCCTTCCTGAACCTCTACTGGCAGAAGCAGGAGGAAGGCCGCAACAACGCCTGGTCCGAACTCACCGCGGCCCAGATCAGCGGACTGCCCGAGTCCTTCGCCCTCGTCGCCGACCAGTACGCGTCGACCGACAGCGTCGCGATTCTCGCGTGGTTGCAGGCCGGTGATGCGCACCTGCGCGATCTGCAGGTCGGCCAGGTCGCCCCGGCGATCGCCACCGGTCCCGACGGCACGCCGAATCCCCCCGAACCCCTGACCGACGAAACCCGCAAGCTTGCCCAAGATGCGGCCGACGGTTTCTACGCGAAGGCGATGCAGGCGCTCGCCCCGCGCCGCAGCGAATCGGCCGTTCGTCCGCTCGTCCTCTCGGCGCTCTTCGGTTCTGCGGCGGTCGCCGAGAGCCGCGGTGACTTTGAGCGGGCGAAGAGCCTTCTCACCGAAGCCGAGACGCTTGCCGGTGAGCATCTCACCGCGTTCAGCGCCGAGGCGAAGCGCCGCATCGAGTCCCTCGATCGACTCGCGAGCGCAGCTCCCCTGCCGCTCCGGGCATCGCTTCCGGTGAAGCCTGATGCGGCACCGCTCGCTCCGAATGTCATCGACGAGCTTGAGAAGAGCCTGACGGTCCCGCCCGCTGCGCCGCCGGCCACCGAGCAGCCCGCACCGACCGTGCCGCCGCCCTCGACCGGAACCACGCCGCCGACCGGAGGGTGAGCGCGACATCGCGGTGGCCGCCACGCGGCGCCGCGCTTTCGCGTTTCGCGATGGCTGAAGCGTCCCAGACACCTGAGCCGGATGGCGACGCTCCCGAGGACGCGCTCTCGGCGCGGCTCCTCGTCGGCCCCGGCGGCGCCGTCGATCGTGATGCGCTCTTCGCACTCTACGAGGAGCAGGCCGAGCGCGACGACGAGACGCCGGTCACGGTGCGCTTCACGCTCCAGCGCGATCTCGACAAGCGCCTCGACAAGTATCTCGTCGATCGCGTGCCCTTCCTCTCCCGCACGCAGATTCAGCGGCTCATCGAGGAATCGGCGGTCACGGTCAATGGCCGCACGCCGAAGTCGAGTACGAAGCTCCGCAAGGGCGACACCGTCGTCGCGGTGCTCCCGCCGCCGCCGAGCGGGGCGATCCAGCCGGAGGAGATGGAGCTCGATGTCCTCTTCGAGGATGAGCACATCATCGTCCTGAACAAGCAGGCCGGGCTGATCGTCCATCCGGCGCGGGCCCACAAGAGCGGCACGCTCGTGAACGGACTCGCGTGGCGCTTCAAGCATGTGAGCGGCGGCGAACTCTCGAAGGTCGGCGAGGAGTTCGCCCGGCCGGGCGTCGTCCACCGCCTCGACAAGTGGACGAGCGGAGCGATCGTCGCAGCGAAGAACGACACCGCGCACTGGCGCCTCGGCAAGCAGTTCGAGCAGCGCCGGACGGACAAGCGCTATCTGGCGATCGTCCACGGTCGCGTCGAACCTGAAGTCGAGCTCGTCGACGCGCCGCTCGGCAAGCATCCGACCGTGCGCGAGAAGTACGCGGTGCGCTACGACGAGACCGGCAAGCCGAGCCAGACGATCTGGCGGGTGCGCGAGCGCTACGAGGCGCCCTTCGGCCCCTTTACGCTCCTCGAACTCGAGCTGAAGACCGGACGCACGCACCAGATCCGCGTGCACTGTTCGCATCGCAAGCATCCGATCGCCGGCGACGATCTCTACGGCGGGAAGCATCTCACCGAGCGGGACCTCGGCGGCGCGTCATCGACTCCGCTCATGACGAGGCAGGCGTTGCATGCGACGACCTTGGGCATCCGCCACCCGATGAGCGAGGTTCCCATGCGATTCGTCGCGCCGCTCACCGCGGACCTCCGCCGGATGATCGAACTTCTCCGCGGCAACCTCATCGAGCGACTCGAGCCGCCGGGTTCGACGGTCGATCTCGACGCGGTCGTCGCGCCGACCTCCGCCCCCCGGGCATGAGGCTCATCCGACGCGCTCGGCGCCGGCTGAGCGGCGCATCAGCTCGCCGACGGCGACCTTCGGGGGAAGTCCCTCGAAGACCATCGCGTAGACCGCCTCCATGATCGGCATCGTCACGCCGAGCCGCTGGGCCCACGCATGCACAGCCTTCGCGGTCGGGGCACCCTCGACGACCGATGTGCCGCTTCCCTCCTGGAGGAGATGGGCGATGCTCTCGCCGCGGCCCACGGATTCGCCGAAGCTGCGGTTGCGCCCCTCGGGCGAAAAGCAGGTCGTCGCGAGATCGCCGACGCCGGCGACGCCGAAGAAGGTGTCGGCCTTGGCCCCGACCGCCGTCCCGAAGCGGACCATCTCGACCAGACCGCGGGCGAGGAGGGCGGACTTCGCGTTCGAGCCCAGGCCGACGCCGTCGATGATGCCGGCGGCGATCGCGATCACATTCTTGAGCGCGCCGGCCAGCTCGACGCCGAGCGGATCGCCATTCGTATAGATGCGAAGCCAGGGTGAGGCGAACACGGATTGGGTCCGCTCGGCGAGCGGCATCGCATCCGACGCGGCGACCATCACCGCGGGCAGTCGCTTGGCGAGTTCCGCGGCGATTGTCGGGCCGCTGAAGGCGACGATGCCATGGCCGCCCCCGAGCACCTCGCGGAGGATCTCGCTCGGCCGGCGAAGCGACTGGACCTCGATTCCCTTGGCGACGCTGACGACGGGCACGCCACCCGGGACCGACGGGGCGATCCGCGACCAGGTGGCCCGGATGTACTGCGTCGGGATCGCGTTCACGGCGACCGTCGCGCTCGCGAAGGCCTCACCCGGATCAGGCGTCACCACCACCGCGGGGGGCAGCTCAAAGCCCGGGAGCCGCTGGGAGCGGCGCGTTCGGCCGAGTTCGCCGGCCGATTGGGCGAAGGGGCACCAGAGCGTCACCGGCGTCCCCTTGAAGGCGAGGAGATCGGCGAGCACCAAGGCCATCTGGCCATCGCCGGCGATCACCACCCGTTCGCTGGAGCCCACCTCGCCCGAGCGGGAAGCCTCTGATTCCATAGGACTCGGACTCTACCAGCCCAGCCCGCGGAACGGCCGAACCCGCGTGCGGGGATCGCCGTAGCGGCCCGCCACGCGGGGAATGCGCCGGGTCCCGATCTGGTACCTTCCCCACACGGTCCGTTCGCGTCGAGCCTTCCGCCACGACGCCTCATCTCTCCGGACCGCTTCCCGTCAGCTTGTCGTCTCGCGTTCCGCTCGCCGAGCGGCCACCGACATCGCCGCACCGGCACCGGTGGACCTCGGGCGTCCCGCCCACCCGCACCGCGGGGCAGCGGGGCTGACGACGGGCACATGGGCGACAAGCCTCGGGCCCGGCCTCCTGCCGCCCGCCCATCTTCGCGTACCGCTCGGATCCTCCTCTCATGTCCGACTTCTCGCTCGCGACCGCCGATCGTCCTGACACCCGTCCCGAAGCCGGCTCGGCCGAAGGCAAGACGCTTGAGCGGAACCTCTTCCTCGCCCTCGTCGGCGGCGTGCTGCTCCTGACCGCCTGGATCGCCCGGCTCTTGGGCAACGACGAACTCGTCGCCAACATCCCGGCGGCGATCGGGGCGCTCATGCTCGTGCTGCCGCTGGCCCGCGGCGCGTGGGACGAACTGCGACAGGGGCGGGCCTCGAGCGACTCGCTTGCGACCCTCGCGGTCTTCGCGGCGATGGCGAACAACATGTTCCTCGCCGCAGGCTTCCTCGCCTTCTTCCTGTGGCTGGCGGAACTCGTCCTCTCCCGCACGGCGTGGGGCGCCCAGCGGGCCATTCGCGAACTCGTCGAGCTGACGCCGGACATCGCCCGCATCGTGAACGATGACGGCTCCGAGACCGAGGTCTCGCTGCGGCAGCTCGCCCGCGGCGCGGTCGTCCGGGTGCGGCCCGGCGAGAACCTGCCCGCCGACGGCAAGGTGCTGCGCGGCAGCTCGAGCATCAATCAGGCGTCGCTCACCGGCGAAGCGGTGCCGATTGAGGTCCAGCCCGGATTCGATGTCTACGCAGGCACGACCAACCTCACCGGCCAGATCGATGTGCAGGTGACGGCGATCGCCGGCGAGACCACCATCGGCAAGGTCGAGAAGCTCATTCGCGAGGCGGAGACGGCGAAGGGCGAGCGTCAGGAACTCGTCGAGCGACTCGCTCAATATTATGTTCCGGTCGTGCTGATGGTCGCTGCGCTCGTGTGGTTCTTCACGACGCGAAGCGAAGATCCGGCGACCCGCGCCGAGGCCGCAACGCGGGCGATCACCGTGCTCGTCGTCACCGCGCCGGGAGCGCTGCTCATCGCCTATCCGACGGCGATGGTCGCGGCCTTCGCCGCTGCGGCGCGCTTGGGCATCATGATCAAGCAGACCAAGACCCTCGAGGCCGCCGCGAGCGTCGACACGGTCGTCATGGACAAGACCGGCACGCTGACCACCGGTCGCTTTGCGGTGAGTCGCCTCGCCCCGAACGAGGGCATCGAAGGCGCCACGCTTTTGCAGGCCGCGGCCGACGCCGAGCAGAGCTCGAATCACCCGCTCGCCAAGTCGATTCTCGAAACCGCCGAACGGGCCCGCATCAAGCCCCAGGCGATTACCGCCTACGCGGAACTCCACGGTCGCGGCGTGCGCGCCGACACCGCCGAAGGCACGCTCTTCGCGGGCCGCGGGGCGTGGATCGCCGAGGTGAATCCGGCGGTGGCCGACGAGGTCCGCGCCGTTGAGGGCAAGATCGAGGGGATGTCGAGCGTGCATGTCATGCTCGGCGATCGCTACCTCGGCGCGGTCGGACTCGAGGACAAGCTCCGCCGCAACGCCGTCGAGGTCGTGAGCAAGCTCCGACAGCTCGGGGTCCGCCGCATCGCGATCTTCACCGGCGATCGACTCGCGGTGGCCAAGCGCGTCGGCCAGGCGGTCGGCGTCGATGCGATCGAGGCGGAGTGCCTGCCGGAGGAGAAGCACGCCGAACTGCAATACCTCATCCGCAAGGGCCATCGAACCCTCGTTGTCGGCGACGGCATCAACGACGGCCCGATCCTTGCGAGCGCCGATGTCGGCGTGGCCATGGGCCTCTCAGGCTCCGACATCGCCACGAACTCGGCGGGCGTCGCCCTCATGAACGATGACCTCCGCCATGTGCCCTTCCTGATCGAGGTCGCAAGCAAGGCCCGCGGCGTCGTCGCCCAGAACATCACCGCCAGCCTGCTGCTTGCGATACTCGGCCTCGCCCTCGCCGCGACCGGCCAGATCCAATTGTGGGTGACGCCCTTCTATCAGGCCGCTGCGTATGTCTTCGTCATCGCCAACAGCCTGCGCCTGGTGCGCTTCGGCGAGGACTTCGCCGACGCCGAGCAGGCCCGCCGCGACGCCGAGGCCGCCCGCGCGGTCAAGCCCGTCCGCGCGAACGCGGCGAGCGCAACGATCCGCACGGCGTGATGAATGGTGTTCATGCAACGCCGCGGACGCAGGATTCTGCGCAAATCATCCAGAGAACCACAGAGGCTCAGAGGGCACAGAGGCAGCACAGAGAAGGCAACGGAAAGAGGGAACTCGTCGCGCACACTCGTAGGCGCAGCGTGGACTTGACTTCGGTCGGGACTCCTCACCGTTCCCAGCGACTGCGCTCCTCAGGCCCCTCCGGCACCAGCACGTCTGCATCAACGCGCACGCACCTGTCTCCGTTTTTGCCTTCTCTGTGCTGCCTCTGTGCCCTCCGTGCCTCTGTGGTTCTCTGGCGGAATAGTGCGGAAAGCTAAGCCCCCAGCGGTGCATCCACGACGCGAAGTGCGCAGAAAGCTCTCCGCTTTGCACACGCTCGTTTGCAAAGCTCCTGCGCGAATCGCGTCGCGGGCACCGTCCCTCTCAGGTCCACCACGGCGTTGCCGGGTCGTCTTCGATGATCGCCTCGGAGAGGAACGCGATCGCCCGCTCGAGGCCTTCCTCGACCGACATGTAGGCGTCCTCGTGCTCGATCGAGAGCACATGGTCATACCCGTATCGGCGCAGCATCGAGACGAAGGGCTTCCAGAACTCGTGGCCGTGCCCGTAACCGCAGGTGCGGAAGCTCCACGCCCGATGCTTCAGGTCGGTGTAGGGACGGGCATCGTTGTATCCGTTGACCATGCCCTCGTAGCGATCGAGTTCGGTGTCCTTCGCATGACAATAGAAAAGAAGTCCCGCCTCGCCGAGCGCCTTGGCCGCGGCGACCGGATCGATGCCCTGCCAGAAGAAATGGCTCGGATCGAGATTCGCACCGAGCAGGACCTTCTTCGATCCGCTTGACTTGGTGGCCCGTTCGCTGAGCCGAATGAGCGTGTCCGGGTTGTAGACGCAGAAGCCCGGATGGGCCTCCCATGCGACGCGCACGCCATGCTTCGCGCAGAGCTTCGCCTGCTGGGCCCAGTAGGGCACGAGCACCTCATCCCACTGATAGGCGAGGATCGCGGTGTAGTCGCCGGGCCATGGACAGGTCACCCAGTTCGGCGTCGTGTCGCCCTTCGCGCCGCCGGGGCAGCCGGAGAAGGTGATGACGATGTCGGTGCCGAGCTTCGGGGCGAGGGCGACCGCCGTCTCGAACGCGGCGTGATCGGCGGCCGCGTGCTTCTTGTTCGGATGGACGGGATTCCCGTGGACAGCGAGGCCCGAGAGCATGAGCCCGTGATCGTTCAGGAGGGCCTTGATCCTGGCCTGCTCCTTCGCATTCGCAAGGACCTTCGCGGGATCGAAAAACGGCTTGCCCGGATAGGCACCGACGGGAAGTTCGATCGCCTCCAGTCCGCACTCGGCGCAGTACGCGACCGCGTCCTCGAGCGTGCGATTCGAGAAGAGAGCTGCCATCACGCCAAGCTTCATCGGAGACCTCCTGCGTCGCGGCCACGGCGAGACCGCCTGACCCACTTCGGGGACGGTCTCCTTCGACGGACGCGTAGGTGTACGGGCTCCGGCTCGTTTCCGCCATCGGCCGGCGGCTTGTCGCAACGCCCGACCAATCCCGAACTCCGGGGCGATTCCCGTTGCGTTCCGGCTCCGCCCTCAGGACAATCCCTCCGATGCGCTTCCCGGGACTCCGATCCGTCCGACTTGGCCTCGCTCCGCTCGCGCCGCAGATCCTTGCGGCGTGGCTCGCCGGACCGGCGGTGGCCCACCAGGCCCCGTCGACCGCGCCGCCACCGATCCAGTCGCCCGATCAGCCGGTCGCCCCCGACCAGCCGCCGCTGCCTGACCAGCGCCTGCCCCCCGACAACGAGCTGCGCAAGGAGAACTTCCCCCCGCCGCCGACGGTGAACGGGAAGCCCAAGCGCGTCTACATCATCGAAGATCGCTTCAACGAATGCGGCGGCACGGTCATCGCCGAGACCGAGGACTACATCGTCATCGAGACGAAGGGAAAACTCCGCGGCTTCTACAAGGCCCGCGTGATGGAGGTGATCCCCCTTCTCGATCCGCCGAAGGACCAGCCCGGCGTCGTCATCATGCGGGACGGCATGGAGTACCGCGGCATCATCCTCGAGGACGCCGTCGAGTTCGTCGCCGTGCAGATCGAGGGCATCCGCCAGCTCCTTCCCCGAGCCGCGGTGCGCCGCACGATTCTGACCATGACTCCCCGACAGACCTACGAGAAGGTGAAGTCGGAGATCAAGCCGGATCAGTACTCCGATCGCCTCGCCCTCTGCCGCTATCTCTTCGAACACAAGATGTACGAGGAATGCAGGGAGGAACTCATCGCCCTGCTCGAGGCCGTCGAGCTCTTCGAAGCGAAGGAACTCCTCCGCACCGTCGAGGCCCAGCTCGCCCTCCAGCCCGCCCGCGATCCAGGCACGCTCGGCCCCGACGGCGAGCCCCTCACCGAGGACAGCCCGGACGACGAGACGCCGATCGACACCCGCGAGAAGCTCCCCACGCGGATTCTCTCGATCGAGGATGTCAACATCATCCGCGTCTACGAGATCGACTTCCGCAAGCCGCCAAAGGTCATCGTGACGCCGGCGCTCATCCGCGAGATGGTCGAGAAATACTCGGCCAGCGAACTGATTCCCGCCAGCGCCGAGGGTCGCAACGCCCTCTTCCGCGAGGACCCGATCAAGCTCCTTCGCCTCCTCTTCGATCTGAAGGCCCGGGAGCTCTACCCGAAGGTCGATGTGCTCACCGAGCCGCATTCGCTCAACCAGTTCCGCCGGCGCGTGCATAACACCTGGCTCATCAACAACTGTTCGACGAGCCAGTGCCATGGCGGCCTCGACGGCGGCCGCTTCTTCCTCCACAACCGCAACGCCCGCTCGACGCAGGTGCGGTACACGAATCTCCTCCTCCTCGAACGCACCTCGATCCCCGGCCGTCCGCCGCTCATCGATTGGGAGCGCCCCCGCGACAGCCTGATTCTCCAGTACGGCCTTCCGCGCACCGAAGCCCGCTATCCCCATCCGAATGTGAAGGGGTGGAAGCCCGCGTTCGGACCGGCCAACCGCAAGCTCATCGAGGACTTCGTCGACTGGGTCGAATCGATGTATCAGCCGCGGCCCGACTACCCGGTCGAACTGACCCCACCGGACTTGAGCGCCCCCGATCGACGCTCCCCGATCGACGCCCCGCGAACGCCGCGGTAGTCCATCGGGCGTTCCCCTCCCCATGCGGGCGGCGAGGCCAGCGACCGCCTCCCTCCGCGCGTCTGGACCCGCGCGCCTCGACATGGAGGGAGCGCTCAGGACGCGCCCAATCAGCGCTCGCGTTTCGCGGACCTCCCGGTACACTCCGCGATCCTCGCCGCGGCGGCTCTCCATCGCCGTCGATCCCGTGTGTTCTCACCCGAGAAGGCCCCACGCTCCATGCGATTCATGATGTCCTGCGCGTCCCTCCGGTCCGCCCTCCGCGCTCCGCTCGCGGTCGTCTTGCTGGCCGGCTCTTCGACCCTGCTCGTCACGGGCTGCAAGGATGCGACGCTTGAGTCGCGCGCGGACTCGCAGGCCACGATCCGCAAGGTGGCCGATGAGTTCGAGAAGGCGATGGCCAAGCACCTCGCCCAGGAGAGCGAAGGCTCGCTCCAGACGCTCGCCTCGCTCCAGACGCAGCTCGAGGGGCTCCGCGACACGAGTAGCGAACAGCAGGCCGCCGCCGGCCTGCTCAGCGCGTCGATCGCCCAGACCGCCGCCAACCTGGAGTTCGGCCAGGCGCTCGAGATGAGCCGAGCCCTGCAGCACGAGCGGTTGCGGACCGCAGCTGCCGCCGATGCCGCCGCGACGCTGAGCGCCATCGCCGACGCCCACAAGGACATCCCGCTCACCGCCGAACGCACCTACCTCCAGGAGCAGAAGCGATCCGGCGAGACCTCGCTCCGGGCCGCCCAGGAGTCGCTCCAGCAGCTCGAAGGGCCGATGGGCGAACTTCGTACCCGCGTCACCGAGCGGAAGTCAGAACTCGCCGCGCTCCAGGGTGTCGTCGAGGACCTTCGCCGCCGGGCGATCGAAGCCGGAGCGATGGCTGGATTCCCGATGGTCGAGCAGGCCGCCGTCGAGCGCGAGAAGATCCGCGATGTCCGGGCCTCGGTGGCAATCGATGAGCTCGAGCTGTCCCGCCTGGAGCCCGATCACGCTCGCACCAACCTCGCCCACGAAGGTGCGAAGGGCGTGGTCGCTGCGGCCGACGGAGCGATGGATGAACTCGAGAGCTTCGCCCAAACCCTCGCCAGCGAGTCCGCTGCGAGCAGCAAGGCGGCCGAGGAGTATCGCACCCTCGTCGAGAGCCGACTCGCCGAAATCGCCCCGGCCCGCGAGGCCCTCAAGGCAAGCTACGCATCGACCGAGCAGTTCCTGACCAAGGCGATCAACGCGGCCGCACGCTCGTCGAGCGCCCGGAACGAGGTTGCCCGACATGGCAAGGCGGCGAAGCGGTCCGCTCAGGCGTCGATGGCGGCTCTCTTCGCAGACCAGGCCGCCAACGCGACCTCTGACATCCAGCTCCACCTTGCCCTCGCTGGGGCGGGTGAACTCTTCGGCGGAGCTGCCAAGCAGCAGGCGGCGATCGATGCCCTGACCCAGGAACGCGACGCGGCCCTCAATCGAGCCAAGGAAGTTCTCGTCGAGGCGATCGGCGAGATCGGCGAGCCGCAGGAGTCGGATGACGGCGCCACCCGCGGTCTCCGGAACTCGCTCAACACGATGCTCGCCTCGATCGATGGCCAGTTGGCCAACCCGATCGGCTCGATCATCGAGCCTGCCGCCGCGAAGAAGGCCGACGCGCCGCGGGCCGGCGCCAGCGGCGGCGCCTCGGACGGTGAAGTCTTCCGCAGCGGCGGCGGCTTCGCGAGCCTTGAAGAGTTCGAAGCGATCCTCGGCGGTGGCGATGGCCAGGCGGCCACTGCCGCGATGACCAAGGCCTTCCGAGCCTCGACCCCGGCTGGCCGGGCGATGGTCGATGGCATGAGCGGCATGTTCACCGCCATGGACCCGGTCATTGAGGCCGCCTCCGAGAAGTGGGGCGCGGAGGCCGGACAGGCGATGGCAGCCGCCAACCCCTTCATGAGCGGCGCCCTGAAGCCGGGCGTCAAGGGTGCGACCAAGGCCGAATACACAATGCCCGGGGCGATGGGTCAGGAGCAGAAGCTCGTGCTCGTCAAGGACGGCGACGCGTGGTTCGTCGACGCCGATCAGTTGCTCCCGGGTGGTGATGTCCCGCCGGAGATGGCCGGCATGATGGCGGGCATGCTCAAGGGCATGGCCGACTCGATGCGGAAGGCGGCCGACTCGATCGCCGAGCGGATTCGCAGCGGCGCCATCAGCACGCCCGAGCAGCTCCAGCAGGAGCTCATGCAGGCGATGATGAGTGGCATGGGCGGTATGGGCGGCGCTGGCGGCGGCTTGGGCGGCCCGCGCGGCGGCACCCCCGACCAGTGATCGACACGCTCCAAGGCAGCGCGGTCGGATCCGGAGGCTTCCATGTCGGAGCGTGACCGACAAGGTGCGGATGGAAGCGAACGGAGCCGTGAGCGGAGCGATCAGCCGCCCCCGCCTCGCGTGCCAGCGCCTCCCCCACCTCCAGCGCACGGCGAAGGCCAGCTCGGTGATCGCGCAGCTCGTCTCCGCGAAGTCGATGCCATGCTCGCCGAGGCGCGGGCAGCCCGGGCCCCCTCACCGGTCGGACGGATGCTCGACGGCATGTTCCTTCTGAAGGGCATCGCGACGGTCGGCACCAGCCTTCTCGTCGGTGCGATCGGCCCTTTCGCCATCCGCTGGTCAGCGGACATGGCCGCGCAGACGAACGCCGTCATTCCCGCTTTCGCGATGCCCTTCGTGCAACGCCCCTGGCTGATCGCCGCGTTGGCCGCCCCGTCGGTCGTCTGCGGCATCGTCCTGCTCACGACGCGACGCTATCGCTGGCTGATGCTGACGATCTCGTCGCTTCTCCTGCTCGCCATCCTCGTCGTCATCCTCGCGGTGTTCACGGCCGGGCTGCGCGGCGCGTACACGGTCTGACCGCCGCTCACCGGCGGTGCGTTCGGGCGACGCGGAGGTGAGACCCGCGAGGCGCGACGCGAGCGGCTCGCGCGAGGCGACGAAGAGATACTCGCGATTCCGGAGGTGGCTGATCCGCCCGATCTTCTCGCCGCGCGGATTGTGGATCCCGATCTGGGCCCCGACATAACGCTTGAAATCGACTTCGATCGTCGTCACCTCGGCCTCGCCGCCCCAGAGCGAGCGAAGCGAGGACTCCATCGCCTCGCGGGTCAGGAAGCCCTCGTTGTTGAAGGAAACGACGAGCACCGGCGCCCGGGCCGCGGCGATCACCTCAGCGAGCGCCGCCCCACAGCGGGGCCGCGAGTTGAAGACGCTCTGACGCTCACGCACATCGACGCGCTTGCAGGCGACGCCGAAGACCTCGGGCCTGTCCCAGCGGACAAGCGTTTCCCAGACATGGTAATTCCCAAGGTAGGAATGTTGGTTGTAGGGCGGATCGATATAGACGACATCCCCCTCGAGCAGGTGGACGGCGTCACGGGCATCCATGCAGAACGCCTCCCCCTTGCCCTGCGACGCCCGCGGGAGGACATCGGGCACGCGCAGCGTGAGATCGTGGCGGGACCTTGGCGCCCACTCCTTCAAATAGGCCATCTGGACGCCCGTCGTCGAGTCGACGCGATCGGCGGCCTCCATGAGCGAGACGAGCATGACCGCCTTCAGGTCGGGTTCGAGCCCGGCCCGCTCGATCCGCTCGCGAATCGTGTCGATGCGGGCGCCGTTCCTCGGATGCACGAAGCGCGAGCGCATGCAGAAGGTCTCGGTGAAGTAGCCGGGCTCGACCTCGGTCGCGGGAATCGCGTTCCACTCCCGCACCAGCCGCTCGGCGTCGGCGAGGACCTCCTCGCGGTCGGCCTCGACATAGCAGCGGGCGAGCGTCGCGGCGTAGGCGTTGTGATCGTTCGCGAGCACGCGATAGCCCTCGCGCTTGAGGGCGTGTCCGACACGGGCCGTTCCCGAAAAGAGATCGACGACGCTCCCGACGACACGACCGCCATGCGAGGTCCGACGGATGACCTCAAGAATGAGCGGCAGAAGCGTTCGCTTGGACCCGAGATATTTGATCACGCGATGCTCGACTTCCGGAGAGGACACTCGATTCGGCATTCTGTACGATTTCGCCAGACTGAACAGGATTCTGCACAAATCACCCAGAGAACCACAGAGGCACGGAGGACACAGAGGCAGCACAGAGAAGCCAACGGAAAGCGGGAAATTGCTGCACCTACTCGTAGGCGCAGAGTGGACTTGACTTGGGTCGGGACTTCTCACCGTTCCCAGCGCCTACGCTCCTCAGGCCCCTCCGGCAACGGCGTATCTCCATGAACTCGCTCGCGCCTGTCTTCCCATATTTGCCTTCTCTGTGCATCCTCTGTGCCCCCTCTGTGCTCTCTGTGTCCTCTGTGGTGAGTCTGGTCGAATTGTGCAGAAAGCTGCCCTCTGTGTTCAATGAATGACGCGAAGCGCGCAGCAATCTCGATTCGCAGATCGATCTGCCCGCACACAACAATACACGATCAGGCCCCCTCGCCGATGCGATGCAGCACCCGGCGGGCCGTCTCCCGCACCATCGCTTCCTCGCGCTCGTCGGCGGCGACCTCGGCGATGCGGGCGACGATCGGGGTCCGCTCCGTCGGGGCGCGGGGCGTCCGCAGGGCATTTCCAAGGCAAATGAGGGCGTTTCGCTTGAGCATGCCGAGCTCGGCGCGGCGGATCGCGCTGCGCATTGTGGCCTGCATCCGGTCCGCCTCCGTCCAGCCGAGCACGCTGAGCAGGTCGAAACCGCTCACCCGCACCTCGTAGGCGGGATCGATCGGCGACCGTCGCTTCCGCCTGGTGGGCTGGTTGTGCGGGCAGACCTCCTGACAGATGTCGCAGCCGAAGATCCAGTCCTCGGTCGCCTCCCAGAACTCCTCGGGGATGGCGCCGCGATGCTCGATCGTCGTGTAGGCCAGACAGCGCGAAGCGTCGACGGAATAGGGCGTGATCGCCGCGGTCGGGCAGGCGTCGATGCAGCGGGTGCAGCTTCCGCAGGGGTCGATGCGCGCCGAGCGCTCGCTCGGCACCTCGAGCGTCATGAGCACCTCCCCGAGGACGAGGTAGGACCCCTCGCCGGGGCGGATCACCAGGGTGTTCTTGCCGATCGCGCCGAGACCGCTGCGGGCGGCGAGCTCGCGCTCGAGGATCGGAAGCAGGTCGCAGGCGAAGCGGAAGCCGGCCGACGGAAACCGTTCGCGGAGTCGCGCCGCAAGCTTGCGCAATCGTTTGCGCATAAAAGTATGGTAATCCTGCCCCCGGGCGTATCGGGCGATGCGCCCGCGCGGCGGCCATTCGGCGGTTCGGGCGTCGCGGGCCGGCCGGGCGTAGCGATCGGCGACGCAGAGGACGCTTCGCGCTCCCCGCAGCAGCCTGGTCGGATCGAGCCGCACATCGATCTGGTCGGCGAGCCAGGCCATCGATCCGTGCTTGCCATCGCGACACCAGGCCCGCAGCGCGTCAGCGTGATCGCTCGGTCTCGCGTCGGTGATCGCAGCGAAGGCGAAGCCGCTCGCGTGGGCGATGTCGAGAATCTCTCTCGCATCCGCGGCGCTCATCGCAGCCCCAGCACCCGGGCGATGAGGCCGGCGGGCAGATCCTCGACGAGGCACTCGCGGCCCGTGATCGCTGCGGCGGCCGCATACCCCGATCGGCACGCCCCCTCCATCGTGGCGGGCCAGCCGTTGTCGGTCCAGTCGCCGGCCAGATAGAGATTGCCGACGCCCCCGCGGGCATCGGCGACGGTCGTCGCGCGGTGGGCGTCGACGCCCGGCTCGACGGCGAAGGTTGCCCGCTTCTCGCGGACGACGCGGGCCTCGACCGGCTCGAGCCCGCGCGCTCCCGGCAGCGCCCACGCGATGTCCGCGACGACCCGTTCGACGATCGTCCGCTCGTCCAGGTCGACCCATTCGTCGGCGCCGCTGATGACGGCATGGACATGATGGAGGTCGCCCGCGCTCCCGTCGTCGCGCTCGACCCTCTCGATCCCCTTCGCGAACAGCCACTGCGTGCCGCGTCCGGGCAGCACCAGATGCGGCTTCGTCATGATCGGGGATTCGAAAAAAAGATGAACGCCGAGGATCGGACTCGGACGGATCGCGTCCAGGCCGCGCAATCGCCGGTCGGCCTGCCGCAGCGTCTCCGAGGCGAGCTTCGCCAGTCGATCGGCCGGCACCGCGCTGACGACCGCTGCGGCCGATTCGAAGCCATGCTCGGTGACGACGCCGGTCACGCGCGAGCCGTCGTAGCTGATGCTCTTGACGCTCGTCCCGAGTTCGACGCGTCCCCCGCGCTCAGCGAGGATCGCCTCGGCCCGGTCGTAGAGTTCGACCAGGGGCACCGTCGACAGCCCCATCGCCGCCGCCCAACCGCTGCCGAGAAAACCCTCCTGGAAGACCTTGATCGCATACCAGGCGTCGCATCGGGCGACCGGCACATTGCAGGCGCTCACGACGATCGATTCCCAAAATCGCTCGATGACCGGGACCGGCTGGCCCACGCTCTGAAGAAAATCAAGAAATGGCCGACCGCGCCATCGAATGCGCCCGGCGAGTCCCATGCGGATCAGCGCCCACATCGCTCGGGCGATCGCCCGCTTCTCGGCAAACGAAAAGAGCCGCAGGCGCAGGAACGCCAGCGTGAAGTGCCCCGGCGCCGGCAGCCTGCTCGGAGCGAGCTCGTCGGGCTCGTAGGGCGGATTCGCCCAGTAGGTCCGCGTGTGCCATTCAATGCGATCGAGAACCCCGAGCCGCTGATAGAGATCAAGAATATTCGTGCAACAGCCCATCACGACATGCTGACAGTTGTCAAGCAGCCGACCGGAGCGCGGATCGGTGAAGCTCGTGGCGCGGCCCCCGAGGCGCTTGCGGGTCTCAAGCAGCGTCACGCGCTCACCGGCCTCTGCCAAGCGCACCGCCGCGGCGATGCCGGCGACGCCGCCGCCGACGACGACGAGGTGCCGCAGCCGTTCGTTCATGGCGCCACCGTCTCCGCGGTCCGCATCGCGCCGCTGCGGCGCGGGCGTCGCTTCGCCCGGAAGGCGATCCAGAGCTTCTCCCAGGTCGGCACGCGGACCCGCGGACCGACCAGCGCCGCCCGCGGATCGCTCGCGATGCGCTCGAGAAGCCGGCGATAGATGCGGGTCAGCGCCCAGAGCGTCGGCTCGCATTCGGGACTGACCATCGCTTCGAGCGGCTCGCTCTGGCGATAGTGATGAAATGCCCGTTCGATCTGAGCGTCGAGGAAGGCCCGGCAGCGGCCGTCGTCGCGCCAGCCGAGCAGCGACTCGACGGTCAGTCCGGCCCGCTCGAGCTCCACGCGCGGCAGGTACACCCGGCCGCGCTGGGCGTCCTCGCGGATGTCGCGCAGGATGTTCGTGAGCTGAAAGGCGATGCCGCGATCGATCGCATGACCGACCGCCCGCTCGTCGGCGTAGCCCCAGATGCGAATGCAGACCAACCCGACCGTGCTGGCGACGCGATAGCAATTGAGCCGCAAATCCTCCCAGCGGGCGCACTCGAGCCGCATCGTGTTGCCGTCTGCGCCGCCGTCCCCCTGCCCGATGTCGGCAAGCTGGCCGTCGAGCATGTCATGGAAATCCTTCGCGACCAGCCGATAGCGCGGAGCGATGTCGGCAAGCGCGATCCAGATCGGCCGATCGTCGACGGCGTGACCGGCAAGGGCCCGGTCGGTCTCCTCGCGGAACCGCTCCAGCCGCCGCAGCCGTTCGGCCGCCGACGGACCGACCTCGTCGGCGATGTCGTCGGCGGCGCGCATCCAGGCATAGATTGCATACATCGCCGAGCGCTTCGGCTCCGGCGTGAGCCGCAATCCATAATAGAAATTGCGGGCCTCCGTGCGCACCACCCGTTCGCACGCGGCAAACGCCTCGCTCAGCCGTCGGTCGCTCACGCCGCACCTCCGGCCGCCAGGATGCGTCGCGTGTCGATCCGCCCCTGCCGCTTCGCGATCCACCACGCCCGCATGACGATCCAGAGCTTCGCAGCACGCGAGAGCGTCGGGCGGTGCAGCACCGTCTCGCAATTCCAGAGTTCGATCTGGTGCAGCGTCCGCGCCCCGCCCTCGGCCAGGAGCCAGACCAGCGCCCGCGAGCGCGAACCGAGCATGTCGAAGATCCGCTCGCCCTCGACAAAGAGCGGCCAGGTGCGCTCGACGAGGGTCCGCACCAGCGCGTTCGCCTGTCCGAAGAAGGTCGCGTCGCATCCGTGCCCGAGCCGGATCGTCTCGGCGAGGCGGCGATCGAAGTCCTCGATCCGGGCGGCGTCGATCATGTCGCGCGGAACATAGAGCCGGTTGCGCTCGGCGAAGTCGCGGCGGATGTCCTGCCAATGATTGGTGAGCTGGAGCGCGGTGCAGATGCGATCGCTCAGGGCGAAGATCCCCTCCTCGCGCGGCTCACCGAGCATCATGAGCACCAGCCGGCCGACCGGATCGGCGCTGTCCCGGCAGTAGCCGAGGAGTTCCTCCCAGGTCGCATACCGGTCCTTCGTCTGATCGAGTTCGAAGGCCCGAATGAGCCGGTCGAAGAGTTCCACCGGGAGGGCGTGGCGGGCGATCGTCGGAGCGAGCGCGACCATCACCGGATGGCGCGGCTCGCCGGCGACGGCAGCGTGCAGTTCGCCGCGCCACCAAGCCAGCAGCTCGAGCGAGCGGGCCCTGCCGCCGAGTTCCTCGGTGATCTCGTCGCCGAGATCGTCCGACCAGCGGCAAAAGGCGTAGACGGCCCCAAAATCGCCCCGCAGCTCCTTCGGAACGAGGCTCGAGAGCACCGAGAAATTCTCATAGTGCCCCCACGCCAACGCGTTCGCCCAGCCCCGGGCGGTCTCCTCGGAGACGCGCTCGCACCGGTCCGGCCCGAAGCGAGCGAGCGCGGTTCGAACATCGGCGATCGGGCAAGGCATGAGTCGGAGGGTCCGGAACCGCGAGGGTGGGGCGACAAGCGTACCGGAAGGGTCCGATCACGGCGAACGGGCGGAGTGCCCCCGCGTGCGACTATCATCGGGATCGCCGCCCGCGCGGCGCCGCGTCGCCGGCATCGCTCCGGCCGACCCCGCGGCCTGGCCGCTGGCCGGACCCGCTCAAGCCCCGATCTCCTCGCTCGAAGCCACCGTGAAGCCCCGCATGAAGCTCATCCTCGCCAACCCCCGCGGCTTCTGTGCGGGCGTCTACATGGCCATCGATGTCGTCGACCAGCTCCTCGACATCTGTCCCGACGAGACGATCTGCGTCTACCACGAGATCGTGCACAACCGCCATGTGGTCGATCGATTCCGCCACCGCGGCGTTCGCTTCGTCGAGACGATCGAGGAGGTCCCGGACGGCTCGATCGTCGTCTTCTCCGCTCACGGCGTCAGTCCGGCGATCCGCGCCGAGGCCAAGGCGAAGCGCCTGACCTCGATCGACGCGACCTGTCCCCTCGTCACGAAGGTCCACGCCGAGGCGATTCGCTATGCGCGAAAGGGCTACCAGATCTTTCTCGTCGGCCACGCCGACCACCAGGAGGTCGTCGGAACGCGTGGCGAGGCCCCTGACGCGATTCAGGTCGTCCAGTCGCCCGAGGACATTCCGAATCTCGTCGTACGCGATCCGGCGAAGCTCGCCTACCTGACCCAGACGACGCTCTCGCTCGACGACGCGAAGCGGATCATCGACGCCCTGAAGGTCGCCTTCCCGCTCATCAAGGATCCGCCGAGCGAGGACATCTGCTACGCGACGACGAATCGGCAGACCGCGGTTCGGGCGATCGCTCCGGATGTCGACCTCGTGCTCGTCGTCGGCAGCCGCAACTCCTCGAACTCCGTGCGGCTCACCGAGATCGCCGAGAACCGCGGCACGAAGGCCCGGCTCATCGACGATCGAAGCGAACTCGACCCGAGCTGGTTCGACGGCGTCGGCAGCGTGCTCGTGACCGCGGGCGCGAGCGCTCCCGAGGATCTCGTGAAGGATCTCGTCCTCCATCTCGTCGAGCAGTACGGCGCCGAGGTCGAGCAGCATGATGTCTACCGCGAGGAGGTCGAGTTCGGCCTCCCCGGCACGCTGAAGGAACTCATGCGCCGCCGCGGCATCGATCCCGCCGGGCGCCGCATCCGCATGGACCTTCGCGCCGACTTCGAGGAGTGGCTCCACAGCCGCAACATCCCGATGAAGGTCGTCGATCTCACCGTCGGCGCGACCGGGTGACGAGCATCGTGACCACCCCTTCCGTCTTCGATCTCACCCCCGACTCCTTCGCCGCGCTCTGCGAGGCGAACGCGTTGCCGCGCTTCCTCGGGAAGCAGGTGCTCGATTGGGTCTATGCGAAGGGCGTCACCGATCCGCAGGCGATGACGAATCTCTCGAAGCTGAATCGCGAGCGTCTCGCCTCGCTCATCGACTTCGAGCAGGGTGTCCTCATCACCGAGCAGGTCGCGACGGACGGCACGCGAAAACTCCTGCTCGGCTGGCCGCGGGCTGACGAGCGTGCGAGCGCATCGGAGAGCCTCGCACTGCCACTGCTTGGCGAGGGCGAACCCTCGGCAATCCCAACCTCCCGCCAGACCGAGTGCGTGATGATCCCGAACCCCGAACGCCGCACCGCGTGCGTCTCGAGCCAGATCGGCTGTCCGGTCGGCTGCGCGTTCTGCGCGAGCGGCATCGGCGGCCTCGACGGCAACCTCACCACCGGCCGGATCGTCGAGCAGGTCTGGCGGCTTGGGCAAATCGAACGGAGCGACAGCCCCGACGGAACCGGCCGGATTTCGCATGTCGTCTTCATGGGCATGGGCGAGCCGCTCGCCAACATCGCCAATGTGACGAATGCCATTCGGATCATCAACGCGCCGTGGGGACTCGGCATCTCCGCCCGGCGCATCACCATCTCGACCGTCGGACTGCCTGCCGCGATCCGCAAGCTCTGCGACTTCGAGATCCCCGTCACGCTCGCCCTCTCGCTCCACGCCCCGAACGACGAACTGCGTCGGAAGATCATTCCCTGGGCCGAATACTCGACCGTCGTCGAACTCCTCGACGCCTGCGACGAGTGGTTCCGCAAGACCGGCCGCGAGATCACCCTCGAATACATTTTGCTCGGCGGCTTCAACGACCAGCCGGAGCACGCGAAGGAACTCGCCGGACTCGCCCGGCGTCTCCGCGCGAATGTGAATCTCATTCGCTATAACGAAGTGAAGGGCATGCCCTTCTCGCGCCCCGCGACCGAGGATGTGCTGGCGTTCCAAGCGATTCTTCGCGACCGCGGCGCGAACACCCACATCCGGTCAAGCCGAGGCCGCGACATCGCAGCAGCCTGCGGCCAGCTCCGCCACGAAAAGGCGAAGGCGTAGGGCGCGGCAGCGTGGGGCTTCACTCTGCCGGACTCAACGCAGAGAACGAAGGATTCTGCACGAATCGACCAGAGAACCACAGAGGCACAGAGGATGCACAGAGAAGGAAAAAGGGGAGACAGGTGCGCGCGCGTTCATGGAGAAGTGCCGGTGCCGGAGGGACCTGAGGAGCGCAGGCGCTGGGCCCAGTGAGAAGTCCCGACCCAAGTCAAGTCCGCTCTGCGCCTACGAGTGTGTACGACGAGTTCCCTCTTTCCGTTGGCTTCTCTGTGCTGCCTCTGTGCCCGCCCTTTCGGGTTGGGCCTCTGTGGTTCTCTGGCGGAATAGTGCAGTAACCTATCCGCTGTTGTGCATTCACGACGCGAAGAGTGCAGAAGGCAGAGCAGCCCGTGGTCAGCTCGCGCGTCGGTGTGAGCGCCCGTTCACCAGCGAGGCAGCGCTGCTCGCTCTTCGGCGCTGAGCAGGCGTTCCATGGCCCGCATCGCCACGAGGCTCTCCTGTCGGCGGCGGAACTCGATCCAAGTCACGGCGTGGATGGCGTGAAGCGCTTCGGCCCCCTGCAATCGCCCCTCCCATGGCGTGATCGATCGCGCGTAGCCAGCTCCGCCGCCGACCGTTGCGATCGCTGCGGTCGATCGCGTCCACGCCCGGTCCCACGAGGTATAGATCTCGACGATCCGCGCTGCGCGGTCAGCGTCCGCTGCAACGACGCGGAGGGCTGCGAGCAATGGCCTTTCGAATCGAGGGCGCTCCCTGTTGATCCCCGGCAACGCGGCATCCTCGCTCGCCCGGGCGAAGGCGGCCCGCTTCCCGTCCGGGAGCGCGGCGAGGATTGCCTCGACAAGAAGCTCTGCGTCGGCGGCTCGCCGCTCGGCGAGCGGAGCATGCGCCTCTCGGATGGCCGATCGGCGCGCGCCAGCGGTCTCCCACACCGACCGCAGATGGTGGACAGGCGTGTCATCGATCGAAAGCCGATTGGCTTGCCGCAACGCACGCTCGAGCGCGACATGCGCCGCCGCCTTCTCCATCGCGACGGCCGATAGCACGAACGAATCGGCGACGCCCACGATCGCGCCGAGCACGCGCGACCGTTCCTCGAACGAGAGCTCAACCTGATCGAGGGCCTCAAACGGATTGCCAGCCAGGTCGATCCATGAGCGTTCGCCGATCGGGATCCCGGCGATCGAACGGTACATGTGGACCGCGGTCTGTCCCTCGGGAAGCCGATGCCGCAACTCCCACGCCCGCAGCTCACCCTCCGCAGCGATCCGACGCTCGTCATCCGGTGCACGCGCGATCGTGTCGCCCAGCGTCGCGCGCACATCATCGGCCAACTGACGGCGGATCGCTGCCGCCCGGACGATGAGGGTGCCCGCCTGCCGAAGCATCTCCTCGTCATCGATGCGGGTATCGGCGAGTCCTTCGACGATCGCATCATGGGCCGGTGCGATGACTTCGGCCCATTCCCTCTCACGAGCCGCGTGCAACGCCTTCAGTTGCACACGCGTCTCGGGCGAAGCGGCCAGACGGGACGCCACTGCGTCAATGCTGGCCCAATCCGCGAGCGGGTGGGTGAAGACGGGCCGCTCATCTTGCTCGATACTCCATCCAAAGCCGTTCCGCATCTCAGCAAGTTCCCGCTCCTCCAACTCAGCTCCGCTCGGAGGCTCGATGATCGGCACCCCATGCGCGTCGCGCTCGGACCACGGCCATCGGCTCTCCTGTGGCACACGGAGTTCCGTCCGGACGACGCGAATCCACTGTTTCATCGCCTCATCGATCGCCTCGCTCGCCTTGGTTCGCCGCGCATCGCTCACTCCGAACCAGGGTCCGTGCGATTGGCCGTGGAAGAAGGGACTCTCGAGGTCGCGGGCAAGACGCTCCTCGATAAGCGGCGCATCGTCACGAAGGGCTCGCAACGCATCGATCGCCAAGGCGAGGGATTCGTCGCGCAGGCGGGCCGTCGCAGCGCTGATCGCCGCGCGCTCGAGTTCGGATGGCGCAGCGCGGCGCTCAAGCGCCGCGAGGCGCTTCTCGGCGAATTGCAGCGTCGCGACGCGCGCGAAGGAATGCCGGGGCGTTCCGAGGGCATCCTGCACCTGCGTGCGCAACGGCGCCTCGAGCGCGTCCACGGCGGCGAGCACCGCATCGACACCGATCCGCTCGATCGCCGCGTACGCCTTCGCGACGGTCGCGGTCGGGTCGAGCGCCTCGCGGCGTGTTCGCTCGCGCGACGCCAGCACGGCCTCCTCGACCGCCATTCCTTCGGCGCCCGTTCCGCCACTTCGCAACCACGCCTCCTCCGCGAGCCCCCGTGCGAAGAGGCGGGCCCGCTCCGCGACCGCGCGATCGAGCTCGCGAGCGTGAGGCATCATCGCCGTGTGCGCTCGGTCGACTGCCTCTCTCAAGCCACGGCGCGCGTCTGCCTCGGCAGGAGCATCGGTTGTACCGCCGAACTCCGCGTCGAGAATCGTCCCGGTTAGACGGAGCATTTCCGGAGCCATCCATGCACAGCGTGCCATCGTCCGAGCGATCTCGCGCTCACGCTGAAGCACATCCACAACCCCGTTCGCCGACGGGGGCATGAACGCGTCGAGGGAACGCAGGAACGCGTCCTCGGCTACAGCGGCGCGCTCAGCATGGAGAGTCCGAGCGAGGTAGAGCCGATCCACCTCTTCGACCCTTGCAACACCGACCAAAATCGGCTCGTACAGGTCCGCAAGCGCTCGCCCCTCCACTCTCCGCCGCCGGTCCTCCTCCTCGAGGAACACGAGATACGCGAGCTCGATCGACGCCCACGCCTGCTGCCAGGCAGGTCCCTCGTCGACATCCGACCAGCGTCGGATCCACCGTTCGATCTCCTCCCACGCGAGCGGCGGACGCTCGTGGATCGAGTCCTGGGCGTTGGCGCTTGCCGGCACGAAGCAGGCGAGGCCCATGGCGAGGGCGACGAGGAAGCCGTGGCATCGGAACGACCAGCGTGCGGCGAAGCCGGTCAGGAGCCTCTGAAACGCGTGCATCCGCATGGCATCGATCCTCCCGGCGAAACCGCCGCAGGGCTTTCCCGCCGATATTCGGACGGTACCCACCCGTCGACGCTCGTCAATCCTCCTGTTCCGGAAGTCGTTGCGTTTCCGTTACCATTCCCGCCCCCCTCCCGCCCCCCTCCCGCCCGTCGACGGCGCGCGGCGCGGGCCCCACAGACCTCTCGCCAGGCGGATTTTCACCATGGAATGCGGCATCGTCGGTCTCCCCAATGTCGGGAAGAGCACGCTCTTCAACGCCCTCACCTGCGCGGGAATCGAGGCTCAGAACTACCCCTTCTGCACGATCGAGCCGAATGTCGGCGCCGTGAGCGTGCCGGACCCCCGGCTCGACACGATCCGCAAGCACATCGAGTCGCAGAAGATCATTCCGGCGATCCTGAAGCTCGTCGACATCGCAGGCCTTGTCCGCGGGGCGAGCGAGGGTCAGGGACTCGGCAACAAGTTCCTCTCCCACATCCGTGAGGTCGACGCGATTCTCCATGTCGTCCGCTGCTTCGAGGATCCGGACATCGTCCATGTCGACGGCACCGTCGACCCGATCCGCGATATCGAAACAATCGAGACCGAGCTCATGCTCGCCGATCTCCAGGTCGTCGACGGCGTGCTCGAGAAGGCGACCCGCATCGCCCGCTCCGGCGACAAGGAGGCGATCCTCAAGGTCGAGGTGCTCGGCAAGGTGAAGCCGATTCTCGAGGAGGGCAAGCCGATCCGCTCGCTCTCGCTCGATCCGGAGGAGCGCAAGGTGCTCGCGAGCCTGGGGCTCATCACCGCGAAGCCCGTCCTCTATGTCGCGAATGTGATGGAAAATGATCTCGAGGGCAAGGGCCCGCTCGTCGCGAAGGTCCGCGCGTACACCGCCTCGCACGGCGGCAAGGTCGTCGTCGTCTGCGCGAAGATCGAGAGCGAGCTCGCCGAGCTGCCCGAGGCCGACCGGAAGGAACTGCTCGACAGCCTCGGCATGTCCGAGCCGGCCCTCGCGTCGGTGGCCCGCGCCGCCTACGACCTCCTCGGCCTCCAGAGCTACTACACCGCCGGCCCGAAGGAGATTCGCGCCTGGACGATTCACAAGGGCGACACCGCACCGCAGGCCGCCGGCGTGATCCACACCGATTTCGAGAAGGGGTTCATTCGCGCCGAGTGCTATTCGGTGGACGATCTCGTGAAGTTCAAGACCGAGAAGGCGATCCGCGAGGCGGGCAAGATGCGGGCGGAAGGCAAGAGCTATGTGATGCAGGACGCGGATGTCGTCCATTTCCTTTTCAATGTGTAGGTGTCCGTGTGTGGATGGCCGCCCCGGAATCGCTTGACGGCGAGACCGCCCCCGCGCTCTGAGAGGCTCCCAGCATGCTTCCGCTCGTCGGCTCGATCGAGGTCGCCATCACCGGCGTGCTGCCGGTGCTCATTCACGGAGATCGCTATTTTGACTTGGCGATCGAATCCGAGGGCCGCCGCGCAGCGGTCCGCGTGCCGCTGCATGTGTGCTCGCGACTCCCCGAGGTCGGGGACCGCGTGCGGCTGAAGGTCCTGCTCGGCACCGTCGATGGGATGGAGTTCCTGAGCTGAGCGAGGCGAGGTCGCTTCCGTCCCCATGCCACGCCGCCGCGCCGAGCCCCCGCTGGATCCTGAATCGCTCCTGACCGCCTACGCGAACGGGGCGTTTCCGATGGCCGATCCGGACACCGGGCGCGTCGCCTACTACTCCTGCGATCCGCGCTGCGTTCTTCCGCTCGATGAGCGATTCCATGTCGCGAAGTCGCTGGCCCGCACGGTGCGCAGCGGGCGTTTCGAGATCCGCGTCGACACGAGCTTCACCGCAGTCATGCGGGCCTGTGCGGTCGATCGCGGCGGCGACAATCGCTGCTGGATCAACGAGCGGCTCATCGCCGCCTACAGCGAGCTGCACGCCCTCGGCTTCGCCCACTCCGTCGAGGCGTGGACGAAGCCGACCGCGCTCGACGACTCGGCCGAACTCGTCGGCGGTCTATATGGCGTCTCGATCGGCGCCGCCTTCTTCGGCGAGAGTATGTTCTCAAGGCCCGAACGCGGCGGCCGCGACGCGAGCAAGGTCTGCCTCGTGCACCTCGTCGAGCTCCTCCGTGCTCGCGGCTTCATCCTGCTCGACAGCCAGTTCGCCAACGATCACATCCTGCGTTTCGGAGCGATCGAACTCCCCGCCGAGGAATACCTCGCCCTCCTCGAAGAGGCGATCGTCAGGCCGCGGGCGTGGTCGTAGCTTGGTCGTAGCGCGGACGCTGGCCGCACAGCCTCTCCTCGGCCATCGATCCCTCAGCGACGCGGGCCATCGGCTCGCTGGATTGTCCGGCGCGCGGGCTCCGATTCGAAGCGACCGCTTGACACTGTCACTTTATGCTGTAAAGTACTTTCCGTCCGATCCAGCCTTCCTGCACCGGAGACCACCGTGGCCGACCACATCTCGCCCATCGACACACCAGCATCTGCATCCGTGAATGACCTCGCCTTTCTGCGGTCGCTCGCCGAGGCGGGCAGGGACGCGCCGCTCTCGGCGGGTCCCTACCTCGTGTTCGGCGGCGGCTGGTTCGCCGTCGCGAGCATCGTCATCGGGCTGGCCGACCTCGCTCTCATCCCCTTCACCCGCAACGAGGTGATGCCGGCGTGCATGCTCGGGGCCCTTGTCGGGTTCGGGATCACGCTGGCGGTGCTCGTTCGACGCGACGCCCGCAGGGCCGAGACGAACACCAACAAGGCGGTCGGCGCGGCGTGGACCGCCGCAGGATTCGGCATCTTCTTCTACTTTCTCGCGATCCAGATCGCGAGCTGGCGCACCGGCTCGGAGGATCTCCATCACACGATGCTGCTCGTCGTGCTGCTCCTCTACGGCACCGCATGGCTCGTCATGGCCCAGGTGACGGGTCGACGCTGGATGGTCGGCGTCGCACTCCTCACCGCGATCTCGCTCTTCGGCGTCGCCTTCTCGCTCGCGACCCAGGCGGCATGGCTCGCGTACGCCGGCGCCCTCATCCTGAGCGGCGTGCTGCCCGGGGCGTACCTCATGCATCTCGCACGCACCGCCCGCGGATGACCCGTCCATGGCCGACTTCGACATCAACGCGATCGACGAGGTGATCCACGGGCGACTTCGCCTCGGCGTCATGGCGTACCTCGTCGGCGCGGGCAGCGCCGACTTCACGACGCTCAAGGCCCACCTCAAGGCAACGGACGGAAATCTCTCCGTGCAGCTCCGGAAGCTTGAGGACGCGGGCTATGTCGCGATCCGCAAGTCATTCCGCGATCGCAAGCCGCTGACCGAGGTCTCGCTGACCAAGAGCGGACGCGAGGCATTCCTGAAGTACCTCGCGTCGATGGCGGGATTGCTTCGTTAGCGTTGTGTTCCAGAGACGCACGAGCAGTGCGGCGCGACATCAGCGCCCTCCCGCTCAAGCCTTCGGATCGCCAGCCGTTCCGCACCGCCTGGCAATCCTTACTGTCAGGCTCTTCCTCACGAATCGCTCATGTCGACAGGCAGGTGCGGGGTGACGATGACCGCGAGGTCGACGGCCTCGGCCGCACGGTCGTGAGCCAGATCGCTCGTCACCCAGCGGGACAGCCGCCAGAATCCACACGATCACGATTGCACGGCTTCCATGCAACCGCTATTCTGCCTCCATGATCGCGTCCTTCGGCGACCGGGACACCGAGCGCTTGTACCACTCGCGCGCCAGGCCGCCGTGGTTCCCGCCTGAATTGACCCGCCCCGCTCTCCGGAAGCTCGACCTCATCGACGCAGCCCACGACATTGCAGACCTTCGAGTCCCTCCAGGCAACAGGCTTGAGCAACTCAGGGGCGACCTACGCGGCTACTGGTCCATTCGCGTCAATGACCAGTGGAGAATCGTCTTCCGCTGGGCGAGCGGCAACGCCAGCGGCGTCAAGATCGTCGACTACCACGACTGAGGCACGACCATGGTCCCCAACACCCGAACCCCAACCCACCCCGGCGAGATCCTGCTCGAGGAGTTCCTCAAGCCGCTCGGCGTCACGCAAGTGGCGTTCGCCGGGCACATCGGCGTCCCGCTCCAGCGCGTCAACGAGATCACGCGGGGCAAGCGCGGCGTGACCGCCGAGACCGCTTGGCTGTTCGCGCGTGCGCTGGGCACCACTCCGCAACTCTGGCTCAATCTGCAGGCCAACTACGACCTCGCCAAGAGCAAGCCTCGCCGCGCGATCCGCCGCCTAGGCGCGACTGGCTAACGAATCGCTCATGTCGACAGGCAGGTGCGGAGTTACCATTGTTGCGAGGTCGACGGCCTCGGCCGCACCGTCGTGAGGCGGCTCCCAGCACGCCCTTCCAGCACGCCCCGCCAGCACGCCCCACAGCACGCCAGCTACCTCCCCATCATGCGCGTTGACGGTCCGGTCCAGAATGTCTCCCCGGCGTGCGAAGTGATCCTGCGCAGCCTGCCCGATTGGTTCGGCATCGAGGAGTCGCTTCTCGAGTATGTCGCGGACACCAACCGGCTTCCGACCTTCGTGGCGACTGATGGCGAGCGGACGATCGGTTTCGCCACTGTCCGCCAGCACTTCGAGCGCTCGTGGGAGCTGCACTGCATAGCCGTCACGGCCGAGTGCCGGGGACGCGGCGTCGGACGCCGACTTCTGGAGAAGTGTGAACCGTGGCTTCGGGCCCGGGGTGCGAGGTTCCTCCTTGTGAAGACCATCGCCGCGACGAGTCCCGATCCCAACTACGCACACACGCGACTGTTCTACGAGCGGCTTGGCTTTGAGCCCTTGGAGGTGTTTCCGACGCTCTGGTCGCCTCGGAACCCATGCTTGCAAATGCTCAAGACGCTCTGATCGCTGCTCGGGAGTGTCGCATCCGGATTTCGGGCACGCCGCCTCGCTGGTCTCATTTTTGGTGGTCTCATTTTTGGACACAGGATTCTGCACAAATCACCCAGAGAACCACAGAGGCCCAACCCGAAATGGGCGGGCACAGAGGATGCACAGAGAAGGCAAGAAGGGCGGCAGGTGCGCGCGTCGATGGAGCCGTGCCAGTGCCGGAGGGGCTCAACGAGCGCAGGCGCAGGGAACGGCGAGAAGTCCCGACCCAAGTCAAGTCCACTTTGCGCGCACGAGTGCGTGCGACGAGTTCCCTCGTTCCGTTGGCTTCTCTGTGCTGCCTCTGTGCCCTCTGAGCCTCTGTGGTTCTCTGGCGGAATAGTGCAGAAAGCTGGACACCCACCGTCTGAAGCGCCTGCTGAACTGCATCGGAGCCTCCTGGATCCCCGAGCCCCCCGCTCGCGCTGATCGAACAACTTTTTGGCGCACGCGTCCCTGGAACCTCGCGTTCACGCCGGGCGATCGCACCGGACCGCTCTTCGCTCGCCTCTTTTCCGTCTCACGAGGTTCCCATGACGACTCGCGCTCGTACGCCACGTGCCGTTCCCGTCCGCCGTTTGCCCCGCGGGCCCCTCCTTACGGTGGTCGCCGCGGCGGCCTCGACGACGCTCGCCCACGCCGGCGTCAAGAACTGGAATGTCAGCAACGGATTCTGGGCGACGCCCGCCAACTGGACGCCCTTTGGCGCGCCGGCTCCAGCCGATGTCATATTCATCGGAAACACCGCGGCCGCCGCGAACGGCACCGTGACCCTGTCCGCCGACGCGAGCGCAGCATCGATTCAGATTACCGATGGCATGACGCTCACCAACGGCTCGCACATCCTCACCTGCTCGGGACTCATCTCGTTGGCGGGCGAAAATGTCGTCCGACCATACGCCTACCCGTCGCGTCTGCTCGTCTCGCACGACGATGTCGGCGCCGCGGTCTCTACAAATTCCCTCAGCATCGCCGACTCGGCCATGCTCCATCTCGACGACGGATATCTCTATGTGGCTGGCACCCTGAGCGTCTTCGAGACCGGACGGCTCGACGGCCGCGGGTACATCGTCTTCACCGGCGACACCACCCCGGTCTTCAAGAACGACGGCCGGTACCAAGTGAGCCCAGGGTTCAGCTCGATGGTGCAACTCGGCGATGGGCGCATCGATCTTGATGGCGATGTCGGCCCGCAATCAAGCCTGGATCTCACGTCGTCGTCGTCAATGCCCGAGTTCACCGCAGCCGAGCTGCGCATCTCCGGAACGGGGCTCGCCGACCCGATGGACGATATCATCGAGCTCGGCCCCGGCGCCGAACTCCTGATGGAACTCGATGAGGGATGGACGATCGGACCGGCTGGGGCGATCTATGCATATGTCTACGGCGACGAGCATGGTCCCGCTCGGGTTCAGGGATCGCATGTCACGATCGATGGCGGGGTCGGCGTCAACGGCGCGGACGGCGGCTATCTGATCTTCGATGCGCCGTCCGCGTGGATCGAAGGCGCGGTTTCGGACATCGCCCCGGACTGCAACTTGTGGCTTTTCAGCGCGACGCTTGCAGGTGCGTATTTCGCCCTGGGCGAAGGGAGCATGCTGCGATTCTCATCCGACACCGCGGTCACCGGCGCAACCTTCTGGACGGCCGGCCCGGCGGCTGCAGACGGCCTGGTCTACTTCTCGGGCGCAACGACCTACGCGGGCACCATCTTCACGAACGGCTTCGTGGCCAACGGCGGCGATGCGACCGTGACGGGACCGACCACCATCACTGCCGGGACCTTCGTGCCGAGCTACACCGGCAGTCATGCGTGGGACATCCGAAGCGGTCTCGTCCTCGATGTGGACTCGATTGGCACATCGAACGCAACCTACGCCCAACTGCAGATCAACAGCACGCTTCAGGCGAAACTAACCGTGCAGCTCACTGATCCGCAAGCGTGGTGGACCTCGATGGGCACTGCGAATCTTGGCGGACTCGGTCAACTGCTATCGACCCGCATCGAAGGAAATGGCGTGCGCCTTCTCGGCGATACGACGATCACCAACGCCGTGCAGATCACCGCTCCGCTGAAGCTCTCGGGCGCCGTCCAGTTCCAGAGCGATCCAAGTCGACTGCGCGCGACGAACGCGACCGAGGTGCAGGCATCGGCGAACTTCACGGGCGGCGGTCGCCTCGAAGTCGCCGCGAGCGGGTCGGTCCTCTTCGATAACGGTGCCGATCTCGGCCTGACTGATCTGGTGAACGAGAGTGCGATGGAGGTCGAATTGGGCGCGGGCGTCGCGTCCGTCGATCGACTGACCCTGCAGCCGACTTCGCAGTGGACCGTCGAACTCGGCGGCCACGACGCCGGGAGCCAGTACGACCAACTCTTCGTGAACGGCACCGCCAACACCGTGGCCGGCACACTTGAAGTGAAGCACCTCGACCTTGGTGACGGACCGTTCGACCCGCAGATCGGCGATCTCTTCACCATTCTCGTCGCCCCGCCGAATCAACTCGCAGGCGCCTTCGCGAACGGCCCGGTGAGTCATATCCCCGGGAAGACATTCCTCTGGTCGATCGGCTACCCGACCGTCGAGGTCGCCGATGTGGTCACGCTGACCCTCGTCAACATCGTGCCCTGCAAGGCTGACCTCAACGGCGACGGTGTCGTCGAAGCGGCTGACCTCGCCATCCTGCTCGGCGATTGGGGACCGAACGAAGGAAGCCTCGCCGACTTCAACGCAGATGGCATCGTCGCCGCAGATGACCTTGCGGAACTTCTCGGCGCGTGGGGAGCGTGCGTCGTGAACTGAGGTCGGGCGGCACGATGGCGAAGGCGTCCTCGGTGAGGATCGGAGGTCAGCCACCAAGTCGTCATGCCGCGAACAAGGACCACGGCGAAGCGTCGACGCGTGGTCAACCACATGCCGGATCGCGTGCTGCCAGAGCTTCAGCCACGCCATCATTCCCTCACGCCGAGCGCTCCGCACAGCGCGCGACGGCCCGCCGGAGACGCAGGAGGGTCGCGAGATAGTGCACCGCGCCGATCAGCGGGCCGATCACGATGATCCAGCCGGCCGTCATCCACAGCGGGAAGACCCAGCGTTGCCGACGGATCGCCTGGCTGAGCTCGCGATCGGGGATGCGAAGCGCAAGCCGCTCGAAGTAGGCCAGCCCAAGGAAGAAACGAGCGACGCGGGCGATGAGCAGGAGAAACCGCAGGGCGATCGCCACCCACAGGAGCGCCGGCACGCCGACATTCGTGTTGACGACGATGTTGCCGAAGACGCCGGAGAGGCCGGTGTTCGCGAGCCCCGGCGTGAAGAGCCCGATGAATCCGATCGCCGAGATCACCGCGATCACGACGAGGACCGCGCGCAGCGCGCGCCGGATGCGAAGATCCTGACGGCCTGCCGCGCCCGCGCGTGCCTCTTCGGGCGGCAACGCCGGATCCGGCGCCGTCGCGAGCCACCAACCGACGAGCAAGAGGAGCGCCCCAAGCAAGTCGACTGACTGGACCAGCACCAACGCCGCTCGCGGCGCCATGAGTCCCAATTCGACGCCAACAACAAAGAGAAGCGGCATCGCGAACCACCACGCCATGCTGACCAGCGTGCCCGCGAAGATCACGCTGATGCCGCGGGCAAGTCCCCGCACATAGTCGGGGTCTGCAACGCTGAGGGTGTCGCCTCGCATCGAGTCGCGGACCGGCGCAGCACACTCCGGGCAGCGGGCATCGAGGGCCATGCCGTGCAGCGGATAGCCACACGCGACACAGCATGCCCCTTCCGGGGCCGCCTCTGGAACCGGCGTCCCGCGCTCCGCGATCTGGTGGGTGATCTCCGTCACGGGCGATCACGATACAGCGCGACGGGCATGCGGATGTCGGGCGCGGTACCGTCCCGGTGCCCCTCAGCAACGACCGTGATGGCCTCAGCTCTCCCCCCACCTGCGTCTCCCCCCACAACGACGACCCGTTCGGTCGGCCTGCGAGCGGTCGCCCTGGGCATCATCGTCAACGCCGCGCTTGCGGCGATTAAGGCGATCGCCGGTGTCTTGGGCAACTCGGCGGCGCTCGTCGCCGACGCCATCGAATCGACGAGCGACATCTTCACCTCGCTCATCGTCTGGGCCGGCGTGCGCATGGCCGAGCGCCCCGCCGACGAGAACCACCCCTACGGCCACGGCAAGTATGAGCCGCTCGCGGCGATCGTCGTCTCGATCGTCCTGCTCGCCGCGGCGATCATCATCACCCTCGAGGCGATCCGCCAGATCGTCACGCCGCACCACGCCCCCGCTCCCTTCACGCTCGTCGTCCTCGTCGTCGTGGTCATCGTGAAGGAAGCGCTCTTCCGATTCGTCCGCCGCGCCGGCGTCGACGCCGAGAGCAACGCGATCGCAAGCGACGCCTGGCATCACCGCTCCGATGCGATCACCTCGGCCGCTGCATTCGTAGGCATTCTCATCGCCCTCGTCGGCGGCCCGGGCTATGAGCGCGCCGATGACATCGCAGCACTCGTGGCCGCCGCGATCATCGCCATCAACGCGGTGCGGCTGCTTCGGCCCGCGCTTGCGGAACTTCTCGACACGGCCCCGTCGAAGGATCTCGAAACGAATGTCCTCGCCGCTGCGATGGGCGTGCCCGGCATTCTCGACGCCCACAAGTGTCGGGTGCGAAAGATCGGATTCGACTTTTTCGTCGACCTCCATGTGCATGTCGAGGGATCGATGAGCGTCCGCGAGAGCCACGCCCTTGCCCATCGCGTGAAGGACGCCATTCGCTCCGGCGATCGACGCATCAGCGATGTCCTCATCCATGTCGAGCCGGCGGCCGTCGCTCCCCACGCGGACGGGCCGTCGCACGGATGATGGCATCGACCTCGTCAAGCCAGCGCCGCCTCGCGTCGAGCTCCAGTTCGGTGTGGCGCGTCAGGAGACCGAGATAGGGATCGTCCTTCGATGCATATTCGGCGTGCCATGCCGCGGCCTTCCGAGCGACCTCCTCGAGGGCAGCGCGAGCAGCGACCACCCACGCCTGTCGGGCCTTCGGTGCGAGCGCAGCGAGAAATCGCGCCCGGGAGCGCAGCGGATCCGCCGACACCGAGATCGCACCCGCGACCAGCGGCGGTCCGATCCACGCCTGGAGTGCGGCGCGTCCCGCAGCGGTGATGCCGCAGGCCCGCAGACCTCGGCGATCGCCCTTCACCCGCACGCTCTCGAGCAGTCCCTCGCGCTCCAGCCGCCGCACGAGCGGATAGATCGCACCGGCGCTACCGCTCCATTGGGCCGATGGCGAGTCGAGCAGCATCCGACGAATCGCGTACGCGCTGCACGGGCCCTGCTGCCAGACGAGCCCGAGGACGAAGGCCGCAAGATCGCTCGGCGACGACGACGCTCCGGCGACGGCCGGATCGGCCTTCGACGGTTCCCCACTGCGTCGACCTGCTGCGGCCATGAGCGAAGTCTGACCGGCATCCCGTCGTGCGACAAGGCGGGAGCATTCCCGCTTCCCGTACAGTGCCCGCGATGAGGATCGAGACCGCACGACTGACGCTTATCGATGGATCGCCCATGCTTCTCGCGGCTGCGATCGAAAGCCCTGAACGGCTCGCTGCGGCGCTCGGCGCGCGCGTCCCGTCGAGTTGGCCGCCGGAATACATCGACGCGCACGCCCTCGGATGGACGATTCGCATGCGCGAGTCGCTGCCCGAGTCGGCCGGCTGGTGGATGTACTTCGTCCTGCGGAAGGAACGAGCGTCGATGCCGACCCTCATCGGGACCGCCGGCTACAAGGGGCCGCCGACCCTCGATGCCTCGGTCGAGATCGGCTATTCGATCGTCGCCGACGAGCAGCGCCGCGGCTACGCGACCGAGGCGGCGCAGGCGATCATCGATCGGGCCTTCGCCGATCCGCGCGTCACTCGGGTCACCGCCGAGACGCTCGTCGACGGCGCAGCGAGCCAAGGCGTGCTGCGGCGATGCGCGTTCGTCGGGCCCGAGCCCGGGTCCGAGGAGGGCGTCGTGCGCTTCACGCTGCCGCGTCCGCAGGCGCTCGATCCGGGAAGCAGCGTGGAAAGCAAAAAATGAAAAGCGGCGGGCCTTGCGGCCCGCCGCCAATCTATTCTCCCGGGTGCCTCCGCCCCGTTCCTCGTTTCCTAGGCTTTAGCCGAGGAGCGAAAGAACGGCGGACGGACTGGAGTTGGCCAGTGACAGCGACTGTGTCGCCGCCTGGCTGAGGATCTGCGACCGGGTCAGCGCCGCCGTTTCGGAGGCGAAGTCGGTATCGCGGATCGCACTCTCGGCAGCCGTGGTGTTCTCGAGCGAGACGCCGAGGCTCGAGATGGTCGCACCGACGACGTTCTTCTGGAACGCGCCGAGGCGGCCTCGGAGACTCGACACCTGCTTGATGGCCTGCTCGATGATCGACTGGGCGCTCGAGATGTCACCGTTCTGGACGTTGGCCGTACCGCCCGACTTGATGTCGGAGAGGAAGCCTTCGGCCTCGGTGCCGAGGTTGCCGGTCGTCACCGTCTCAATGCCCAGCGAGACCTTGCCCGCGAGGTTGACCTTCGGCGACAGGCTGAAGTTCGCACCACCACCGGTGATGTAGAACGTCGTTGCCTGGCCGTCGGCATTGAGGCTGGCGTCACCGTCAAGTGCCACGCTGACGTCGAATCCGTCCGTAGAGACCCGAGCCGTCAACCCGTTCGTCGTGGCCTGCGTACCGTTGATGAGAACGGTCGCGTTGCGGCCAAACTGCTTCAGGTCGTTGGTTGCGGATGTCGCGGCGGCCGACGCGAAGACGAAGTCGGTCACGCCCTGGTTCGAGAGCTCCTTCGTGCGGACGAAGGCATCGCTGCCGTAGCTCGTCGAGCGGATCACGACGCGAGCGGTGTCGGTCGTGTCCTGTGCGGCGGAGACGCCGAGCTGGTCCTTGTAGGAGTTGATCGCGTCGACGATGTCGGCCTGCGAGGTGCCCGACGCGAAGGTGAACTGCTGCACACCCTTCGTGCCGGTGATCTCGAAGGTGACCTCGCCGTCGCCGGCGTTCTCGAAGTTGGCGCCGGTCGAGAGGAACACACCTGCGGTGCGGGCCGAGGTGAGAACCGTGACCGTCACCGACCGGGCGGAGCCGTTGTCCGAGAGTCGAGCGCCGTTGATGCTGACGTCCGTAATGCCAGCATTGACGCCCGAGGTGGTGTAGTCGAAGTTGCCGTTGAGGAGCTTGCTTCCCTGGAAGCTCGTCGAGTTCGCGATACGGTCGATCGTTTGAAGGATCGAGTCGATCTGAAGCTGATTTGCGTCCTTCTCCTCTGCGGAAACGCCAGCCTCGTTTGCGGTGGCGCCGACGAGTCCCTGGAGTTCGACCAGCAGGTTCGAGACTTCCTGGAGACCGCCTTCGGCGACGTTCACGACCTGCTCGGCCCGCTGAGCGTTCGAGATCGCGCTGTTGATCGCGCTCTTCTCGGCTCGGAGGTTCTCGCTGGCGATGAGGCCTGCGGGGTCATCGGCACCTCGATTGATGCGGAGACCCGTCGAGAGGCGCTGCAGACTCGTCTGCAAGCCTCGGTTCTGAGCACCCAGCGTGCGCTGGGCGATCAGCGACGAGATGTTCTGATTGATACGACTCACTGCTGTTGTCCTCCATGAACCGGCCCGACCTCTGGTCGGTGGCCGGGCCTTGTGGATCGGACCGTTACGACGGTGCCGACCGACCCATCGCCACGCGCGATGGGTTGTGGGACGCGAGCGGATCCTCCGCATGCTCCCGAACCTGCCAATCCCGGAACGCGTCCTGCTACCGTTCCGATCGCTCCGTTCCGCGCGGCCGCGGCGGAGAGAGCGGTCCAGAGGGTCATCGGAGCGCGTTCGGGGTGACTTCAGCCGACCGGTCTGTTTCCCGGTCCTTCGATCGGTTCAGGACGATTTGGGCGCGTTTTGGGGCGTCCGCGCACCATGGCACAACCCCCCGACCGTGAGGCCGAGGGGCTGTGGAGGAGGTTATGGGCCGACGACGACGCTTACTGGAGCAGCGCCAGCACGTTCTGGGAACTGGTGTTCGCCGTGGCGAGCACCGAGGTGCCCGCCTGCTGGAGGATCTGGGCTCGGGTGAGCCTGGCCGTCTCGGAGGCGAAGTCCGCATCGCGGATCTTCGATTCGCTGGAGGTGATGTTCTCCAGGCCGATCTGCAACGCGTTCATGTTGGTCTGAAGCGTGTTGCGTTCGAACGCGCCGAGCCGTCCGCGAAGGACCGCGATTTCGGTGATCGCGGTATCGAGGATGAGCGACGCCTGTTCCGTTCGGTCGGAAAGGACCGAGTTGGGCTGACCGCTCTTCAGACTGTCGAGGAAGAAGCGGACATCGTCGATGTCCGTTCCGCCGACGCGGGTCGCCGCGACCGACTGGATGCCGACGCCAGCCTGCTGCGTCGCATCGACCGAGGGCCCGAGCTGGAAGTTGGCACCGCCGCCGGTGATGCGGAAGGTCGATGGATTCCCGTCGACCGTCGTGGCAAAGACCTGCGAGAGATCCACCGAGAGCGAAAGCGCCGGCGTGTTGAGCGAGATCGAGGTGCCGTCGCCGGTCGCAACAGCGCCGTTGACGATCGCCCGGACATCCTGGCCGGTGTCGCGGTTCGTCTGGTTGCCACCCTGGGCGTCGTAGGTGGCGAAGAAATCGCCCGCCTGCCCGATCTTCTTGACGCTCACGAAGCTGTCGCTGCCGAAGGTCGTCGAGTTGAAGTAGACGCCGGAGGTCTGGTCGCTTCCGTCGACGAGCGCCGCCGAGACGCCGGTCGTGTCGCGAACGAGATTGACGCCGGCGACGACCGCGGAGAGCGGCGTGCCCGAGACGAAGGTAAGCGACTGCACGCCCAGCGGACCGGCGATCTCGATGGTGACGCTTGAAAGCAGTTCGCCCGCCGCGCCGGCGGTGTTGCCGGAGAGGAAGAGCTGGCCGGTCTGGGCCGACTGGACGACCTCGATCGAGACCGCGACCTGGTTGTCGCTGTCGAACTGCACGCCGTTGATGTTGACGCCGGCGATGTCCGACGAGCTCACCCCCGAGGTGATGTAGCCAAGGCTACCGTTCAGGAGTTGGAGCCCGGCGAAGCTCGCGGTGTTCGAGATGCGGGTGATCGACTCGATCGCGGAGTCGATCTCGAGCTGGTTGGCCTCGATCTCCTCCTTGCTCACGCCGCCGTCGTTGGCGCTCTTCACGATGAGCGACTTGATCGAGTTCAGCAGATCGGCGACCTCGGCGAGATAGCCTTCGGCCGTCGAGATGACCGAGCTGGCCCGCTCGGAGTTCTCGATCGCCGTGCCGAGTCCCTTGATCTCGCTGCGCAAGCGCTCGGAGACGATGAGACCGGCGGGGTCGTCGGCGCCGCGGTTGATGCGGAGACCGGTCGAGAGGCGCTGCAGACGCACCTGGAGGTCGGAGCCGGATCGCTTGAGGTTGTTCTGAGCGATCAGCGATGAGACATTCGTGTTGATGCGAGCCATGGCAATCCTCCTTGACTGGAAGGCTCGAGCCGGAAATCGCTCAGGCGATGTCGCGCCGGCCGTCGGTGCGTGCGGCGATGCGCGCCGCTGCGGGCAGGACCGTCCCGCCCTCCGTTCGGCGCTCCGGTCGCACGGTCACGCCGCGCGGCCGAAGGGCCGTGATCTCGCCGCGGAATCCTGCGGCCTGTTGGTTTTCGTTGCGGATCGCGTCGTACACCTCCTTGCGGTGTACGGCGACATGTGATGGGGCCTTGATGCCGATGCGCACCTTGTCCCCCCGGATGTCGACGACGGTGAGTTCCACCTCGTCGCCGATCATGATCGTCTCATCCCTCTGTCGAGAGAGGACCAGCATGTGCGGGCTCCTTCCCTGGATGCGGTCGCGTTGCCTCGTCGCGACCCGCCGACCGGCCGAAAGCCGATCCGACGCCGTCCCGTCTCCGTCCGCGTGCGGCTCACGCGGCCGTGCCCCGTCCGTGGGGACTTCCCTTTCGTTGCGAAGCGTCAGGCCGAAGCGGCCCGTACGCCCTCGTTCAGATGCATGAGCGTGTGTCGCGTCGTCCATCGCTTCTCGGCGAGGACGAGTTGCATGGCCCGGCAGTTTCGCGCGTTGATGACGAGCGGTCCCTGCAGGTTGGCGGTGAGCGTCCCGTCGCGCTTGTTCACGATCACGAGCACCTGTGCGTCGGCGAGATCGCCGAGGGCCAGGTCCTCCATCTGCTCGCGGCGGATCTGGGCCTGGAAGTCGGCGATCCAGAGGGCCGGATCGGTGACGACGAAGGCGAGGTCCGGGGCTTCGATCGACTGAAGCCAGAAGAAGATGCCCTGATCGTCGGGCTGAAGCAGCGCGTACCGGCGGTAGCTCGAGAATCCGAGCAGGCCGGCCGGGAAGTGGATGATCCTCTCCTCGTCCACATCGACTGCTCCAAAGCGGGTGGTCTGCACAAGCATGGAACGCTCCGTTTCCTGCGGCCGTCCAATCCTTGGATAATCCAATCCTTGGGGAAGAGTGCCCTGTCTCGCCAAACGAGCGGGCGCTCGCGGAACTCCGTCCTGACGATCTCGTTCCGGCCGCGGAACGAGTTCGTGTCCATCGTGATCTGGAAGGCGACGCTGGTCGCTGTGTGTCGGGTGAAGGGTGTGTCCTCGTGATCAGCTCAGGAAGTCGAGCAGCGACAGTCGTTGGGTCGCTGCCGTCGTCTGATACCCAGCCTGAAGAATCTGCTGGAGGTTCGTGAAGCGCACCGCCGCGGCGGTGTAGTCGAGGTCGCGGATCTGGGAACGCAGGCTTTCGTCCTGCACGCCGAGATCCTCCTCGAGCGTCGTCGCATCCTCGATGCGGCGAGCGCGGACGCCGATGTCGGCGCGAGCCTCGACGGCCCGGCTGATGTCGTCGTCGAGCCGTTGAGTCGCAAAGGCGATGCCACCCTCATCGTTGGCCAAAAGGGCGTCGCGAAGGGCCATGAGATGACTGAAGACGCTCTCGACGGCAACCGTTGCGCGGTCCTCGCCGGTCAAGGTTGCGCCCGAGGTCGATCCGAGGATTCCAAGGTCGAAGGCCGCCGACGAGTCGTTCAGGTCGGTGACGCTCGTGGTCGTGCCGACGGTCGTGTCGGTGAGGGCGATGCCGTTGCCGTTCGACGCGAGATCGGCGGCGAACTCGGCGACGGTGAGACCGGCGGCCGCGGCAGCGCTGTTGATCGCGTCGAGGATGTCCTGGACGGTGGTTGCCCCATCGATGTCGACATCGAAGGAGCGGCCATCCTTCACCGTCACGCGGAAGTCGGTGTTGAGCGTCGGATCGGGGAGACCGGTCAGCGGATCGCTCTTCCCGCTCACCTGACCGACGCCGCGACCCTGATTGAAGTCGGCGAGCAGCGTCGAGGTGTGGAAGCTTCGGATGCCCAGTTCCGTCGCGGTCGTGCCGCCGGAGAGCTCCTCGATCGAGAGGATCCCGCCGGAGAGTTCGTTCTTCGCGTTCAGGCGATCGCCCGACTCGGCGATCTCGATGCGCACGCCGATGCCCAAGGCTTCGACGGCATTCATCAGGTCGCGCACCGTCGAGACGCCCGAGAGATCGAGATCGCGCACCTCGTTCAGGTTGCGGATCCTGAGCGAACCGAGCGGCATCGTCAGTCCCGGCATCGAGCCGAGTTCGGTGAGTTCGGTGATGCGCGGATCGAGGTCGCCGGAGGTGCTCGTGACGCCGCCGGCGAAGGAGCCGACGATGCCAAGATCGCTCGCCGTGGCGGCGGTCGCCCCATCGCTGAAGGCAACGGTGAAGCCGGCGCTCGGCGTGATCGCCAGACGCCCGCCGTCCGTCGCGTCGATCGCGACGGTGGCGCCGGGATCGGTGATCTGAATGGCCGCTTCGATCCGCTCGATCAGGTCGCCGACCGTCTCGGCGTCGGTGAGATCGACGGTCGCTGGAATCGCATTCACGGTGACGGTGAAGGATCCCTTGGCGATGCCCAGTCCACGGGCGCCGTTCAGGTCGGTGAGCCGCGTCGCGAGCGTGAGTTCGGGATTGAGATCGCTGAAGCCCTCGACGCGGGCGGAGAGCGCACCGAAGGCGTCTTCGGCGCCGAGCGTGGTGCGCACGCCCTCGCCGAGACCGATGTCGGTCGCCATGCCCTCGCCCTGGCCGATGTATCGATATCCGCCGTTCAACCCGACGATCGGCTTCGAGCCGTGGGCCGAACCGCCGAAGAAGTGAATCCCCCGCTGCTCGCGGTTGCTGATGTCGACGGCGGCCTTGAGGATCGCGTCGATGACCTGGGCCTGATTGGCTCGCGTGCCGGCGTCGCTGCCGATGCCGATCTGCGAGAGGCCGACCCCCTTCGCCTCCTGCAAAAGGTCCGTGAGATCGTTGAGCGATCCGTCGATCGCGTTCACCATGCTCTCGGCCTGGGCGAGGTTCTTCAGCCGCTGCTCGCGGCGTTCGATGCGGTCATCGAGCACCGAGACCGCACTCGTGCCGACGACATCGTCGCTCGGGCGGTTGATCGCCTTGCCGCTCGCAAGCTGTTCCTGCAACCGAAGCATCTGCCGCGTCGAGGCGGCGATGGCGCTCGAGGAGAGGCGCGACGCAAGCGAGGTCGGCACGCGGCTGAGGTTGGAGGGAATCGGGTTCACGGTCGGTTGGGATCGGGGCAATCGGCGTGCCGGACGGCAGAGCGATGATTCAGGGGACTCGATCGCGCAGCGACTACGCGCCGATCGCGCAGCGACTACGCGATCGAGAGCAGGATCTGCATCGCCTCGTCAATCGTGCTGATGTAGCGGGCAGCGGCCTGGAACTGCCGCTGGTAGCTCAGGAGATCGATCGTCTCCTCGTCGAGGCTCACGCCGCTGATTGCGTCGGCCTGGGCCTCAAGACTCTCGCGGACGAGCCGGGCGTTGTCCGCCTCGTCGTTCGCGGCCGAGGTGCGCACCGCGTGATCGTTCACGCTGGCGAGCCAGTAGCCGCGAAGCGAGCGTCCGCCGAGGGCAGCGACCGAGCGGTTCTCGAGTTCGACCATGGCGAGCGCGGAGCCGTTCGAGCCGGGCACGAGGTCCTTGCCGGTCGCGAGCAGCGAGGGATCGTCGAGAATCGCCTGATTGAGGGCGATGTCGGCGGCATCGGTGCCTCCGAAGAGGGCGTTCACGCCGAGCCCGGCGAGGACGCCGCTCGAGTCGTCGGAGAACTGGAGTTCGTAGCCGCCCGCAGCGGTGAGCCGCAGGCGGTTGTCGCTCGTGAGGCTCGCGGTGACATTCGAGACGCCCGAGGAGTTGATCGCCGTGACGAGATCGGTCAGCGACATCGTCGCCGGATCGACGAGGATCTGGGCCGATTCGCGCAGCCCCGTCGTCGTGTTCGTGACATGCAGCCGGAAGGAGCCGTTCGAGATGTCGAAAGGCGCTGCGGTCGCGTCGGCGTTGAGCGTCGCGGTCGCGCTGCCGAGGGTGACGAGTCCGGTGACCGTTCCCCAACCGCTCTTTCCCTGCCCTTCGCTGTGGACGCGATTCGTCTCGCGGATGAACTGCGTCGTGAAGGTATCGAGGGCGTTGATCGCGGGGTCGACCGTCTCGGCCCGCTGGCGGAAGAGCGCTCCGATCGCACCGTCGTCGGGATTGAGGCGGCTGCCGTCGGCGCGGACCCGCAGTTCGACCGCGGTGCCGTCGGCAGCCGCGGTCGTGCGCAGTTCGACGCCGCGACTGTCGCCGGCGAGCACGATCGGAATCGAGTCGACGAAGATGTCGAGCGAACCGTTGGCCTGCTCGACGGTGGTGATGTCGAGGAACTTGCTCAGCTCGTCGACAAGCTGGTCGCGTCGGTCGCGCAGGCCGTTCGCCTGGGCCGCCCCCTGCTCGGTCTGGGTGATCTGGGCGTTGATCGAGGCGATCTGGTTGAGGAGGCCGTCGGCCGCGGTGACGCTCGCGCCGAGCGAACGGTCGATCTCGTCGCGGACCCGCGTGTACTCGCCGCGGAGCGACTGGATGTGTCCGGCGATGCCGCCCGCCTGACGCAGCACGACCGAGCGGATCGCATCGTCGTTCGGGTTGTTGGCGAGTTCGCTAAAACTATTGAAGAACTCGCTGAGGCGACTCGAGAGGTCGTTGTCGGAGAGTTCGTTCTGGAGCGACTCGATCGAACTGAGGAAGCGCTGGTCGATCGAGGTGCCCTGCTCGCGCGAGAGCGCCGTGCGGACGCGGGTCTGGAGCGCCGTGTCGACGACCCGGCCGATGTCCCTGAGAACGACGCCGGTCCCGACGAAGGAGTTGAATCCGACCCGTTCGTCGCGGGCCGGCGAGAGGCTTGCGACCTGCCGGTGATAGCCCGGCGTGGCCGCGTTCGCCATGTTGTTGCCGGCGACCTGGATGGCCGCCTGGCTGGCGAGCATGGCCGACTGGCCGATCTGAAGTGCGCCGTTGAGTCCCATGGGTTCGGCTCGTTGCGAAGGTGCGAAGGGTCGTGCGGTTCGGTGGTCGCGTCAGGAGCGAATGTCGATGCTGCGGATCGCCGATCCGTTGGCGACGCGTCCGGCGCGGCCGTAGGTCTTGGTCGTGGCAAACGCCGCCGAGACCGACTGGAGGACGCCGGCGACATGCTGGGCGAGGGCGTCGGCGGCGGCTCGCACGCGGGCCGACTCCTCCTTCACCGCCTCGATCTCGAAGCGGAGCCGATCGGCGAGCTGAAGGAGCCGCTCGCGGGCCGCCTGCGGTGCGCGGGCCAGGAGCGCGCGGATCGACGAGGCCTGCTGCGGCGAACCGAGTCGCTTGGCGAGTCCGGCGGCGATCTCGGTGCGGCGCCGATCCAGCTCGGCGACGCGGGTCACGATCGAGCGCTCCTCGTCGAGGGTTTCCTTGAGGAGCGCGAGGTCGGCGGTGCGAATGGCCTCGCGTCGTCGGGCGACGAGCTCGCGCAGCCGTCGATAGCAGGTCTCCTGGGCGAGGAGCGTCGACTCGAGCTCGGTGAATCCGTCGGCAACCGGATCGGAACGACTCATGATGCGACCATCTCCTTCCGCATCGGCGATGGCGCCGTCGGAGCGATGCCTGATGACTTGAGAAGCGACGCCTCGACCTGATCGACGATGTCGAAGCGAGCGCGGCGGACGATCTGCGTGGCGATGCGCTCGTCAAAGACCGGGCCGAGCCGCTTCTCCGCGTCGCTCACGCCGAAGGGCTCCGCGGCGCGGTTCGTCGCCCGCAGTTCGGCGAGGAGCGGCGCGACGAGCGACTGGGCAACGAGCGTCTCCGCGTGACCGCGGGCATCGGCGCGAAGCCTCGCCTCGCGTTCAGCCTCGGGCGCGCTCGCCGAGGCGGCCGTGTCGAGTTCGTTCGCGAAGGAGGGCGCCTTCGCCGCTCGTGACGCAACCGACGACGACGGTCGCATTGCGAGAGCGTTCATGCCGACATCGGCGAATGGTGTCTGCGGGAGCTTCACTGCGGGACCACCTCTCCGGTGAGGGCTCCCTGCTTCTCGAGCGACTCGATGATCGCGACCTGCGTATCGAAGGGCACATCGAGCTGACGGAAGGTCTCGACGAGATCCTTGAGCTTCGTCGAAGCCCGGTCGCGGGCATCGGTGGCGACGCCGGTCCAGGCGCTCGTCGAGGCGAGCGGATTCTCCGGGGTCGGCTCGGGCGCGGGCGTGATCGAGACGATGCGGAGGCCGTCTGCGCTCACCGCGCTTGGGCGAATCTGCACGCTCTCGTCGGCTGTGATCACCTTGCGACGGCGATCGATGATGACCTTCCCGCGCAGGCGCAGGGCGTCGGCCGACATCGGGTAGCTCAGGATCTGGGCGAGATACGCGGTGCGGGTCGCAAGCGCGCTCTGCGGGATCCGGATCTGAATCGACTGATGGTCGATCACCGAGGCGACGCCGGTGGCGGCCTCCTGGCCGATCGATTCTTCATCGTTGATCGCTGCGGCGATCGCGGCGGCTGCGGTGAAGCTCTGATAGCGCGGCTCGAGAACGAGCGTGACGGTGTCGCCGTCGTAGGGATTCTTGATGATGTCGCGGACCACTCGGCCGCCGCGACGAATCGTCCCGTTGGTCTGGCTGTCGGCGCCGATGTCGACCGGACCGCCCTCGGCGATCGCGTAGGGAATCCACATCGATCGGTCTGCGGGCACGACATCGGGGAGCATGTAGGTCGAGACGAGCCGGCCGCCCTTCAGGCTCTTCGCATTCCCGAGGGTCGAGACGCGGACATCCATCCGGTCGCCGATCCTGGACCCGCCGTAGGGGACTTCGAGCGTCACCATCACGATCGCTACGGACTTGTTCTTCAGGAAGTCGCGGCTCGTCGCGTCGATGTTCCCGAGCGTCTTGAGGAGCTGGGCATAGGGCTGCCCGGCGATGGTCGAGTCCTTCATGCTGTCGCCGGTGTTCTCGAGACCGACGACGAGGCCCATGCCGACCAGGACATCGCCTTCAAGACCCCGCACGCGGACGAACTCCTGCACCGTTCCGGCCGAGGCCGAACGGGCGAGCACCGCGCAGGGAATGCCGACGAGGAGGGCGAGGAGGAGCGCAGGAAGCGCCCCGATCGGGCGATGCAGCGCCCGCGGCAGCGGCAGTCGGCACGAGGGGGAGATCCTCGCTGAAGGAGCTTGGAAACGGCGTTCGAAGCGGGACATGCGGGCCTCCTGCGGCCGGTCGGGTCCAACGACCGGCGTGGTGCAAGCCCGCAACATCCTGTCGCGGGCGATCGGGAACAGCCCACGAAAGCGAATGCCGTACCAGCCCTCGCGACTCCCCAACTGTTGGGGCCAAGCCGTTGGGGCCAGACCGATTCCCGCCGCGCTGCCGCCCCCACCGCTGCGGCCGGATCGGGAACGCCGGGACTGGAAGCGCCGGGATTGGGAGCGCTGGGATTGGGGCTTCATGCCCCGCGCACCTCACACGCCGCGACATTTGTGCCGGATGGTGCATCGGTCCGACGGGGTCCACCGAAGAGGGTCCCGTTCGAGGATGGTCCAAGGCCTCCTCACCCCCCCTCCTTTGGCGGGCACTGGTCCGAATCGGACGGTTCACGCCAGGGACAGAACGCTCTCGCTCCCTCTTCCGCGCTGGGGGTTCGGCCGTCGCCTCATCGGCGCCCGCCGCTTCATTGCCATCACCGCGATGCGCACAGCCGCATTGCGATTGTTTTCGCACGCACCTCTCTCTGCTTTCTGAAAGGTCTCTCTCTCATGCTCCGTCTCTTCACGCTCTCCCTCTCCGCCGTCGCCGCCTCCGTCGCCCTCGCTGGCGGTTCGAGCACCTGCTCCTCCGTCGCGACCGTTGCCGTTGCCAACACGACCGCCGTCCAGGCTCCGGCCGCCGCCGGCACCAAGACGATCGTCGAGACCGCCGTTGCCGCCGGCAACTTCAAGACCCTCGCCACGCTCCTCACCAACGCCGGCCTCGTCGAGGCCCTGAACGGCAAGGGCCCCTTCACCGTCTTCGCCCCGACCGACGAAGCCTTCGCGAAGCTCCCGAAGGAAGTCGTCGCCGATCTCATGAAGCCTGAGAACAAGGCGATGCTCGCCTCGATCCTCACCTATCACGTGGTTCCCGCCAAGGCGATGGCCAAGGATGTCGTCGGCATGAAGAACGCGACGACGCTCCAGGGCCAGCGCGTCGACATCAAGACCAAGGACGGCAAGGTCATGGTCGACGGCGCGACCGTCACCGCGACTGACATCGCCTGCTCGAACGGCGTGATCCATGTCATCGACAGCGTGATCCTCCCCGTCGACATGGACATCACCAAGGTCGCTGCCAAGGCGGGCTCGTTCAAGACCCTCCTCGCGGCACTCGACGCGGCCGGCCTCACCGAGACCTTCCGCGGCAAGGGCCCGTTCACCGTGCTCGCCCCGACCGATGAGGCCTTCGCGAAGCTCCCGAAGGGCACCATCGAGACGCTCCTCAAGCCGGAGAACAAGGCTCAGCTCGTCGCGATCCTCTCGGCCCATGTCGTGCCGAGCGTCGCGGCCTACAGCGATCAGGTCATGAAGATGAAGGAAGTCCCGACCCTCGGCGGCTCGCCGCTCGCGGTGAAGGTCGAGGGCGGCAAGGTGATGATCGGCGGCGCGACCGTCGTCATCGCCGATGTCGAGGCCTCGAACGGCGTGATCCATGCGATCGACACCGTCATCCTCCCGGGCGCCCCGGCGACGAAGACCGCCGCCGTTCGCTCGAACTGATTGACGGGCATGCGTGGCCCTTCCGACGCACGGAAGAGCCGCGGATGAAGAGTGATCACCATGGACGGGGCTGCGCGAATGACTTGCTTCGCGCAGCCCCGTTCTTTGGTTTATGCATGCATCTCGATCGGGCGTGGCACGACACCGACCCCGCACCAACCCAGCACCGACCCAGCACCGACCCCCCACCGCCGCGGGTATCGTGCCTCGCATGGGTGACGACGGAAGCAGGCGTGGGTTGCTGGTGCCGGGCCTGACAGCTGGCGTTGCGTGCATCACGCTCGCGATCGCCGCCGGCTGGACGGGGCCGTTGTCAACGAATCTCGCGATCGAGAGCCTGGTCGCATGGGTCACGACCGGCGCGATCGCGCTCCTCTGGCTGGTGATGGCGATGGGCTTCGGCGCCGTCATCACCCCGCTCCTTCTGCCGACCGTCGCCCATCGCGGACGGACGCTCGAAGGCTGGGCATGCATCGGCGCCGTCGGCGTCGCGGTGGCGCTCCTCGTCGACATGGCCCTCGGTGCAACGGGCCTCCTGGTCGCAGGTCGCGGACTCGTCGCCTGGGGAGTGACGCTCGTTGGCTGCGCTGCCTTCGTTCTCCAGCTTCGCCGCGCAGCCCTTCCCTCCTGCACGCTGCGATGCCCGTGGCCGGTGGTCGCCGCGGGCTTGCCGATCGGCGTTCTCCTCCTTGCGGCGACGAGCGCTCCCGGCTGGCTGTGGCGCTCGGAGTTCGGCGGCTACGACGCCCTCTCCTATCACCTGCAATTGCCGAAGGAATGGCTCGCCCTCGGGCGCGCCGAGACGCTCACCCATTCGGTCTACTCGGCCTTTCCGAGCGCCGTCGAGCACGCCTTCCTTCACTGCTTCATCCTTGCCGGTGGCCCCGAGCAGGGCGCGATCGCCTCGCAACAGCTCGTCGCCCTCGTCACGCTCCTCTCCGCGCTCGCCGTCGCGGCGCTGGCCCGGCGGATCACCACGCCGCTCGGAGCGGCGCTCGCGGCCGTCCTGTTCCTCGCAACACCATGGACGATCGTCGTCGGCACGCTTGCCTACAACGACGGCTTCATCGCCCTCTTCCTCGTCGCTGGACTCCTTCTCGCGATGGCCGCGCCGTCGGAGTCGCTTCGAGAGCGGCTCACGATCGGCGTCGCGCTCGGGATCCTGATCGGTGCAGCGTGCGGAGCGAAACTCACCGCCGCTGGATTCCTGCTCGCTCCGCTGGTCGTGGTCACCTTCCTGCGGCAGCGTCGGGCCGGCCTCGCGATGCTCGCGGCGAGCGCGGTCGTCGCGACCATCGCGCTTCTGCCATGGCTCATCCGCAACGCCGTCGCGACGGGCAATCCGCTTTTCCCTTTCGCGACCGATGCCCTCGGACTCGGACACTGGACAGCCGAGCAGGCCCAGCAGTTCCGCGATGGCCACGGCAGCCCCGGCATCGGCCTCGGCGTGCGCCGCCTGTGGACGCAGTGGCTCGCTTTCGGCGTCGGCGCTGCTCCGAATCCGCAGGATCCGTGGCTTGTCCAGTGGTCGATCCTGCCCCTCGCGGGACTTGTTGCCGGCGGTGCGTGGCTCGCCCGCGCTCGCGGCACTCGCCGGCTCGTCTGGCCGGCGATGCTCCTCGTTGTGATCGGCGTGCAGTGCGCGTTCTGGATGCTCTTCACCCACCAGCAGTCGCGCTTTCTCCTGCCGACCGCCGTGCCGCTCGCGGTGCTCGCCGCGTGGGGCATCGGACGCACGCCGCGCCCCGCGATCGTCGCAACACTTGTGGCCTTCGCCGCAAGCGCCGCACCGCTTGCACTCCTGCGCGGCGAGGGTCTCGTGCCGATGATGGAGGGAAGCGAGCGCGTCGTGCGCACGGCTCCCGCCCTCTTCGTCGGCGCCGGACCGATCTGCGCCGGCGATGGCGCCCGCGACGCGATTCGGCAGGCGCCGAACGAGACCGCCCGCCGCGCAGCCGAGCAGTCGGCGCCGCTCAGCTTTTTCCTCAATCATGCGATTCCGGCGACCGATCGCGTGCTCCTCGTCGGCGACGCAAAGCCCTTCTGGTATCGACGCACGAGCGAGACGATGAGCTACGCGACGGTGTGGGATCGCGGACCGCTGAGCGTCGTCGCTGCGGCGAATCCCGACCGGCCCGAGGCGTGGGGAGCGAGCCTCTCCGACCAGGGCTACGCGTGGGTCGTCATCGATTGGGCGATGCTCGCGAACTGGGCCAACAAGGGCTGGCTCGATCCGAATCTCACCGAAGAGCGCATGCAGCGCTTCGCGGAATCGATGACCCTCGCTGGCCGGCTGCCGGGCGGCGTCGAACTCAGGTCCTTGCGGGCGCTGCCCCAGCGGTCACCGGCACGCTGAAGTAGCCGCGGCCGATCTCAGCAGTCGCCGGTCGAAGGAACACTTCGCACCACGCCGGAGATCCAGCCCGCTCGACGAGACGCGGAGCGCCCTCGGGGCCGGCGATCGTGGCGAGTCCGCCGACATGTCGGAGGAGGGCGAGAAGTTCGTCGAGCGTGCAGTGCGTGCCGGGCGCGTCGGGATCGTCGAGCCCCTCGCCGCGCAGCGCGGTGCGCACCACGATGAGTCCATCGGGGCGGACGATGCGGCGTGCTTCCTCGAGCAGGCCGACCGGATTCCACCAGCGCTCGAGCGAGCCGATGATCGCGACGACATCGGCGCTCGCCGACTCGACGGGGGTCGCGTCGAGGTCATCGACGGCGATCGCCCGAACGCTCCCCGCCATCGGCTGCGCCGTCGCACGACGGATGATCGCCTGGGCGAGTTCGCTCGCAGCGCCGTGACACTCGATGGCGAGCGCATCCCAACCCTGCCGGGCGAGCGCGACCGGCAGCGCGCCGGCGCCCGAACCGAGGAGCGCGATCGAGCGAGGCGCGTTGGAGAGCGCCCCGGCTCGGGCCAGGCACGCGAGCGCCTCGACAAACTCCGCATGTCGGCTCGGATCGCGTTCGATCGCCTGCCATTCGCCCGGATCGGCCTCGATGCGCTTGCGTCGATGATCGCACCACCAGAGGGGCGTCGCCCCGTGGCGAGCGACGACGGCAGCGAGGTTCGGGGCGAGTCGATCGAAGCCCCAGCGCTCGCGGAATCGTCCGATCGACTCGTCCAGACTCGCCGGGCGGTCGGCGCGATTCGCTCGCGGCAGCCGATCGACATGCCAGTGTTCGAAGGCGACGCGACTCGTCGCCTTCACCCGCCAGCCGGCCAGGCGCACGCGAACGCCGTACTCCTCGGTCTGCCCGCGCAGGACGCTCTCGTCATAGCCGCCGACCGACTCGAAGACGGCGCGCCGACTGACTTGGAAGCATCCCATCGCATGATCGATCTCGCGCTCGGCCGGCAGGTCGTCGTACCGCGCTCCGCGACCGATGTGCCGATAGCCGCGCGGCCCCCAGAGATCGTCGCCGAAGGCATAGACCGATCCATCCGGAAGAAGCTGCGTGCCGGTGACGATGCCGAGCGCTTCGTCTGCCTCGAACATCGCGACGAGCGGCGTGAGCCAACGATCGGTGCGCAGGACGATGTCGCCGTCGAGACGGGCGATGATGCTGCCGCGGGCGGCGGCGTGCAGTTCGTTCAGGACGCGACTGAGGACGCCGCAGTGCGGCCGCTCGATGAGTCGAAGCCACGGCTCGCCGTCGGGTCGTCTGCGGGCCGCCCAGCTCCGGCAGGTGGCGAGGCTGTCGTCGCGCGAGCCATCGTCGGCGACGATGATCTCGAACGGCACCGACTCCGTCGCGAGCGTCGCGTCGAGCGAGGCGAAGAGCGCCCCGATGAGATCACGCCCGGAATGCGAGCTTTCCCGGCCGTTGTCGAAGTTGGGGATGATGATCGAGACGACGGGAGCGGCCATCGTTCGGTTCATCGACGCTTGCCCCGCTTCGACTTCACCGCTTGCCAAGCGGCGGCCGCTCCACCAAGATGTCCCGATGCACGCTTCATCCGGCGGCGCCGACTCCGGTTCGGAGCTCGGCGAGCCCATCTGGCACCCCGCCCTTCGCAACCTCACCTCCCCCAAGGACGCCAACCACCAGGGCAGCGTCTTCGGCGGCGTCATCCTCTCGCTGATCGACCAGGCGGGCTATGTCGAGGCGCGGCGCCACGGCGTCCACCGCTGGGTCACCATCGCGATGCAGGCGGTCGAGTTCCATCAGCCGGTCTGGATGGGCGATGTCGTCACCCTCTTCACCCGCACGGTGCGCACCGGACGGACTTCGGTCACGGTGCAGGTGCGCGTCGAGGCGGAGCGCTACACGAGCGGCGAGGCCATCCGCGTGACCGAGGCGACGATGACCCTCGTGGCGACCGATGCCGCCGGACGCCCGATTCCCTTCGAGGGGCCGGGGGCGAGCGGACTGCCCACCAGTCCCGGCGGAGGCCGACCGTGACGGCTCGACCGATTCGGATCGGCGCCCTCATCTCGGGCGGCGGACGCACCGTCGTGAACATCGCCCGGGCGATCGAGGGCGAGGATCTCCCGGTCGAGATCGGTGTGATCATCGCCCACCGCGAGGAGGTTCCCGGCGTTGCCCGCTGTCGAGCGCTCGGACTGCCGGTGCGCGTGCTTCCGAAGCCGACGAACGATGGCTCGAACCGAGTCCCGCCGCTCGACGATGCGATCGACGCTGCGCTCGAGGCGGCGGGCGTCGAGCTGGTCTGTCTCTGCGGATACCTGCGCCACTTTCGCGTCGGCACGCGGTGGGCGGGACGGACGATCAACATCCATCCCGCGCTTCTGCCGAAGTTCGGCGGCCAAGGCATGTATGGCGACCATGTGCACGCCGCGGTGATCGCAGCCGGCGAGCGCGAGTCGGGCTGCACGATCCATGTCGTCGACGAGGAATACGACCGCGGTCCGATTCTCCTCCAGCGCCGCTGCCCGGTGCTGCCCGGCGACGACGCCCACGCCTTGGCGAGCCGCGTCTTCGACGAGGAAACGAAGGCCTATCCGGAGGTCCTCCGCGGCTTCGCAACCGGCCGCTGGACGCTTCCCTTCACCCTTCGGCCCCAAGCGGCCCCGGCTGGCTAACACGACAGCACACACCGGCCGTGGTCCATTTGCGGGCGCTTCGCGATTCGGACGAATCTCCGCCGCGTTCCGCCGCGTAGCATGATTCCGTGCGTCCGGCCGCCCCGCTTTTCCTCTGCGCTCTCCTGGCGCTCGCCCCGCCACTCGGGATGACTCCGCACGCCGTCGCTCAGGCATCGCGAGCCCTCGACGCAGCCGAGGCAGACGCCCTTCTTCGGAAAATCGATCGCACCCTCGAGGCCCGGCGCTGGTCCGAGGCGATCCCGCTCATCGATCGCTATCTCGCGGTGGTGCGCCGCGATCCGATCATGCTCTACAACGCGGCCTGCTGCCACGCTCAACTGGGCGAGCTCGATCGCGGCGCTGAGCGGCTGCTTGAATCGGTGAAGGCCGGGTTCCGCGACTTCAACACGATGGAAGAGGATCCGGACCTCGAACCGCTGCGCGGACACGCGACCTACACGGCGATCCTCGAGGCCCGCGACCGGGCGGCGGCGCCGAAGCGCGAGCCGACGCTGAAGCCCGAGGGGTCCGAAGGGTCCGAAGGCGCGAAAGCCCGCGACGCCAAGCCGACTCCCCGCGAGGCGAGCGAACCGCAGGCGGTCGAACTCGATGCCTGCCCGCAGCTTGACGAGTGGAAGCGCATCCACGGCACGAAGCGCTATCGTTTCGAGAGCGACTTGACCCGTCGCCTGCACTATGCGACCTGCCTCGACGAGGAGACGCATCGCGAGATGCGCGACCTCATCGAGCGCCAGGCCGACTGGCTCGCGAGACACCTCTTCGGCGACGAGCCCGACTATCACACGCTCCTCGCGGTGCCGACGCCGAGTGACGCGAAGCGCTATTTCGCCGATCCGACGACGACCGGCATCTACGAGCATCGGATGCGCATGCTCATCGCCCGCGACATCGGCGAGAGCCTTCAGCATGAGTTCGTGCACCTCATGCACTACGGGCACATGGAGCGGCTCCGGCAGCAGCACCCGATCTGGATCCAGGAGGGACTTGCCACGCTCTTCGAGGCCTACGACCTCGACGAGGGAGGCGAGATCCGCTTTCGGCCCAACACGCGACACAATGTCATCCACCGCGCGGTCGCATCGAACGGGGCCCTTCCGTGGACGAAGCTGTTCGCCCTGCGGCCCGACGATTTCATGAGCCGAAGCGCTGGCGTCTATCCGCAGGTCCGTTCGATTTTTCTCTATCTCGCCGAGCGCGGCAAGCTACTGCCCTGGTATCAGGCATATACGAAATCGTTTCGCGACGATCCCTCGGGCGCGCTCGCCCTCGAGCGGGTCTTCGGCAAGCCGCTCGCCGACATCGAACGGCAGTGGCGCATCTGGGTCGACACCACCGGTCCGATCGACGACACCGTCCGCGACGGCGACGCCTCGCTGGGCATCTCGATCACGGAGATTCCAGGGGGCATTCGGATCCGGGAGACGCTCAAGGGGAGCGCGGTCCGTGCGGCGGGGATGCGCGTCGGCGATGTGATCGTCGCCATCGACGGAAAGCCCATCCGGACCTCGCGCGAGCTGGCCGTGGCGATCGCGGCGAAGCGCGTGGGCGAGACGGTGCAGGTCCGTTTTCGCCGCGACGACGAGTTCGCCGAAGTCCCCGTGACGCTGCGTCCCCTTCGCCGCTCGTGAGCCCGTCGCGAGACCCGCGGCACGCTCCCCGCGCCGCTGTACACTCCTCGCGCCGCTGTACACTCCCCGATCAGCGCCTGCGGTCCCGACGCGCCCGCATCGACGCCGACCTCCCATTCGACTTCACGAGACGATTCGGTTTTACCCTCATGCAGACGAACATCTCCGCCAAGCATCTCACGATCACCCCCGCGATCGAGGAGTACATCCACAAGAAGACCGAGCGCATCCGCCGCCATTTCGATCGCGTACAGGGAATCTATGTGGTGCTTGAGAAGGAGCCGAAGGGTTTCCATACCGAAGTCCGAACCGATGTCGAGCATCACAAGGATTTCGTGGCGAACGCCTCGCACGATGACCTCTACGCCTCGGTCGATCTCTGCGTCGACCGGGCGATCCGCCAGATCACCGACTGGAAGGAGCAGGTGCGCAACCACAAGAAGTGATCGCGACGCGGCGCCGATGCGCCGACCTCGCCCGTTCGCCACCGCCCTGCCGATCCTCCCCGAGCATCCCTTCGGAAGCACCCTGCACCATGAAGCTGCGTGACATCGTCGTCAAGAAGGCCATCATCCCATCGCTCGCCGCGACCAAGCGCGATGATGCGATCCGCGAACTCATGGACGCCCTGGTCGACGCCGGCAAGGTCACCGCCGACCAGCGCGACGGCTTCGTGAAGTCGATCATCGCCCGCGAGAATCGCGGCTCGACCGGCTTCGGACATGGCGTGGCCGTCCCGCACGCGAAGAGCACCATCGTCCAGCAGCTCGTCGTCGCCGTCGGCATCAGCCGCGCCGGCGTCGAGTTCAACGCCCTCGACAAGCAGCCGGTGCACTCGATCTTCCTCCTGCTCTCGCCGGAGAATCGCCCCGAGGAGCATCTCGATGCGATGGAGGCGATCTTCGGCAACCTGAGCCGCGACCAGTTCCGTCGCTTCCTCCGCCAGGCGAGCACGCCCGACGATGTGATGATTCTCCTCGAAGAGGCCGACGCCTCCCAGACCGCCCGCTGAGCCTCGCCAACGAGGTCTCGGCTGACCCCATTCGGCCTCTTCCCCACGATCGCCCGTGCAGCGAGCCCGTGTCACCATCGCCAACAAGCTCGGACTCCATGCGAGGCCGGCGATGACATTCGTCGAGCGAGCCAGCGAGTTCGCCTGCGAGGTCTCGGTCCGGCGCCTCGATCAGGACGAGTCGGTCGATGGCAAGTCGATCATGCAGATGCTCATGCTGGCCGGCACCTGCGGCACCGAGATCGAGATCACCTGCTCCGGCGGCGACGAGGACGCGGCCATCGCGGCCCTTGCGGAACTCGTGCGGGTCGGCTTCGGCGAAGAGGAGTGAGCGGCTCTCGCCCGATCAGCCTTCGCCGAGCCCCTCGACGCGGGCCCGCAGCTCCGCAGCGCTGATGTCGCGGAAACCGCTCGTCATCGTGCACGCGTCGTGCAGCCGGCGCATGACCTGCGACCAGGGACGCTGGTTGTCGGCGGCCTCGCGAATCGCCCGCTCGACGAGCGAGAGGACATAGTCGCGTAGCTCCTGCTCCGGCTTCGTGCCGCGGAATCGGGCCGGCACCAACGGGGCGATCACCGAGAGCACCCGCGCCGGCCAGTCGCTCGTCCGCACATCGAGCCGGAAGCGGCGGCCGAACACCGTTCCCTCGATTCGATTGAGGTAGCGTCGCTCCATCACATCGCCGCGGGCGAGGCGCACGGCGAGACGATCGCGGGTGCGTCGCCGATGCTCGAGACTCGTCGACATCGCCGCCAGATGGAGGAGATCGCGGATGAGCATCGCCTCGGCGAGCGGCCGGATCGCATGCCTGGTGAGGGCGTGGTCGGCGTCGTCGCGGTCGGCTGCATGCAAGGCCCGAATCATGTCGGCGTAGCGCCGCGCGAGCGGCATCCCACCCCAGGTCAGGCAACGGTGCAGGGCGACGAGAAACTCGCGTCGCGCGGCGTGGCCGGCCTCGCTCGCCTCGAGACCGGGCAGCGAGCGGATCGATTCGGTGGCGAGGGAGCGGAACTTCGCGGCGCGCTGCCGGCCGCGCCAGCCGCTCGTGCGGGTCTCAAGGAGCAGTCGTCGAAGGAGACGGCCGCCGCTCGCGTCGCGCGACTCGTCATCGTCGCCGCGGGCCAGTTCGATGAGCCGCGGATCGATCGCCAGACGACGGCCATAGTCGAAGGCATCGACGCATCGGCCGTAGCCGCGCGACTCGAGTCGCCTGACCGCCGACTCGATCGCATCGACGGTGACCGGCACGAGCCCAAGCTGGAAGGCCATGCCGAGGAGCACGATGTCGATCATCCGATCGGTGAGAAATCGCGCCCGACAGGCCGCTGCGACATCGCCGACCAGCCGGTGCGAGGGAAGCGTCACGCTGCCGATGACCTCCTCGAGCCGCCGACAGCACTCGACGCCGCGCTCGTCGAACTGATCCTCGAGCGGACCGACATTGACGACCGCAGCGGTGCGGTCCGGACTTGCCACGCGAAGCGTCGGATCGGGTCCGATGGCCCGCAGCGTCTCCACGCCATCGGCACCAAGGAGAAGATCCGCCTCGCCGTAGGGGACCTCCGGCGGGAGCGTCGACCCGAGGTCCGAGTTCGACGCGTCACCGCGCGACGGGCCCTCGACGCGACGGGTGAAGAGCACCTGGCCCCACGCCTTGCGCCCCGGGCCGACCGGCTGGGCGAGGTGAGCCGTCTGCACGCGGTACCCCATGAGCACCCCGGCATCGACCAGCGCCGTCGCCGCGAGTCCCGGCGCCTCGCCGCGAAAGCCGGCGCAGTGCACCCGCCAGGCACCCTGCTGGCCGTGCATGGGGCGG